>Ga0137374_10009583_pt1 | contig 11424 bp, 11 predicted proteins | sample SagtaG_20_FD_104811 | JGI IMG/M metagenome (GOLD analysis project Ga0137374, IMG submission 104811) | Vadose zone soil microbial communities from Sagehorn Ranch, Mendocino, California, USA - Sage1_R_100_16 metaG | ecosystem: Environmental > Terrestrial > Soil > Vadose zone | place: USA...
AGAAGCGTCACGTGGGAACCGTCGACAAGCGTCAGCTCTGCGCCGGTGATCGCCTGGAGACCGAGCTGCTTCGCTTCTTGCGCGAACGCCATCGAGCCGTACAGCCCGTTGTGGTCGGTGAGCCCGAGTGCGGGGTAGCCGAGCTGCGACGCGGTGAGCGCGAGCTGCTCGGGGAGCGAGGCGCCGTCGAGAAAAGAAAACGCGGAGTGACAGTGGAGCTCGATGTACATGTAATTGCGGATTTCGGATTTCGGATTGCGGATTGCGGATTGTGGATTTGAGGCCGCATCCGAAACGGCTAAGGTTTCTGTACCCACCATTCTCCAGTTGTCAGTTCCGCGAACAGCACCACGTGCTTCCCGCCTTCCAGGATTGCCTCGACGTAGCGCCGGTGGATCGGGTCGCGCCACCACTCATCGTCGATGCGCCATATCTCACATACGGACTCGACGGCGCGGCTTTCCACCATCACCGGAAGCCCGGCCAATCCGAGCTCAACCTCAACGCGCCGGGGTGTGTTGATTGCCCGGAGTCGGTCGGTTTTCATTCCGCAATCCGCAATCCGCAATCCGCAATCCACAATCGAATCACGGTTCAAAGTCGATCAGCGCGTACCGCCGCTCGGGGAGGCGGGACCATGGTTGCACCTCGATGACGTGATACAACATCGGCCGTCTGATCCGCAGCGCGATCTCCCGGGCGGCGCTCTGGAGCGCACGCCGCCGCCCGGCGCGAGCCGCGGCGCTCGCGTCACGCGCGAACAGCTGCAGCTCCGCGGTGCCCGGAGCGAAGGCGGTGAACTCGACGACGAGCCGCTCCACCGCTCCGGCGGGCGGCGACCGCTCGAGCTGTGTTTTGAGCGGTGCCGCGATGCGCTCCCGCGTCGCGGATGGGTCCTTGAGGGTCGCGGCCACGAGCCAGGAGGCCCCGTGCTCGAGCTCGGCGTGCACGCGCACCGCCTGCACGCGCCAGCCACTGCGGCGCGGATCCGCGAGCGCGCGGTCGACGAGCTTGTCCAGTGCGTGGGCGAGCAGGTCTCGCTCGCCGACCGGGGTGAAGAACGTGAGGGCGGCCACGATCGGCTCGGGCACCACCCGTCCCACCACCGGCTCCGACACGAGTCCCGCTGCGAGCCGCCACAGACGCCGGCCGGCACGGCCGAACTGCGACACGACGGCTTCCTCCGGAAGCGCGACGAGCGCGCCCAGCGTCTTGACGCCGAGCTGGCGCAGCCGGCGATGCGTGTCGGGGTCGAGCGGGAGCACGGCGAGCGGCTGGGAGGCGAGAAATTTCCCCTCCTCCCCGGACGGCACAATGACGGCATGACCCGGTCGCGCGCGAGTAGCGGCGACCCAGGAGACGAACTTTCCCTTTCCCCACCCCACTCGGATTTCGGATTGCGGATTTCGGATTGCGGATTCGATGCTCGAGCTTCCAATCCGCAATCCGCAATCCACAATCCGCAATTGCATTTCTTCGACGATTCGCTCCGGCCCGCCGTAGATCTCCTGTAAGCCGTCTGTTCCTACGTATGCCCGTCCCAGCTCGACGGGCTCGACGACGGGGCTCACTGTGACGAGCGCCGTGACCAGCCGAGCGAACTGCTCGTCGTAATGCACCGGATCGGGCTCGCACAGCTTGAGCGCGGGACAGAGTCCGATCGCCTGGCTCACGGTCATCCCCGGCTTCACGCCCGCGCGCCGGGCGAGCGGCGCGACCTGCCACACCCGGGGGGTGCGAGCGGTGTCGGGTGCGACGAGCGCCACGGGGTGAGACGCGAGCTCGGGCCGTCGCGCCAGTTCAGAACGCAGCGCGAACAGCGGAATCCAGCAGCATGCGGCGGTATCGCTCGCCAGATGGGGCGTCCGGGTCATAACCAATAACAAATGGGACCCGAATATATCCCGAAGAACGAGCAGGTCGCAAGGCTGGTTACTTCGATGGTAAGCTATTGATATATTTCGACTTCTAATGTCCAGGCGCAATCAGCCGAATCTCTTTGACGACGTCGCCGTGCTGCCGCCGCCGCCCGCCGCCCTCGTCTCCCTCGCCCACCACATCCCGCCGTCCATTCGATTCGGTACCTCCACGTGGACGTACGACGGCTGGGCGGGCGAGGTCTATCATCGGCCCTATCGCAGCGCTCAGCCGGCCCGCCGGCTCGAGGAGTACGCTCGCTATCCCTTGTTCCGCACGGTGGGGATCGACAGCGCGTTCTACGAGCCGCCGTCCGAAGAGGTCCTCACGGCGTACGCGCGGGCGCTGCCCCCCGGCTTTCCGTGCGTGAGCAAGGTGTGGGATCGGATCACGGCGCGGCGCTTCACGCAGGACCCGCGTTGGGGCAACCTCGCCGGACAGAAGAACCCCGACTTCCTGAACGCCGACCTCTTCAAGGACGCGGTGCTCGGGCCGTACGCGCGCGCGTTCCGCGATCACGCCGGCGCGTTCGTGTTCGAGTTTCAGGCGATGCGAGGGCATGATCTCCCCGAGCCGGCCCAATGGGCGGACGAGGTCGACGGCTTCTTGCGACGGCTGCCCCGCGATTTCCGCTACGCGGTGGAGCTGCGGAACCCGGAGCTCTTGACCGACGTGCACGGCGCGGTGCTCGCGCGCCACGGCGTGGCCCACGTGTTCAATTCCTGGAACGAGATGCCGGCGATCGGCGAGCAGCTCGAGCTGCCGTGGACGTTTCCGGCCGGGTTCACCGTGGCACGCGGGCTGCTCCGCCCCGGGCGGGCGTATGCCGACGCGGTGAAGTTGTTCGAGCCCTACGACCGCATCCGCGACCCTCAACCGGAGGTGCGACAGGACCTGTTGCGTCTCGTCGCCGAGGTCATGCGGCGCCATATGGAAGCGCTGATCCTCGTGAACAACCGGCTCGAGGGCAACGCACCGGGGACGATCCGGGCGCTCGTGGAGATGATGGAAGAGGGGGGGTAACCTCGACACGCTTGCGAGCTTTCCCGACTCGGGCTAGGCTATCCTCGTGTAACGCCTTCAGTACCGCACAAAGTGCACAGCTCGCATGAGCGCCAGCGGCCGGGGCGTTCCCACGCTGCCGGTTCCCCTGCTGCGTGATGCCGTCGGGCGGGAAACCGCCCGATTGTCATTGCGGCGCGCAGCAGCCGAGATCTCAATCAGCCCCAACGGCCTGCGGAACTTCCTGAACGGCTCGGCTCCCCGCAGCGCCACGCGCGTGAAGCTCGAGCGCTGGCTCGCCGGGCGACGGCGAGTCTCCCGCCCGCCCAACGTTGGTCAACTCGTGCGTTTGTTGAACGAGCTTGCGGGGGACCTCTCCACCCAGCAGACGGCGACACTCGCCGGCGACATCGCGGGGCTGCTTGCCAATGCGTACGAGGCGCGCCGGCTGTCCCCACCCCGTTGGGTCCAGGACTTGCTCCGTCATTACCGCGTGCGCCGGGGCAAGGCGGCCAGCGAAGTCGCTTGAAAGGCCCGGCCTTGCGACCCCGGTGCCCCTGCGGTACATCTCCTCCGTGAAGTTTGTGCAGTTCCCCTTCGATGCGGTGATGACCTGGCGACCAAGCGTGGCAAGCGGGCCCGGTCTTCCAAGGCCGCAGAAATTGTGCGTCTGGTAGAGGCGCTGAGCACCGGGGTTGGCTCGCACGACGGCGTCGTGCTGGGGCGCGGTATCGCGGCGCTGTTACGAGACGCGTACCGCGGGCGGCAGCGACCGGTCCCGCGTTGGGTCCGGGAGCTGATCGCGTATTACCCTCGGGAGAAGCGGGCGCGCTAGCGCTCCCCTACCCGCCCCGGGCGTCGCATGACTGTCGGCTCGACCGTCCCGACCCTCCCCGTGCCATTGCTGCGGGACGGCCTCGCGCGGGAGGCCGCGCGCTTCTCCCTGCGGCGCGTCGCGCGCGAGGTGGGCATGAGCCCCAACGGGCTGCGCGACTTTCTGCACGGAGCGATTCCTCGCAGCGTCACCCGAATCAAGTTGGAGCACTGGCTCGCCGCCCAGGGCAAGGTCACGCGACCGCCGAACGTGGGTCAGTTCGTCCGCCTGTTGAACGAGCTGTCGGTGGAGTTTTCCCCCGAGCACACACTCGACCTGGGAAGGGCTCTCGCCGGGCTGCTGGTCGAGTCCTACGAGGCGCGCCGGCTCTCCCCACCCCGCTGGGTACAGGACCTGGTGCGGCATTACCGGCCGGGCCGGGGGAAAGCCGCGAGCGAAGTCGCCTGAGCCTTCACAATCCGAGCTCTCGCTGCACAGGTGCCAGCCGTCGACCGTAGCGATCCGCCATCCCTTCGTTTATCGGGAACCCGAATCGCGCCTGCAGCCTCTTGATGCGCGCGGCCAGCGCCCGCGCGTAGTCGCGCGGCGCCCCGCTGCGTCCCTCGTAGGCGCGCCGGTAGCGCGCGACGAGGTGGGGGAACCGCTGTTCGAGCATCGGGAGAAAACGGTCCCGCACTGCGGAGTAGAGCCGCAGCGGACCGGCGTGGACGAACCTGGCGCCGGCCTCCCGGGCCGCCTGGAAGAGCGCTTCCAGATGGGGTACGTCGTCGGTGATCCCCGGAAGGACCGGTGCCACGATCACCCCGACGCGGACGCCGGCGTCGGCGAGGCGCTTGAGCGCCCGGAGCCGCACCGCCGGCATGGGGGAGCGCGCCTCGACTTGCCTGATCAGCGCCACGTCCACCGTGTTGAGGGAGATGTGGACCTCGAGATCGCTGCGCTCCTGAAGGCGCCGCAGCACGTCGGTGTCGCGAACAATGAGCGGACTCTTCGTGATGATGCCGATGTTCAAGCCGTCGCAGCGCGCCAGCCGCTCGAGAATCCCCCGCGTGAGCCGGAAGCGCCGCTCGGCGGGCTGGTACGGGTCGGTGGCGGTGCCGATGACAATAGGGGCGGACTGACTGATCGACGGACTGGCGGACCGGAAATACCGTTGCAGATCGCGCTCGAGCGGGCCGAGCAGCGTTTCCTTCACGAACACGCGCTGCTCGAACGCCTCCCACCCGTGGGGTCCGCGGAACTCGAGAAACTCCTCGTCGGTGAGCTTCCCCGCGTCGTGGGCGCGCTCGACCGTGTAGCGGTGGGCGTAGCGCGCGTAGCAGTACGTGCAGCCGAATTCGCACCCGATGTAGGGATTGAGCGACCAGAAATCCACGCCGGTCTGCTGCGGCGAGTTGAGGACGGACTTGGGTTCGAGCGAGACGAACTTGGTGCCGCGGAGGCGCTCGTCCAGAACGGCAAGGGCGGACGGCCGGACGGGCGGACTGGCGGACGGTAACAGCGCTAGCTGCGTTGCCTTCGCCGTCCGGCTGTCCGCCCGTCTCACGGTCCGACCGCTCATCCGCATCTCGCCCACCCGCACTGCACGCACACCAGGCACCCTGATTGGCGGACCAGCCCGCCGCCACAGTCGGGGCAGGACGAGGGCCGGGACGTCGGGGGCGTGGCTGAAGGGCGGGGCGTCGACATGATTATTTGCTTCGGTGTTTGTTCGGGTACGAAGCAAATATGCTACCGGTCCGGAGGACTGGCAAGTGTGCGGGTGCTGGTTCGGTGACTAGACGGTGGCGTTACGTCCCCGGACCATGGCGCGCCACCCGAAGTACACCGGCACGCCGAGCAGCACGAGGCCAAGACCGAGAAAGCTGTAGGTACGAGTTGCATCTTGTACCAGCAGGTCGACGGCGATTACGGCCGTCGCGATCACATACAGCGCCGGGAGCCAGGGATAACCCGGCGTGCGGACCGGTCGGTCTGCCGCAGGGCGTTTGGCGCGCAGCGCGAACAGCCCCACGGCGGTCAGCCCGTAGAAGACCAGGGCCGCGAAGATGACGAAGTTCAGAAGCTGCGAGTAGGTGCCCGAAAGGCAGAGCAGACTCGTCCACACCGCCTGGACGACGAGGGCGACCGCCGGTGTCTTGTATGCTGGATGCAGCACGCCGGCGGACTTGAAGAACAGGTCGTCGCGCGCCATCGCGTAGTACACGCGCGCTCCGGACAGGATGAGGCCGTTGTTGCAGCCGAACGTCGAGATCATGATCGCGGCGGCCATGAGCTTCAAGCCGGGCTCGCCCAGCATGGCCTGGAGCGCGGCGGTGCCGACGCGGTCCTGTGGCGCGCTCGCGATCGCGGCCGCGGGCAGGACGTTCAGGTAGGCGACGTTCGCGAGCACGTACAGAACAGTCACGATCAACACGCCGGCCCCCATGGCCACCGGGAGGTCGCGCTGGGCGTTCTTGAGCTCGCTGCCCGCGAACCCGACGTTGTTCCATGCGTCCATCGAGAACAGCGAGCCGACCATCGCGGCGCCGATCGTCCCCAGACCCACCGCCGCGCCGCCTGTCGCCCAGAAGCTGCCGCCGAAGTTGGCGGCCAACGCCTCGGCGTTCCGGCCGATGGTGACGCCAAGCAGGATCAGCAACGCCAGCGCGCCGGTCTTGATCGCGGTGAGGGACGTCTGGATCATGGCGGCAGTGCGCACCCCGCGGACGTTGATCCACGTGAGCAGGGCGACGGACAGGACGGCGAGGATGCGCTGCGGCGAGAGGCCGACGGGGATGTCGCCGATCGGTTTCGGGAAGTGCATGGTGAACCCGAAGAACACGTCGGGCGAGAGGCCGGGCCATAAGACGCTGGTGAACCGCGCGAACGCGACCGCGACGGCCGCGATCGTGCCGGTCTGGATGACCACGAACAGGGTCCAGCCGTACAGGTAGCCGAACAGCGGCGAGATGCCTTCGCGCAGGTACACGTACTGTCCGCCCGCGCGGGGGAACATCGCCGCCAGCTCGCCGTACGTGAGCGCGCCCATCAGGGTGACGATGCCCGATAGCGCCCACACCACGAGCAGCAGGCCCGGGGCATGGACTTCGCGGAGGATCTCCGCGGAAACGATGAAGATCCCCGAGCCGATCATCGACCCGACCACGAGCGCGGTGGCGTCGAGCCGGGAGAGCGCTTTAACGAAATCGGCCTGTGGCTGTTGGGTCGTGGCCATTTGGCGAGGTAACCTAGTGGCTCCGGGGTGGGGCCGCTATGTTCCCCGACCCCGTACCCCCTCAATCACGGGAGGATGACTGTGCGCCTCTTGCCCCGGGAAGAAGAGTTCTTCGACCTGTTCGTCGCGGTCGCCACGCGCAACACGGTCGCGGCCGAGCATCTGCGCGAGCTGTTCGACGCGCCTCCCGATCGCCGCATCGCCCGCGTCGAGGCGATCAAGCGACTGGAGCACGAGGCCGACCAGGTCACGCACGAAGTGGTGAACCGGCTCGATCGCACGTTCATCACGCCGCTCGATCGCGAGGACATCCACCAGCTCGCGTCCGATCTGGACGACGTGATGGACGCGATCGACGGCACCGCCCGCCGCTCTCAGATCTTTCACCTGGGTCTCGCACCCCAAGGCGTGAAGCAGCTCACCGAGGTGATCCAGCGGATGGTGGGTGTGCTCGCCGAGGCCGTCGGCCGCCTCAAGAAGGGCGACGACGTTATGAAGTACTGCATCGAGGCGAAAAAACTCGAGGAAGAAGGCGACGCGATCTACCAAGAGGCACTCGGCCACATGTTCGAGACCGAGCGGGACGCCCTCGAGATCATCAAGTGGAAGGAGATCTACGACAACCTCGAAACGACGCTCGACCAGGGCGAAGACGTCGCCAACGTGCTCGAGTCCATCACCATCAAGCACGCCTAATGGTGCATTCGGCCTGGTTCGTCCTCGCGATCGTGCTGGTCGCGCTCGCCTTCGATTTCGTCAACGGGTTCCACGACGCGGCGAACTCGATCGCCACTGTCGTGTCCACTCGGGTCCTCTCTCCCAGCTTTGCCGTCGTCTGGGCCGCGTTCTTCAACTTCGTCGCGGCGTTCATTTTCACCACCGCCGTCGCCAAGACCATCGCGAAGGGGATCGTCGACCCCAGCATCGTGGATTCGAGCGTCATGCTCGCCACGTTGATCGGCGCGATCACGTGGGACTTGATCACCTGGTACGGCGGCATCCCATCATCGTCCTCGCACGCCCTCGTGGGCGGGCTCGCGGGGGCCGCGATCGCCAAAGCGGGGATCGCCGCGCTGGTGCTACCGGGCAAGTGGGTCGGCACGATCACCTTCATCTTCCTCGCACCACTGTTGGGGCTGATCTTCGCACTCACCTTGACCGTCGCGCTCTCTTGGCTGTTGCGACGTGCGCTCCCGCGGCGGGTGGACAAGGCGTTTCGGGTGCTGCAGCTCGGATCGGCCGCTGCTTTTTCGCTCGGCCACGGCGGCAACGACGCTCAAAAGACCATGGGCATCATCGTCGGCCTCCTGGTGGCCGAGCAGGACAAGTTCGTGAACTTCCCGGTTCAGGCGTTCCACCTGACGACGCACGACATCCCGCTCTGGGTCATCCTCGCTGCGCACACAGCGATCGCCTTCGGCACGGCGGCGGGCGGCTGGCGGATCGTGAAGACCATGGGACAGCGGCTCACCAAGCTCACGCCGTTCGGCGGCTTCTGCGCGGAAACGAGCGGCGCCGCCCTGCTCTTTATCTGCACCTACGCCGGGATTCCGGCGAGCACGACGCACACCATCACCGGCGCCATCGCCGGCGTGGGCGCGGCGCAGCGGCTCTCGGCGGTGCGGTGGGGGGTGGCGGGACGCATCGTGTGGGCGTGGATTCTCACGATCCCGGCCGCGGCGGGGATCGCCGGCCTCGCGTACCTAGTCCTGCGGGCGCTGTTGGGCTGAAGTCACCTTTTTCAAGTCGATCATCGACACGCCCTCCACGTATTCGGTGACCGGCGCGTGGGTGACGTTCACCAGCGTGTCCATGCTGTGCTGGATACGTCGCGCCATCGCCAGGATGTTCTGCAGGGACTGCTTGTCCTCCGGGTGCGTGAGCACGGCGTCGTGCTCGAGCAGCTGCCCTTCCGCCAGGATGGCCGCAAGCGCGTTGTTGACCTCGTGGCGCATCGTCACTGCCAGCTGCCTGATCACCGCCACCCGCTCTCCCTCGATGGCGCGTTCGTAGAACTCGTGTAGCTGCTGCGACAGCCAACCCACCGAGATCGCGATCGTCCCGTAGGCTGTGTAGATGGGAACGGTGATGCGCCAGTCTTCGGCATCGAGCTTCATGGCGACGAGGAGCTGGATCGAAGTGAAGAGCACCGTTCCCATCACCAGGCCGGCGACGGCGCCGCGCATGCCGTAGTGCAGCGACAGGAGATACGCCGGCACGAGCGTGAGGAGCCAGACGAGGTCGCGATACGGCACCTCGTCAGCCGGAACGAGGGCGAGCACGAGGCTGGGGGAGAGGTAGGCGACGGTGCAGTAGACCCACCACCGTCTCGGCAGTGGCGGCCGGTGTGCCATGGGGGTGAACCCCAGGAGGTCGACGAGGCGGTGTCGCACCTTCTCTGGCTGGTTCACAGTCCCAGCACCTCCACGACTGCCTGCGCGATCGCGGCGTCCTGCACGCCCACGCCGGTCAGGTCCGCCACGGTAATCTCGCCCGCGTTCTCTCGTCCGGGGAGCCGACCGGCGGCGAGGTCGCCGAGTTCCGCGTAGACCTTGTCGCGGGTCACCACTCCGGCCTCTATGGCATGAGGCAGGTTGCCGTAGCGCTCGGTCTGGAATACGCGGTCCGCCACGAGCTTGTCGGCCCGCTGCAGTAATGCCGGCTCGAGCTCGATTTTCTCCGGGCTGCCGGTCCCCACCGAGGTGACGTGCGTGCCGGGCCCCACCCAGGAGGCCATCACGAGCGGCGTCGTGCTGGCGGTCGCGGTCACGATCACCCGGTGGTCGCGCACGGCGGACTCGAGCGCCGGAGCAATGCGCGTCTCGACGGCTTGACCGAGCTCCCTCGCGAGCCCCTCAGCACGCTCACGGGTGCGATTCCACAGCGTGAGCCGCGCGAGCGGCAGCTGCGCGACCATGGCGCGCGCCGTCAACCGGGCGAGCGCGCCCGCGCCGACGAGCAGGGCCTCGCGTGCGTCCTTGGGTGCCAGGTACTTGAGCGTCAGGGCCACCGCCGCCGCCGTGCGGAAGTCGGTGAGGTAGCCGTGCTCCTCGAGCAGCACGGCGGGGACGCCGGTGTCGGCGTCGAGCAACAGGAACATGCCGTCACCCGAGGGCAGGCCGCGCGCGCGATTGCGATAGAACCCCGTCGCCACCTTGAGGACGATGTGCCGCCCGCCCGCGAGGTGCGCGCCCTTCACGTGCACTTCGGCCTGCTGCTCGCGCAGCTCCAGCACCATCGGGTCGGGAAGGGCCGCCTCGCCGCGCCCGAGCGCGCCGAAGCCACGCTCGACTGCAGCGATCGCCACGGCGAAGGGGATCTTGTCACCGAACGCCTCGAGCGGGACGACCCGCATCTCAATCGGCGAACACGCGTTTCAGGCCTCGCTCGGCCTCGGCGAGCGCTTCCCGAAAGTGGTGCAGCTCCTCCCCGAAGCCGAAGCGGATGTGGTTCGGCAACCCGAAGTGGTCGCCCGGGACGAGCAGCACGCTGTGCTCGGCCCGCATCTTCTCCACCAGGTCGAGGGCGCTGATCGCCTGGCGGTAGCGCACGAGACAGATGGCCCCCGCCTGCGGAGGATGCCAGCTGAACGTGTCGCCGAAACGCTTCAGCCACTGCTCGATCACCGGGTAGTTGGAGCGGAGAATCCCGCGGGTGCGCGCGAGCACCTTGTCCCGCACCCCCGGCTCGAGCGCAATCGCGGCGAGGTGGTCGCTCGCGCCCGCCGGTCCGATCGTGGTGTAGTCGTGCCGCGCCCACGCTTCGCCCGAGAACGCCGGGGGTGCCACGACCCAGCCGATCCGCAGGCCCGGCAGGCCGTACGCCTTCGAGAGGCCGTTCACGACGATCACGCGCTCGTAGCTGCCCCAGAACGACGGCGTCGTCGAGCCATCACGCTCCGCTCCCTGGTAGACCTCGTCCGCGAGCAGCCACGCGCCGACCTCGGCCGCGCGACTCACGATGGCCTTTCGCATCTCCTGCGAGAGCACATGTCCCGTGGGATTGTGCGGATTGGTGACGACAACCAGCTTCGTGCCCGGCGCGATGGCGGCTCGCACGTCTTCGGGGGAGGGCTCCCACTGCGCCTCGGCGCGCAGCGTGAAGCCGCGCACTTGGGCCCCGAAGTTCTGGGCGAGCCCCCAGGTCTGGAGGTAATTCGGGAGCATCACGGCGACCGAGTCGCCGGGCTCGACCAGCCGCCAACAGACGACGAAGTTCGCTTCGGCGCTGCCGGTCGTAACCAGGACCTGCTCCGGCGAGACCCCGTTGTACAGCGACGCGATGCGCCCGCGCAGGAGGTCGGTGCCGTTCGACTGGCTGTAGCCAAGCCGGACGTCGAGCAGGGGCGCCGGGGACGCGCCGGCCAGGCCGAGCAGCTCCTGGATCGAGAGCGGGTGCACGCCCGACTCGGACAGGTTGTAGCGCACCCGGTTCTCCCAGGTGCTCTGCCAGC
>Ga0137374_10009585_pt1 | contig 11424 bp, 9 predicted proteins | sample SagtaG_20_FD_104811 | JGI IMG/M metagenome (GOLD analysis project Ga0137374, IMG submission 104811) | Vadose zone soil microbial communities from Sagehorn Ranch, Mendocino, California, USA - Sage1_R_100_16 metaG | ecosystem: Environmental > Terrestrial > Soil > Vadose zone | place: USA...
CATGGGCTGGATGACGTTCCAGGACGGCGTGGCCTATTCGCGCAACGTCATTGCCGCCAAGGTGGCGCTCGGGCTGGGCGACAACACGCGCGAATCGTCGGCGGCGCTGTACGACACCTGGCGCCAGCTCGGGTACGGGTCGCTGACGGGGATCGACGTTGCCGGCGAGGTTGCCGGGATCGTCCGCGATCCCGCGCTGACGCCGTGGCGCGAGATCGACCTGGCCAACGGCGCGTTCGGGCAGGGTGTCGCGGTCACGCCCATCCAGCTCGCGGCCGCGTATGCCGCGCTGGCCAATGGCGGCACCTCGATCCGACCGCACGTCGTCCAGGGGATCGGCACGGGCGCGGTTCGCATGCCCGCGTTCGACGGGCCCGAGGGGTTCCTCGCCGGCCTGCGCCTGGCGCAGGTCATGCGGCGGCCGCGCTCGCTGCTCTACCTCCAGTCGCTGAAGTGGGCGGCCCAGGCCAAGGAAAGAGTCCGCTAGCCGAGAAACGTGACCGTGCTCCCCGTGTCCACTGTGCCCAGCGACGAGATCTTCGAGAAGTACCTGCAGAAGGCGATCGCCGAGATCAACGAGCTCGGCGACGAGATCGGGCGCGCTGCCGGCGAGGGACGCGTGCCGGTGCTCGGCTCCGGCCATCCGCTGGCGGACGTGCTCCTGCTCAAGCACTCGCCGCAGGCTTCGGAGGTGCAGGAGGGCGTCGCCTTCTACGGGCGAGCCGGCCAGGCGATCCTGAAGTCGCTGCAGCGGCTCCGCGTCGACCCGATGGCGGTCTACGGCACGAACTGCCTGAAGTTCGCCGACGGCGATCCGGAGGAGGCGCAGCCCTGGCTCGTACGAGAGCTGCACATCGTCCAGCCGAAGCTTGTGGTCGTGATGGGCGAGGCCGCGCTCGGCTTCCTCAACGAGCTCCAGTTCCCGCTTTCGCAGGCCGTCGGGCCGGAGCTCGGCAAGCTGCAGCGCTTCACGCCCACGATCGAGGCGCTCTACGTTCCCGACATCGACGAGTCGCTGGACGAGCAGTCAGCGAAAACCCGCTTTTGGAACGCGTTCAAAGCACTAGGCCCCTGGTGGGCCGAGCTTCCGCCTTACTGAGCGCTCGCGTCGCGGCGTTTGTCGTGCTCGCGGTGGCGCTCGGCGCTTACTACGGCATCCATGAGTCGCTCTGGCGCGGCTCGCTCTGGGAGGACGTCGCGTTCCTCGCCTTCGTGCTCATCCCGGCGGTGTTCGCGCTCGTGTATCTCGCGCTGCCGTTCTGGCGCTCGCCGCCGCTGCAGCTGCTCGGCGTCGGTGTCGCGTGCGCCGTGCTGGCGGTCGTGCTGGCGGCGGCAGAAGCCCAGACGCTGGCGGACTTCGCCAAGCTCGCGGCGACAACCGCGCTCGCCTGGGTGTTCCTGCACTACTTCGAGAGCGTCTCCTGGGTCGTGCTCGTCGCGCTGATCGTGCCCTGGGTGGACGCGTACTCGGTCTGGCGCGGGCCGACCCACCACATCATCAAGCACCGCAAGAACGTCTTCCTGAACCTCTCGTTCTCGTTCCCGGTCCCCGGAAGCGACAACACGGCGAACCTCGGTCTCCCGGACCTGCTCTTCTTTGCGCTCTTCCTCGGCGCGGCAGCGCGGTTCGGGCTGCGCGTGGGCTGGACGTGGGTCGGCCTGACGGCCGGGCTTGGCGCGACGATCGCCCTCGCGACGTGGTCGGAGGAGGGCCTACCCGCCCTGCCGCTGCTCGCGCTCGGCTTCCTGCTCCCGAACGCCGACCTGCTCTGGCGCGCGGTGCGCAAGCCGCGTGCCGCTTAGTCGGTCTTTTCGAGGATGCGCACGCATTCGGGCAGATCGCGCTCGGAACGGAGGCGGATCCGTTCAGCCACGCGTGAGCAAAGCGACCGTCTCGACGTGCGGAGTGTGCGGGAACATGTCGACCGGGCGCGCGCGCTCCAGGCGGTAGCCCCACTCGCGCTCGAGCTCCTTCACGTTGCCCGCCAGCGTCGTCGGGTTGCACGAGACGTAGACCAGCCGCGGCGTCTCCAGCCTCGCCAGCCGCCGGAGAGCTTTACCTGACAGCCCCGCCCGCGGCGGGTCGACCACGGCAACCTCGGGCGGGCCTGCGCGATCGCGCAGGTCCTCCAGCGACGCGCCTACTTCACCCGCGAAGAAGGCCGCGTTCGCGATTCCGTTCAGGTCGGCGTTCTCGAGCGCGCACGCGACGGACTCCTCCGAGACGTCGACGCCCCAGACCGTCAGCGCCCGCGAGGCCATCGAGAGGCCGATCGTCCCGATCCCGGAGTAGAGGTCGTACACCGTCTCGTTGCCCGTCAGCCCCGCGTACTCGACCGCCAGCTGGTACAGCCGTTCCGCCATCGCCGTGTTCGTCTGCAGGAACGCGTTCGGCCGCACACGGAAGCGCAGGCCGCAGAGCTCCTCCTCGATCGCGTCCTCGCCCCAGAGGAGCGTCGTCGGGAGATTCGTCACCTCGGCCGGCGACTCGTTCACCGACCAGTGGATCGAGCGCGTCTCCGGGAAGCGCCGGAGCACCTCGACCAGCTCGTCGCGGTCGAACCGCTCGCCGGCGGCGGTCACGAGCTGCACCATGAGCTGGCCCGTGTTCCGCCCTTCGCGCACGACGAGATGACGCAGGTAGCCCGTCTGCTCCGCCTGGTCGTACGGCTCGAGCCCCTCGGCCCGGGCCCAGTCGCGAACGGCGTCGCGCACCGCGTTGCCGAGATCGGTCGTAAGCCAGCAGCGCGTGACGTCGAGCACCTCGTCCCAGCGGCCGGCCTTGTGGAAGCCGAGCGCCGGCCCGGAGGGCGTCGAGGTGAACGAGTACTCGAGCTTGTTGCGGTAGTGGAACTGCTCGACGGCCGGCACGATCGGCTCGAGCGGCGGCTCCACGATCCCGCCGATCCGCCGCAGCGCGTCCGCGACCTGCTCCTCCTTGGCCGCGACCTGAGCCTCGTACGCCAGATCCTGGAAGCGGCAGCCGCCGCAGGCCGGGTAGTGCGCGCACGGCGCCTCGACCCGCTGCGCGCTGGGCTCCAGCACCTCGACCGCCATAGCCTCCGCGTGGTTGCGCTTCACCTTCGTCACGCGCGCGCGAACGCGGTCGCCCGGCAGCCCCCGCCGGACGAAGACGACGAACCCGTTCAGCCGCGCGACGCCGTTCCCGCCGTAGGCGAGCGAGTCGATCGAGAGCTCGATCTCCTGGTCGCGTGCGACGGGGGCGGCCACGAACTGAGCCTAGCCGGGCGGGGGCTCAGCACGAGCGGCGGACGCAGCTTCTGCCGGAAATCGAAGGCGCGCAGCATGTCCCCGACCTGCGGCAGGGTCTCGCGCACGTCCGGGCGCGAGTCCGGCCTGCCGTCGGTGGCCGGGTCGAGCCGCGCGCCGCCGAGGAAGTCGTCCTCGATGAACTTGACGTAGGCGTCGAGGCTCGCCGTCTGGTGGTCGACGAAGCCTCGCCGGGCCCAAGGAGAGATCACCAGCGCCGGAACGCGCGGCCCGAACCCCAGCCCGTCGACGTGCGGCACGACGTGGTCGTAGAACCCGCCCCAGTCGTCCCAGGCGAGGAAGATCGCGGTCGAGCGCCAGTCCGGGCTGCGCATGATCGCGTTGACCACACGCGTCACGTACGCCTGGCCGGCGGAGACGAGACTCGGCGGGTGCTCGCTCACGCGGTCGTTCGGCGTGACCCACGAGACCGCCGGCCGCGTCCCCCGGCGCGCCGCGGCGAAGAAGCTCCGGATCGGCGCAACGTTGCGCAGCTGGTGGTCGTGCCGGACGGTCGCGAACCAGGGCAGCGGGTTCCAGATCCCCGGCGTCGCCGCGCGCTGCCGCACCCAGGGACAGATCATCTCCCCCCTTTCGCAGTCGGGCTGAGCGCCGGCGAAGACGTAGTAGCGCCACGAGACGTGGCGCTGGTGGAGCAGGTAGGTCAAGTCGGTCCACGCGTAGTCCGGCCTGCGATTCGTCGGGTTCTGCGGCTCGCGCGGCGGGGCGAGCGGGTTCTCCGCCGCGCTCACGCAGCTCATCGGATCCCCATGCCGGGAGCAGCGCGCCGACCACTCCGAGACCATGAACAGGTGCGCGGGGAGGCTCCAGGAGCTGACCGGCTCGAACATGTGGTCCTGCAGCACGAAGTGGCGCGCGTAGTCCCAGTAGTTCGGGATCTCGTGCCAGTCGTGGTAGCCCATCACGTCCGGGTGAATGGCGCCGAGCGAGCAGATCGGCAGGTCGGGATTGGCCCAGCAGCCGCGGCGGAGACCTCGCCGCGCCTCCCGGATGAAGCCGTTCATCCTCCCGTGGTCGACGTCGCGAACCGCGTCCAGGTGCTCGTGCGGCCCGCCGTAGTTGCGGTCGGCGCTGTCGTGGTAGGGCCGCTCGCAGACATGCCGCAGCGGGTCGGGCACGCAGACGCCCCGAGGAATTCCGTCCGCGCCCGGATAGGTGCCGAAGTAGGAGTCGAACGAGCGGTTCTCCTGCATCACGATCACCACGTGCCGGATCTTGTGGATCCCCCGCGGGACCGAGACGGCGCGCGCGTGAGAATGCGGCGTGCGGCCGAAGAAGAGCGCGCCCGCGACTGCGATCACGGAGACGGCAAAGAGAATCGGCAGCCGCCGGGGCACGGTTCAAGTCATAGAACCGTCCTGTTGAGCTGAGGTAAAGCCGCGATTGCGCTTCAGAGAACTACCGGAGCGCCGTTACGTACACGTGCCGCTCGCGGGGCCCGTCGAACTCGCAGAAGAAGATGCCCTGGTACCGGCCGAGCGCGAGCTTGCCCTCGGCCAGCGGCACCAGCACCTCGGGGCTCATCAGCGACGCGCGCATGTGTGACGGAGCGTTCGGCCCGTCTGCGTCGTCATGGCGCCAGCCCCAGCCGTCCTCGACGATCTTCTCCATCGCCGCCTCGATGTCATGGGCGAGGTCGGGGTCGATGTCCTCGTTGATCGTGACGCCGGCCGTCGTGTGCGGGACGTAGACGAGGGCGGCGGCGGCTCCGTCGGCACCGTTCAGCGCCTCCTCCACCTGCGGCGTGATCTCCACGAGCTGGGTGCGCCGCTCCGTCCGGAGGCTGATCTGCTGCACCCGGATATCCTACGGCCTGTGCCGCCAGATCCGCCGACCCCGCAGGAACTCGATGCATACCGCGAGCAGGCCGACCGTTTCATCGCCGAACTGGACGAGGAGCACTACCTCCATTTCGCCGGGCTGAAGGAGCGGCTCGAGCTCGAGCCGATCTACGAGCGGCACGCGAACCTCACCGAGCTCGAGCGGGCGCAGTCGCTCGGGGGCGCGGTCGACGGCGACCGGCGCGTCCGCGAGCTCTGGCGCTTCTCCTGCGAGGGCTACTTCGGCCGGCTGACGCGCGAGCACGCCGAGAAGCTGGCGGCCCTCGAGGCCGAGCTGGAGGTCACCGTCGACGGCGAGAAAATCCCGTTCCGGATGCTGCGCCCCGCGATCGCAAACGAGCCCGACCGCGACCGCCGCGAGCGCCTCGACCGCGTCATGTGGGAGACGACCGAGGAGCACTTGAACCCGATCTACGAGCAGGGAGTCGAAACGGTGCGGGGCGCGGTGCCGGAGCTCGGCAGCTCCACCTACCGCGAGCTCTACGAGCGCTTCGGCCTGCGGCTCGAGGATCTCGCGAGCCAGTGCCGGGCGTTCCTCGATTCGACGGAGGACCTCTACGAGCGGACGCTCGACGGCTCGCTGCGCGAGCAGCTCGGGATCGGCCTCGACGAGGCGAGGCGCTGGGACGTCCAGCGCATGATCCGCTCGCCGCAGTGGGACGAGCGCTTCCCGGGCGACCTGATGGTGCCGGCGCTCCGTTCCACCCTCTCCGACCTCGGGATCGACCTCGACAGCCAGCCGAACGTCCACCTCGACATCGAGCAGCGCCCGCAGAAGACGCCGCGCGCCTTCTGCGCTCCGATCGAGGTGCCCGACAAGGTGATGCTCGTGATCCAGCCGATCGGCGGCGCCGACGACTGGCGCGCGTTCTTCCACGAGGCCGGCCACACGGAGCACTTCGCGAACACCTCGCGCGACCTGGAGATGGAGTACAAGCGGCTCGGCGACTCGGCCGTCACCGAGGGCTGGGCGATGCTGCTGCAGCACCTGACGGACGAGCCCGCGTGGCTCGCGCGCCGGCTCGACTTCCCACGGCCGGAGGACTACGCGGCCGAGGGGATGCTCTGGCTGCTCTTCTTCGTCCGCCGCTACTCGGCCAAGCTGCTCTACGAGCTCGAGTTCCACGGCGGTGGCCGCCTCGAGGAGATGCCGAAGCGCTACGTCGAGCTGCTCGGCGACGCGCTCAAGATCGAGCCGAGCCCGGTGAACTACCTGGGAGACATCGACGACGGCTTCTACGTCCAGTCGTACCTGCGCTCGTGGGCGCTCGAGGCACAGCTGCGTGACCACCTGCGCAGCCGCTTCGGCAACGCCTGGTTCGCCTCCCGCGAGGCGGGCTCGCTGCTCCGAGAGCTCTGGGCGCAGGGCCAGCGGCCGACGGCGGATGAGCTGCTGCAGGACGTCGCGGGCACCGAGGTCGAGCTGGAAGCGGTCGCCGACCGCGTCCGCGAGCATCTCCGCTAACGCGATCACGGTTCGCCTCGGCGGCTCGTCGGAAGTCGAGGCCGCCCTCTCCGTGTACGAGCGTTCGAATCTGGCGCGGCGCGGCGGTGTGTGGCCGGACCGGGCCGAACGCGTTGAGCAGGTCAAGGCCCGCCTGCGCGATCCCGATTCCTGGCTGCTTGTCGCCGCCGACGGGGCGACGCCGGTCGGGATGGCGTGCGCGGAGCCTCTGCGAGGCGAGGACCGAGCGGGCCCGGTCGTGCCGGGCGGCTTGTTCCTCAACCTGATCTACGTCCTCCCCGAGCGCTGGGGAGAGGCGATCGGCGGGGCTCTCCTGGACGCCGTTCTCGCCGAGGCCAAGCAGCGCGGCTCGTCGCAGATTCGCCTCTGGACGGACGAGGACGACAACGAACGCGCGCAGCGTCTCTACCTCAGCCGCGGGTTCTCGCACACCGGTCGAGTCGTCGACGGCGCGGGCGAGTGGGCCCTCGAGCTGTAAGATCCGCTCCGACAGCGCCAACGACCCAGGAGCGGGAGTGCGCACAGCGTTCATGACCATCGAGAAGGCCTTTGTGACCTATTCGGAGGGAATGACGCTTGCTTCGACGAACGCTCAACCTGGGGATCCTGGCGCATGTAGACGCCGGTAAGACAACTCTCACGGAACGGCTGCTGCACGCGGCCGGCGTGATCGACGCGCCCGGCGACGTCGACCACGGCACGACACAGACCGACACGCTTCCGCTGGAGCAGCAGCGGGGCATCACGATCAAGTCCGCCGTCGTCTCGTTCGAGATCGGCGACGTCACGGTCAACCTGATCGACACTCCCGGCCACCCGGACTTCATCGCCGAGGTGGAGCGCGTGCTAAGCGTGCTCGACGGCGCGGTGCTGGTGATCTCGGCCGTGGAGGGCGTGCAGGCGCAGACACCGCTCTTGATGCGGGCGCTGCAGCGGCTGCAGGTGCCGACGCTCCTTTTCGTCAACAAGATGGACCGCGTCGGAGCGGACGCCGCCGGTGTGCTGGAGGCGATGGCCGAGCGACTGACGCCCGCGATCGTCCCGGCGGGGGCCGCGGCGGACAACGTCGCAGTGCTGGCCGAGCACGACGAGACCCTGCTCGAGGCCTACGTGAACGGGACGGGCGTTCCGGAGACAAGCGTGCGCGGGGCGCTCGTGGAGCAGGCACGGCAGGGGCTCGTGCACCCAGTCTTCTTCGGCTCGGCGAAGACGGGCGAGGGCGTCGAGCCGCTCATGTCGGGCATCGCGGAGCTTCTACCGTCGGCGGCCCGCGACGGCAGCGGCCCCGTCTCAGGCAGCGTCTTCAAGATCGAGCGCGGGCCGGCCGGCGAGAAGATCGCGTACGCGCGGATGTTCGGCGGCACGGTGAACGTCCGCGACCGGGTTCGGTTCGGCCGCGACGCGGAAGGCAAGGTGACGGCGATCCGCGTCTTCGAGCATGGCTCTACGGTGCAGCGGCCGGCGGCTACGAACGAGATCGCGCAGGTCTGGGGTCTCGGGGACATCCGGATCGGCGATGCGATCGGCAGCGCGCCGCCGCGGTCCAGGCCGCAGTTCGCGCCGCCGACGCTGGAGACGGTCGTCGTGCCGCGAGACCCCGACGAGAATGCTGCGCTGCACGCCGCCCTCGCGCAGCTCGCCGAACAGGACCCGCTGATCGACCTGCGCCAGGACGACGTCCGCCAGGAGCTGTTCGTCTCGGTCTACGGCGAGGTGCAGCAGGAGGTGATCGAGGCGACGCTGCTCGCGGACTACGGCGTCGAGGTCGAGTTCCGCGAGACGACGACGATCTGCGTCGAGCGGCCGGTGGGCGTCGGCGCCGCCGTCGAGCGGCTGCGCGAAGAGCCGAACCCGTTCCTGGCGACGGTCGGGCTTCGTGTCGAGCCCGCTCCGGCCGGCAGCGGCGCGCGCTACGCGCGGGAGGTCGCGGTGCACGGGACGATGCCGGCGGCGTTCTTCCGCGCCGTCGAGGACACCGTGCAGGAGGCGCTGCGGCAAGGGCTCTACGGCTGGCAGGTGACCGACTGCACCGTCACGCTGACCGACACCGGCTACTCCCCGCGGTCGAGCCATGCCCACCAGGGCTTCAACAAGGCGACGTCGAGCACGGGCGAGGACTTCCGCAAGCTGACCCCGCTCGTCCTGATGAGCGCGCTGCAGCAGGCCGGGACCGTCGTCTGCGAGCCGATCCACCGCTTCCGCCTCGATTTCCCCGCCGACACGCTCGCGGTGATCTTCTCCGGCCTCACCCGGCTCGGCGCCGTCGCCGGGACGCCGGCGCTCGGCGACTCCTGGGCCAGGCTCGAAGGGGAGATCCCGGCCGCCCGGATGCACGAGCTGCAGCGCTCGCTTGGGTCGCTGACCCGCGGCGAGGGCGTGCTCGAGCTTTCGTTCGACCACTACGAGCCCGTGGCCGACCCGGCGCCGAAGCGGTCGAGGACGGATGTCAACCCGCTCAACCGCGAGGAGTACCTCCTGCGGATCAAGCGGCGAGGCCTCGTATGAGGATGCACGCAGACGAGCTTCCGATCGACGCCGCGCTGGTACGCCGGCTGCTTGCCGCTCAGTTTCCTGAGTGGATCGACCTCCCACTCGAGCGGGTGCGCTTCTTCGGGACCGACAACGCGATCTACCGGCTCGGTGACGAGCTGGCAGCGCGGCTGCCGCGGCGCGAGAAGAACGTCGTGGGGCTCGAGAAGGAGCTTCGCTGGCTGCCCGAGCTGGCGCCTCGCCTGCCGCTGGCGGTGCCGGTTCCGCTCGCGATCGGCCGGCCCGGTGACGGCTACCCATTGAAGTGGGCGGTCTACAGCTGGCTCGAGGGCGAGCCCGTCACGGAGGAGCCGATCGCCGATCTCGCACAGGCTGCGGCGGACCTGGCCGGTTTCGTCAGGGCGTTGCAGGAGATCGACGCACCCGGCGGGCCGCCGCCGGGCGAGCACAACTCCTTCCGCGGAGGGCCGCTCGTGCGGCGGGACGAGGCCGCACGGGCAGCGATCGAGTCCCTGCGCAGCGAGCTCGACGCGGCTGCAGTGACGGCGGTCTGGGAGGAAGCCCTCGCGGCGCCGGAGTGGGAGCGAGAGCCCATCTGGATCCACGGCGACCTCGACGCGCGCAACCTGCTCGTCGTCGACGGCCGGATCAGCGCGGTGATCGACTTCGGCACCATCGGGATCGGCGACCCGGCGTGCGACGTGATGGTCGCCTGGAAGATGCTCGACGGAGAGAGCCGCGCGCTCTTCCGGAGGATGCTCGCTGTCGATGACCCAACGTGGGCGCGCGCCCGCGGCTGGGCCGTGTCCCAGGCCGTCATCGCGCTCGCGTACTACACGATGGACACGAACCCGGTGCTGGTCCTCGAGGCGCAGCGCTGGCTGGCCGAGGTTTTCGCCGACCAGTGACCGTTCCGTCACGGTGTCTGACACCGGGGCTCGAACGGCGACCCGCCCACGTGCAGGGGAAGTGACGCTCTCGTGACGAAGCGTCCACACTTTTGCGTGCGTGTCTGGCACCGGTGGCGAGGACTAGACCTCCGGCCGTTGCGCTCTGTCCTGTGTACCTGCATAAGCTTTATGCATGAACAGGAGGCGCGTGCTGATCGCGGGTGCCGCCGGCCGCGACTTCCACAACTTCAACCTCGTCTACCGCGGCCGCGAGGAGTACGAGGTCGTCGGCTTCACCGCGACGCAGATCCCGAACATCGACGGACGCGTCTATCCCGCCCAGCTCGCCGGTGAGCTGTATCCGCAGGGAATCCCGATCAGCCCGGAGAGCGAGCTCGAGGAGCTGATCCGGCGGCACGAGGTCGACGAGGTCGTCTTCGCCTACTCCGACGTCACGCACGAGCACGTCATGCACATCGGCTCGCGGGTCCTCGCTGCGGGCGCGTCGTTCCACCTGATCGCGCCGCGCGAGACGATGCTGACCTCGCATAAGCCGGTCGTCGCGGTCTGCGCAGTGCGCACCGGGTCGGGGAAGAGCCAGACCACCCGGCACATCGCGGCGCTGCTACGCGACTCCGACAAGCGTGTCGCAGTCCTGCGCCACCCGATGCCGTACGGCGATCTCACCGCCCAGGCCGTCCAACGCTTCGAGCGCTACGAAGACCTCGATGCCGCCGAGGCGACGATCGAGGAGCGTGAGGAGTACGAGCCGCACCTGGCCGAGGGAAACCTCGTCTTCGCGGGAATCGACTACGCAGCGATCCTCGACCGGGCCGAGCAGGAGGCGGACGTAATCCTCTGGGACGGCGGCAACAACGACACGCCGTTCATCAAGCCGGATGTGCATGTCGTCGTGGTCGATCCGCACCGGCCGGGCCACGAGCTGCGCTATCACCCGGGCGAGACGAACCTGCGGATGGCGGACGTCTGCGTCGTCAACAAGATCGACAGCGCGACCCAGGACGGGATCGACGCGGTGCTCGACTCGATCCGGGAGAACAACCCGACGGCGCGGATCGTGCTCGCGGCCTCGCCGTTCGTCGTCGAGGGCGACGCCGCCGAGATCGCCGGCAAACGCGTCCTGGCGATCGAGGACGGGCCGACCCTCACCCACGGCGAGATGACCTACGGCGCGGCGGTCCTCGCCGCGAAGGCGAACGGCGCCGGCGAGCTGATCGACCCGCGCGAGAGCGCCGTCGGCTCGATCGCCGAGACCTTCCGCGAGTACCCGCACGTGGGCGCGCTCCTGCCGGCGATGGGATACGGCCGGCGACAGATGCAGGACCTGCGTGCGACGATCGAGGCTTCCGGGGCCGAGCTCGTGCTGATCGGGACGCCGATCGACCTGCGCCGCCTGATCGACTTCCAGGTGCCCGCGCTCCGGGTC
>Ga0137374_10009586_pt1 | contig 11424 bp, 16 predicted proteins | sample SagtaG_20_FD_104811 | JGI IMG/M metagenome (GOLD analysis project Ga0137374, IMG submission 104811) | Vadose zone soil microbial communities from Sagehorn Ranch, Mendocino, California, USA - Sage1_R_100_16 metaG | ecosystem: Environmental > Terrestrial > Soil > Vadose zone | place: USA...
CCCAGGAAGGATTGGTACAGGCCGCGACCCGCCAGCCGGATATCGTCATTCTCGACCTGGGGCTCCCAGACCTCGACGGCCTCGAGGTAACGCGTCAACTGCGCGAGTGGACGACCATACCAATTATTGTGCTGTCAGCCCGCGGTCAGGAGTCAGACAAGGTGTCGGCCCTTGACGCTGGCGCCGATGATTACCTGACCAAACCGTTCAGTGTGGGTGAATTGCTGGCGCGGCTGCGGGTCGCGCTGCGCCACGCTGCACGGACCGCGCAGGAGCCTGGAGAGCCGATTTTTGTGGTGGGTGACCTGCGTGTCGATCTGGCACGACGACACGTGTACATCGCCGATCAGCAAGTGCATCTTACCCCTATTGAGTACAAATTACTGACCACCCTGGTGCGATATGCCGGCAGAGTGGTCACCCATCGCCAGTTACTGCAAGAAGGCTGGGGGCCTGGCCACACCGAGGCCAACCATTACCTTCGGGTCTATATGGGCCAACTCCGTCATAAACTGGAAGCCGACCCGGCCCGCCCACGCTATCTGGTCACCGAGCCGGGTGTTGGGTATCGACTCAAGACGGACTGAGCACGCGTTGCCTTGGCCCTCGTCCTGCCACCCCCTCTACGACAGACCTGTCAACTCTGCACTGAGCTGCCATAGACGCTGGGCGGTAGCCTGGTCATACGACGCTATGGAAGACTCCACCGGACGTTTCTTCACGAAATATTTGCCTGTGATACCCTCTATCTCAGGAGAGGTCACCAGATAGATGAGCGTCTCCGCACCCTGCGCTGGGCTGAGGGCGGTGAGCTGGGCAACTCGGACGAACAGGGAAAACAGGCCACGGTTATTATGGCCAAACCCTGTAGCGACAAAGCCGGGGTGCACAGCATTGGTCGTGATGCTTGTGACTGCGAGACGCCGGGCCAGTTCGTAGGTGAAGAGGAGATTCGCCAGTTTTGACTGACAGTAGGCGTCCCACCCACGGTAGCGGTGTGCCCCCTGTGGGTCAGTAAAGTCGAACTGTGCGCCGCTATGCGCATTCGAGGAGACATTCACAATGCGCGCCGCGGCGCTGGCTTTGAGGGTGTCAAGGAGCACATGCGTCAGGAGAAAATACGCCAGGTGATTCAGGGCCAAGGTCATCTCAATCCCATCGACACTCAGACCGCGTCTGAAGAAGATGGCGCCGGCGTTGTTCAGCAGCACATCGAGACAGGAAAAGCGACGCTGCACCTCCGCAGCCAGCTGGCGCACCTGGGCCTGCACTGACAGGTCGGCAATGAGACAGGAAACCTGCGGGTTGCCTGTCTCTTGTTGGATGCGGCTGACGACGGCGGCGCTGCGCTCCGGGTTGCGGCCGACGAGCACGACCGTGGCTCCCTGCCGGGCTAAAGCCTGCGCCGTAACCAGACCAATGCCTGAGGTGGCGCCGGTGACCAGGCAGATCTTCCCCTGCATCGTGGGCGTTAGGGCTGCCATGGGGGTATCCTTCTCCTTACAAGCTGATGGTCCGCGTGCGGGCCGAGCCCACCCCTTGAAGACCATGGGCCAGCTGACCGACAACATGCACGGGTCCATAGAGGGTGCACAGGCGGCGGTGGCGATGATCACACACGGTGAGCTTGCAGCCGCATGTCTAGCATCACTGCGCCTTCACGTGTCATGCGAGGCGGCTCAAGCTCAGGTCGGCGGGCCAGTGGTATGGCATAATTGTGCCTCCTTGACTGAGCTCTCTCTGACGACGATCATACCCACCATCGTCACCATTCTGCATTAGCTTTTTGCCGGACCGTTGTTTTGATTGAGCCATCGATCGGTCGTAGTTTGCGCCTACTATACGGCAAACACACTGGTCTCACCGCTGTTGCCGAGTACAGTGGTGTCGCCGCGCGGAAGCATTACCTACAGCGCCTCATAGCTCCCCAGACCTCTATAGAGGCGGTCTCCGATACGTACCATTTTGAGAATCACGATCGCATTGTAGCGGCGTGCTTCATGATCATGGCCACTGCGCTACAGAGGCAGCCCGGTCTCCAGGCGAGCGTACGCCTGGCCGTGCAGGCGATGCGCCTGGCCATGTTTGAAGGTCTCGCCTGGCAGACCGGAGCCATGCAGGAGCACCCGATTACTGAGGTCCGGGAATGGGGCAGTATCATGTTTGCCGGTGTCATGCGCTCCATGATTCATCGGAACTTTCCAGGCCTATGGGCTGCTCTGGCACAAGAGGGGACTCCGGAGGAGGTATTGTTAGCGAGGCTCCCCCCTACCGTCTATGCGTGCTGGTACGATGACTCCAGGGAGAGTTTAGAGGCGATAAGAAATCGGATTGTCCGTGTGCTCAAACAGAATGATAGCCAGGGCCCCCCGTGAAAATCACCCCCAGCGGCCGCCGTACGCCGCGCAAGGCCGCCCAGTTTTGGGGGCAATTCGATCCGGCTGGGGTGCCGAGGATGATCGCCCGACTCAAGGCGACGATCGGCGTCCCCTGTCTGTTGTGTGATGCCCCATCGACGCAGCCCGCCTGCTTTCAGCCCAACCGTCCTGAAGCCTGGGGTGGACGCCCAGACACGATTCGGCTGTTCATCTACGGCCTCTGTGTGGCCTGCTCGAGGCTACCCGATGTGACGATGTGTGTCGAAGCCCGGCTTATGGCTGGTCTGATAGGCCAGGGGCATTGATTGGTCCGGGGGTGACTGGGGATACTCTTTCATATGGCGAGCATACGGTTTTGCTCCCCTCCTACACATCAGGCATCCTCGGAAGGAAAGGAGTCCGACAGTGAAAGCACAAACGATCGCCCGCCTCTCTTTAGCCATCACAATACTAGCATTTTTAGTACTTTATATAAAAGTTGCCGCTGACTCTGCTGCATCGTACACCTCGACACGCCAAGCTGTCCCCGGCGTGTTCGGGCACAATACGGCGAACGGCGATGGGGTGTTTGGGAAAGCCCTGACGACCGGCCGCGGCGTCCTTGGGGTGAGTGAGAGCGGCGCTGGCGTCGAAGGACACGCGAAGGAGGGCCGCGGCGTCGTGGGGACCAGCGACACCAAGGCGGGGGTCGAAGGGTACAGTAATGACCACGTTGGTGTGTGGGGATTAACCAAGGCGCAGTCTGGGGCAGGGGGAGAATTTCATAACAATGGCGGAGGGGACCTGCTGCGTGCGGGGGCAGGTGGAATCTTCCGGGTGTCGAACAACGGCGATGTCTTTGTGCGCGGACAGCTTCTCGGTGCTGCAGGTTCCCAAGGTCCCCAAGGCCCTCCAGGGCCTCCAGGGCCCCAAGGCCCTCCAGGGCCCCAAGGCCTTCAAGGGCCCCAAGGCCCTCAAGGCCCTCAAGGCCCGCCTGTGCGTACCGTCGCGGTTTGTGGCGGTGGGACCGGCTCTACGAGATGTAGTTGTACTGGTCGTGAAATTGCCCGTCAGGTGTCGGGCATTACCACCCCAGGGTGTTCTGTGACCTCAGACACGGGCACATGCAGCATCCCTACGGGAGCCATCGGCATCTGTTGCGTCTGCGCACCCTAGGGAAGGAAACCAGCGGGTACGGATCGATGTTTTCAGGACTGACGCCAATCCGACACAGTCGGCTTCTGTGCACACTGGGGTCCAGGGGGTTCTGGCGGGGTTTATGCCGGTCTTGGGATATCAGCTGGGCGTGCCTATGCGCTTAGAGTGAGAATTCCCCTGTACGCCAAACAGAGGAGGAAAAGACATGGACGCTGATTTGAACCACGTCACGTTGACGGGGGTCTTAGAGAGGGGCCCGAACACGCGCTGTGCTGATCACGGGGCACAGCCTGTATCTGCCGGGATGAACATCCGAGCGATTGCTCGTCAGTTGACCATGGAGCGGATACCTACGAAAATCGATCGCCACAAAACCAGTGGGCACAAGCAGTATGGTGAAGGGAGGTGGTGCGTGCCGAGCATTCATCATATTCTCCGCAACGAGACGTATGTCGGCACGATGTATTGGAATAAACGTCAGCGCATAACGAAAACGCGATGACAGAAACGTGACCGCTCTGAGTGGCTCGCCATCCCTGTGCCAGTCATCATTTCCCCGGAGCTGTTTGAGGCCGTGCAGCAGAAGATTGCGCACAATCGCGCCCTGTCGAAGCGCAACCGCAAGCATGAATATCTGCTTCTACGGGGGAGGCTTCGCTGTGGGAGGTGGAGTTGAAGAGCAAGAAGCACGAACTTGCTGAGCGCCGACAGCGACTTCTCGACCAGCACGCAGAGGCCAAAGAAGCCCTACACCACGCCCAACAACATCAGGCGAAGATACAAGATGTGTTACTCTATTGTCACCACGTCAAGGAGCGGTTGTCTACGCTCGACATGCCAAACAAGTGTGTGGCGTTGGACGCTTTGGATATTCGTGTGACATGGACGCCTAGCGCCCCATTACAGATTGCAGGGAGGATTCCCATTGATGCAATTGTGTCGGCCACGCCGTAGCGTGTTGTACATGCCAGGGTCGAATGGGCGGGCGTTGGAAAAAGCCAAAACGCTGGCGGCTGATGGACTGATTTTTGATCTGGAAGACGCCGTTGCCCCAGATGCGAAAGCCGCGGCACGGCAACAGGTCTGCGAGGCAGTACGCGCTGGCGGATACGGCTGGCGTGAACTCATCGTACGGACGAATGGGCTCACGACCCCCTGGGGGCGGGAGGATCTGGCGGCAGGGGCGAGCTGTGGGGTTGATGCGGTGCTCCTCCCCAAAGTAGAAAGTGGCGCGATGATCCGGCAGGCCTTGAGTGTCCTCACGGCGCATGGGGCACCAGAGCACCTGGCGATCTGGTGTATGCTGGAGACGCCGCTGGGCATCTTGCATGCTGAGGAGATTGCGGCGGCGCATCCACGGGTCGCTGCCCTGGTTATGGGGACCTCTGATCTTGTGAAAGATCTGCACGCGCGCCATACCCGTGAGCGTCTGCCCTTACTCACCAGTTTGCAGCTGTGTGTGCTCGCAGCACGGGCCCATGGACTAACCGCGCTCGATGGCGTGCATCTCGATCTCGAGGACGAGGCCGGCTTTGCCGCGGTGTGTCGCCAGGCGGTGGAGCTCGGTTTTGACGGCAAGACCCTCATTCATCCCAAGACCATCGACACGGCTAATACGCTCTTCGCCCCGGCGCCTCAAGAGGTAGCCTGGGCGCGTACGATCATGGCGGCGCACGCGCAAGCCGTGGCCGCAGGGCGCGGGGTTGTCCTGGTCGAGGGGCGTTTGATCGAAAACCTCCACGTGGAAGAGGCCAGACGGGTCGTCGCCCTGGCTGACGCCATTACTGCTCTAGGCGAAGCGGGGCAGGGCTGAACCGTGCCTCACCCCACACTACTCGTGATGTGCTAATCTAAGGACACATGACGCACTTACAGGAGAAGGTCTGACACCATGCATACTCTAGGCACCGTCAAAGGTATTGCCGTGCGCGAAGCGAGTCGGGCACCGATGAAGGAGCAACAGCAGGTTGAGGTGACCCTCACCCACGGGATTGTGCAGGACTATCGTGGCGTGGGCCTGCGACAAGTGACCTTCCTGGATGTCGGGCAATGGCAAGAGGTCCTCGCCGAACTTGGCATCGAGCTGCCCTGGTATACACGGCGCGCCAATGTGCTCATCGAAGGACTTGATCTCCCGGCCACGGTGGGCCGTCGTCTGCAGATCGGGGCCTGCAGATTTGCCATTGGGGGTGAAACGACGCCTTGCGAGCGTATGGATGAATTGCAGCCTGGCCTGCGGCGCGTGCTGATCCCGAGCCTGCGTGGTGGGGTGTGGGGGAAAGTGCTGCAAGGCGGCCCGCTGCGCATAGGAGACGAGGTCCAGGTGCTCTAAGTGCTACGCCCGGGTGCTGCGTAGGGCTCATTACCCCCGCCAGTTTGGCGGGGGGCTGTGTATAGCCAATGAGCCGTGCGCAGCACCCCCACCAAACTGGCGGGGCCAATTGCGGTACGCAGTACCCCCGCCAGTTTGGTGGGGTGGGTCACCGCGTGTCTTGCGTGCTGCACACCGCCAGGCGATACGCGTCGCCATCACGGATGAGTCGGCCGGCGGTGGGTCCGGCAAAATGGGTGCCATGGAGTGAGCCATGGGATCCCGGCTAAATTCTCGATCGTCGCTTGCGGCACGATAAACCGCATACCAGGGGCTTCCAGTTCCTGGACACGGGTGATACGCACGGCGCCCACTTGCCAGCGCAACAGTGTACTCATAGGACCTTCTCCTCTGACCAGCACGCCGTGAGAGACAGAGGCTCTTACGCCGTCTCAGTGAGCAAGCGTAGAGCCTCCTGATATTTGCGTGTCGTCTGGGCCACCACGGGCGGTGGCAGCTCAGGGGCCGGGGGGCGCTTGTTCCACCCCGTACCTGTGAGATAATCGCGTACGCCCTGCTTGTCAAAGCTCGGCTGGCCGTGTCCAGGAGTGTACCCTTCTAGCGGCCAGAAGCGCGAGGAGTCCGGCGTCAGTACTTCGTCGATGAGGTGCAGCTGGTCGTCTAAGAGGCCAAACTCGAACTTCGTGTCGGCAATGATGATGCCGCGCCTCAGCGCGTATTCGAGCGACTCATGATATACCCGCAAGCTGGTGTCACGTACGTGCTCGGCCAGTCTCCTCCTCCCGCCAAGTAGAGAGAGCATGTCCTCAAACGAGATATTGAGGTCATGCTCTCCCGCGGGCGCTTTCGTCGACGGCGTGAACATGGGCTCCGGCAATCGTTCCGACTCGCGCAAGCCGGTGGGGAGCTGCACGCCACAGAGCGTGCCTTGTTGCTGATATTCCGCCCAGGCTGAGCCGGCAATATACCCACGCACGACTGCCTCGATGGGCAAGGGGGTAGTCCGACGCACAATGACCGCGCGGTCGTGTACCTGGGCGACTTCCTCGGGCGTCAGCACGTCTTCAAGACGCCGGGTGGTGAGATGATTGGGCACCAGCGCCGTGGTGCGCGCGAACCAAAAATTCGACATGGCCGTGAGAATACGCCCCTTATCAGGAATGGGAGTCGGCAGGACGACATCAAAGGCCGAGAGACGATCGGTGGCCACAATGAGGAGGTGTGCATCATCCACTGCATAAATATCGCGGACCTTGCCCTGGAGGAAGCGTTGAACGCTATGCAAATCAGAGGTGAATATTGTGCTCATAGCAACCTCTCCTCGTAAAATCAATGACTCTCAAACTGTTGCGCGCTACAGTGCACGGTGTGCTCTCATCCCATTGCTGTGCATAGCCTACAGGACTCGTCAGGGCGGTAATACGGCCCACCTGTACGGTAACCTGACGGTGCGTATGTCCAGCCAGAACAAGCTCTACTTTGGGGCAGGCTTGGAACACCTCTCCCAATAAGACACTGCCCATGAACGCCCCAAAATAATCCGCGCGGACCTCGTGTCGGTACTGCATCATACTGCGGAACGGCAGCATGTGCGTCACCCCAACGATACGCTGGACACGTGGCTCGACATCCTGGAGTTGCTGGGCCAGAGCCTGGACCATCTGGGCGGTGATGGCCTCGTCGCTGAGGCGTTGCCGCGTGCTATCGGCAGTCTGAGAAGTCAACCAATGGACAAAGCGCCCGTCGTTCCAGACGCGATCCTGGAAGGTCTTGCGGCGATAGTCATGGACCGAGAGATGCGTATCGAAGTCGAGATTGCGCAGGGAATAGTCGTACCAGCCCAGGCTGCCACAAAAGGCCACATCGCCAAGCACGTATGGTTCGAGCCACAAGGGATGGACGCCGGCGGCTCGACACAGGGCTGGTAAGAGCTGATAGTATTTCCGCTGGCTCGTGATGCCGCGCTCCACCCAGGCAGCCTTCTGGACCCACACGTCGTGATTCCCTGGCACGAACAGCTTGGGGCACTCCACCTGTTCTAAGGCCATCAGGGTCATGCCAAACTGCTTCTCCTCTGCCGCCACGTCGCCACAGCAGATGAAGACATCCGGTGCCAGCTCCTGGAGGATAGCGAGCATTTCCTGCCACACCAGGCGATTGGCAGCATGATGATCCGTATGCACATCCGACGTAAAAGCAATACGCATGGGCCGCGTTCTCCACAGACCAATGTTCCAGCAGGAACAAAGGAAGGAGTGTAGCACAGAACGCTTGACAGCAGCCAAGGCTATTTGTTACAAGAGCAGTCCAGACACGCGCCACTGGCGGCCCGTACGCCTTGCTTACTGCTCTACCCCGAGACGAAGTCGCATGACGCAATCCACGCCAATAGTGACCATCCATAGCACCGCGTCGCAGATGTCGGTCGTGCTGGCTCGACTCACGACCTGCCTCGTGCACGCCGGCTATGCCTTTTTGCAGACATTTCACAGCACAGGACACTCCGACATCGATGTGTTCGACCAGCACCAGCAGCTGCTCGTGCACTGCATCATACGGGAGACGGAGACTGACACACGCGTGCCGGTACCATCTGTGTTGCCGGCGCTGGAGACGATGGCCCCAGACCTGGCGACCCTGATCCACGATCTCGTGCAGGCATGTACAGTCCCAGCAGAGCCCCGACCATAACCGCAAGGAGCCCGAGCAGAGGGCGTTGCGGTGGACCGGGCTTCAGAGCCAGATGGAGAGGACGACCACGAGCGTTAGCAAGGCAATAATCAGGTAGGAGACGGTCTGCATACGCTGCCCCACCCGGTGCACGATGTAGGCGTCATATGGGTAGATGCCAGCGTCCATACGGGTCAGACGAAAGGCCATGCCAAAGAGCTGCATGGGTACCAGGAGCAGGACGAGAAATACCGCGGCCAACTTGATGCCGAGCACAGTATAAAAAGTCGCCAGTGCCGGCTCACTGCCAGCTCTGGCGGTGCGTGCGACCGGCAGGAGATACAGGCCACCCGTCATCAGTGCCAGAGTTAAGGCAAGTAACACCACAGTAAAAAAGCGCCGGAGGGTTTGGCTCAGACACCGGACGTGCACCTGGACATCGGCCAGAGTTCGCTGCAGCACGGGCCACCAAAACATGCTGAGAAAAATATAGCCCCCGAGCACGATGACCATCGCAAGAATGTGTAAACCGAGGATCGCGGTATGCATACGCCTCCTTTGTCAGGCTCGTCAGAGCCTTGGAGACTACACCAGGCAGGGAGGCAGCGTCAATGCGGCCGATGCGCTGGCGTGCGGGAGTTTGTAGGGAGGGCGAAAGTGTGGTAAGCTATTGCCTCTCATATCATCTCTCTCATCTCGAATAGTTGTATGTTCTTAGGTGGAGGAATGCGAGGCATGGAGTTGCGTGACCTGCAGAAGATGACGGTAGTGAAGCTGCGCGAGGAGGGGCTGAAACACAGCAGTATTGCCGGGGTCTATGCGATGGACAAGGCTCAGCTCATTACGGCCCTGGCCGAAGTGTATGGCATTGATGTTGAAGCAGCCACCAAGGCGGCGCGGGAACAGTTTGCCACTGACAAGAGTGGGTTGAAACAAGCAATCCGTGCCCTGAAAGGGCAGCGTGACGCAGCCCTGGTAGCCCATGACGCGACCCAGGTGCAACAGCTACGCCTCAACATTAAGAAGCGCAAGCGCATGTTACGACGCCTGGCTACATCCCAGTCGGCAACCGTGTAGGATGGCTGCTGCGTTTGTCGATCTGGTGCAGGAGATCACACTGTATGAAAAAACTACCGAAAAAGACGAATAAAACTGCACGTCTCAAGGCTATGCTGCGTCGCAAACTGCAGCGGGTGCGCTTACGGGTGAGTAAGGGCGAGCGCAAGTATAGTCGTTAAGACACACTTCCTTTCCTGGCGGGTCTGACGTTTGCTGCTCTGGGCGGTACACTGGGGGGACGGGCCTTTTCTCAAAGGATGGTCAGACATGTCGCTAGCAAAAAAAATTGTGCAACTGCGCAAAGAGCATAATCTGACGCAAAAAGAGTTGGCGAGCATGGTGGGTGTGCACTTTTCCCATATGAGCCGCTACGAACGTGGCATTTCGCTGCCGTCGATTGACGTGGTGAAGAAACTCGTCCAAATGTTCCACGTCTCGGCCGATTACTTGCTCTTTGACGAGAGTCAGGCCATGGTGCCGGCAAACATCGCTGACCAGGAGCTCTTGCAACAATTCGAGCGCCTTTCCCGCATGAGTGAGCGTGAGAAAGCCGCCGTGAAAACGGTGCTGGAAGCCATGATTCTCAAACATCACCTCGAGGGCATGCTTGGTGTCAAACACGCCCCCACGACCCCTGAGGAGGACACGGCACACAGCGACATCTCAGCGACGTGGGTCAATAAGCGTTCTGATGTAGAAATCTTCCAGGATCTCGAAGAGGCACTGGATGGCGCGAAACGCCCTGAGGGGCGGCGGCGCTCTCCCCAGCGTGTTTAGTCCACCCGGGCTAACGTATACACATCGACACGTGCCGCGCCTGCCTGCCGTAAGAGACGTGCACATTCTTGCACAGTCGCGCCAGTCGTATACACATCATCGATGAGCAAGAGCGCTTTGTCAGCGCAGCACTGTGGTTTCTGCACGGTAAAAGCGCCGCGAATGTTGCGACGTCGTTCTGCAGCGCTCAGACCAACCTGGGAGAGCGTCGGGCGATGCCGGATGAGGACGTCGGCCCAGAGGGGAATATCAACGCTTTGACTCACATGTCTGGCCAGAGCCAGGGCTTGATCAAACTCGCGGCTGCGTAGCCTGCTGCGATGCAAGGGCACAGGTACAAGCGCTTCAGGCAGGCTCTCGCCCCAATGAGCGCTAAAGTGTTGACGCAGGAGGTCGCCGAGAGGCCGTACAAGACCGTAGACGCGCTGATATTTCATGGCATGAATCAGGTCTCGTAGCACACCTTCATACAGTCCCACGGCGCGGGCTCGGTCGTATGGAGGGGGTGTCAGGAGACATACCCCACACCGATGCGTTGTAGTCGCAATGCCCTCCGCAGGGGCCGCCAGTGGCTGCCCACACTGGGCGCAGGTTGGTGGGGTGATATATTGCACAGCCCCCAAGCAGTGTTGGCACACCCAGGGCAGAGAGGTGCCCCTCGTACTCAGACCGCATATCAGGCAGCGCGGGGGCAGCACAAAGTCGAGTAGGGCGCGTAATGTTCCTCTCATGTCACAACATCTCTCCTCACACGCATGGCACAACCTGACGTGTAGCTTCCTCCCTACACGTCAGCTGCGCACCTACCGCTCCAGCCACAGCGCTGCCGCGCGACTGCCATAATCGAAGTTGAGATTGAGGGCATAGTTCTTCACGTAAGGATGCCAGGAGCCAGTAACCATGACAGCGTTTGTGTACACATAGTACTGCTGCTCCGCCGCATAGCGCTGAATGTCGAAGATGAGTTTCTTGCGCGCCTCCAAGTCCTTCGTGCGCCGTTGTTCCTTGAGCATCGCCGTGAGCTTGGGGTCGTTGACGTGGCTGAGGTTGGTCGCTGAATCCGGCCCATAG
>Ga0137374_10009591_pt1 | contig 11423 bp, 6 predicted proteins | sample SagtaG_20_FD_104811 | JGI IMG/M metagenome (GOLD analysis project Ga0137374, IMG submission 104811) | Vadose zone soil microbial communities from Sagehorn Ranch, Mendocino, California, USA - Sage1_R_100_16 metaG | ecosystem: Environmental > Terrestrial > Soil > Vadose zone | place: USA...
CGCGATGGCGATGATCGCGCTGCGCCAGCCGCAATGGGACGGGGCTTGTGGTGAGGCCTGCCGGATTTCCGGCGGGCCCGACGGTGAGAGCTGGTTCCCGAACGATGCGCTCGCCGGCCGTTTCATGATGCTCGTATCACCGTTCGTGGAAGCGGGATACGCATTCTAGCCCACACCGACGATGTTCACGGAAGGTGCAAATGAGAGCTCGATGGGTCTTAATCGGATGGTGTGTCGCGGTGGCCGGCCTCACTGGGTTCGGCTGCGGCGGGGATGATGAGAACGGCACGTCGCCCGAAACCCGGCACGACGCCGCAGCAGACGCCCCCGCTCGCGACACGAGTGTCGACGCGGGCCAAGACTCACAGATGAAGGTGAACCCAGCACATGACGCGCCGAACGGCGCCGATGCCGACGCATCGGTCGCTCCCGAGCTCGACTCCGGACGCGACATCGGTGTCGACGCGGGTGCACGCGACGCCGATGCATCGGTTGCCGATCGATCGCCGAGCGACGTCACCGTCGTCGTCGACGCCGGAAGCGAGCACCTTGTAAGTCCTGAGGTGGGCACGGATGGACGTGCAGATGGCGCGAGCGATGCCTTGCTCGAAGGCGGTACATCCGACGCTGGCACCGATGGGAGCTTCGCCGACGGTGGCGAGGCATCGATTTCACAAGATGGAGGCGCTGGCGATGCGCTCGCCGACTCGAATGACGGCGCGGAGGCCTCGTCGCCGGAGCAGGTCCACTGGAGCATCGAGGCGAGTCCTCCGGAGTGCTCCGCCGATCCAACGGTTGTCTCTTGCGCCGATGGTCCCGACGGCTACGAAGTTTATGCCGAAACGAAATGCCCGACGGCCACGGCTAAAGCAGATCTCTGGTTTCCGGCGGGAGCTGCCCCCGAGCCCGGCTCGCACCCGGTTCATCCGGCGGCTCGTGTGCTTGATCTCGTTTCGGTTACCGGTCAGGAAGTAGCACTCGTTTTCGAGCGCGCGACGCCGAGCGAGACTTGGTGGGGCCGTTCCGGCTCGGTCGACGTCCAGGTCGTCGGCGGCCGACGTTACATCCAATTCAGCGACGTGCTCGCATACGAGGGCAGCAATCACGCGAGAACGACCATGATCAAGGGACTGCTCTTTTGTGCTTCGACCGGCAAGCCTTGATCCGGCATTACTGCGTCAGATCTTGGCCATGACAGATCACGATCGGCCATTGCCGCGTGTCGGCCAGGTAAGTTACGGCGAGGCCGTCGGAGTTGGGCATCAGACCGGAACGGCCGTCAGGCCTAAGCCTCCGCAGCCTCGCCGCTAGCCAGTTCCGCCTGTCCGGTCAGTAGTTTGTGTTACTCGGCGCGGGCCTTCGGCCCCGCCTGCGGTTTCGTGGGCCTATGGCTACTCCGATGCAACGATCTGGTAGCGAGGATCTGACGCAGTAATGCTACGGCTGAGCCCCTGCGTTTCGCCGTAGATAGGTGATTTCCCGCGGCGCGACGGGAACCGTTGCGCCGTCGGAAAAGGTGACCGTTTGCTTCGCGGCGGTGGGATTGAGCGCGACGTACGTGCGCTTGCCCTGCCCTTTGAACACCGCAAACGTAGGCGTGTCGGCGGTAACCGTGGGGTCGACGTGCCCTCCGATCGCACGAAGGTTCGAAATCCAGTGATGAACGAGCGCCTTGGAGTTGCCGAACTCCGGCTCGAAGTAGGGGTCTTCGTGAAGGAGGTCCCACGCTTTCGCCGGGTCGCCGAGCGCGAGGTACATCATGACGTAATCGCGCCAGGTGTTGACGATGCCCCGGCTATCGCGAAAGATCTCTTGGCTGTTGCGCCTGACGTATTCGGGGTGGCGGCCGAGGTAAAGCGACGCCCCGGTGAACGGCAAAAAATTGATGCCGTGGACGATGATGGGGTCCTGATCGAACCAGGTGTCGTACTTCGCACCGGCTCCCCACACCATGCCGACGGCGGAGTGTTCGAAGCCTTTGGGAAAGACTTCATGGTCGACGTCGAACCAATATTGCTCCACCGCCGCCACCTGATTGGCGTAGAGAAAGATGCCGAGATCGCGAATCGTCCGATTGTCGGTCACCGCTCCCCAGAGCGTGATCGCCGCCGAGAGGTTGATGTCCTCCGACGAGGCTTCTTGATTGTTGCCTTCTTCGAATTGGGCAGGACCGTTGGCCCAGGAGTGGCCGGCGTAGGCATCCATGTAGCGCAAGAAGGGAAATCGCCGGTCGGTTCGATCCCAGTTGGCGACGTCTCGGATGAGAAGCTCCACGAAAGGCCCAAAACGGGCGACCCACGCCGGATCGAATCGCGCAACGGTGGCCGCAGCGGCTACGAAGTATCCGTAATGGAAATGGTGGTCGTTGATCTGCTCGCTCGATCCATAGCTCGCAGGAAAGCCGACCAGAGTGCGCCATTTTTCGTCGAAGTAAAACTGGGAGGGGGCGTGACCATCGAACCAATCTTCGAGCTGGTTCTCGAGGGCGCGAAGAAGGCGCTGCTTCGCGGGGCCGAGCCCCAGCTGATGAGCAATTTCGAGCACGCTCGCATTTCGTCCTAGAGACTTACCGATCCAGTACGCATCGCGTCCCGGTTTGGCGCCGAATCCTTTCGGGAAGAGGTCATCGGCGGCCTGGACGTCGTTCACGTACGACTCGAGCTCGGAGGTATTCGTTTTGTCGACGTTCGGCAAGATCGGCAAAACACCGGGGAACTTCGTGCGGGTCGTGAACGACGACCCCTGCACGACCTTCATCGCGCCGCGCGGCGAAACGTAGGCGTACGCGAGAAGGGGTGCTCGGGTCGCGAGCCATTGATGACGATAGAGCGCGAGCAATGGCTCGTTCGATACGCCGCGGCCTTGCTCTTTGGGGACCGAAGTCACCTCGAACTTCGTCTCGACATCGGCTGTTTTTTCTTCGTAGCTCCAGCTGACCCGCGTCTTCGTCACGAATACGTAGGCGTGCTGGCGAAAGACTTCGAGCGTTTCCGGCTTGGCATCGGGGAGCACCGCCACCGAGAAATAGTCCCTGCCGCCGAGGTCAGAGGTGAAGACGGAGCCGGTGCGCGTCCACTGGGTCCTGCTCGGCCCGAAGAGACCGTAGTGGTGCTTGCCCACGGTGATCCCGACGACAGGTCCTTCTTCACGCCACACCGTGAGCTCGGCCGATTTGTCGCTCGCCACGCGAACGCTGGCAGCGGCCGGTCCGGTCTTGGTGAAATAAACGAACGGCATGCCATGGCCGAACGTCGCCCGAAGCGCGTCGCGATCCGTGCGCCACTCGGCCGTCACCGCCCAATCCGAATACGCGGCCACACGCGCATCCGGCGATTTCAATCCGGCCAATCCAGCCACCAGATCGGCGGAGAACCGATACATGTATTCCCGCTTCGCGATCGCGGGGTCGGTCGGGTAGGCGATCGCGAGCCCCCCCGCCGCTGCGCGCAGAACGAGCGGATGCGCATGGAGGTTGTACGAATAGGGGTTTTGCGCATCGAACTGCCAGATGAGCGACGACCACCAGCTGTTGCTCGTCGCCCGACCGTCGAAGTCTTTGGTCACTTTGGGCACGACAGGGTCGCCCCGCCGGTTGGTGGCCACCTTTTCGCCTTTGGGGAGCTCGGTCACGACGAAACCCGCCCCCACTTTCTCGGCCCGGACCGACGGGCGCGTGGGCAGCGGGCGGGGCTCGATCGACGCAGGTCCGCATGCCGCTGCCAAGGCGAAGGCCATCGCACCGATCACCGCCGTGCGAGAAATCACAAGTCCCCCCATCCCATGCGAAGAGCCGCGTGGGCCATGTGCATGGCCCGCTCGATTCGATAGAAGTATTGATAGTCGTAGCCTGCCGTCACCAGAAACGCGGTTCCGCCGATCCCAGTACCGAAGAGCTTGAGCCAGAGCTCGACGCCGCCGCGGATATTTTCGTAATCCTTGCGGCCGGTGATGCCGAGATCGTGGGTGATGGGGAACACCACGTTGAGCGCGTCGGCGGCAAAGCCGAGCGTCGACGGGGGCACGCCGGGCGTGGCGTCGGGATTCATGACCCTCCACTGCACGATGAGCGTCGTGCGATAGCCGGCGAACTTTTGGGCGGGGTCGGTGAGAACCGTAGGCACGAGCTGGTTGGGATCCGCGTAGGTCGTGCGCGAGGTGAAGTACGTTCCCTGCAGCGTGAAATCCAAAGCCCCGGAACCTTCGAACCGGCTGCCAGCATAATAATCGCGCTGGCTGACCGTACGCAGCCCGTACACCTTGGCATCGTCCGCCGCGCCCCCGTAGAAATACCATCCCCGGGTCGCCGATCGATGCGCTGAGAACGGCATGATGAGAGGCGAATAGAGCGCATATTCGAGGCGGAGGCTGCGAATGTACTCCTTGCGAAAGCGCTCGTTGGGGATACCCCCCACGGCGTCCGAAAGGTCGAGCAGCGCGTAGACGCCGTCGAGCGTTACCTTGTCCGACCCAAGAAACCGAGAAACGCTCGGTTTGAACTCGTACAGGTTGAACGTCTCGTCTTTCTGGGGCTCGAACTCGACGGCGCCTCGGCGGGCGACGCGCTGGTAAGAGCCCGCCAATCGAACGTCGAAGAGCGGGTACAGCGGTACCACGCGCTGGTAACCGGCGCCGATCTGCTGCACGGTCACGTCGGCGAAAAGATCGGACGGTAGATCGTCTCCCTCGGGGCTGCTGCTCGCGGTGCGCAGATAGTAGCTCGTGATCTGACTCTTGCGAGAGCGGCTGTACTCGTGAAGGAGGTCGACGGCTCCTATGAAATTGTGGCGAATCCGAGCCCAATCGCGAATGCGGTAGCGCAGCGGCGCCCGAACCAGATACCAGACTTGCTTGCGGCTGATCGACCGCGCGCGCAGATCGCTGGCAGCGAAGTCCGCTTCCTGGGTGAACGCCCGCATCTCGTTGTTTCCATAAAAATCACGGGTATCCTGGGACACCGAAAGCTGCGCCGATACCGACAGCCCCGGCGCATCGAGCCCGCTTCCGTGTTGCGGATACGCCTTCCACGGCAACAGCGGCTGCCCGTCTTCTTGATACAGCAGAAGAAGCTGCCGCCTGACCCAATCTTCGACGATGCCGTGGTAGTCGCGAAACGCGTCGCGCCGGCGCAGCGCGTCGAGCTTCTCGAGCGCGCGGTAGTAGTGCTGCTCGGCTCGCTCGAGCACCGGCCTGCGCGCCCCGCGAAAGCCGCTGTAATAATTGCCGGCGAACATCTCGTAGCCCGGCTCATCGGGGTTCTCGCGCAGGGCGCCCTCGTAGTAATCGCTCGCATCGGCGTCGCCCACGCGCGCCTTGAGCAGAGCAATCACGCAGAGCTTCATCGCACGCACACTTCGCGGCTCGTCCGGCTCGAATGGCGGATCGACGCGCTTCGACAGCTCCCCTTTGATTTGGGCGATGTTCCTGTGTGCGGTGGCCGCTTCATAGCGGCCGAGACATTCGTAGGGATTGATTTCCGGACCGAGATCGGCCGGGTTGGCCCGAGCGAGCTTGGCCAGCGAGCCGACGAAGAGGAGCACCACGATGGGACCCCAGCGGAACGAGCGGGTCATCGAGCTACTCCCAAACGATGTCATCGAGGTAAAGCACGGTCGGAGGCGCCGCCGCGGGATCGGTGCCGGTCGGATAGGAGCTCACCCATGCGAACGCGCCGATCACGGCGTCGTACGTCGTTTCGAACGAAATATCGATGACGAAGGGTTTCCACTCGAAGCTGACCTTCTCGAAGATGCCGTCGCGGAACTGATCGGCAAACGGGAAGGTGGGGTTCTGAATGCCTCCGGTGATGAACTGCACGGACAGCCCGTCATTGTCGGTGGCAGCGTAGAACTTCACGCTCTTGAAAATGGGCTCGATGGACCGACCGGGTCGCGTCCCCCAGTTGTTCGCGGGAGATTGCCAATAGACTCCGGCCCAGAGCAAACTGCCCGGCGTGTAGGTGAAGCGATAGCAATCCCCTCTCGCTCCGGGAGGACGATTGGCGCAGTTGTCGTTGGCGACGTCGACGACGATATGCCCCGGCGTTTCGCCGTCCCCCATGTGCCCGCTGGGGGCGAAGTACTCCGAGATCGCAAAGGGACCGTCGAGGGGCCCCCAGTGGTCCACGCGATCGGCCTCGCTCCCTGGTCCGCAACTCCAACAAAGGGCGATCGCGGTTCCGAGCCAGCGCCGGGAGAGCTCGTTCCGTAGTTTCATCGATGCACGGCGGGCATGGTTTATCAGGGCAGCCCGGGCATCGTAAAGACGTCGATTCGCGCGAATCGCCCGGCGCGACGGAAAATCGTGCTCGAGATTTCGCGATCGAGCGTTGCACCGGGCAACTCGCGGATGCACGGCCCCTCGTGGAGGACGATCGTTCGGCCGCCGGGACTCAGGTGATAGACGACGGGTACCTGACAGTAGGTGAACGCAAGCGTGTTCGATGGGAGCTCGAGCGACACCGGCTCGCCGCGCACATCGAAGACTTCGAAGCGGTGCGGTTCTGTCAGAAACTCCCGTTTTCGGAGAAGCTTCGGGCAAAACGAAATCTGCCCGCTGCGAACGGCGACGCCGAGCTCCCCCTGACGGGTGATGACCTCCTCTTTGACCTGGCCGCTCATCCCGGGCTGCCGGGCACCCCCGTGAAGAGGCGTGTGCGAGTAGGGATCCCAGGGAAAAGCACCGTAGATATCCGGCGCTTTGTTGAAGCCGCCGAGCCCTTCGCGGACTTCGTAGTAGCGGCGAGCGAGCTCCGCCAGCGCCGGCCCCTCTTCGCCGCGTTCCACGGCAAAGAAAAAACTCTCCTGAATCGCGAGCAGGAGCTTGGCGACCATGTGCCAATAGATGCTGCCGAGCCCTTCGTAGGCGAACATGGCTCCGCTGCGGCCGGTGAAAGCGCGATGCCGGAATACCTCCTCGTAGATGGCCAGCACGCTTCGTGCTGCCTCTTCGTCGAAATTCGGATATGCGCCGCCGGCTCGCAGTCGTTCGAGCGCCTCGCGGCATCGGTCGGCATTGACGAAGTCCGGGTGAAAGCGGAAGCGACCCTGCGCGTCGCGCACGATGATGCTTGCATCGCCTCGCGCGACCATTTCCGCCAAGATCGGCGAGCTTCGCACCTTCTCACGGTCAATGACGTTCTTTTCGAGAAACTTCGGGAGAGCTCGATCGGGATAGAGGGTGTAGCTCTTTTGATCGGCGCGATACATCGAGCTCTTGGCGAGGGCGTCGAGGAGCACCACGGCTTCTTCCGCAGTCAGCGTTCCGGCGCTGAGCGCCGCCACCTGCCCCTCGAGCATCTCATAGAGAGGCTCGACGCCGATCCCCTGCGCGTCGTCGCGAAAGACGAGCAGGTTGTAGGCGTGATAGAGACCGTCCGCGCGCCGACCTTGGGCCCGCGTCACGTCGATGACTTGCGAGCAGAGGTCGACGAAGCCGAGCAGCTCTTCGCCAGAGACCGTCGTCTTGCCGGTGAATCCGCGCCGGTAGACGAGCTGCCGATAGGCGTCGGCCGCCCCGCCCAGCGCGTCCATCAAACGCTCGCGCCCACGATCGTCGATAGGAGCGGCTCGTAGTTGGCGAAGATGGCCTTCGAGCGCGTCGTGGGTGGCGGCGAGCCAAACTCGAACCTCGTTCGATACGGCGATTTTCGTCGCCGCGAGCGGCTGAAAGAAAGCGTCAAGGAAGCGAAAAAACCGGGCCAAATGGTAGAGCGTCACCATCGATACGCCCAAGCCGACCAGGGCATTGTTGGCGTCGTTCCACTCCGGCCTTTGCGTGTTCAGCCAAATCCCGCCGCCGGGCACGAAGTTGGCGATTTTGGCGAGCACCGTCACCAGGAGTTTCTCCACCAAATTGACGCGGTAGACCTGTCTCTGCTCGGTCAACACGAGCTTGCCGTCGGAACCGAGCTGGCCGGCCAGCGCACCAATCGAGGCGTTCTTCTCGGCATCGAAGACGATCGTGTCGCGCGGGTTCTCTTTGATGTCTCGGTAGCGCTTGATCTCGTACGGCACGTTCGCATAGGCGAAGATCTCGCGTTCGAGAAGCTCCGTGAGTCGATCCGGATGATGACGCCGAGAGACCTCGAGCAACTTCAAAAGGTAGACGATTTGATGATCGCCCCAGTAACCGATGAAGGCCCAGGCATGGCCGGGGTCCGGCACCTCCCAGTCGATGCCCTCGTGCGTGATGCGGTAGGGATTGTAGCCGTCGACCGTGGACGCGTTGACGAACTTCGCGATGATGTTTTCCGTAAATTCGGGGTAGCTCTGCGAGAGCGCCTCCCAGTTCTGGAAGATGTCGCGCCAGTTTCCCTGAAACCCGAGGACCTTGTTGCCCCTGTCGTCTCTCACTCGGATGTCGAATCGGTTCCACGGACGGCTCGGATCGCCGTGCCGGCGACTGAACGTGAGCGGCAGGTATTCGTAGGCCAGCCGCTCGAGATCGGGATCCTCCTGTCGAACGACTTTCGCCAAGAGGTCGGCGCCCGCCTCGTACGTACCGAGCCCGCGCAAGAAGCCGTCGTGGCGTTCACCGACGACAACGTTGGATTTCCTGACGAACGCCGAAAAATCGCCGATGGGAATCGAGTAATCCCAAGCGTAGATGCCGCCCCGCATGTCGTTGAAAAGGACGTTGGCGACTTGATGGCATGTGGCCGCGCGGTCGCCGGTGAGCTGGAGCCCGTCGGTGGAGGCGACGATCCTCTGCAGGTTACGAGATCCCGCCCGTATGTCGGCGTCGAGCTCCTCGGCAAGCCGCGCTTTGTCCATGAGAAGTTGCACCAGCTCGCTCACTCTCACCTGTGACCGATGAACATCGGCCACGAGCGTCCAGCTCTTCTCGGCAGAGGGTTCGAGCGTGAACCGCGTCTCCAGAAAGTACGCGCCGCGTCGCCCGCGCAGCTCCGATGTTTCGACGAGGGTCGAGCCACGATCGAATCGGTCGTTTTGCTCCGACGAGAGGAGAATGCTCGCGTCGTCGAATCCGATGCTCCACACCGTAGTGGCATGCAGCGACTCGCGGGCCTCCGGACGATCCACGACCTGCGCCGCAAGCGTGTAGAGAGCGAGCCCCGAGTCCATGAAGAGCTCGTTCTTCTTGTACGCGTCGAGTAGGCAGCTGTATTCCTGCTGCATGTTTTCGTCGATGTCGGAAGGCAAGATGTTCTGAATGCCGTCGAGCAGGCGAACGTTTGCCTCCTGCGATCCGAGGTTGTGCAACGTGCATCGCCGAACGAAACCGAAGCGATCGCTGGTCGACCACCCGTAGCGAAAGGAAAGACCGAGCTCGGCATTCACCTCTTCGAAAACGATCTGGTTGCCGAGCACGCTCTTGTAGAGATGGCGCGTCGCCGCGTACACGAGCAGACTCGAATCGCGGAAAGGATGCCAGAGCTGCGTCTTTCCCGCACGCGTCACCAGCACCGCGGTATGGGGGCCGCTGACCGTCGCGCCATCGACGATCTTGTCCTCGGTCGTGTAAGGAAACAGCGCGAAGCTCGGATTGCGACGACCGGCGGTGAGACCTCCGTTGCTGGCCGCGAACAGCCAGTGGTCCGAGTCGCTCACGACGCTCATGAGGAAGGGACGCATCTGCTGCACGTTGGCGATTCGGTAAAAGAGCTCGCCTCCGAGCTGCAGGACCTCACCGGCGACCCGTCGTTCGCCGACGAAGATAGGTTGCTTGCCCAGGTAAATCTCGGGTGGCGAACCCGACCGGCCGCTCACAAGGTCGTCAGGAGCGTTCGTCGCGGTCGTCCCGTTCATGTCGGTGCTCTCCGCCGTCGACGGGCGCACCGCCGCAGCCGGTTTTCACCGCAATGATGTCGTCACCGGTGGGATGTGATCACGGAATGCAGAAGCGGAGCCGCGTGAACGCGCGCCCTCACCTCACCTCGCCGGGAAAACCGAAATGCACCGTCGGAACGTCGGGCGGGGCATCTTTGGCGAGTGACAACGAGAAAGGATGCAGAGACGCGACGCGAAAGACAGCCGCTCCCGGGCCATACCAGGTCTGCACGACCGTTTCTTGGTCGGTGGGGGAACAGCTCGCCTGATCGGTGATCCCCCAGTCGTTGAACAGGGTCACCCTTTCCGCTTCTCGTTTGACGAACCCGAATGGCTTCCACTCACGCCGATGGACGTTGCCCGTGTGGCAAAAAGCGAAATGCCAAACGACGGGGAACTTCGTGGGCATCGCCTCCGGCCGCAACAGAATGTTCTGGTAGAAGTTTGCGCCGTTCCGAGGGTCGTGCACCAGCTCATGAACGACCCACTCCCGTTCGAAGAAGCGGTTCGCCACCGGCTGGGGCGGCCACTCGTCGGCCGGTTCGGCGAAGTGTCGCAGAAAAGACAGCGGCGTCAGCAGACCGCTCCACTTGCCTGTCCGAGCCGCCCGCGTGATCTTCGGCCAGAGGACCGGAAAAGTGTCGGTGTCGAACGTCCAGAGTGCGGTGGGATCGACGTCGAGGGCTCCTGCGAGCGCCAAAATTCGCTCCTCGTCCCGCGGAAAGTGGCTGCCATCCGACGAAATCCAGCGGGTGACGGTGCTTCGATCCGGCCTCGGCTCGAGCGAAAGCGCTGCCGCCAGCCGCGAGATGCTCCCCCCGTAGCGTTCGTCGATTGCGTCTCTGATGCAGGCACCATGAAGTCTCAACATACCGACCTCCCTTGGCACGGCGTCCCTACGGGGGAGACGACGCGAGATTGTCAACTGCCGCCCTTGCCTGGGGAAAGACCGTACGATCGGCGAGTGCAGCCCGAAGCAGAAGAGTCGCGGCGCCGATGGCGATCGCGCCACTCCCGAGATCGCTCGTCACGATGCGAACGTCGCGTACGGCGCTGGCGAGTCCGCGCTGGCGTACGACGGCTCGAACCGGCTCGAGAAGCAGCTCGCCGAGCGTCGCAATTTCGCCGCCGAGAACGAGCACCGCGGGATTCAATAGACTCGTCAAAGTGGCAGCGGCGACGCCGAGGTAGCGCCCGACTTCGGCGACGAGCTCTCGAATGGCAGGTTCACCTTCGAGGGCCAAAGCGATGACGTCTTCGATGGTCGAAAGCCGATCGCTCGCGCCGGGCAGCCGCGCCTTGGCCATGCGAACGATGGCCGGTGAACCGATGAACGAGGTGATGCACCCCTGAAGACCGCACGGACAGCGAGGACCGGAAGGATCGATGAGCAGGTGCCCAATCTCCCCCGCGGTTCCTGCGACGCCCCGGTACACGTCGCCGCCGATGATGTGGCCGGCGCCGATACCGGTGGCGATTTTGAGATAGGTGAGATCCTGCCCGTCTCGACCGGCACCCCACCAGCGTTCGGCCAGGGCGCCGAGGTTCGCATCGTTGTCGATGAGCACCGGCAGATGGTAGGCGTTGGCCAGGATCTCCTTCACGTCGTAGTTGCGCCAGGCTGGCACGGTAACC
>Ga0137374_10009604_pt1 | contig 11412 bp, 16 predicted proteins | sample SagtaG_20_FD_104811 | JGI IMG/M metagenome (GOLD analysis project Ga0137374, IMG submission 104811) | Vadose zone soil microbial communities from Sagehorn Ranch, Mendocino, California, USA - Sage1_R_100_16 metaG | ecosystem: Environmental > Terrestrial > Soil > Vadose zone | place: USA...
CAATGAAATTATACTTAAAATAAATCAGACTCATTCGATACTCGAAGCCGACAAGTTACATAGTGAACTAAGGATTCTAGACTAGATATTCTATCAAGTTTGCATAAATGAAAAATAGTTTATTTCAGAGGTAACTTAGGTAAGGCAAGTTCTTATATTTAGTAGCATGGATTTGATTAGGCTTTCAACACCGAATATGCCATTTGCCTGTGGGGTTCTATCTGCATTCACTTCTAGTCCCACCGGTTGGTGAATTATTTGATTTAAATGAAGATAATAAAGATCTTTGACGGAAAGACGTTAGAGTTTGGACAGAAAAGACCTTTGCCGCTTCATAGACTCACTAGTTTTTTGGGTAATTTGTTGCGTTAACAGAAATCATTCTACCAAATTAAATCTATCAAGGTTTTAGTAAAAAGTCAACATAAATCAAAACTTACAATGATTTGTCAGATGCCTTAAGACTTTGTTTGAAAGGTTTCAATATAAATTAGATTAATCATAGTGACACAAAATTTTAAGGAGTTAGTGAAGTAGGTTTTTTGACCTCTTCAATAGATTTCTGAAGTCTTCTTGGCTAATTGATCATTGAATAAACTTGTTCCAAAAGTTCCTTGCGGTATACAGGTTTCATAATGAAATGTCTTTCTCCACTTAAAGGGTACACTTTACTATTTTGGGTATTGTATGACTCAACACTATCCAGTGCTGTGATGAATAGGGTCTTGATGTTCGAATCCCTTGATTTAAGTTGGTCATATAATTTGTAGCCATTAATTTCTGGAATTCTAATATCTAATATCGTCAAGTCGTATAGATTTGGTTTGAATTGTTCCAAAGCCATAGCCGGATCTGTAAAGCAATCTACATCGAATCCATAATTTTCGAGTATCAGTTTCAAAGTGCTGCCTACGTCTTTCTCATCGTCCACTATCAAAATCCGCTTCTTCGCCTGAGACATTTACACTAAACCTCGAATTAATTGCATTACTACCTATTACCAGATTGTGTTAAAACGACTTACAATAATGTATCAAGTTTGCTTATTACTCGATCACTTGTTGTCTGATAAGTAATGGATTTGGAAGATTCTGACCTTGAATCGTTATACATTGTGCAGTGAAATGCACTGCAAAAGTCCTATAATATTACTAACCATTATTAGTAATTACGAGACACTGGATCGTGGGAGGCTTGGTTTCTTTCCTTTCGTAACACCATCATACATGTATAAAATAAATTAATTATTCGGCGCATCTATCTGTTTATTAAATAAAGAAAAAAAGTAGTGGGTAGTTAGATCCGCATCCCAGTTATTTGTAATCCACTCTATCCTATGGGTTGTTAGATCCGAAATTATCGCGTCCCGCACCGACATTCTGGCAATTAAGTGTCTGAGATCCAGGGATGTTCTCATTGTTGTCGCTATGATCCTTATTTTCATTCTCTATCTTACAGTTATTCTCCTGTTCTACATACTGGCTTCTGTCGTCGTTACAGTTGTTGTTGTTATTGTCTTCACAATCCTTTGTATCAGCATATGCTGGTGCTGCATGTGAGATCATTGTTGCTGTTAGCGCTGTCAACATTCCTGCAGACAGTACTACAAACATTAGCACGTTTTTTGTGTACATGATTTGTAATCGTAAAATGATACTAAGCAAAGTATAAGTAGATTGAGTAAGAACAAGTGCTAAAAAAAGAACAGAGTCTTCTCTACTAGGTTAAGTCTGAATTTACGAATAGAACATTATTCATGTTAATTATATAGAATTTAATTGTGTAAAGTTGATCATTTCCATAATCATAGATTAATATCCGTAAGCGTTCAGAGTATTGATATTCTCAGACGATTTCTTCAAAAATTTTCACCAAATTAGGATTTAAAGTAACGTTTTTGATATGGTCTCTATTTCTTTTGCTATATCAATTTGACCATAGTTTCTCAATTCATTTACGATAGTTGCTATTTCTTGCTGACTTAATTCCTTTTAATCCAGCCTCATCTATGGTTAGTAAGAATAGCAATGCTCATAGTTTAGAAAAGATGAAGAAAAGGGAATTAGAAAAAGAATTGTCTGAAAGGATTGAGTATCATAGCAAGCAAAGGCCACCAAGGAGTTAGAAAATAGGATAAATCTTAATATGAAAAAAGGAGAAAAATGGCGGTTGTAATGAATGTCACTCCGGAAGATAACGCCGATCTAGAAAAGTTAAACCCTTCAACTAAGTATTATAAAATGAAGAGGAATGAACGTCTTTGTCACTGTTGCTATGAAATGGCCATCAAAATAGTTTCTAATGACTACATCGGTATTCAATTAGTAGAAAGGTACTGCGACACGCACGTAAAGAGACTGAATATTCATTTGCTTGCTTTGGTTTCCTTACCTAGTCAGTCAACTAGCCAATCACCGTTTTAATTATGTTCTTTAATGTGGATACATTCAAACTTGAAGAATAAGCTGACTCTCCTGCAGTAGTAGACTCAATGTTCTTATTCCCATAACCCATTTAAACTATAAAATTCTATATTCATGTAATGTTAGCCCAAAATATGACGAGACTGTTTTTTGTTATGTTCGCACTGGCAGTTTGGACAATAGGCAGTGGAATTATGATAGCAGAGGCAATATCGCCGTTTGATCAAGGAAATTCATCGCAACAAACGAATCAAACAGGCAATCAATCCTCAACTGCATCAAACTCAACATCTTCTAGTCAATCAGCAAGCCCAGGGTATTAGAACGATCTAGTTATCTAGTTATCTAGTTATCTAGTGATCTAGTTATCGATCCTGCACGTGATTGGCGACCTGTCTCGCTCTCTTCATAGCGGTTGCTATATTAAATTCTCATATCACTATTTCAATCTATGACTACAGAACTAACTTTATCCCAAGAAATCGAAGAGTCGAGAAAGTGCCTCGAAAGAGAAAAAGAGGATACTACTTACAAAAGAGATCTTGTTAAAAGAATTGAATTAATAAATTGGGTTCTGGAAAATATAATGAATTGTAATATTCAGATTTGCAACCTATTGAATCTAAAATGAATGAAATTATACTATCAATATATCAGACTCACTTAAATTTCATTTTCTATTTTCCAGAAATATCTTCTTTCATCAATGAGAAAAGCATCAATGGCGATTTTAAAAATGCGATTATTTTTTTACTGAATTTAGGACTCCAAGTTTGACCCATTTGAAAAATCAAATCCGTCGAGACGAATTCTCTATTTTGAATTATAAGAGCTTTGTAGTGATAATGTTTAGTCTGCAACCTATGAATTGTTCTTACTGGTTCCGTTGATTTGTACTAGAGACTGTACTTCCGATTCGCCTTTCACGCTCATTGCTCTAATTTCTCCGATATTCTGTGCATAGTATTTGTTTTCAACAATGTCAGGTTCAAGCGCTGAAAAATCCTTTGTTTTAAGTACGTTTGAGAAAGTGCCATATGGAACTGTAATCTTCTCATCCAAACTAAGGATTGTACCTTTGTCTTCAGCAACACCCTTTGAGAATTCTTGGTTATAAGTATCATCAACCTTAGGATTTGCCTCCATTATTACTCCAGCTTCCGCTCCTTTTACATCTGCTTCCCACGACCCTTCGTGACTTCCCTTGTTACTAAGGTCGGTAGTATATTCACCCATATACCAGACATTTCCTTGATCATCCTGTGCGAACCAATCATCCGTAGTTTCTTCATGCTCTCCCTTCACGTACCCGTCATCATGAACGACGCGCGCGGTTATACCCGCTATCTCCTTTGTATCATTGGTGACTACAAACACGTCCCGTGTGGGCTCATCCTCGCTTTTACCTTCATAAATCATTGTGGTGCCAGGTTTCAAAGGGAAATACTTATTATCAATTTTCAGGGGATTGCTAAAATTAGACTTGTCAAAAACGTTTGACGCTGCCATTGCGTAGTTAATGCCCATAATTGTCGGCTGTTGATGATGTAATCCCAGACCAACTAAAATTAACGCCACGTTAGTCGACATGATTAATCCTACAAACATTAGAATTAACTTGATTTCCATGAAATCGAAAGTAAATTGCATAATTAATAAGATATTTGATACAAACATATCAGTGAATTAGTAATAATAAAAGGAAGAATCTATTAATCGCTTACACCCTTGTACCACTTTATTATAAATAAACGAATTATTATGAAAAGCAGTTATTGTATCATTCCAATAGGAATTATCATATTGCTATTCCCCATGTTACCTCTGATTACGGATTTTGGATGGTGGCTTGTTTCTTATGGATGAGTCTGAAGATAATGTTGATAAAGTGTTATGTTTCATACAAGGTAATCCGGGTTCTCATTTACGCCGAATCAAAAGGGAAATTGGGATTTCAATGGGAACGGTTCAATATCATTTAGACAAATTAGAAAAGATGGGTAGGGTAACATCTACTAGACGTGGGTTGTATAAATATTACTTTCCTGCTGGTCTTTTCAGAGAGAACGAAAAAGATATACTTGAGGTTTTGACTCATGAAACTGCGAGGAAAATTCTTATGTTTATAATAGAGCAAAATAGTCCTTCTCAAACAGATATTGTCAATAGTGTAAGGATATCCGCTAGATCTATTAGCTGGCATGTTGGTAGGCTCATTGCTCTTAAAATGATTAAGGAGATCAAAGATGGAAAATACAAGAGGTATCAGCTACAGGATGACGCCAAGGATATCCTAACTCTTCTTAGGAACTACTATCCTAGCGTTTGGGACAAGTGGAGTATGAGAGTTGTAGAAATGTTTCTATCACTATCTAGCAACCGGGAGATGGAATAAGTGATGATCTTATGTTAACTTTGTTGATTGTTCTATTTTCAGTTATTTCTCAAATCGATTCATTCGAAGGATTAGAAAATGCAATAGCTCTAGGTATAACGGTAATTTCCCTCTTATTATTAGCTCTTTCCGTCACTGCGTACAGAAAAACTCGTCTTAAGGTAACAATATATGCCATAATTATTTTTGCTCTCTTTGCTATACAGCAATTTATAGATTATTTAGACAATATCATTGTTGCACTGGATAATCCTATAACTGACGTAGTAGTTTCCTCTCTAACGCTCACAATTCTGGCCCTATTCTTCCTTGCAATTGTTCGAACAAAAATCAGTTAAAGTAAGGATATAGTTAAACTACGAAATGGCATAAAATGACAGTAAAACAGAAGATGTCGCTGATTACGTGCACCATCCTAATATTAGATTCCTAGTCGATAGATCTAACGCTGGATTTGTGCGGCAATTAAAAGGTGTATTGGGAGTAGCCCAGATCATGATTATAAGGACGTATCACCTGAAACAATGGAGATACTGCGTATTTCATTTTCAACCCACTTCATTCGATATTGCATGGTCTGATTCGGATAACGATAAGGACTATTGTTACGGCCAAGTTTGTGACGGTCATTTCTGTTTTGATACCAAAAAAAAGTGTATACATGAACAGAAACAAGATGAAATGGCAGAAAGTCCCTGTTACAATAAGGATCGAATAGATTGGTTAAGTATCGGTCCTTGCAAGGGAATTGATAGATAAATTAGATTCTCGTAATTCTAACTCTGTTTCAGCACAGATCGACATTACTAAAAGAAATTGAAGAATCGAAAAGATTTCCTGAAGGACCAATTGATGATACTACTTACAGACGCGATCTGCCTAGAGATCCCAAATTTTTTATATAAATTATAAGAATAGTCTAAATAGTAAAGAAATAAAGATTTATTTAGTATAAGTTTCAACAACTTTTGTGTTTAGGTACATTACTGTTGTCTTATTTGCAACACTAGTCTTAACGTTATTTTTATCAACGCACTACTCATTTGCGAAAAAAGTTGCATGTGGCGACGACTACGCGGATATGAAGTGGAATCCAAAAAACCACGACTCTAATAACCCGTCCTCGAAGGAATTTAAGATGCTGGCCTCCAAGGGCTCTCTATGTGAGCTTTCAAAGTGCGTGGACATGGAGGAATGCACAAACCACGACGCAGTCGATTGGCAAAAGTTCAAGAGCTCACCCGGATATGAATTGAGTGAAGAGGACGAGAAGCAATGTCTGACACAGGCGCATAAAGATGGTAACGGACAGGACGGCTTAGTAGGATACGAAATCCTTGCTTGCGGAATAGGGGATTATTAAATAGACAAACCCTAAAATAATATTCACTTTTTACTAATAACATGACTTTCCGAATTCCAAGTTGGAAAGTGTCAGGTAATTTGTTTTTTTATTTCACCACATTCCCCACAAACTGAACCGACTTCCGACCATTAACCACATTCCTGACAATGTGATTTTCTATTTTCAATCTTACAATTAAAAAAGTGACAAAAAAGTGAATAGAAAATTTTTTATGATATTGCAGAAGTATAGATCACCACTTCCGCTGATGGGAGGATCAGTTTTTGCTTGCGCCAGGTATGGCTTGTTCTTTTCATTAACCTCCCATCAGGCTTTAACTTTTTTATAATTTATTGAACTTAATCATTGAGATGTATCAAGTAATTCTAGAAAATAAATATGATTATAATAATCGTTCATTTGCGCTTTGCGAATCGTGTTACTGGACAGCAACTATTTTTACTAAGATAGAAAGTTACGAATGTCCTGTTTGCCGTGGCGAGAATCTTGAATTGATCCCCTTAAACTTGGATGAAAAGTATGAATACCAGTTAGAACCAAATAAGGGTCTTGACATTAAATTTTCGATAAATGAAGAGATAAGGGATTTAGAGATAGAAGATTAGCGTATATTAATGGAACATCCAGAAATTCGATTTCAAATTCTATACTATTTGTATAATAAATATTATGGCGGACAAACGACAAAACTCCATTCCGTAGAGAAAATAATTCAAGAAACAGAATTAAAAAATATTGATAGGAATCTTATAAATGGCGATATTGCATATCTATATAACAGTGATTTAGTAACAGGAAAGGGATCTATTGGTAACGGAGGATATCCCCCTTCTATTATTATAACTAATAATGGGATAGATCTCGTCGAGAATATTATTAATGAGATTATTGTAAATATACGTAATCAGCAAGATACCACGATTGTAAAAAATGAAATTGAATTAATATCAAAATCAGATCAAAGAACGAGAACCACAAAAGCTTGGGATTATGTGAATGTGAGACCGGAACTTTTTATAAGCGTTGGTGAGAAGGTACTTAAACTATTTCTCAGTGCAGGATATTAGGGATTTGAAAAATAGAATATTACAAAAAAGAAGATTGCTTACTGAGGATCTAGTCACGGTTAATACAGTATTAGATAAATTGCAATCACTATAATACCGTAATTGAGAATCAGGATTAGTCCGAAAATTTTTTATGGTATTTTTCAGAAGGTATTGTCAGTGTACACACTGGTGGGAGGATAAGTTTCTGGCTACTTGGCATAGTCCTGTCCTTTTCTTTGACCTCCCATCAGCCTTTAAACTCTTATAATTTGTTGGACATAATATTTAACACAACGTCAACTCCAAATGCAGAATTCATGCTGATGGGTTCGTCCGCTTGTCTGCATTCATTAATCTGGGCGCATCGGTTTAACTCTATTTTTTATCGACAATTATCTAATAGCGGCGAATTAAGTAGTATCAAAAATTTTATAATTATTGGATATCAGTGAAGAAAGTGAGATTTTAACTTATAAAATATTATTTCTTTATCTGACATTCCGATTAATCTTAATCCTTTATTAAGTAACTTGTGCTTTATTTCCTGTGTTATCTTGTCCTTCTCTAATATTATTATCATTTTGAAGATTCTCTTACTACCACTATTAATACCCAATAAACCTTAAACAATTATAGTATCTGATATGCCACACAGGACTGACAGATGCAAAATGGGCTCATTGAATAAATTGTGTGATATTGAATCAATTCCATCAGTGACCCATCAAATTCTAAATTCTTCAGTAAGAATCCTTGAAAACTCATTTATTTTTTATCCGGAGTTAATGTTCAAATGCGTTCTTACGACTGAAAGGAGGGTTCATTATTAATTCCTAGCCGGCCCTCCTTTTTCTATCTAAGTTGAAATTTATTTATAATTTATTGAACATAATATTTGACAAGAACGAATTCCAAACACGCTGGTGGGCCTGTTCTTCACCAATCTTATGGGCTTGGGTTTCAATGGTCCACCAGTTCTAGTATTGGATTGCAGACTCGTTAAATATTTGTAAATTAGTCGTAATACGCTTAAGCACAAACTTATGGGTTCAATATGCAGGCTTTCCACTTGAAATGGACCCATTAGTTTTTAATAATCAAACCCATCTTCTATGTTTATAATATTTTCTCTTTTCCCAAAGTCACTAAAGACTTAACTAGATGGCGATCCTATCACAATTAAAGGCATAGGTGGATTGATACGGGGTTTAGATTGTATTGGAGTGTAATATTTGTCTAACAACAAGAGGATTGTTAGCATAGTAGATGATGAAATCCATACTGCTAAACTCTTTCATGAGGCTTTGCACGAAAATATTGATGGAATTTCAGTGTTCTCTTTCAACGATCCCATCACGGCATTCAAGCATTTTACAGAGAACAAAGATCACTTCGCCTTAGTAATTTCTGATCTAAGAATGCCAGGACTAAATGGCTTAGAATTACTCAAAAAAGTAAAGACTTCGAATCCTAAAGTAAGAACGATATTGATGAGCGCTTATAATTTTGAGGAAGAAGAATTGTACCAGCAATATATGAAAGAAGCAGTGATTAACTCAACTATTGAAAAACCTATCACGATGAATATACTATACAAAAGAGTAAGAGATGAATTGAATGCTTATCAAATAGGTAAAAACGAAAAATCGTAAAATTTTTGTCCCCTACTTAATCAATTTTGAACTGATTAATTGCATTCTAATCTCAGGTGTGGACCTTGAAACTTTTTTAATCTTTAATGTCCATATGTACTCTTTTACTTTCATCTATGTATTTCATCAAATATTTCCTTGAATGCACGCTCCTATTTACCGATTTTAAGAAAATAAAGATTTGTGTTTCATTTATGTCCATCTTCAATTAATGATTTTATAATATAGCGGTGACACTGCTCTCCTTTCTTACAGAAGCAAAGAAGTGTGATTGTCTCTCCAGATGATGATCTTCGACGTAATTCTGCGATTGCTTCCATTGCAGCTAGATCTTTCATCTGGGGATGGAATTTTTCTTCAAATGTTTTCCAATCCTCCTCAGTCTTTTGATTATGTTTCCATTTACGCAACTTGTCACGATCTGGAGATAATACTAGCATCCTTTCATCAAAATGCTGCTTCTTAATAAAGCGAGGATAAATTCTAGTAATTAAAATTCTAGTGCCGTCTGATTCATCTCTATCATCGTAAATAGACTTGGTTTTAATCATACCATTTCAGCCCCTTTACTTTAATCTGAAGACTATCGTGATAATGATATTTATCATAGCTGCGCTTTGAATAAACGCTAAAATAAATTCTCCCGTCATAAATCTCTTCAGTGTAAAATTTTCTATCTTTATTAATTCATTATCAGGTAATAGATAAATAACAAAACAGCCTTTTAATTAAATACGAAATGGAATTAAATGCTATGATACTTGCTATATTTGCAATCGTTGCAATAACTGGTTCAATATGGACGCTAACTGCATCTGAGTCAGCAAATGCTTGGCATTCAATGTTTGCAAGCAAGAAGGCGTGCGTAAACTGGTTTAAAGCGCTTGGTAACACCACGTCGGAAGGAGAGTTTGCATGTGATAAGGTAGTTCCACATCAACCAGCCAACTCTACAGCCAACTCTACAACCAACTCTACGCGATGCTGTTACCCAAATCTATCAGGTAAAAAATTTCCACTCCCGTCTTAATGATTGTTATCGCTAGGAACTTAGTTTAAAAGGATGTAATATGACGTAGGATAGAAATATCGAATATCAAAGTATATCCGCGCGATTAACATGAAAGCTTCCCAACAACATACCCCGGGCATGGTTGTCCTTTTCTTTAAGCTCCCATCAAGCATTAAACTTCCTTATAATTTGTTGGGAATACTAATATTACAAATCGACACCAATGCCGAACTCATTCTGATGGGTCCCTTTCCCTGAATCGGTGACTGATGGACCCATCGGTTTAAACTATTATATTTTTTATCGAACATTATTTAATAGGCGTCAAGTCAAAAACTGTGCTGGCCATCATTACTCTATCGCTTGGTTTCATGGCCCGCCCAGTAATTACAAAAATTGCAAAATGGAATTATAAACGTGGAAATTTTTACCCTTTTCGTTTGTTATTTATTGTCTGTACGATATAATTATTAATGCAACTGATGGGTGCGTTGGTCTTCTTACTTGTCGCCAATGTAGAGATCACCTTTCCCATCAGTTGGCAAGTAGGTATGCGTCTGGTGGGCCTCAACTTACCAATCTACAATTCATTATAATAGGCCCATCAGATTTTAATAAGACGACGCAAACTCTAGATAATTATTTATTTCCCACTTAATCATAGTTATATCCCTTCTTTTAATAGGCCTATGGGAGGGAAGGATTGTTTTTTCTTGTCCCAATTTATCCTTCCCATTAGGCTTTAACTGTTTTATAGTTTGTTGACTAAAAATAACCATAAATCTGTAACACCCTCTTACCTGGTGGGTCATCCTTTTAGCCTCCATAGGGACCCACCAGTTTTTAATAATCCAATGAATCTTCTATTATCTGAACAATATTTCCCCTTAGTAATTCTCGTTTGATATCTTCACCTTATTCTTGCTCAATTCTATCTTATAATTTCTTCAATATTCTTCGGAATGATACTAAGAGAAGTAATTTGATTTACTTCTGATACATTAATTCGATTTTCTTCATTTTTTCCTTGATTCTGTCAAGCCTGGATTTTTCAACAGTGAGGGTCTCGATCTTTCTTTGTAATCTGTTTGCTGGATCTATAGTCAGGTTGTCTATTGCTTTACTATACTCTTTATACATCTCCTCAAATGTTGGCCTATAATTTGCAGAAGCCAAACCTATCTTGTGTCCAAGTAACATCTCTAATTTCCGGATTTGCTTTTGAACTAACCAATTGGGTCGTAAAGAATTTTCGGAATGCGTACAATCGAGGAACTTCTTTCCTTTAAAACTGATTAACATGATCAATTTCTCTTAAACCACTATTATTAATACAATGTCCTAGCATTCCTTGTATACCTAAAGGACTGAATTACTTTCCTGTTATCATCGTTTCAACCATTAAATGTAGATCAAACTTTTTTACTATTAGATAGGAATTTTCACTAATCCTCTCTCCGTGTCTTTTTCTGAAATCTAGATAATCATCAATCTGTTTTGCAGTTTCTCGAGTGC
>Ga0137374_10009614_pt1 | contig 11403 bp, 11 predicted proteins | sample SagtaG_20_FD_104811 | JGI IMG/M metagenome (GOLD analysis project Ga0137374, IMG submission 104811) | Vadose zone soil microbial communities from Sagehorn Ranch, Mendocino, California, USA - Sage1_R_100_16 metaG | ecosystem: Environmental > Terrestrial > Soil > Vadose zone | place: USA...
GCCGCAGCGCGAGGTGGACAAGGCCAGCACGGTGGTCGAGCGGTTCATGATCCGCTGGCGCGGTGAGCCGGACCCCAAGCACGTGAAGGCCGTCGACGCGTACTGGACGTCGGCTGCCGAGCACGGCATGAACGCGTCCACGTTCACCGCCCGGGTGATCGCCTCCACCGGCGCCGACGTCGCGGCCGCGCTGTCCGGCGCGGTCGGCGCGATGTCCGGCCCGCTGCACGGCGGCGCGCCCGCCCGGGTGCTCACGATGATCGAGGAGGTGGAGCGCCGCGGCGACGCGCGGGCCTACGTGAAGGAGCTGCTCGACGGCCATGAGCGGCTGATGGGCTTCGGGCACCGGGTCTACCGCGCGGAGGACCCGCGCGCCCGAGTTCTGCGGCGTACCGCGCAGGAGCTGTCGGCGCCGCGCTACGAGGTCGCGCAGGCGCTCGAGCAGGCCGCGCTGACCGAGCTGCGCGAACGCCGCCCGGACCGCGTGCTGGAGACCAACGTCGAGTTCTGGGCCGCGATCGTGCTGGACTTCGCCGAGATCCCGCCGCACATGTTCACGTCGATGTTCACCTGCGCCCGCACGGCAGGCTGGAGCGCGCACATCCTCGAGCAGAAGCGCACCGGCCGCCTGATCCGCCCCTCCGCCGTCTACTCCGGCCCCTCGACCTGCCCCGTCACCGACATCGAGGGCTGGAACCCCGACTGGGTTCACTGATGCCCCCGTTCGCCGAGAAGCCCGACGGCCTCGTCGTCATCGAACCGCTGAAGGCCTTCACCTGCGCGGGTTGCGGGCGAGACGACGACCCGCTGCTGCGGCTGGAGGACGAGCAGCCATTCTGCATGACCTGCGCGGACCTCGACCACCTGATCTTCCTTGCCGCCGGCAACACCGCACTCACCCGGCGGGCACGCAAAGCGAGCACGCTGTCCGCGATCGTGATCCGCTGGAGCCGTAGCCGGAAGCGATACGAGCGTCAGGGCCTGCTGGTCGAGCGCGCGGCTCTGGAGGCGGCCGAGGAGCAGTGCCTGGCCGACGCCGACATCCGCGCTCGCCGCCGCGAACGAGAGCAGGTACGACGTGCCGAGGCGGATCTGGACTTTCAGGCCGAACTCGCCGCCGAGATCCGCCGGCTCTTCCCGTCCTGCCCGCGCGAACGCGCCGAGGCGATCGCCCAGCACGCCGGCACCCGCGGCAGCGGCCGGGTCGGACGAAGCGCCGCTGGCCGCGCCCTCGAGGAGAACGCCGTCACCGCCGCCGTCGTCGCCTCTATCCGGCACGAGGACACCGAGTACGACGATCTCCTGATGTCCGGCGTCCCCCGGCAGGAAGCCCGCGACCAGGTCCGCGCCGCCATCGACGACGTCCTGGCGATCTGGCGCGCATAGTCGGCGAAGGCCGATCGCCCACTGCGGCGTGAGGAGGTGCGATGGCTGCCGATCACCGACTGCGTCGCCGTATCGTCTTTGGAATCATCGCCGGCCTGGTCGTAGGCGGCGTCGTCGCGTGGGGCGTCGCGGTTTGGTGGGCATGGGCGACCGGCCTTTCGTGGGCCCGCTCGTTCGGCTACACGGCGGCCCCGATGGTGCCGCTCGCGACCGTCTCCGGTTGGTCGATCGCACGGCTGAACGACCGGCGACTCCCCCGATAGCCGCGCGTTGCCCCGGTGGTGGGCTTCGGCGCGATCACCGGCTGGATTGCCGCGGTGATGCTGGCGCTGCCGGTCGTCGTACTGCTGCGGGCCAGGCGTCAGCGGGCGGCGCGGGGTGAGTGGCCGTGGTGGGCCTTGTACTGGCGGCTGAAGTAGCCGAGGTCGGTGTAGCCGAGCGTCGTCGCGACCTGGGTGACGGACATGCTGGTCTCGGTGAGCAGCTGGTGCGCGCGGTCGGTGCGGGCCCGGGCCACGTAGCGCGCCGGTGACAGGCCGAACCGGGCAGTGAAGCGCCGGGTGAACTGGGCGCGGGACAGCGCCGCGCGGGCGGCCAGCTCCGGCACGGTCCAGCGCCGGCTCGGCTCGCGCCGGATGTCGCGGGCCAGCTCGTCCAGCGCGGCGTCCACCGGGCCGGGCGCTGGGCCGGAAGTGTCTTCCCAGAGCAGCGCGAGGATCTGCTCGACGCACAGCTCGGCCTGCCGCACGCCGAGCCGGTCGCCGCGACGGTAGGCCGCGTCCGAACGGGCCGCGAGCGCGCTGAACAGGCCGAGGTCCCGCAACCGACACCACCGCGACGCCGGCAGCACCTCGGCCGGGTCGGGCCGCCGGCCGGACGCCGTCTCCACGTCGAAGTGCAGCCCGAACACCAGCAGCGGCCGCCGCGGGTCGTGACTCGCCACCGGCATCTCCCCCGGCGCGAACACCGCGCACCAGCCAGGCCCCAGCTCCGCAGCCCGGCCGTCGAGCTCCAACCGACCGGAGCCGTCCAGCACGCACCACAGCAGGTGGTGCGGCAACGGCACCGACCGCCAGAACCAGGCCGGCTCGCAGCGCCAGTACGTCGGCGGCGTGCGGAGCTGGAACCGCAGCGCCGCGCCCGCCAGCGGTGGAAGTGAATGCGTCAAAGAGTCAACTCCTCGCGCCAATCGTGCCTACCGTCGCACCGCCGACGAGCCCATGCTGGTCACTAGATCCACCACGAGCCCAGCGGCGCCCGCCGGACCCAGGAGAACAGAGACGTGAGCGAATCATCCAAGACACAGTACGACCGTGACGGCTACACCGTCGCCCGGGGCCTGTTCACGGCCACCGAGGTCGACGAGCTGCGCGAGCACTACATGACGCTGCGGCAGCGCGGGTCGTACGCCGACGACGTGGTGGGCGTCGACACCCGCAGCCGCGATCCGCTGAAGCGCTACCCGCGGATGGCCCAGATGCACCGCTGGGACGAGACCTCGCTGCGCTGGCTGCTCGACACCCGCCTGCGCCGGCAGCTCACGAACCTGCTCGGCGCCGAGCCCTTCGCCGTACAGACGATGCTGTACTTCAAGCCCCCGGGGTCGCGCGGCCAGGCCGTGCACCAGGACAACTTCTACCTGAAGGCCGAGCCCGGGACGTGTGCCGCGGCGTGGATGGCGCTGGACCGGGCGGACACCGAGAACGGCTGCCTGCTGGTCGTGCCCGGGAGCCACCGGTGGCCGATCCTGTGCACCGCGAAGGCCGACACCGCCACGAGCTTCACCGACGTCACCGTTCCGCTGCGCAGTCACACCACGGTGCCCGTCGTCCTGGAACCCGGCGACGTGCTGTTCTTCCACGGCTCACTCGTGCACGGCAGCGCGCCGAACGTCACGCCCGACCGGTTCCGCCGCGCGCTGATCGGCCATTACGTCACCGGCGAGGCCACCCGGGTCGCCGAGTACTACCATCCCGCGCTGCGGATGGACGGCACCCAACTCACCCTGGACGTCGCCGAGGGCGGCGGCCCGTGCGGCGAGTGGACCGACACCGGCGAGCTCGCGCTGACCGGCACCCAGACGATCAGCCGCAAGCACGAATAGTGAGCCCCTGACCGTCCGCGCACCCGCCTGTGGAAGACTGGGCGCGCTGACAGCGTCGTCGGCCAGCACTCATCAGCCAGACGACGAAGGAGACACGCTGTGACTGACGCAGCGCCCATCCAGATCCCAGCAGAGCTCAAGCCCGTCGACGGCCGCTTCGGCTGCGGCCCCTCCAAGGTCCGCCCCGAGGCCGTCGAGGCGCTGGCCACCGAGGGCGCGAAACTGCTCGGCACCTCGCACCGCCAGGCCCCGGTGAAGAACCTGGTACGACGCGTCCGCGAGGGCGTGACGGAGTTGTTCGGCCTGCCCGACGGCTACCAGGTGGTGCTCGGCAACGGTGGCTCGACGGCGTTCTGGGACGTGGCGACGTTCGGCCTGATCCGCGAGAAGAGCCAGCACCTGACCTTCGGCGAGTTCTCCGCCAAGTTCGCCAAGGCCGCCAAGGCCGCGCCGCACCTGGCCGACCCGAGCGTGATCGCCTCCGACCCGGGCACCCGCCCGGTCGCGCAGGCCGAGACCGGTGTGGACGTGTACGCCTGGCCGCACAACGAGACGTCCACCGGCGTGATGACCGACATCCGCCGGGTCGAGGGCGCCGGCGACGACGCGCTGGTCGTCATCGACGCGACGTCGGGCGCCGGCGGCCTGCCGGTCGACATCGAGCAGGCCGACGTCTACTACTTCGCGCCGCAGAAGTGCTTCGCCTCCGACGGCGGCCTGTGGATCGCGGTCATGTCCCCGAGGGCGCTGCAGCGGGTCGAGGAGATCACCGCGACCGGGCGCTGGATCCCGGCGTTCCTCGACCTGGCCACCGCGGTCGACAACTCGGCCAAGGACCAGACGTACAACACGCCGTCGCTGGCGACGCTGTTCCTGATGGCCGAGCAGACCGACTGGATCAACGCCCAGGGCGGCCTGGACTGGGCCGTCCGCCGGACCACCGACTCCAGCAACCGGCTCTACACCTGGGCGGAGAAGTCCGACTACGCCACGCCGTACGTCGCGGACCCGGACGCCCGCTCGCTGGTGGTCGGCACCATCGACCTGGACGAGTCGATCGACGGCACCGCGGTGGCGAAGACGCTGCGCGCGAACGGCATCGTGGACGTCGAGCCGTACCGCAAGCTGGGCCGCAACCAGCTCCGGGTCGCGATGTTCCCGGCGATCGAGCCGGACGACGTGGAGCAGCTGACCCGGGCGGTCGACTACGTCGCCGAGCGGGTGCGGTGAACGTCTGAGGATCGCGTGCGCTGGTGCTCCCAGCGCTCGTCCTCACGCTCCCGGCGCCCCTTCGGGAACGTGAACATCGCCATCAGCAGCGCGAAGCCGCCGGCACCGAGCAGCGTCCACCGCATGGTGTGACTCTGCTTGGTGTCGCCGACGGTGTTGCCGGTGTCCTGAGTCTTCGGCTTCGTGGTGGTCGTGGTGCCGGAGCTCTTCGTCGGGATCGGGACCTGGTAGACGGCCGAGGCCTTGCCCTCGCTGCCGACCAGCACGGACGTGTCGTCCGGTCCCATCGCCAGCGACTCACCCGTCGGCTGCAGCGGCAGCGCGCCGGATCGCCGTACCTTCGCGCCCGGCCAGCTCCAGGCCACGATCGTCACCGGGTCGCGCAGCAGCATCCACTTACCGTCCGGGGTGAAGGTGCCGTCGGTGACGATCGCCGGCGCGTCACCGAGCCGGGTCAGCTTGTTCACCTTGTCGCGGGACGGCTCCTGGCCCTTCGGCAGCGAGTAGATCCCGCCCTTCGGGACCTCCTTGGTCACGATGAACAGCCGGTTCGTCTTCGGCTCGACCAGCAGCGCCTCGGCGTTGTGCGGCCCGTCGGGATAGGCGAAGTCGTACTGCCGGTACTTCACCCTCTGGTCCTCGAGGCGCTCCGGCTCGTTGACCACGTTGATGCGGACCTTCTCCTGGTCCCGGACGTTGTCACCGATGTCGGCGATGTAGATCTTCCCGTCGGTGCCGGTCCCGATCGCCTCGACATCGCGCGCGTCGGCGCCGTACGTCAGCTCGGCCTCGACCTTGCCCTCGGCGTTCACCGCGAACAGCCGGGCGGAGTCGCCGGAGTCGTTGATCGTCCACCAGACGCCCTTGTGGTTGTAGCTGCGGGCCAGCCCGGACGACTCGGTGATCCGCTCGTCGTCGATGGTGAACAGCTTCTTGCCGGTCTCGTCGTCGGCCACCGCCGGAGTCGCGACCAGGACGGGCACGCTCAGCACCAGCGCCGCGGCGCCCGCCGCCAGGCGCCTCACGGCAGCACCAACGTCGCGAGCCGGGGCGTGACGTGCCAGGCGGCGGTCAGCGCGTCGTACTCCTCGCGCGCCGCGGCGTCGGCCGGCGCCCCGGTGCGAACCGCGCGCAACAGCAGGTTGCGCGGCGTATGCGCACTGTCCACGAACTGCATCACCTCGACCCGGTAGCCCACCTGCCGCAGCACCGACGCACGCAGCGCGTCCGTCAGCACGTCGGCGAATCGCTCCCGCACGATGCCATACCGCGTCATCACAGCGTACGGCGAGGGCGGGTCGGCCTCCTTCAGCTGCCGGTTCAGGTCGTGGTGGCAGCACGGGGCGGCCAGCACCAGCGGGGCCTGCCAGCCGACCGCCCGGGCCAGCGCGTCGTCGGTCGCGGTGTCACACGCATGCAACGCCAGTACGACGTCCGGCGCGGCGGTCACCTCCGCCTCGGCGATCCCGGCGCCGACGAAGCTGAAGTGCTCCGACCAGCCCAGCTCGGCCACGAGCGCGGCGTTGTGCAGCCGCGCCTTCGGGCTGTGGTCGACCCCGGTCATCCGGACGTCGTGACCGCGCTCGGTGAGCAGGTGGTAGGCGGCCAGCGTGAGATAGGCGTTGCCGCAGCCCAGGTCGACCACCCGCAACGGCCGGCCGGTCGCGATCCGCCCGGCGGCGACCGCCTCGTCGACGGCCGGCGCGAGGATCTTGCAGAACTCCTCGACCTGCCGGTACTTGGACTGCCGCGACGGCTTCACCCGGCCGTGGCGGTCGCTGATCCCGAGCACCGCCAGGAACGGCGCGGCCGGGTCCAGCAGCCGCTCCTTGACCCGGTCGTGCCCGGTGTCCTGCTCGCGCGTCTCCTGGGACCGGTGCAGCAGCGCCTTGCCCTTCTTGGTGTACCGCAGCCGCAGCGTCTCCGAGGTGGTCTCGACGTGCCAGCTGCCGTACGGCGCGGCCAGCAGGGTGTCCACGGGCTCTTCGACGCCAGAACCGGCCGGAATGTTGCGGACGAACGCCTGCCGGTCGTCGTACTCGGTGATCTGCAGGTGCCGGCCCGCCTTGAGGTCGACGTACCGCACCTCCACCCGCCGGAACGGCGGCGGCTCGGCACCCCGGCGGCGCCCCGAACCGACGGCGCGGACCAGCTGCGCGCCGTCGGTGAGGACGGCTCCCAGCTGATCCCGCACGTCAGTCGATTCCCGCATCCGTCCATTGTCCCCGAGGTCTTCTCAGGCGGGTCCGCCAGGTCGCGCTGCCGTGACGACTGGGGACCGGACGCCTTGGCCACGAGCACGCGATACGGTCACCGGCGCGAGCGTCGAATTCGGTCAACAGGGCCTGCGCGGTGCGGGTCATGTGCTCGTTGAACTGCTCGTCGAAGGGCTTGCGGTAGTGCTGTTCGGTGAATGTGGAGAAGCCACGTCCGTCGACGCGCAGCACCGTCCAGGCACCGGGTGGAACGGTCAGGGTATGGAACTGTTCGCCGGACCGCAGCCGCGCCTCGAACTGCCCGCCTTGCACCTGGTTCTCCTCCGCTCGTGCCGCCGGTCGCCGGTCGCCGGTCGCCGGTCGCCGCCAGCAACCTACTCGTGCTTGATGTCTGCACCCCGGTAGGCAGCGGCTAGCCTCGCGGTTCTCAGCGATCACAAAGACGCTTTGCAAAACTGCTTTGCAAAGCTACCTTGGTGTTATGACCGATCCTCACGACCAGCGCTGGAAGCCCGACCCGGAGCGCGACGTCGTCCTCGACGCCCGGCTGCTGCGCACGCTGTCCCACCCGATGCGGATCAAGATCGTCGGGCTGCTGCGGCTGCACGGCCCGGCGACCGCCACCACCCTCGCCCAGCGGCTCGGGGTGAACACCGGCGCCACCAGCTACCACCTGCGTGAGCTCGCCAAGGCCGGGCTGGTGACTGAGGACGCGGACCGGGGAAACGCCCGCGACCGCTGGTGGAAGGTCGCGCACCGCAGCACCTACCTCGAGCGGCTCGACTTCGTGGACTCCGATCCCGAGATCGCACTCGGCTACCTGCGCGGCGTCGCGCAGATCAACGCGGAGGCGATGTTCCGGGCCGTCGACGAACTCCCGACGCTGCCGGCGGAGTGGCGCGAGGCGGGCACGATCTCCGACTACAGCTTCCACCTCACGCCCGACCAGCTGCACGACCTGCTCGGCGAGGTCGAGGCCGTGCTGGCGAGGTACCGCACGGAGGACGACGATCCGCACCCGCCCGGCGCGCGGTCGGTCGCCGTACAGATCCAGGCCTTCCCCCGGGAGGGATTGTGAGTACGGCGAACCGGGCGCCGCTGGTCGCGTTCATCGTGGCCAACGTGGTGTCGATCTCCGGCACCCGGGTGAGTGCGATCGCGATCCCCTGGTTCGTGCTGACCACCACCGGTTCGGCGACCAAGACCGGCCTGGTCTTCGTGTTCGAGATGACCCCGCTGGTGATCATGAAGGCGCTCGGCGGACCGCTGATCGACCGGGTCGGGCCGCGCCGGGTCAGCGTGGTCGCCGATACCGCGAGCACCGCCGTCGTCGCCACTGTCCCGCTGCTGCACGTGCTGGACCGGCTGAGCTTCCCCGCGCTGCTCGGCATCGTCGCCGTCGCCGGGCTGATCCGCGGACCGGGTGACACCGCGAAGTGGACCCTGGTGCCGGACATCGCGGAGACGGCGAAGGTCCCGGTCGAACGGGTCACCGGACTGGAGAGCACCACCGACCGCGGCGCCAGCATGATCGCGCCGGCACTGGCCGGTGTGCTGATCACGGCGGTCGGTCCGATCACCGCACTCTTCGTCGACGCCGCATCCTTCGCTGCCTGCGCCGTGCTGATCGCGGTCTGGGCGCCGCGGCGGCACATGTCCGACGAGGAGGCCGGCGAGGGCAGCTACCTGCGACGGCTGCACGCCGGCTGGCGGATCCTCAGCCACGACCCGCTGCTGCGCGCGATCACGATCATGGTCTGCATCACCAACCTGCTTGACGCGGCGGCCGGCGCCGTACTGATCCCGGTCTGGATCCGCGACAGTGGTTACGGACCGGCGCAGATCGGTCTGCTCGGCTCGGCTTTCGGAGTCACCGCGACAGCCGGTGCGCTGCTCGCCGCCGGGTTCGGCGACCGGTTGCCCAGGCGGATGACATACCTGGCCGGGTTCTTCATCGCCGGTGCGCCACGGTTCGTTGTCCTGGCGCTCGGCGCGCCCATCTGGGTGGTCGCGGTGGTGTGGACCGTCGCCGGGTTCGGCGCCGGCTTCCTCAACCCGATCATCGGCGCGGTCTACATCCAGCGGGTGCCGCGTGCGCTGCTCGGCCGGGTCGGCGCGCTGTCCGACTCGCTCGCCTGGGCCGGGATACCGCTGGGCGGCATCCTCGCCGGCGCCGCGGTCACCGGCGTCGGACTGGTGCCCGCACTGCTCGTTGCCGGCGGCATCTACTTCGCGGCGACCACGGTGCCCGGGTTCCTCAGCCAGTGGAAGGAGATGGACTCGCCGGGATCGTCGCCGGCGCCTCTCGTCGCAGCCGGTCCTGCTCCGCTTCCAGCAGACCGAGCATCGTGAGGTCGAGCAGCATCCCGCCGACCGCGGCGAACTGGGTGGCGGCGAACTGGAACACCTGGGTGACCAGCAACGACACCAGCACCGACAGCTCGAACAGCCGGACCGCCCGGGCCCGGTTCCGGCGCAGCGCCAACGCCCCGCGCAGCGTGAACGTTGCCGACAGCAAGCTTCCCAGCGCGACCCCTGCCACCGGCACGTCGGCGCCGAGCTGGCCGCGCTCGAACCGGATCCCGGCCGCGATCGCCGGTGCGCCGATCGCCTGCAGGACCAGCACCGCGATCACCACCCGCGGCGCCCACGGGTGCCGCGCGAACCGGTCGAACGCCCGCCGCAGCGCGCTGAACAGTGCATCCACCGGCGCGACCAGCTCGACGTCGTCGCGCGGCGTGGCGGCGAGCAGGGCGCGCGTCTCGTGCCAGCCGGCGACGTCCGGCCCGGCCCGCCGCAGCTGCTCCGCGGCGATCGCGAGCTGCCGCCGCGACAGGCCGCCGGAGACTCCCTCCACGGCGTGGTCGACCGCGTTCGCGAGGTGTTCGCGCGGGTCGATCGGCCGCCTGCTGGTGAGGAACTGCACCCCGAGCACGAGCAGTACGAAGACGACGTACATGATCGCGGCCGCGGGCCGGTAGAAGTAGTCGTTGTCGGAGGTGACGAACTTGCCGATCTCGTCGATGAACAGCCCGAACCCGATCCCGCCGGTCAATGCCGCCGCCGGCCGCACCACCGGGCCGACGAAGCCGAGCAGCAGGAGGATCGCCACCAGCATCAGCAGCCCGCCCCACAGCATGTGCGCGATGTGCAACCCGCTGCCGCCGATCTGCGGGTAGCCGAGCAGCCGCAGCAACGTCCGCACGAAGAGCACCGTCGCGACGGCCGACACCACGAACGTGGTCAGGTGCTCGACCGTCTTGACGTTGCGGACCAGCCCGGCCCGCATCAGGTAGGGGTTGGACCTCATAGCAACGGACGCTAGCCGCTGGACAGGTCCGCCGGAACGAGACGTGCCGCTCAGCGCACGAGCGCGGCGATCACCACGATCGCGACGAGCAGCAGGAGTACGCCGGTGGTGACCCGGTTGCGGGTCCGTGGGTCCATGACGCTCAGGCTAGGCGAACAGCTTCTCGCCCCAGAACGAGCCCTTCTCGACGCCGCCGGGGCAGGCGAAGATGCCGGACCCGACGTGCTTGATGTACTCGTTCAGCGAGTCCTTGCCCAGCCGGCGCTGGATCGGCACGAACTGGCGACGCGGGTCGCGCTGGTAGGCCATGAAGAACAGCCCGGAGTCCAGCCGGCCGAGACCGTCGGTGCCGTCGACGAAGTTGTAGCCGCGGCGCAGCAACTCCGCTCCCCCGTTGTTCGACGGGTGCGCGAGCTTGATGTGCGTGTCCGGCTTGATCCGCGGCTGGCCGTCCTCGCCGCGCGCGCTGAAGTCGATCTCGTCGAACTCGTCGGCCTTCCCGAGCGGCGCGCCGCTGCCCTTGTGCCGGCCGATGATCGTCTCCTGCTCGGCCAGCGAGGTGCGGTCCCAGGTCTCGATCATCATCCGGATCCGCCGGGTCACCAGGTACGAGCCGCCGGTCATCCAGTCCGGGCCGTCGCCCGGCTGCACCCACAGCTGCTGGTCGAGCTTGGCGGTGTCCTCGAGCTTGAGGTTCCGGGTGCCGTCCTTGAAGCCCATCATGTTGCGCGGCGTGACCTGCTGCCGCGACGTCGACGAGGTCCGGCCGAACCCCAGCTGCGAGTACCGCACCGACGTGACACCGAAGCCGATCCGGGCCAGGTTGCGGATCGCGTGCACGGCGACCTGCGGGTCGTCAGCGCAGGCCTGTACGGCGATGGCGCCGCCGCAGCGCGCGGGCTCCAGCTCCTCGCCGGAGAACGACGGAAGGTCGATCAGCGCCGCCGGGCGCTTGGCCGCGAGGCCGAACCGGTCGTCGAAGACGCCCGCGCCGAATCCGATCGTCAGGGTCAGCCGGGACGGCGGCAGGCCGAGCGCCTCGCCGGTGTCGTCGGGTGGCGCGTCGCCCGCACCGGACACCGCGCCGTGCTCGCCGATCTCCCGGCCGGCGGCCATCCGCGCCGCGGCCGCCGTCCAGTCCTTCAGCAGCGTCACCA
>Ga0137374_10009620_pt1 | contig 11401 bp, 13 predicted proteins | sample SagtaG_20_FD_104811 | JGI IMG/M metagenome (GOLD analysis project Ga0137374, IMG submission 104811) | Vadose zone soil microbial communities from Sagehorn Ranch, Mendocino, California, USA - Sage1_R_100_16 metaG | ecosystem: Environmental > Terrestrial > Soil > Vadose zone | place: USA...
ATCCTGATCCACATCCACAGCGCGATGCGCATGGGCACGAGCGAGCGCGACTCCGTGCTCGACGCGAATGCCGAGTCGCGCTGGGTCAAGCGTCTGTTCGTCGCAGACAACTCGGCGCTTGCGAACGGTCTCGGCGGGCCGAATCCGACGCTGACGACGCAGGCGCTGGCCACGAGGACGGCGGAGAAGATCTTCTTTGGCGGCGACCCGTGGGTCGGGCGCGAGTCACCGGTGTCGTCGGTGGACGACACGGTGACCCAGGGTGTGCTGGCTGCGGGTATCTAGAGGTGTGCCCGCATCGCGCGGATGAGCGCGCCCGCGTAACGCATTCCTTCGCGGTCGGGCTCGCGGCCGAGGAAGCGCCACCGGCGCTGCTCGAACCAGAGACAGGCACGTAGCTCCTCCAGCCTGCGCGGAACATCACCGGTGCGCTGCCAGCGGGCGAACGCGTCGCCGGCGAGCTCCCGGCACAACTCCCGATCCTTCGGATCGAACGTGAGCGCGAAGCGCACGTAGTCGGACCACCCGCCGTAGCTGGTCGGCAGGTCAGTTGCCCGTAGCTCTCCCGTTTGGATTTCCATCCCGTACATCTCATACCTCCTGGTATGCAGAGGGCCGCTTCGCCGCGGCCCTCTGGGAACTGCTCGCCCCCTGGGCCTGCGGCTGGCCTGAGGGACGATCTACTTCGGCTTGTAACCGTTTGAGACGCGCGAGCCGCCCGGATCTTGCCGGGGTACGGAGAAATCCCCCGAGAGGGTTAGTCCAAAGAAAAGGCCGCCCCTGCGGTGGACGGCCTTTATGTGTGTGGTGTGTCGCGAGCCTGCGGCGGGCTGCGACGGGTCTATCTGCGGCTACCGAGTGAGATGCCGCCACGGGTCGATCCTTGCGGGCGCCGGCGGTGATTCACCCTTTGGAGTGACTACCGTTCGCGAGGATGATCCTCGTCGTCGCGGCCACGGAACGGGAGCTCGCCGGGGCCGATTCGGCGGCCACGCTGGCTTGTGGCATCGGCCCCGTGGAAGCCGCGGCGACCACGGCGCGCGCCCTCGCCAAGCGGCGGCCGGATGCCGTCCTGCATGTCGGCCTCGCCGGCGCACGGGGAATCGCCGCGCCGCAGCTCGTGATCGGGTCGGAGGCCGTCTACGAGGACGCGGCAGGCGGTGTCCTCGTGCCGGCGCGCGTGCGCCCGGATCCTGGGCTCGTGCAAGCCGTCCGGCGGGCGTTGCCCGAGGCACCGCTCCTGCCGATCGGGACCAGCGCACGCGTTGGGGGCACAAGCGGTTGTGAGGTCGAGGCAATGGAGGGTTTCGCCGTGCTGCGCGCCGCCGAGCTCGGCGGCGTTCCAGCCGTCGAGGTGCGAGCTGTGTCGAACGAGATCGACGAGCCGGACCGTGCGCGCTGGCGGTTCGACGACGCGCTCGCCGCCCTCGAGGTGGCGCTCCCTCGACTGCTGGCAGTGCTCGAAGCATGAGCCGCGTCTGGCTGCGGGCCGCCGCGCTCGCGCTGGCCGCGGTCGGCATCGTCGTCGGCCTCACCGTCTACTTCAGCTCCGAGAGCGTGCCGACGTGCCTTGTCTCCGACGCGCCGGCGTGGCGCGCCCCGACGGATATCGGGACCCATCGCTATGAGGTCGTCTTCCCGGAACAGGCCGCGTGCTTCTTCGCGATCGAGGACGGGAACAAGCTCGTGGGAACGCTGCGGCTCCGCCCCGCGAAGGGCATCTCCTTCGCGGCGCCGCTCCAGGACGACGTCGCGGTGCGGGCCCAGTCGGGTGTCTTCACGCTGGACCTGCGCACCGGTCGGCTTCGCCGCGGCGGTCTCGCTCCGTTTCCGTCGAAGTGGGTCACCGTCACGGACGAGGAGCGAGGAGTCATGTACGTGACGGGGCCCGGCCGCCTCGGGTTTCGCGTGCTGGATCTCCGTACGGCCGAAAGGCTTTACGACGTCCGCTTCAAAGGCTTCACGTGGAACCCGCGTTTCGGACCGCACCCCCCGAGCCACGGGCTGTCGCTCGCGCCCGATCGTCCGGAACTGTGGGTGCTGGACGCACCCAACAGCACGGTGCACGTCTTCGACGTGAGCGCCGTTCCGGGAGAAGCGCCGCGCCCGCTTGACGACATCCGGCTGTCGAAGCCGCTCTCGGGCGACGAGAACCCTTGCTCGCACGCGTGCGCCCGCATCGGATCCCTGCAGCACAGCGCGGACGGACGCTTCGTCTACGTCGGGGACGCCGGCGACGTGATCGACACGCGGACGCACGAGACGGCGGCGAACCTCGAGGCGCTGCACAACTCACGCGTCCACCTCGAGGTCGACTTCGTCGACGGGCGACCGGTCTTCCCGCTGCGCTAGTGCCCCTCCCAGCAATGCACGTCGGCTTCTGGCCCGCGATCACGCGGCGCCAAAGTCCACCCTCGCTCTTACCAAGGCGGCAAGCCTTGGCTGCGAGCGAGTGCGGCCTCTGGCTTGGTGCTCGCGACCCAGAAGCTCGACAGCATCACTGGAAGGAGCACTAGATTCGAACCCGTGCCGCGCGGTCAGCTCCCGCCAGCGCTCCCGCCTGAAACGCGCCCCGTCGGGCAGCTCGTCGCCGAGGCCGTGCGCCTGTACGGAAACTTCTTCTGGTCCGTGCTGCCGCTGGGCCTGCCGATTGCGATCGTCAACCAGGTCAGCGTCGGCCACCGACTGTGGGTCCAGGTGGCCGTGCTCGCGGCCGCGGCACCGGTACTCAGCGCGGCGTACGTCGGTGCCTGCCTCCGCATCCGACGCGGGCCGTGGGCGATCCCGTTCGTGCTCGGGACGCTCCTGATCCTGCCGGTCCCGTTGCTGATGCTCGTGTACGTCCTGCCGGCGGTCGCGTGGCTCGCGCTCTTCGGACTCGCGGTTCCCGCCGGTGTGTTCGAGCGGCTGGGTTTCGGAGCGGCGCTGCGGCGCGGCCTGGACCTCGGCCGCGCGGATTACGTCCACGCACTCGGCTCGCTGGCGGCGCTCACCATCATCTTCGGCGTGACGAAGCTCGCGCTGATCGTCCTGCTGCACGGGCAGGCGGACGCCGCCGAGCGGACGGCGTTGTTCCTCGGGGATCTCGTGCTGTCGCCGATGCTGTTCCTCGGCGCGGCACTCCTGTACTTCGACCAGGCGGCGCGAGTAAAGTCGGGCCCCCGAACGAGGAGGACGCGCGATGGCGACCTACATACTTCTTTCAAGCCTGACGGCGCAGGGCGTTCAGACGCTGAAGTCGAATCCTGACCGGCTCCGCGAGGTGAACAAGGATGTCGAGGAGCTCGGCGCGAAGGTCGTCCACCAGTGGGCGACGCTCGGGGAGTACGACTTCGTCAATGTGGTCGAGGCGCCAGACTCGGCGACGATCGCGCGCGTGTCGGTCGCTCTCGGTGCGCGCGGGAGCACGAAGATCCGTACGCTCACCGCGCTGACGATCGACGAGTTCCTGTCAGCCCTCGGCTAGCGCGCGACACTAGAGATAACGGATCCAGCGGCCGCTGCATGCGCATTGGAGGTTCTTGCGATTGCAGCGGCGGCAGCTCCACTCGGAAAGCCAGATCCACTTCAGGTGAAGGAGCTCGACCGCGATCAGCGCCAGGATCGAGACGAGTAGCTCCGTCTTCGAAAGCACGTGCACGGTGTGAAGTTGACGGATCGCTCGGGGACACCGCAATGGGCCGATCGGCCTATTTCCGGACGGGTTGCGGCCTATCGTCGAGGCGTACCTACGCGTAGAGTCGCCCTGTCGATCGAGAGGAGGGATACATGGCCGAGGACATCAAGACCGTCATTCCGCGGTTTTACGAGGAGGTCGTCGAGAAGGGGAATCTGGATGTGATCGACGAGCTCTGTACGTCTGACTTTGTCGAGCACGAGGAAGTGCCCGGCGTCGAGGGCGAGGGGAGGGAGGTCGTACGGCAGTTCTTCACACTCTGGCGCGACGCCTTTCCCGACACGCGCGTCGAGATCCATCACATCCTCGTCGACGGCGATCTGGCCGCCGTCCACTGCACCTTTGCCGGGACGCACACGGGCGACTGGATGGGCATGCCGGCGACAGGTAAACAGTTCCGCATGCCGCTGGTCGACCTGCTTCGGTTCGAGGACGGCAAAGCCGCCGAGCACTGGGGCGTCGCGGACGTCGCCGGGATGATGCAGCAACTCGGGGCGATGCCCGCTCCCGCGTAAAACGAGAGGGACCTCGCTAGTTCGTCACCGGTCGACGGACTAGCGAGATACCCCAAGCTTCGCCCGACTCGAAGAGTTCGTCGGGGTCGATCTCGTCCGCCCAGCCGAGGAAATGCTTCTCATTGTTCTCCTCGGTCGAGCCGTATACGGCACGGCGATCTGGCGCGTGCGGCTCAGGGTCGATCGACTCGCCGCGCTCGAGCGCGTCGCGTCTCGCCTCGGCCTCTTCGGCGACCGGTCCTTCTTCATATCCGCGCGGCATGCGACCGAGGCTACCGGACTGCAGCGAGCACCGCGTCCCACGCAAGCTCGGACGCGATCACACCGAGCGTGAGGCTGTCGAGCGTTTCGTCGTCGACCTCGTTCGTCGTCGCCGCGAACAGGACGTCGCCGTCGGTGAGCGCGTGGAACGGATGGATGGCGCGAGCCATCGAGGTATGGACCTGTCTGCCGAGCTGACGCAGCAGCCAGCGATCCATCCTCTGGTTCGTGGCGACGACCGTGAGCGTCGTGCTCTCACCGGTGAGCCGCGTCTCGATTCCCTCGACGAGCGTGCGACGCGCGCCGGTCGGCGGGTCGAAGTGACCGCGGACGACGTTTCCGTCGCGGTCGACGACGGCGCCGACGGCGTTCACGACCGTGAAGACGGCGATGCGCGTGTCGCCGAGGCGGCGAAACGCGCCGCCCTGACCGCCGGGCTCTCCGTGCTCGAACCCGAAGGTCTTGCCGACGGTCGCGGAGCGGCCGGCGCCTCGCCGTCCCAGCGGGAAGCGACCCTCCTCCGCGGCTCGCAACGCCGCCCGGCCGAGCTCCTTGTCGGGATAGACCGCGTTCTCGCGTGGCCCGAAGTCGAAGATGATCGCGCCCGTGACGTCGGCGATCGACGTCCAGCCCGTGTCGTAGCCGCGCTGGGCGAACAGCTCCGCCGCCACGCCCGTGCAGGCCTCGAGTCCGTACAGCGAGCCGCCCGCCAGGCAGATCGCGTCCACCCAGTCGAGGTCGCCGAAGAGACCGGGCGAGCCGCCACGGACGTCTCGCTCGAGCATGGCGCCGCCGGTGAAATGGAAGACGGTGCAGCCCGTCGGGCCTTCCTCGTACTCGGCGATGCCGATGCGAAGGCCCGGGAAGTCGAGCTCGAGCGCATCCCCGTCGAAGCTGGTCAGCGCGTCCACGCGACCGCCACCTCCGCGGCGAGCGCAGCGTTCGCGGCGACGAGCTCCCGGTTCGCCGCGAGCGTGCGGCCGTCGCTCCGCTCGTGCAGAAAGGAGAGGACGAAAGGAGTCACGGCTTGCCCCGACACGCTCTTTCGTTCCGCTTCCGCGAGCGCTTCCTCGATCAGAGGCTCGACGTCGTCGAGGCTTTCGTCCGGGGGGCGCGCGACGAGGATGCCGCCGCGAGCGAGCCCCCAGTGTGCGCGCGCGACGCGAGCGGCCTCCTCCGCGGAATCGACTCGGGCCGGAACCGACGGCCCCCCGCGCGCGGAGTAGAACAGGGGTAGCTGGTCCGTGCGGTAGCCGAGCAGCGGCACACCGAGGCTCTCCAGTAGTTCCACGGTGGCGGTGACGTCGAGCAGGGACTTGACGCCTGCGGAGACGACGAGGGCCTGCGTGCGTGCGAGCTCGCCGAGGTCGGCGGATACGTCGGGTGGATCGGGAAAGCCTCGGTGGACGCCGCCGAGTCCGCCCGTGCCCATGAAGCGGATTCCCGCGGCCGCGCAGACGGCGAGCGTTCCGCCGACAGTCGTCGCCCCGACCGCACCCTGCACCGCGCAGACCGCGAGGTCGCGCGGACCAACCTTGCGCGCGGAGGCGTCGAACCGTTCCAGTTCGTCGGCCGACAGGCCGACACGGATCTCCCCGTCGAGCACGCCGATCGTCGCCGGCACCGCTCCGGCCGCACGCACCTGAAGCTCTGCTTCGAGCCCGACCGCGACGCCCTCACCCTCCGGAAATCCGTGCGCGACGAGCGTGGTCTCGAGCGCGACGACCGCGTCGGCGGTGCGCACCTCGTCGGACACGACGATCACGGCATCGCTCCCAACTTTGCGACGCAACGCGCCGCCGCCTCGACCGCCAGTTCCGGTCCGCCGACGAGAAAGCCGGCGGCGAGCGCGTCGCCGGCGCCGGTCGCATCCACGACGTCGCCCGCGCGCGGAGGAAGCTCGACCCGGTCGTCGCCGAGGACGAGCACGCCGCGCGCTCCCCGCTTGACGACGGCGGTCGGCGCGAGGCCGTAGGCAGCTCCGACGATCTCCCACTCCGGCTCGTTCGCGAAGATCACGTCGGGCCCAAGCGCTTCCAGTTGCTCGCGGAACTGCACGGGACCGTACGCGCGGATCTGTGTCCAGGCGGAGAGGTCGACGCTCACGCGCGCGCCCGAGGCCCGGGCAAGCTCGGTCGCGCGCAGCGCAGCGGCGTCGATCGGCGCGCCCAGGAGTGCGTAGCCGGAGATGTGGAGACAGTCGCATTCGAACCAGGCCGGGTCGAGCTCGTCCGGCTCGAGCTCGAGCGCAACTCCGCGATCGGAAGCCATAGTGCGCTCCCCGTCCGGACCGACGAGGGAGACGACGACGCCGGTTCGTCCGGTCGCTTGGCCGGCGAGTTCGACGCCGCGTTCCTCGAGCTCCGCGGCTACGAGCCGTCCCGCGGCGTCGTCGCCCCGCTTCGCCACGCATCGCGCTTCGACTCCCAGCGCCACCGCCCAGGCGGCGACGTTGGCCGCCTGGCCGCCCGCGCCGGTCTTCGTCGTAGCGCTCGCGTCGGCGCCGGGCGCCAGCGGGTCGCCGAGGTGCACGATCACATCCAGGAGCAGATCGCCAAGAGTCACGAGGAACACGGGTACGATCGTTCCATGGACGGCGAGGAGAGGCGCGGCCGTCTCAGCTCCTTCGTGGTGGGCGGGCTCGTCGGAGCTTCCGCAGCGCTGGCCGCGGCCCGGCGGAAGCGGCAGCGGCGACTGCCGCCGCGCCAGACGCCGCAGGGTCTCCAGGCCTTCGAGGGAGCCCCCTGCTATCGCGAGATCGTCGAGAAGGAGCGCGAGGAGCTAGAGCCGTGACTCCGCCCGCCGCAGCGCCTGCAGGTTGACGCCCGCATCGCCGATGTCCAGCCTGCGGCCCAGCCGCATGACGTCCTCCGAGACCGCCAGGTAGCGAGCCCGCGTCACGAGCGGGCGTCGCGAGCGGATCACGAGATACGGCCCGTAGACACGGCCTTCGAAGGAGGAGGCCGGCTTCGGTAACGCGAACGGAATCGTCTGCCGTTGGCGCGCGTTCGTCGTGTCGCTCGCGTCGAGGACCCAGACGCCGCGGCCCAGCGGCTCGGGGACGTCCTTCAGCGCGTCCGCGAGCAGCGCCGGGTCCGCGCGGGGGAGCGCATGGTCCGAGAAGGAGCGATCGCGCTCCCATGCCCGGAGATAGATCGGCTCGTAACCGAGGAGGACGTCGCCGGCGCGGCCCGTCGACGCAAGCCAGCGGGCGGCGGCGTCGCGTGCCTGGGGCTGGCCCGCGGGCTCGCCGTCGAAGAACTGCGGCGTCTTTCGGTGCGCCCAGGCGACTTCGCCGACGAGGATGACGGTCAGAGCGGCCGCGGCGAGCGCGGCGGTCAGCGGCGGCTGCAGCCGGCCGATCTCCACCAGCCCGACCGCGATCAGCACGCTCAGGAAGGGCAGCGCGAAGATCAGATGCCGCGACTCCGGCGAGATCGTCGAGCGCAGCGTGACGACCATGAACGTGATCGCCGGGACCGAGACGACGCAGGCTGTCAGCAGCAGGGCACTCCGCCGCCTCCGTCCGAGCCAAAGGGCACCGGCGAGTGCGAGCGCGAGGACCGGTATCGACCATGCGTCGTGTCCGGTGCTCAGGTCTCCGGCGACGATCCAGAGATAGTGGAGGACCGAGCCCACTGAGCCGAGGCGAGGGCCGCCGCCGCCGACGCCGACGTCGAACCGGTCTCTCAACACGACGTCGGCCCACCAGAACGGAATCCCGAGCACCCCGACGGCGGCCAGCGTCGCCACCGCCGGGCGCATGTGCTCGCGGCGGAGCAGCACGAAGAGTCCTTGCGCGGCGACGACGAGGAGCGCGTATGGATGGCTGGCGAGCAGCGCGACCAGCGCGAGCCCCCAGAGGGCGAAGCGCTTCCGTGTTCCGAGCTCGAGTGCCGAGAGGAGCGCGAGGAACGAGAGCAAGCTCGTGAAGAGGAACAGGCTGTACATCCGTCCGTAGATCCCGTGGAAGAGCATTACCCAGGTGCCCGAGGCGAGGACGGCGGCGACGAGCCCGACGATCCGGTCGGCGAGACGCAGACCAAGAAGTGCGATCAACGGCACGCTCGCGACGGCGAAGACGAGCGAGACGATTCGAAGCGCGGTCAGGCCGCCGCCGAGATGCGCGACCGCCCAGGCGAAGACGAAGTGGAGAGGTGCGCCGCCGCGCTCGCCGAGGACCGTGTGCAGGACGTCCCCGAACGAGCCGCGGCCGACGAAGAGCGCGAGTGCCTCGTCCTCGTGCGGCGGCCAGGCGCGCAGGAACCAGCCCAGGACGCCGGCGAGCGCGGCTGAGATGGCCGCCGTCCCGGCCCAGAAGACGTCGACGTCGTTCGCACGCGCGCGTGCACGCGCGACTGCGGAGGTGCGCGATGCGACCTCGATTACGGGCTCTTTCCGGGACGTTTCCAAGCCGATACCACTGCTAGCGTCTTTCATTCTCGTGCCTACCTACGAATACAAGTGCCCGAACGGGCACGTCTTCGAAGTCTTCAAGCGCATCGCCGAGCCGTCGCCGGAGGCGTGTCCGACCTGCGGCGCGTCGCCGGTCGAGACCGTGCTGTATCCGGTCCCCGTCCACTTCCGCGGCTCGGGGTTCTACTCGACCGACTACGGGCGCGGCGGGCGAAAGAAGGAACCGGCGAAGGAGTCGACCGAGTCCGGCTCGCCCGAGAAGAAGGACAAGCCGCCGGAGAAGAAGGCCGCCGAGGCCTAGCCGGTGCCGCGCGAAAGCTGCGCTTTCGCGCGGATTTGGGTACGCCCGCTTCGCGGGGTAAACGTGCGCGGGCAAGGCCCGCGCACGCTTCTGTCGGTTGGCGACGGCCGTGGTGCGCGGGCGGTGGCGCTTCGCGTCCCCGCCCGCGTTAGTCCGGCCTCCAGGTAGACCGGCTTTGCCTGATCTACCTTCCGGCCTTTAAGTCGGAGATGCGAGCGGCCGCGGCTTCGGCTCAGCGGAACCCGCGGTTGCCGACGACGCAACCGGGGCCAAATGGACCTGATCCGGGCGGCGGCGGCTGCGGTGCCGAGCGCCCCTGCACCATCTGAATCACCCCACGATTTTCCTCGGACGCGACGATCACGGACGCGCCGCCGAAATCCCCGGGAGTCCCGCCGAGCCGGCAGTGCAGGGCATCCTTCTGACCTGCCCGCTTCAGCACCCACCCGAGCTGCACGAACTGCCACGCGGAGAGGTCGGTGGTGAGCGGCTCGAGAAGATCGCTTCCGTCGAAGGGGAGCTTGACGAACATCGAGACGCCCAGCACCTTGCTCATGACCGCGCGCAGCACCTGCTGTTGTCGCTCGCCGCGCGTGATGTCGGACTCGGACGGGTCGAGCCGGTTCTCGCGGATGCGGGAGTAGATGAGCGCCCGCTTCCCGTCCATGTGCTGGTTGCCCTTCGCGAAGCGGTAGCCCTGCCACGAAGCGCACCGCGTCCGGTTGTACGGGCAGTCGAACTTGTTGGACAGGATCGGCTCGGGAACGTTGATGTCGATGCCGCCGATGTTGTCGATCAGATGCTTGAAGCTCCGAAAGTCGACGATCATCACGTGATTGATCTCGAGTCCCGTAAACGTCTCGATCGTGCGGATCGCCAGGTTCGTCCCGCCGAGCGGCAGTGCCGCATTGATCCGGTCCTCACCGTAGCCGGGAATCGGTACGCGTAGGTCACGGGGAATCGACAGGTAGACGAGCCGGTGGCGGCTCGGATCCGTCCGCAGGACGATGATCGAGTCGGTGTGGTTCAGGCCGACCCGGCGGTCGGTGTTCTCGTGGTCCCGGCCGAGCAGCAGGATGTTGGTCGAGTGCGAGAGCAGCATGCCGTTCTGATTCGCAAGCACCGGCGAGACGTTGTCGTCGAGCCGTGCGTTCGCCTTCGCGACGCCGCTACGGAACGAGAGGTAGCCGGCGACCGACCACACGATCATGAGGAAGAGGAAGACGAGGAGTCCCAGGCCGATGCGTCGCTTCCAGCTCCAGCGTCGTCGCGGTCTGCGGATCCTCGGCGGCCGGGGCCCGCGTCCGTCCCGCGCGGGCCGCGTCTGCGGCCGTTCCAGCGGCACCTTGCCCTTGACGCGTCCTCCACGGTAGACGCGATAGGGCTTCTCTCCGGTCGCCATCGAGGGAGTAGGGTAGCCGCGCGGTTTGGACGGACAACGCGTCATCGGCGTCGACCTCGGCGGCACGAAGATCCTGGCGGGAGTCGTCGGTCGGGAGGGACGCGTCGAGCAGCGCCGCGAATATCCGACCCCGTTGGAATCGCAGGACGAGCTTCTGGCGGGACTCGACGCCGCTGTCGAGGAGATGCTCGGCGAGGAAATCGTGGCGCTTGGCTTCGGAATCCCTTCCCCGGTCGACCAGCGCACCGGCCGCGCCCAGCAGGCCGTCAACATCCCGCTCGGCGACTCCATCGATTTCCGGGGTCGGATGGCGGAGCGCTTCGCGCTGCCTGTGGGGATCGAGAACGACGCGAATGCTGCGGCCTATGCGGAATTTCACTTCGGGGCAGGGCGTGAGGCACGGACGATGGTGATGCTCACCCTGGGGACGGGCTGCGGCGGCGGCGTCGTGATCGATGGACAGCTGTACCGCGGCTGGGCGGAGTTCGGGCACATGGTGATCGAATACGACGGGCTGCCTTGTCAAGGGACGTGCACGGGGCGGGGTCACCTCGAGCCGTACGTGACCGGAATTGCGGCGACGAAGCTGGCGCGAGAGGTTTTCGGGCCGGCGGTGGACGCGCATCGCCTCGTACGCCTGGCCACCGAGGGCGAGACGCGGGCGGTGGAGATCCTCGATGGGATCGGGCGTCATCTCGGCGCCGGGATCGGCAGCCTCGTGAATATCTTCAACCCGGAGCTGGTCGTGATCGGGGGTGGTTTCGCGGCCGCCGGCGACTTCGTGCTCGATCCGGCGCGCGAGGTCGTGCGCCGCGAAGGCCTCGCCGGGG
>Ga0137374_10009629_pt1 | contig 11393 bp, 10 predicted proteins | sample SagtaG_20_FD_104811 | JGI IMG/M metagenome (GOLD analysis project Ga0137374, IMG submission 104811) | Vadose zone soil microbial communities from Sagehorn Ranch, Mendocino, California, USA - Sage1_R_100_16 metaG | ecosystem: Environmental > Terrestrial > Soil > Vadose zone | place: USA...
CAGCCGTTCCCGTGGGCGGAGAACCTGAACGGCGCGCCGGTGTTGCGGCGCGCCCTGAGATCGAGGAGCCTGCTGGGGTGGATGACGCCCAGAGGCGGAGGTAGCCCTCCGATCTGCCTGTCACCGTGACACAAGGCGGAGGCGGCCCTCCGTATTCCCGGTACACTGGCGTCATGACGACCACCGACCACCCCAGCCACCGCACACCACCCAGGCCGCTGCGCCGCGACGCCCAGCGCAACCGCGACGCCATCCTCACCGCCGCCCGGCAGGTGTTCTGCGACCACGGCCTGGAAGCGCCACTGGAGGAGATCGCCCGCCGCGCCGGGGTCGGCATCGGCACCCTGTACCGCCGCTTCCCCAGCCGCGTGGAGCTGCTGGACGCGGTGCTGGCCGACACCGTCCAAGCCCACGTCGACGCCGCAGCCCAAGCCCTGGCCATGCATGACCCCTGGGACGGGTTCACCTCCTACCTGGAACAGAGCTGCCGGCTGCAGGCCGCCAACCGCGGCCTCAACGACGCGATGGGCATGCGCTTCCCGCGCGCCGCCACCGTGGAGGCCGTCAAGACCCGCCTGTTCGAGCTCGTCGGGGAGCTGGTCCGCCGCGCCCAGGCGAGCGGCCAGCTGCGCCCCGACCTCACCCTTGAGGACCTGGCGTTCCTGAACTGGGCCAATGCCCGCATCCTGCAGGCCGGCCGCGCCGCCGGCGCCCCCGACGCCTGGCGGCGGCACCTGGGCTTGCTGCTGGACGGCTTCCGCGCCGACCGCGCCCACCCGCTGCCCCAGCCGCCGCTGTCACCCCGCCAGGTCCACCGCGCCATGCTCACCCTCGGCCGCCGCTCCACCGGCGACACCCACGAGCATCCGGACCCGGACCTCGGCGGATGCGAGTGCTCGTGGTCGAGGACGAGGTCCGCCAGGGACGCGATCGACGACCGCGTCGTGGGCTGGACGCCGGCGCCGACGACTATCTTGTGAAGCCGTTCAGCTGCCCGCCATGGTCGCATGTCGTGGGTGGGCTCCGGCTGTGGATGAGCAGTCAAGAGGAACGACCGCTCGACGGCCGCGTCAGGGCTGTCGTTGCTCGTAAACGTTGTTCGGACCAGATCCGTTACGTGCCGGCTGAGTCCGGACATGCCACGCAACTTCAGCCGCCGGATCTTCGGAGCTCACGTCAGCCCCGTGGAGTACGGGGCGCGTCGGCCTGTGGGGGGATGTGCCGGATGCCCCCGTGGCGATACCGTTTCGGCATGAGGCAGCAAGCCGAGCGCCCGCGATGGCCGCGTAGCGGCCCACCGCTGTTCGACGTGCTGCTCGCGCTCGGGCTGGCCGCGCTCAGCCTGCAGTTGGTGGCGACGGTCTCCAAGCCGATGGGCGCGGCGGCGTACGCGCTCGCCTTGCTGCACACGCTGCCCCTCGCGGTGCGCCGGCGGTTCCCTTTCGGGGTGCTGGCGGCCAGCGTGGCGAGCGGGCTGGCGGTCGCGGTGCTGGGGCTCTCGCCGGTGTTCCTCGGGCCGGCCATCCTCGTGCCGGTCTATACCGTCGCGGCGTACGGCGACCCGCGCGGCGCGATCGCGGGTCTGGCCGCTGTGGAGGCGGCCGCCGCGGTCGTGCAGCTCACGCCGGGCGGGGTCGGGGTGGCCACCTGGGTGGGCAACACGCTGGTCCTGGCCGCGGCCTGGCTGCTCGGCCACTTCGTCCACGACCGGCGCGTGTACGCCGCGCAGCTCGAGAAGCGAACCGCCCAGCTCGAGGAGGCGCGCGAGGAGCTCGCCCGCCGGGCGGTGGCCGACGAGCGCCTGCGCATCGCGCGCGAGCTGCACGACGTGGTCGCCCACAGCATGAGCGTGATCGCCGTGCAGTCCGGTGTCGGCGCGCACGTCGCGGCGACGCAGCCCGAGGAGGCGCGCAAGGCGCTCGCCGCCATCGAGGCGACCAGCCGGACCACCCTGAACGAGCTGCGGCGGCTGCTGGGCGTGCTGCGCGAGGATGACGAGCCGCGGGGCAGCCTCGCCCCGGTGCCCGGCCTCGCGAGCCTCGACACGCTGCTCGCCCAGATGAACGAGGCGGGGCTTGCGGTGAGGCTGCGGGTCGAGGGCGCGTGCCCGCGGGTGCCGGCCGGGATCGACCTGTCCGCGTACCGGATCGTCCAGGAGGCCCTGACCAATGTGCTCAAGCACGTCGGCGCGGCACGGGCGCAGGTCGTGATCGGCTACGGCGACCAGGAGGTCACCATCGAGGTCACCGACGACGGCCGGGACGCCGCGGCGGAGGTCGCCGCCGACCGGGCGGGGACCGGCCATGGCCTGGTCGGGTTGCGGGAGCGGGTGGCGCTGCTGGGCGGCGACCTCGAGGTCGGCCCGCGGCCCGGCGGCGGCTTCCGCGTGGCCGCCCGGCTGCCGTTCGAGGCGGAGACGCGATGACGGCGCGGGTCGTGGTCGCCGATGACCAGACCCTGGTGCGGGCCGGCTTCCGGCTCCTGGTCGACTCCGCGCCCGACCTGGAGGTGGTGGGCGAGGCCGCCGACGGGGCCCAGGCGGTGGAGCTGACCTGCCGGGAGCGGCCCGACGTCGTGCTCATGGACATCCGCATGCCGGTCATGGACGGGCTGGAGGCGACCCGGCGGATCGCCTCGCTCGACGACCGGGGCGCGGCGCGCATCCTCATCCTCACCACCTTCGACCTCGACGAGTACGTCTACCAGGCGCTGCGGGCGGGCGCGAGCGGGTTCGTGCTCAAGGACATCCCTCCGGCCGACCTGCTCGCCGCGATCCGGGTCGTGGCCGCCGGCGACGCGCTGCTGGCTCCGAGCGTGACCCGCCGGCTCATCGCCGAGTTCGTGCGCCGGCCCGGCCCCGCCCCGCTCACCCCCGCGGCGCTGGACGTGCTGACCGAGCGGGAACGTGAGGTCCTGGCCCTGGTCGCCAGAGGCCTGTCCAACGGCGAGATCGCCGAGGACCTGGTAGTCAGCCCGGCGACGTCGAAGACGCACGTGAGCCGGCTGCTGACCAAGCTCGGCGCCCGAGACCGGGCGCAGCTCGTGGCGATCGCCTACGAGACCGGCCTCGTCATCCCTGGGACGCCCTGAGCCGGTCGCGTACTCCCCGCGGCCGAGGCGCAAGTGTCATCCACCGGCCGACGCCGGCGCCGGCGCCGGTTCGTACCTTCGGGGAGTCGACGCGCCTCGACGTGATCGGCCTCCACGAGGAGACCGGTCGAGGGCGGAGGAGAACGCTATGGCTGTCATCAGTATCGAAGGGCTCACCAAGCGCTTCGGGGAGGTCGTCGCCGTCGACGGCCTCAGCTTCGAGCTCGACCAGGGAAGCGTGACCGGCTTCCTGGGCCCCAACGGGGCGGGCAAGACGACCACCCTGCGCATGCTGCTCGGCCTGGTCACCCCGACCGCGGGGACGGCCAGGATCAATGGGCGGCCCTACCGGGAGCTGACCGCGCCGCTCCGCCACGTCGGCGCGGTCCTTGAGTCCTCGAGCTTCCACCCCGGCCGCACCGCACGCAGCCACCTGCGTGTGATGACCACCGCCGCCGGCCTGCCCAGCACGCGGGCAGACGAGGTCCTCGCCCAGGTCGGCCTGGAGCGGGCTGCCGGCCGGCGGGTCGGTGGCTTCTCGCTCGGCATGCGCCAGCGCCTCGCGCTGGCCACCGCACTGCTCGGTGACCCGGAGATGCTCATCCTCGACGAGCCGGCCAACGGCTTGGACCCGGAGGGCATTCACTGGCTGCGCGGGTTCCTGCGCCACCTCGCCGATCAGGGCCGGACCGTGCTGGTCTCCAGTCACGTGCTCGCCGAGGTCGCCCAGACCGTCGACCAGGTGGTGATCATCGCCAACGGGCGGCTGGTCACCCAGTCCACGCTGGCGGCGCTGAGCGACCGGAGCCGCCAGGTCGTGCGGGTGCGCACACCGCAGGCCCGCGTCCTGCTGCCGCTGCTGCGCGCCCAGGGCATCCAGGCCGACCTGGACGGCCACCACCAGGTCGCGGCCCTCGGCACCACCACAGAGACCGTCGGCGTGGCGGCCGCCGCCGCCAGCATCGTCCTGTACGAGATGCACGCCGAGCGCTCCAACCTCGAGGACGTCTTCCTCGAGCTCACGACCGGGCAAGGAGCCACGTCATGACCCGACTCATCAACGCCGAGCTGGCAAAGCTCCGCACCACCCGCCTGGTCTACGGAGTGACGGCGACCATGGCCGTCTTCGGCGTCCTCACCGTGGTGGCCAATATCACCGAGGCGGGGCGGCACGGCCAGGCTCCGCTGTCGGCGACCAGCCTGCCCGGCCTCGTCGGCGCCCCGGCGACGATGCTGTCCGGCGCCGCGCTGCTGCTCGGCATCCTCGGCATGGCGGGGGAGTTCCGCCACCACACCATCACCCAGACCTTCCTCGCCACACCCGACCGAGGGCGAGTGGTGACGGCCAAGCTCGTCGCCTATGCGCTCTCCGGGATCGCGGTGGCTGTCCTCACCCTGACCGTCACCATGGCCGCCGCGCTGCCGTGGCTGCACGCCAAGGGCCTGGCCGTGTCCGTCCTGGACGGCGAGCTCGGCCGCGCGGTCGGCGGGACCGTGCTCGCCGCCGGGCTGTGCGGACTGGTCGGCGTGGGCATCGGCGCGCTCGTCCGCAACCAGGTCGCCGCACTGGTGGGGGTGCTCGTCTGGGCCGTCGTGGTCGAGGGCCTGCTCCTCAACCTGCTGAACGCCCCGAGCCTGGGCAAGTGGCTGCCGAGCGCCGCCGCCGCCGCGCTGACCAACCCCGGCGACGGCCAGTTGTCGAGGTTGGCCGCCGGATTGCTGTTTGCCGCCTACGGCTTCGCCTTCGCCCTGGTCGGCACCCGCTTCGTCGTCCGGCGGGACGTCACGTGACCGCGCGTGGTCTGGTACGAGAACCTGGTGGGTATGACATCGCCATGAGCATGAAGCCTGGAACGCGCCCGCCCGCCAAGGGGACCGGTGATGCCCCGCCGAGCGAGCTGGAGCGCTGGTTCCTGGACGCCGGGGAGCGCGGCAACTCCGCGACTCGTATTCACGCCTGGACCCAGGGCAACCGGGTCGAGGCGCTCATCCACGGCAGGAGCTACTTCCCTCGGCTGCTGCGGGAGCTGCGCGGGCTCCGTCCAGGCGATCTGGTCGGCCTTTCCGACTGGCGCGGAGATGCCGACCAGTGCCTGGACGGGCCAGGGACCGAGCTTGGCGAGGTGCTCAGCGACCTGGCACGCCGCGGCGTGCGGATCAGGGGCCTGCTGTGGCGCTCGCACCCGAGCCGGGCGCACTTCAACGAGGAGCAGAACCTCCACCTCGGCGCGAAGGTGAACCACGCCGGCGGTGAGATCCTGCTCGACCAGCGGGTCAGGGGACCCGGTTGCCAGCATCAGAAGCTGGTGGTGCTGCGCCATCCCGCCCGCCACCACGAGGACGTGGCCTATGTCGGCGGCATCGACCTGTGCCACGGCCGTGGTGACGACGAGCGCCATCTCGGCGACCCGCAGGCCGTCCCGATGGACCCGCGCTACGGGTCCCGCCCACCCTGGCACGACGTGCAGCTCGAGATCCGTGGGCCGGCGGTGACGGACATCTCCATCACGTTCCGGGAGCGCTGGGAGGACCCGACCCCGCTGGACCATCGCAACCCGTGGCGCGCCCGCCTGATCCGCCGGATCGGGCAGCCACGCCGTCCCAGCCCGCTGCCCGGCATGCTGCCCGATCCCGAGCCGGCGGGTCCGTATGCGGTGCAGATCCTGCGGACCTATCCGGCCAAGCGTCCGCGGCTGCCGTTCGCGCCGCATGGCGAGCGCAGCGTCGCCAGGGGCTACTCCAAGGCCTTCCAGCGTGCCCGCCGGCTCATCTACATCGAGGACCAGTTCCTGTGGTCGGTAGAGGTCGCGCAGGTCCTGGCCGATGCCCTGCGTCGCTGGCCGCATCTGCGGCTGGTCGCGGTGGTGCCCCGCTATCCCGATCAGGACGGGCCGCTGACCGGGCCGCCCAACCGCATCGGCCAGCAGGCGGCGCTCGATCTGGTCAAGTCGGCCGGGGGCGACCGGGTCGCGGTCTACGACTTGGAGAACGAGGCTGGCACGCCGATCTACGTCCACGCCAAGGTGTGCATCGTCGACGACGTCTGGGCCACGATCGGCTCGGACAATCTCAGTCGCCGCTCATGGACACATGACGCCGAGCTCACCGCGGCGGTCCTGGACTCCACGCGCGACCCGCGCGCGCCCGCGGACCCGGCCGGCCTCGGCGACGGCGCTCGCGTCTTCGCCAGAGAGCTGCGCCTGGCCCTGTGGCGGGAGCACCTGGGCCGCGCGGCCGGCGCCGACGGCGATCTGCTCGACCCGCAACGAGGCTTCCAGGCATGGCGCGAGCAGGCCGCGGCATTGGAGGATTGGCACCAGGGCGGTCGAGTCGGACCGCGTCCGCCGGGTCGCGCCCGCGAGCACCGTCCCGGTCGCGTGAGGCCGTGGGCCGCATGGTGGGCCTGGCCGGTGTACCGGACCCTGGTCGATCCGGATGGCCGTCCCTGGCGGTTGCGCCGCGCCGGCCGTTTCTGAGGCCGCTGAAGCCCGATTCACTGGTCACTGGAGTCGCGGACGACCAGTTGCGGCTCGAAGATGAGCTGGCGGTGGCTGTGCGCCCGGTCCTCGGAGGTCTCCTCGATGAGCAGCTGGGCGGCCGACCCGCCGAGCTGGTCGCGGGGCTGGCGCACCGACGACAGCGGCACCGCGGCGGCGCCGGCGAAGTCGATGTCGTCGTACCCGACGATCGCGATGTCCTCGGGGACACGCAGCTTGCGGCGGGTCATCTCCTGGAGCAGCCCCAGCGCGAGCAGGTCGTTGGCGCAGAACGCCGCGGTTGGCCGGCGGCGCGACGGCATGTCGGCGATCTGCGCTCCCGCGGCGCGGCCTGAGGCGAAATTGAGCGCCGGGGTCTCCACCAGCGTCAGCGAGGACGCTGGCAGGCCCGACGCGAGCAGCGCGCGCCTGGCGCCGTCGCAGCGGTCATGGACCTGCTTGATGTTGAACGGGCCGCCCACGAAGGCGATCCGCTGGTGCCCCTGCTTCACGAGATGGGCGGCGGCGAGCTCGCCGCCGTAGACGTCGTCGACCGACACCGAGCAGTGGTCGCGGGTGGACGCCCACCGGTCCAGCAGCACCACCGGGGTGCCGCGCCGCTGCAGCCGGCGCAGCCGCTCGCTCACACCGGTGACCGGAGTGATCAGGATGCCCTGCACGCGGTGCTCCTCGAGCAGGTCGAGGTAGCGGCGCTCGCGCTCGGCCTTCTCGTCGCTGTTGCACAGGATCACGGCCAGGCCCGCGGCGGTGGCGGCGTCCTCCACGCCGCGGGCGACGTCGGTGAAGAAGGGGTTGGAGACGTCCAGGACGACGAGGCCGATGGTGCGGCTGCGGCCGGCGCGGAGGTGCCGGGCGGACTCGTTGCGGACGAACCCGAGCGCGGCGATCGCCGCCTGGACACGAGCGCGCGTGGCCGGGGCGACCAGGTGCGGCCGGTTCAGGACATTGGAAACCGTCCCGACGGACACGCCGGCGTGCGCGGCCACGTCGCGGACGCTCTTGGTGGCTTCAGGCGCCGTCACCGCTCTGCCCCTTCCTCGCTCCGGCCTGCGCACCGTGGAGCTTGAATCGTATCGGGCCATGGACTGGAAATCAGAGGATCAGCAGCCCAGGCATTGTTCCTTGACAGCCTGTAGGACTGACGTTAGCATCCGGCCAGCCTTATGAAACGATTCACATCCTGTGTGAGCAGACGGGAGGCTCGCGGTGACGCAGGCCGGCGGCCCCGTCCTGGTGCTCGAGGGCGCCACGAAGTCGTTCGGATCGGTGCGTGCCCTGGAGGACGCCTCCATCGAGCTGCACGCGGGTGAGGCGCACGGCCTGATCGGAGAGAACGGCGCGGGCAAGTCGACCCTGGTCAAGGTCCTCGCCGGGGTGTACCGGCCCGATGCCGGCCGGCTGCTGCTGGACGGCGAGGAGGTCCGCCCGGGCGGCCCCGCGGACGCGCGCGCCGCCGGCATCGCGGTCATCTACCAGGAGCCCACGCTGTTCCCCGACCTGTCGGTCGCGGAGAACATCTTCATGGGGCGCCAGCCGCTGTCGTGGGGCAGGCGCATCGACGCCCGCGAGCTGCGTCGCCGGGTCGAGGCGCTGATGGAGCGGCTCGGCGTGCCGCTCGACCCGTCCCGTCCAGCCCGCGGCCTCTCCATCGCCGACCAGCAGATCGTGGAGATCGCCAAGGCGCTGTCGTTCGAGGCTCGGGTGATCGTGATGGACGAGCCGACCGCGGCCCTGTCAGGGGTCGAGGTCGAGCGGTTGCTCTCGGTTGCGCGGGCGCTGCGCGGGCAGGGCGCGGCGGTGCTGTTCATCTCGCACCGACTGGACGAGGTGTTCGCGCTGTGCCAGCGGGTGACGGTCATGCGTGATGGCCGCCAGGTGTTCACGGGGCTGGTCGAAGGCCTCAGCCGGGACGATCTGGTGCGCCGGATGGTGGGCCGCGAGCTTTCGGCGATGTTCCCCAAGCAGGAGGCGACCCGCGGTGACGTCGCGCTGTCGGTCCACCGGCTCACGCGGGAGGGCGTGTTCGCCGACGTCAGCTTCGACGTGCGCCACGGTGAGATCGTGGGCGTGGCCGGTCTGGTCGGCGCGGGGCGCAGCGAGGTCGCGCGGGCGGTGTTCGGGATCGACCGTCGCGACGCCGGCGAGGTGCTCGTCCAGGGCCGCCGACTGCCGCCGGCATCGCCGACGGCCGCGATGGCGGCGGGCATGGGGTACGTGCCCGAGGACCGCCGCGCGCAGGGACTGGTGATGGACCTGTCGATCGCGCGCAACACGGGCCTGGCCTCGCTTGGGCGGCTGCGCCGCGGCGTGCTCATCCGCGGCGCCGACGAGCGCAGGCTCGCCGCCGACTGGGCGGCCCGGCTGCATCTGCGGTTCGCGCGCCTCAGCGACCCGGCGTCGGCGCTCTCGGGCGGCAACCAGCAGAAGCTGGTCCTGGCCAAGTGGCTGGCGCGCCGGCCTTCGGTGCTGATCGTCGACGAGCCGACCCGCGGCATCGACGTCGCCACCAAGGCCGAGGTGCACCGGCTGCTGTCGGACCTCGCGGGCCAGGGTGTGGCGATCTTGATGATCTCCTCCGAGCTGCCAGAGGTCCTCGGCATGGCCGACCGCGTCCTGGTGATGCGCGAGGGCCGGCTCACCGCGGAGCTGCCGCGAGAGGACGCCAGCGAGGAGCGCGTCATGTTCGCCGCGACCGGCAGCGGCGCGGCGGAGCCGGGGCGATGAGCCTCACGGCGGAGCGCCAGGAGCGGGAGGCGGCGCGAGCACGCGCCCGGCGCGCCAGCCGTCTGGTCGAGAACGTGCTGCGCTTCCGTGAGCTGGGCCTGCTGCTCGCGCTCGCCCTGGTGATCGCCGTGACCACGGCGTACAACCCGCGCTTCGTCAGCGTCCAGAGCATCCGCGACCTGCTGCTCAACGCCTCGATCATCGCGCTGCTCACCGTCGGTCAGACGCTGGTCGTCATCACCCGCAACGTCGACCTTTCGGTCGGCTCCGTCCTCGGCCTGACCGCGTTCATGACGGGAGAGCTGTTCGTGGGCCATCCCGGACTGCCCGTCGCGCTGGCCCTGCTCGCCGGGGTGGCGGTCGGCGCCGCCTGCGGCGTAGCCAACGGCGGCATCACCGCGGTCGGCCGCGTGCCCAGCCTTGTCGTCACGCTCGGCACGCTGTACGTGTTCCGCGGCATCGACTACGCCTGGGCCGGCGGCCGGCAGATCAACGCGGCCAACCTTCCAGACGGTCTGCTCAGCCTGGGCAGTGGGCGCCTGCTCGGGGTTCCCTACCTGGCCGCCATCACCATGGTCGTCGTGGCCGCCGCGGCCTACGCGCTGCGCTCGTTCCGCTCCGGCCGCGAGCTGTACGCGATCGGCTCCAACCCCGACGCCGCGGTGCTGGCCGGCATCCGCGTCGGCCGGCGCGTGCTGGTGGCCTTCGTTGCCAGCGGCGCGGTGGCTGGGCTGGCCGGGGCGCTGTGGACCGCCCGGTTCGGCACCGTCGACGCCACCGCCGGGACCGGCTTCGAGCTGCAGGTCATCGCCGCGGTGGTGGTCGGAGGCGTGGCCATCTTCGGCGGCAGCGGGTCAGTGGTCGGGGCGGCCCTCGGCGCGCTGCTGCTGTCGACGATCGGCAGCGCGCTGGTGGTCCTGAAGGTCCCGTCGTTCTGGTTGCAGGCGATCGCCGGCGCGCTGCTCATCGGCGCCATCGCCCTGGACCGACTGATCGGCCTGCGCCTGGCCGCGGCGCTGCGACAGAGGAGCATCCGCGATGGCGACTGAGCGGGACCCGACCGGTCGCCTCGGCGCGCTGGCTGCTCTGCTGCGCTGGGAGAGCGCGCTGGTGCTGCTGCTGGCGGTGGTCGCGGTGACCGGTCGCATCGCGGAGCCGGGCTTCCTCGGCGGCTCGAACCTGTTCTACCTCGGCTTGGACGTGGGCGAGATCGCGCTCATGGCCCTGCCGCTGACGCTCGTCATCGTCGCCGGCGAGATCGATCTGTCGATCGCCTCGATCCTGGGATTGTCCAGCGCCCTGATCGGCCACCTGTGGAACGCGGGCTGGGCGCTGGAGGTGATCTTCCCGACCGTGGTGGTCGTCGGTGCGGTGGCCGGGGCCTGCAACGGCCTGCTCGTCACCCGCCTCGGCCTCCCCTCGCTGGCTGTGACGATCGGCACGCTGGCGCTGTACCGCGGGCTCGCCTTCGTCGTGCTGGGCGACAAGGCCGTCGCCGACTTCCCGGCCACCTATACCAGGTACGGCATCAGCCCGGTGCCCGGCACCCACATCCCCTACCCGATAGCTCTGTATGCCGTGCTGGCGGTGCTGTTCGCGGTCCTGCTCCACGCCACGCCGTTCGGCCGGGCGGTGTTCGCGATCGGCGCGAACCAGGAGACGGCGTTCTTCTCCGGAGTCCGCGTCAAGCGGGCGAAGCTCATCCTGTTCGTGCTCAGCGGGGCGGTCTCCGGCCTGGCCGGCATCGTCTACACCCTGCGCTTCGCGAGCGCACGGGCCGACAACGGCACCGGCCTGGAGCTGGCCGTGGTCGCCGCGGTGCTGCTCGGCGGCGTGTCCATCTTCGGGGGCAGGGGCACCCTCGGCGGCGTGGTCGCCGCGGTGTTCCTGCTCGGCGGCGTCCGCAACGCGCTGATCCTCAACGACGTCTCCAACGACACCCTGAACGTCGTGACCGGGCTGCTGCTGATCGGCAGCGTGGTCGCGCCCAGCGCCTCCAGGGCCGTCGCGCGGGCGCTGCGCCCGCGACGGGCGCCCCCTGAAGCCTCCGCGAAGCCGGCAGCCGGTCGTTGATGTGTCCCG
>Ga0137374_10009634_pt1 | contig 11391 bp, 10 predicted proteins | sample SagtaG_20_FD_104811 | JGI IMG/M metagenome (GOLD analysis project Ga0137374, IMG submission 104811) | Vadose zone soil microbial communities from Sagehorn Ranch, Mendocino, California, USA - Sage1_R_100_16 metaG | ecosystem: Environmental > Terrestrial > Soil > Vadose zone | place: USA...
GCCGGTCCCCGCCGGGGAGCCCGGGCTGGTGCTGGCCGACACCAGGGCCCGCTGCCTGGGGTACGTCGGCGAGCCGCAGCGGTTCGTCGAGAAGGTGCAGGGCGGCTGGTTCAACACCGGCGACCTCGGGGTGCGTACCCGCACCGGTCGGCTGCGGCTGCTGGACCGCGAGGTGGACGCGGTGCCCGGGCTGAGCTGCCTGGAGCTCGAGGACGTGATCGACGACCGGCTGCCCGAGGTGGCCGAGTGCATCATCCTCGGCCGGTCCGGCCGGCTCCCGCTGCCGGTCGTGGTCACTGTCGACGGGCAACTGGACGCCGAGGCGTGGCGGCGGGCGGTCCACGACCTGCCCGAGCTCGCCGCGCCGGCCGTCCTGAGCTGGGACCGGCTGCCGCGGACCGGCACCGGCAAGGTGCGGCGGAACGAGCTGCGGGAGCTCTTCGAGGGCGCCGCCGGCACCGTTGGCACCGGCCGGTGGACCTGACCCGATGACGTCGACGATCGCGCGGCTGTCCACCGCCGCGCCGCTGGCGGGCCTCGCCGTGACCGGCAGCGGCGCGCTGCCGGCCGAGGTCGGGGTACGGCACCTCCGCGCGTTGGGCGCCGTGGGCCTGGGCGCCGGCGGTCTGGGCGTCGGCGCCGCGGGTCTGGATGCCGGCGGTGTCGGCGTCGGTGGTCTGGATGCCGGCGGTGTTGGCGCCGTGGGTCTGGGTGTCGCGGCGCGGCCGAGTGGTTTGGCCGGCCTGCTCCGGTTGACCGGTGACGTGGGGCAGCCGGTCGCGGTCGAGTGCTCCATCGCCTGGGCCGGGCCGGTCCGGGCGCCGATCACCGACGAGCTCAGCGCGCAGGCGGCGTGCGGGATCATGCAGGTGCACGGGCGGCGGTACGGCCGGCCGGTGGCGCTCGGCGTCGACTACGCCTCGACGCTGGCCGGCGTGCTCGGCGTGCAGGGCATGCTCGCGGTCCTGGTGGCCCGGCTGCGGGGGGCGGACCTGCGGCGGGTGACCACTTCGGTGGCGCAGGCGGCGCTGCTGGCCGTGACGCAGTACCTCGCCGCGGCCACCGCCGGTGACGACTGGCCGGAGCCGGAGCAGCCCGGCGGCCCGCCGTTCACGTCTGCCGACGGGGTGCGGTTCGAACTGGAGACCCTGGACGCCGGCAGGTGGCTACGGTTCTGGACGCTGCTGGCCGCCGAGCCGCGGCTGGTCGGGCAGGCCTGGCGGTCGTTCCAGCACCGCTTCGCCACCGCGACCTGCCCGCTGCCGCACCAACTGCACCGGGCCACGGCGAACCACCGGTACGCGGACGTCGTGGCCGCCGCGGCCACCGCCGGCGTCAGCCTGCTGCCGCTGCAACCACCGCCGGCCACCCCGTGCGACCGGCCGCCCTGGCGGTTCACCCCGCTGCCCGGCCCCGGTTCCGACGCCGCGCTGCCCGGTTCCAGCGCCATGCCGTCCGGTTCCGGCACCGCACTGCCCGGTTCCGGCGCCGCGCCACCCGGTCGAGTCGCCGCGTCGGCGGCAACCGCTCCGGCGACCAGGCTGCCGCTGGACGGCCTGCTCGTCGTGGAGGCCGGCCGGCGGGTGCAGGGGCCGCTCGCCGGTCACCTGCTCAGGCTGCTCGGCGCACGGGTGGTCCGGGTCGAGCCGCCCGGCGGGGACCCGATGCGGGGGATGCCGCCGATGGCGGGCGACTGCTCGGCCCGGTTCCTCGCCCTCAACCGCGGCAAGGAGGTCGTCGAGGCGGACCTGAGATCCGACGGTGGCCGGCGGGCGGTGCGCGACATCGTGGCGCAGGCGGACGTCTTCCTGCACAACTGGGCTCCCGGCCGCGCCGCCGAGCTGGCACTGGACGCCGGGGACCTGGCCCCAGTCCGTCCCGGGCTGGTGTACGCGCACGCCTCCGGCTGGGGCGAGGAGTTCGGCGACCGCCCGCCGCTGGGCACCGACCACCTGGTGCAGGCCCACAGCGGCCTGGCCGCGATGCTCGCCCCGCCCGACTCGCCGGCGACCCCGTCGCTGATGACGATCACCGACCTGCTCGGCGGCGCGGTGTGCGCGCAGGGCGTGCTCGCGGCCCTGGTGGCCCGGCACCGGACCGGCCGGGGCCAGCGGGTGGACACCTCCCTGCTGTCGGCGGCAACCGTGCTACGGCCGGGCACCCGGCCCGGGCCGACGGTCCGGCCCTGCACCGACCTGAGCCGTCTGGCCGCGGACCCCGGGTTCGCGGCGGCCCTCGAACGCGACGGCTGCACGCTGCCCCGCGCTCCGTGGGAGTTCCGATGATCTGGACGTCCCGCGCCGGCCTGGTGCTGCGCGACCTGGTACCGGCCGGCCGTCGCCGGGAGTGGGTGAACCGCGGGTACTGCCCGGACCGCGACCTGTACGCCCTGTTCGCCGCGCACGTGCGCGAGCACCCCGACCGGCCGGCGGTCATCGACCCGGCCGGCGCGCTCGACTACTCCGGGCTGGATGCCCGGGTCCGCCGGATCGCCGCCGCGCTGGCCGAGGCGGACCTGGGCCCGCGCGACGTCGTCGGCATCCAACTGCCCAATGGCCGGGACGCGGTCGCGGCCGAGCTCGCGGTGGCCGCGGTCGGCGCGGTGGCGCTGCCGTACCTGACCGGCTGCGGGCACCGGGACGCGCTGAGCCTGCTCGGCCGGTCCCGGGCCAGCGCGGTGATCACCACCACCCCGGCGGCCGAGGCGCTGCCCGCACACCGGCCGTCGCTGCCGCACCTGGGCACCGTCCTGGTCTTCGGCACCGCGCCGTCCGGATGCCGGTCGCTGGACCCGTGGCTGGCCGGGCGTACCGACGTACCGTGGCGGCCGGCGCCGATCGACCCCGAGGCGCCGACCCGGATCCTGACCTCATCCGGCACCGAGGCCGAGCCGAAGATGGTCGCCTACTCCCACAACGCGCTGGCCGGTGGCCGCGGCAACTACCTGCGCGCGCTGTCCTGCGGCGCCGACCCGCCACGCAACCTGGTGCTCGTCCCGCTGGCGACCTCGTACGGCTCGCTGGGCACGCCCGTCACGCTGGCCCGGCACGGCGGCACCCTGCTGCTGCTGGACGTCTTCGACCCGGTCGCCGCGTTGCGGATGGTCGCCGCGCACCGGCCGACGCACCTGTACGGCGTACCTACCATGTTGCGGCGGATCGCCGACCAGCCGTGCGTGCCCGGTGAGGACACCGGCTCGTTGCGGGCCGCCGTCTCCAGCGGTGCCGCGCTCGACCGCGCCACCGCGGTGGCCGCCGAAACCCGGCTCGGCTGCCGGGTGATCAACGTGTACGGCTCCTCCGACGGGGCCAACTGCCACACCGCCAGCGGCACGGCCATCCCCGGCACCACCCGGTTGGGCCGGCCCGACCCGGCCGTGGCCGCGCTGGTCATCGCCGACCGGGACGGCCCGGTGGGGCCAGGCCAGCCGGGGGAGATCTGGGCGCTCGGCCCGATGACCCCGCTGTGCTACGTCGGCGCGCCCGAGCTGGACACAAGCCACCGCGCGCCGGGCGGCTGGGTGCGGACCGGGGACCGCGGCATGATCGACGCGGCCGGGTACCTGCACGTGCTGGACCGGATGCGGCAGGTCGTCATCCGCGGCGGCTACAACATCAGCCCGGCCGAGGTGGAGCGCCAGATCCGCGCCCACCCCGCCGTCGCGGACGCCGCGTGCGTCGCCGTCCCGGACCCCGACCTCGGCCAGCGGCTGTGCGCCTGCATCGCGCCGCGGCCGGGCAGCGCGCCGGTCACGCTCGCCGGGCTCAACGGGTTCCTGGAGAACGAGCGCGGCCTGGAGCGCCGCAAGCTCCCCGAGCTGCTCGTCGTCCTGCCCGAGCTGCCACTCGGCGCGGCCGGCAAGGTCTGCCGGCAGACGCTGGCCCGCCTCGCCGCCCACCGGCACGGTGCGGCACTCCGTTGACCACCGACCTGGAGCGGCCCGTGTCCACCACGCTCAGCGGCCAGCCGGCCGCCGGACCCCGGTACGTCTTCGACAACGACAGCGCCCACGCGCCCGACCAGCACCGGTGCCTGGCCGACCTGCTCGACCCGATCACCACCGCGCGGCTGGCCGCGACCGGGGTCACCGACGGCTGGCACTGCCTGGACGTGGGCGCCGGCGGCGGCAGCGTGGCGGTCTGGCTCGCCGGGCAGGTGGCGCCGTCCGGACGGGTACTGGCGACCGACATCAAGCCGGTCCGCATCCCCGCGGCGCCCGGCCTGCGGGTGGCCCGGCACGACATCGTGCGCGACCCGCTGCCGGAGGCCGGGTACGACCTGATCCACGCCCGGCTGGTGCTCCGCCACCTGCCCGGCCGCAGCGCCGCGTTGGGCAAGCTGGTCCGCGCGCTGCGGCCCGGCGGCTGGTTGCAGGTGGACGAGTTCGACACCAGCTACGGCCCGCCGCTGCTCATGCCGGACGCGGCGGCGCAGGAGCTGTACGGGACCTTCGTGGCCGCCAGGCTCCGGCTGATGGAACGGGCCGGTGTCGATCCGACCTGGGGGCAGCACGCGCCGGCGGCCATGCGGCGGGCCGGTCTGGTCGGGGTCGACCCGCAGGTCCGGCTGCAGGTGTGGCGCGCCGGCTCGCCGGGCACCCGGCTGCTGGCACACAGCACGCGGCACCTGCGGGACGCGTTCGTCGCGGAGGGGATGACCGACCAGCAGCTCGCGGACGTGCGTGCACTGCTCGCCGACCCCGCGTTCGCCGCCGTGTCCTGCGCGATCTACTCCGTACAGGGTCGCCGCCCGTGACCGGCCCCTCCGCGACACGACGCCGAACCGCAGCCGTCCGCGGCAGTCGGGGCTCCCGGCGGGCGACCCTGCACGCGGCGGCCGGGCGGGCCCACCGGCGGACGAACCGTCGCACGACGCTGCGCACGGCGCTACGCGCGGGACTGCTGCTGTTCGCCGCCGTCGAAGGGACCGTCGGCGCCTGGGCCACCCTGGCGCCGCGCGCCTTCTACGACGGCTTCCCGCTGCCTGGACACGGCTGGCTGACGATGCTGCCCCCGTACAACCAGCACTTCATCGTCGACTTCGGGGCGCTCAACCTCGCCCTCGCCGTGCTGCTGGCCGTCTCCGCCCGGCACCTGGACCCGCTCCTGGTCCGCACCGGGCTGACCGCGTACCTCGTGTTCACCGTGCCGCACCTGGCCTTCCACGCGACGCACATGGCGCACACCGGCGCGGCCATCGCCGCGGTCCAACTGGGCAGTCTGGTCATCGCCGTCGCCGGCCCGCTCGCGCTGCTGGCCATCGCCCCGAGACCGGGCAGCCGGCGACCCGCCAGGCACCAGCGTCACGCCGGGGACCGTCCCACCGCCGACCTCCTGCCGGACCCCCCGCAGTGACCGCACGGACCGGGTACGGCCAACCCGCCCCGCGACCGCCCGGGCTCGGGGTATCGTCGGTTGGCCACGCCCGAACGGGGTTGGCGTCGCCGTACGTTGACCGGCCCTACGGGCATGTCCCGGCGCGGTCTCTTGGCTTCGGAAGGAACCCAGGGTCATGGCTCAACGCGTCACGCTCCTACTTGTCGATGATCTCGACGGCGGTGCAGCCCAACTGACAGTGGCCTTCGCCCTGGATGGTCAGCGCTACGAGATCGATCTCAGCACCGCCAACGACCGCCTGCTGCGGGCGGCGCTCGAGCCGTTCGTCGCCGCCGCCCGCCGGACCGCCCGACCGACGGACGGCACCCGCCGGACCGGCACCCGCCGACGGCGCCCAGCCAACGGCACCGCGCCGTCCGGCAGCGACGAGACCCCGATCTCGGAGGCGCCGCCGCCGGAGCCCGCGCCGCAGGAGCCCGCGGAGCCGGAGCCCGCGCCACCGACAGCACCGAAGCCCGCCGCCGTGCCGCCGGCTCGCTTCTCCAGCCCGCCGACGCATCCGGCGACCCGGCTCGGCGCCGCGACCAGGCCCGGATCGGTGGAGATCTTCACCCACCGCGCCTGACCGCGCTGACCGCGCCTGACCGCGGTTGAGCGCGTCCGGCCGCCGGCCGGCAGGATCTTGTTCGGGTCACGGTCCCGCACCTAGGGTGGCCGTATGGCGTGGCTTCGAACGGTCTCGCGCAGTGAGGCGGACGGATCGCTGGCCGAGGTCTACGCCGCCATGGCCGCCCGGCCGGTGCCGGATGCCTACCGCCCGCCACACGACGACGCGCCGGGGATCATCCGCGCCCACAGCCTCGATGCCGAGCTATTGGGACGCACCTTCGCCGTGTCCGGTGCGCTGCACGGTATGGCGCTGGACTGGGCGGAGCGCGAGTTGCTCAGCAGCGTCACATCCCGTACGAACCAGTGCTTCTATTGAACGTCCGCTCACGCGGAGTTTCTGCGTGTCGCCAGCGGTGATGCCGCGATGTCCGTGGCCGTGCTCAGCGGGGCGGACGGTCAGCTTCCGCCGCGGGTTGCCGCGCTCGCCCGCTTCGCCGTCACCCTGACGGCCGAGCCGTGGTCGCTGACCGGCAGTGCCGCCGACGAACTCACCGAGCACGGGTTCGGTGCCGATGCGATCGAGGCCGCGACGGGCGTGGTCGCGATGTTCAACTACCTCACCCGGGTGGCCGACGCCACCGGCATCGAGTTCGACTACGCCTCGCCGCTTCCGGCGTTCCAGCCCGACCTGGGTCGTGGTCCGGTGGCCCGGCCGAGCCGGCCGTCGTGGCCGGTGGTCCCGGGGGAGTTCCGGACGTTACCCCGGTTCCCGGCGGTGAGCGAAGCGTGGCAGCGGTGGCGTGGCTACGTGTTCGGGTCGGAGGAGCTGCTTACCCACCGCGAACGGCAGTTGCTGGCGGGCGCGGCGGCGGAAGGGTGCTGCGACCGCTGGCGTGCCGATCTGCTGGCCGGGTACGAGCCGGAGAACGCGGCGGAGTCCCGGCTGGTGGAGTTCGCCCGCAAGCTGACCCTCCAACCGTGGCAGATGCGGGCCGCCGACCTGGACGCGCTACGCGAGGCAGGCTACGCCGAGGCCGCGCTGCTGCACGCGATCGTGGTGGTCGCGCTGCAGAACGCGGAGTCGCGGCTCGCGATGGGCCGGGCAATGACCGGCTCCTGACCGGGCCGGTTCACATCTCACCGTGTTGCGGTTCGTCGATCCCGCCGGACCCGATCTGTTCACCACGTCACCGGGAGCGTGCGCAGCGCGCGGATCGGCATGCCGTCCTTCCAGACGAGCTCGGAGAGGTCGACGGCAGGGGCGAGGTTGGGGAACCGGGCGAGCAGGTTGGTCAGCGCGGTCCGCAGTTCGAACCGGGCGAGGTGGGCGCCGAGGCAGAAGTGCGGCCCGTGGCCGAATCCGAGGTGCTGCGCGGGACTGGTGCGCGCGATGTCGAGCCGGTCGGGTGCGGTGAACACCGCGGGGTCCTGGTTGGCGGCAGCGAGCATGGCGATCACACCCTCGCCAGCCCGGATGAGCCGACCGCCGAGCTCGACGTCCTGCACCGCCACCCGGGGCAGCGTCGAGGACATCAGCCTGGCGTACCGCAGCAGCTCCTCGACGGCCGGGCCGACCAGGTCGGGGCGGTCCCGCAGCAGCGCCAGTTGATCGGGATGCCGGAACAGCGCGACCAGGGAGTTGCCGAGCTGGTTGACCGTGGTCTCGTGGCCGCCGATCAGCAGCATCTGCAGGTTCGCCACCAGCTCGGTCTCGGTCAGCGCATCGCCTTCGTCGGTGACCTGGATCAGCGCCGTGGTCAGGTCCTCGGTGGGATCCGCCCGCTTCGCCGCGACCAGCCCGGCGAGATACCCGCGGATCTCGTCTATCGCGGCGACGATCTCCTCCGGCGGGTAGGCGGTCGTTGCGAGCAACCGCTCGGACCAGCCGCGGATCGCGGCGCGGTCGGCGTACGGCACCCCCATCAGCTCGCAGATCACGATGATCGGCAGCGGCGCGACGAACAGCTCGATGAGGTCCGCCGGCGGGCCGTGGGCGGCCACGTCGTCCAGCAACCCGGCCACGATCTCCTGCCCCCGGGTCGCGAGCCTGTCCACGGCCCGTGGGCTGAAGGCCCGGGACATCAGCCGCCGGGTCCTGCTGTGCTTCGGCGGGTCCATGCTGGTCAGCACGTCGGGGTTGTAGGCGGACCTCACGGTCACCGGCGCGTCCGGCCCCATCGCCGCCTCGCGGCTGAACCTGGGGTCGGACAGCACCTGGCGCACCGCGTCGTGGCTCAGGGCCAGCCACACATCGCCGCCGTCTCCCATCGTGGCGCGCACCACCGGGGCGTCGGCCAGCAGGCGGACGGCCACCGTGTCGATGTCCTGGCTGCTCGGCGTGCCGAGCGGGAACGGCTGCATGGCGTCACCTGTCGGTCATTGCCCGTGGCCAGTCCAAGTATCCAGACATCCGAGCGGTACCAGTTGTCATCCGTCGGGGTGAGGCACGGGCGGTCCCCCGGCGTGGCGGCGGCCGACGTGTGTCGCCGACGGGCGCGGTATGCGAACATATGTTCGTGTCGCGGGGCGCCACGATCCTGCACGCTGACCTCGACTCGTTCTACGCGTCGGTCGAGCAGCGGGACGATCCGCGGCTGCGGGGCCGACCGGTCGTCGTCGGGGCTGGGGTCGTGCTCGCGGCCAGCTACGAAGCCAAGGCGTACGGCGTCCGTACCGCGATGGGCGGAGCGCAGGCCCGGCGGCTGTGCCCGCATGCGGTCGTGGTCGGACCGCGGATGTCGGCCTACGCCAAGGCGAGCAAGGCCGTCTTCGTCGTGTTCGAGAACACGACGCCGTTGGTCGAGGGGCTGTCGATCGACGAGGCGTTCCTCGACGTCGGCGGGCTGCGACGGGTCTCCGGCACGCCGACCGAGATCGCCGTGCGGCTGCGCCGCGACGTGCTCGAGCAGGTCGGCCTGCCCATCACCGTGGGGGTCGCCCGGACCAAGTTCCTCGCCAAGGTGGCCAGCGGCGTGGCCAAGCCCGACGGCCTGCTCGTGGTGCCACCCGACGGCGAGCTGGCCTTCCTGCACCCGTTGCCGATCGAACGGCTCTGGGGCGTCGGGACGGTGACCGCCGGCAAGCTGCGGGCCGTGGGGATCACGACCGTCGGCGAGGTGGCCCGGTTCGACGAGGCGGCGCTGGTCTCGATCCTCGGCCGGGCGTCCGGCCGGCACCTGCACGCGCTCGCCCACAACCGCGACCCGCGGCCGGTGCAGGTCGGCCGCCGCCGCGGCTCGATCGGGTCGCAGCGCGCACTGGGACGCGGACCGACCTCACCCGAGGACGTCGACGCGGTTCTGGCCGGACTCGTCGACCGCGTCACCCGCCGCATGCGGGCGGCCGGGCGGGTCGGCCGCACCGTCGTGCTCCGGTTGCGCTTCGCCGACTTCTCGCGGGCGACCCGGTCGCACACGCTGCCCCGGCCGACCGCGCACACCCAGACGATCCTCGCCGCGGCGAGAGGACTGCTGAGGACAGCCATGCCGATGATCGAGCGGCAGGGCATCACGATGGTCGGGGTGGCGGTCGCCAACCTCGACCGGCACGGCGCGGTCCAGCTCGCGCTGCCGTTCGACCGGGGCAGCGGCGGTGAGCTCGACGCCGCGCTCGACGGCGTGCGTGACCGGTTCGGATCGGCGGCCGTGACGCGGGCCGTGCTGCTCGGCCGGGACGAGGGCCTGACGGTGCCGATGCTGCCCGACTGAGGAGGCTGAGCGACTCCGGCGCGGGGCGCTGGCCTGGATGCCGCTGCTCTGGTGCCCGGCGCCCGTCAGGTGGCCACCGTGCGGTCCAACAGGCAGTCGTAGCCGGATCTTGGCCCGCGCGTCGCGACCGGTGGCGCCGGGCGGTCGGCTGTGGCAGCCTCCGGTTCTGAGCAGGAGGTGAGGCCGATGGCGGGCAGCGAGCCGGTAACCGAACTGGACGCCCGGTATAGCGGCGAGGATGCAACCCCGACCGGGTGGGCCGAGGCGCAGGGGCGTCTGGCGGACGCGCAGGTGTACTGGCTGTCCACCGTGCGACCGGACGGGCGCCCGCACGTCACCCCGCTGCTGTCGGTCTGGCTTGACGGCGCGTTGTACTTCTGCACCGGCCCGGATGAACGCAAGGCGAAGAACCTCGCGGGCAACCCGCACTGCGTCCTCACCACCGGGAGCAATGCCCTCGACGAGGGCCTCGATCTCGTGGTCGAAGGCGATGCCGCCAGGTTGAGCGACGAGGCCGCCCTCGGACGGATCGCCGATGCGTACGAGAAGAAGTACGGCAGCGACTGGCATTTCGACGTCCGCGACGGCGCCTTCTACGGCGAGGGCGGCCAGGCCCTGGTGTTCGAGGTCGCGCCCACGACGGCCTTCGGCTTCGGAAAGGGCCAGTTCAGCCAGACCCGCTGGCGTTTCGACCGCGGCTGAACACCGCAGCACCCTAAGGTGGCACGGCAGCTCGACGGCACCGCCCACGCCGAGGTCGGCCAGCAGACCTGACCGGCCGGCGCGGGAAAGGCCGCCCAGCAGGCGGGTGGTGGGCAGCCGAGGGCGGCCAGCTCGTCGCGGCCCTCGGGGGCGCGGGCAAGCAGCAGCAGGGTGCAGGCGCGTTCCAGGCGGGCGCCCAACGCCGCGTCCACCAGGGCGGCCGCGCCGTCGAGCCGGCCCAGGTGCAGCGCGACCCGGGCATCCACGAACGACGCGAAGGAGGCCAGGTTCCGCGACTGCGCCGCCTGGGCGACGCCGGCCACCTGGACCGCCCGGGCCCGCCACACGCCGAACCGCTCCTCCTCGCCGAGCAGCCCGTACCCGAGGGCGACCGCGGACACCGCCGGCGCCATCCAGGCCGCGGCCGGGCTGCCCGCCCGCCGCCATCCGTCCCACATCGTCGCCGCATGCCGCAGCGCCTCGTGGAGTTCGCCGGTGAGCACAAGCGGCGGGACCAGCTTGCTGGTGGACAGGTACGGATGGTCGCCCAGCAGGTCGTCGTGCAGCACCAGCCGCGCGGTGGCCATGGCGGCGGCGAGGTCGCCGGCCGCGACCGCGTACGTCGAGGCGACGTGGAACGTGTCCACGATCTCGGCCGCCGAGTACGGGTCGTTGCGCGGCATCGTGGCCAGCATCGCGAGCCGTTCGCTGGCGATCCGGTGCGCCTCCCGCAGCCGGCCGGCCGACACGGCCACGGTGCCGACCGCGTCCAGGCCGCCGCTGATCAGTACCGGGTCGCCGGTGGCGCGGGCGGCGGCGGCAGCGGCCTCGGACAGCGCCGGATCGGGCGAGATCTTGTCCCCGTGCGCGTTCCACGCGGCGGCGGCGGCCAGGTACGCGGCCACCTCCGGATCCGCCGGGTCGCCGGCCGCGGCCGCCTCGGCCAGCAATGCGGAGAGCCGCTCGTGCGGCACCTCGGTCGGGAAGCCGGACGGGAACCGGTCGGCGGTCACCACGGCGTACGCCAGCGCCACCGC
>Ga0137374_10009636_pt1 | contig 11390 bp, 9 predicted proteins | sample SagtaG_20_FD_104811 | JGI IMG/M metagenome (GOLD analysis project Ga0137374, IMG submission 104811) | Vadose zone soil microbial communities from Sagehorn Ranch, Mendocino, California, USA - Sage1_R_100_16 metaG | ecosystem: Environmental > Terrestrial > Soil > Vadose zone | place: USA...
ACGTACGCGCGGAGGATGCCGTCACCCGCCTTGCCCATTGCCGCCGAGAAATTCTTGTCGTCCGAAAGCGTGCGCTTCGCGGCGTCACTTGCCTGCTTGAAGGCGTCGATCGCTGTTTGCTTGTCGGACATCAACGTCCAGCCGTGGAACTTCTCGTAGACGAGCTTGCTCGAGGGATCGCCTGCGTTGCCCTTCTTCACTGCGCGCTCGAACGCGCCCTCGTCCTTCGGCTGCATCAGGGCGACGGTCTCGCCCGGATGTGCGAGATCGAGCGTCACCACGTCGATCTCCGGCCCGAGGGCGGGCTTGAGGTCACGGTCCCAGTCGAGTCCTTTCTTGAGCAGCTGCTGGTTGATCGAGTCGATCGCCTTCTGCTTGTCCGGGAACTTGCTCGCGAGGTCGTCCACGGCCTGCCACTGGGACGAGCCCAGGTCGGTGTCGAGCGCCACGAAGAGCGGGACCGAAGCCGGGATGATGTCGCCGGCGCTCGAGCTGGGATTCGTCGTGCCGCCGCAGCCTGCGAGCAGGAGCGCGAGCACGGCGAGGAGAATGCCGAGCCTGCGTACTACCGAGTCGTGAGCCGGACTTCGACCTTGCTCATCGACCCGGAACGAGCGCCGAAGGCGACGAGTGTCCCGAACTTCTCGAGCTTCGGGGTGGCGGACGGCTTGGACTGGCCCTTTCCTGTCAGCGAGGCGAGTGCCTGCAGGATCGGAGCGAGCCGCTGGATGTCTGCGTATGCCAACCATGTGACCTCGGCGGGTACATCGGCCGCGGCGAACGCGTCCTTGACCGGCTGATCCTCAAGGAGGGATCCGCTCCCGGGGCTGGTCCCGGCCGCCGCATTGGTCAGGAGAACGTTATTCCCGTGCCGTTCGACGCGCAATGGCAGCACCTTCGCGGCCTGCGCGGCGACAGCGCGGAGCGACTTCGCCGCCGCCGCGGGATCGCGAGCCTGAACTTCGAGGGTGATCACCGGCAGCAGCGTCCCGGGGAGGAGATACAGCACGCCTTCTCCGCCGAGCGACTTCAGACCGTTCAGCAACGGTGGCAGCGATGCGCGCAGCGTGGGCTCGGCCTGGATCCGTGCGAGGAGCTGATTCACGTCCTTGAACGAGACCGCAAGGATCGCGCCCGAGGGAACGTCATCGAGCAGCGCCGGCTTGTATGCCGCCGGTGTCGACGCCCCGGCGGCGCGCAGGTCGAGGTGAAGCGCATTCTTGTCCGCCGTGATGCCTGCGGCGACCCAGCGCGGCGAGCCTGCGACTCGTACGAGTGCCCGCAGCTTCGCCGGCAGCTGCTCCACTCCAGCCCCCGATGCATAGGCCGTCGCGAACGAACTGTCCCCGACCTGCGACATCGCGCTCTTGAAGTCCGCGTCGTCGGCGAGCGAGGTTTCCGTGCTGGCGTCGCGAACGGACTGGAACGCCGCCGCGGAATCTGCGACGACCGACCAGCCGCCGATGCTCTCGACGGTGTAGTGCTCGGTCCCCCGGTCGAACTTCGTGGCGAGCGCCCGCAACTTCGCCACGTCCGTCGGCTTCACGATCGCGACGGCCTCGGGCTTGCCGTCCTCGACGCCCAGCACCGCAAGGTTCACGCGGTCGCCGAGCGCGGGCTGGATGTCGCGCTTGTAGTCGGCGTCGGTTCCGACGATCGGGCCGAACAGATCGGTGACGACCTGCCAGGACTTCGAGTCGAGATTCGCGTCCGCGCTGACGTATGCGAGTGCGCTCGCCGGAACGAGGCTCGCTGAATCCGTGCCGGAGGACGTTGCTGTTGCGGCGGTGCCGTTACCGCAGCCGGCTGCAACGAGCAGGAGACCGAGTGCGAGCGCTGCGGCGGCGGCACGCATCGCCCCAATGGTAGCCCTCACTCGTCGGTCGGCTGGCGTCCCATCAGGCTGGCGAGCAGTGCGTCGAGGCTTTCGCCGCCGAGAACGCGGCAGACGCCCTCGGTGATCGGCAGCTCGACGCCGACCCGATGTGAGAGATCTCTGAGAACAGGCGCCGTCGTGAGGCCCTCCACGACCTGTCCGATCTGGGCCGCGGCCTCGTCCGCGGTCGCGCCGCGCGCGATCAGCTCGCCCGCGCGGCGGTTGCGCCCGAAGCCCGAATAGCAGGTGACGTTCAGATCGCCCATCCCGGCGAGCCCGGAGAAGGTCTCGGGCTGTCCGCCGCACGCCTCGCCGAGCCGCGCCATCTCAACCAGGCCGCGCGTGATCAAGCTTGCCTTGGCGTTGTCGCCGAGCCCGAGCCCGTCCACCCCGCCCGCCGCAAGCGCGATCACGTTCTTCGCGGCCGCGCAGATCTCGACGCCCACCAGATCGTCGTTCACGTACACGCGGAAGACCATGGAGTTGATCGCTTCCTGCAAGCGCTCCGCGAGCTCGCGGTCTTCGCTCGCGATCACGGTCGCCGACGGCAGGCCCTGCGCGATCTCCTCCGCCATGTTCGGCCCCGACAGCATCGCGACCGGGCGGCCCGGCACGCATGTCGACAAGCGGCTTCCCGTTCCTGGGTCGAGGCCCTTCGTCAGGATCAATGCCGGCGCGTTGCCTGGTAACGACGCCGCCACTTCGGCGAAGGCGCGACTCGGAACCGCGAGCACGATCAGCTCCGCCTCGGCGATCGGCGCGTCCTCCACCGTTGCCGGTTCGACACCACGAAGGTCCGCCGTCGTGAGGTAGCGGGGGTTGTGGCCTGTCTCTTCGATGACGCGCATCTGCTCGGGGTCACGACAGGCGAGCGTCACGTCGTGGTCTCGGTCACGCAGGAGGGCCGCAAACGCGGTTCCCCACGATCCACCTCCGACAACGACGATCTTCACCGCGCCATCCTGACGCTCAGCGCGGAACGAAGTCGATCGTGACCGGTACGCCCTCGAGCTCGAAGCGCTCGCGCACCTGGTTCTCCACCCAGTAGCCGTAGTCGCGGGTGACCAGAGACTGGTCGTTGACCGAGAACCGAAAGCGCGGCGGGCGAGCGGACACCTGCGCCCCGTAGAGAAGATTCAGGCTCCGGCCCTCGCGCGAGGGGGGCTGGCGCCTCTCGCGGAGCTCGGCGAGGAAACGGTTGAGCTCGGCGGTCGGCACCCGGGACGTGTGCTTGTCGTAGAGCTTCTCGATTGCGTCCAGCAGCCGCTCGACTCCGCGGCCCGTCTTGGCGGACACGGCGACGTGCGGGGGGCGCTGTTTCAGACGGCGCTCCAGCTCGGGCCTGATGTCTTCGATGCCGAGGGTCGTTACGTCCCACTTCGACAGGACGACGATCGTCGAGTCCTGAGCCTTGCGTGCGATGTCGGCGACGGTGAGATCGTGGTCGACGAGCCCCTCGGAGGTGTCGACGAGGATGAGGGCGATGTCTGCACGCTCGGCCGCGTCGCGGGCGCGCAGCTCCGAGTAGTACTCGATGCCCTGTCGGTGACGTCGCTTACGGCGGATGCCTGCTGTGTCGACGAAGACGAAGATGCGATCGCCGCGCTGGAAGACGGTGTCGATCGAGTCACGGGTCGTGCCGGGCGTCTCTGACACGATCACGCGGTCGTGGCCGAGGATTGCGTTCAGCAGCGACGACTTGCCGACGTTCGGCCGTCCGAGGATCGCGACGCGAATCGCATCGTCGGGAGTCTCCTCGCGCCCGGCGCCGGGAAGCTGCTCGACGATCACGTCGAGGAGATCGCCGCTTCCGTGCCCGTGTAATGCGGAGACCGGCCGCGGCTCGCCGAGGCCCAACCTGTGCAGGTCGAGCGCCAGGCTCTCCTGCGCTGGATCGTCGATCTTGTTCGCGATCAGCAACACGGGCTTGCGTGCACGCCGGAGGATGTCCGCGACCTCTTCGTCCCCGGGCGTCACTCCGGCGCGCGCGTCGACGACGAAAAGGACGAGATCCGCTTCCCCGACCGCCAACTGGGCCTGCGCTGCGATCGATTTCGTCATCGGGGACTGATCGGCGATGTCGACACCGCCGGTGTCGATGAGGAGGAAGCGCTTTCCGTTCCACTCGCCGATCAGCTCCTTGCGATCGCGCGTCACGCCCGACGTCTCGTGCACGACCGCCGCGCGCGACCCGGTGAGCCTGTTGATCAGCGTCGACTTGCCGACGTTCGGGAAACCGACGATCGCGACTGTCCCGTGCAGCGGCTCCTGCGCCGTATCGCTCACGCGGGTGGCGTCGCGAGACGCGGCCGGCCCTGCTCGTGCGTCGTCACGAGAAACTCCCAGAGCTTTCGGAGCTCATGTTGGATGTCGACCGCCGCCGCACGGTACCCCTTGGAATTGCGCGGATGGTGGCTCACGTCGAACGGCTCGCCGAACGCGATCGAGACCGGATGGAAGTTGCCGAAGCGCCAGTACTGCGAGCCGTGAATGGCGCCGCAGACGACAGGGGCGCCCTCTTGCACGGCGATCATCGCGGCTCCGGGCATGACGGAGCCGGGCTCGCGCTCCTGCCGTGTGCCTTCGGGGAACATCCCGAGCGCGTCGCCGCGGTGCACGATGTCGCGCATGATCCGCACCGCTTCGCGGTCGGACTCACCTCGGCGCACCGCGATGGTGCCGAAGGTGCGGATCAACGGGCCGATGATCGGGTTGTCGTGCGCCTCCTGCTTCGCGACGTAGTAGAGCGTGCGCGGCACATAGGAGCCGATCGCCCAGGGGTCGAGCCACGAGAAGTGGTTGAAGCACAGAACGAGCCCACCGTTTGCGGGGATGCGGTCCTGGCCGTACACGCGCAGCGGCGTGACGAGCCGCACCGCTCCGGCGAAGAACGGTCGCCCCACCACCTGGGCGATCTGCGTGCGGTTCATCGTTGCGACGCTGCGAGCCGCTCTTGCACGAGCTGCTCGATCCGGGTCACGACGTCGTCGACCTCGAGGTCGGTCGTGTCGATCCGCTCCGCATCGGGAGCCGGTTGCATGCGAACCGCGTCGCTCTCGTCACGGAGGCGGAGGTCCGTCGCGAGTGCGTCGCCGCCGATGTCCGGCCGTTCCGCTTGGCGGCGGCGTGCGCGCGTGCTCGAGTCGGCATTGAGGTAGATCTTCACCTCGGCATCCGGCGCGACGACCGTGCCGATGTCCCGTCCTTCGATGACGACGTTGCCCTGCTGGCCGAGCTCGCGCTGGCGATCGCGCATCACCGCGCGGACGGCGGGGTGTCGCGCCACGGCTGGGACGTTGCGGTCGATATTCGACCGGCGGATCACGGACGTCACGTCGATCCCGTCGATCGAGACGCGGCCGGCGTCGTCGAAAGTGACTGGATTCGCGGCGGCGAGCTCTCCGAGCGGCTCGCCGTCCCCGAGCGGAAGGCTGCGTTGCACCGCGAGCCACGTCAGCGCGCGGTACATCGCGCCGGTATCGAGGTAGCGGAAGCCGAGCCGCGCGGCGAGTTGCCGTGCGACCGTGCTCTTCCCTGCCCCTGCGGGGCCGTCTATGGCAACGATCATCGTCTGGAAACCGAGTTGAGGAGGTCGAAAAACCCGGGGAAGCTTATAGCTACTGCATCGGCGCCCTCGATCTCCACTCCGTCGCGGGAGACGACGCCGGTGACCGCACCGAGCATCGCGATGCGGTGGTCTCCATCCGACGGCATCCGGCCGCCGCTCGGACGTGCGGGTACGCCTCTCACCTCGAAGCCATCGTCGCGCGACTGGATGCGGACGCCCATTGTCTTTAGCCCTTCCGTCACAGTTTCGATGCGGTCTGACTCCTTGAGCCGGAGCTCACCGGCTCCGGTCACGTGGCTGACGCCACGCGCAACTCCGGCGGCCAGGGCAAAGAGGGGCAGCTCGTCGACGAGCCGCGGCACCTCCTCTTCGGTCACGTCCGTCGCCGTCAGCTCGGCGGAGTGCACCTCGAGGTCTCCGATCAGCTCGCCGCCGATCTTGCGGCGGTTGAAGACGATGACGCGTGCGCCCATCCGTTCCAGCACGTCAAGCAGTCCGGTGCGGCGTGGATTCAGCCCGACGTCGTGGATCGTCAGCTCGGACCCCGCGATGAGTGTCGCGGCGACGATGAACGGAGCCGCTGCGGAGAAATCCCCGGGGACGACGACTTCGGGGAGGCGCAGGTGACCTGCGGGCTCGATCGAGACGGAGAGCGGTCGACGGCGGACGCGCGCTCCTGCCGCGTCGAGCATCAGCTCGGTGTGGTCACGGGTCGGCGCCGGCTCGACCACGGTGGTCGTGCCGTTCGCGTTGAGCCCTGCCAGGAGGATCGCGGACTTCACCTGCGCGCTCGCCATCGGGAGCACGTACTCGATTCCCTTCAGCGCATCCGTCCCCTCGACGGTGACGGGAGGTCGGCCGTTCGTCGTCTCGATGCGCGCGCCCATTCGCTTCAACGGCTCGGCGACGCGGTCCATCGGTCGCGAGCGCAGCGACTCGTCGCCGGTGAGCTCGAAGCGTCCTTCCTGTCCGGCGAGGATCCCCGGGAGGAGCCGCATCAGCGTGCCCGCGTTACCGGCGTCGACCGGCGAGTCGGGAGCCCGCAGGCCGCGGAGCCCGACGCCGTGTACGACGAGCTCGTCGTCGGCGACCTCTTCGACCTGGACGCCGAGCGCGCGTACGGCGTCGATCGTCGACTGCGTGTCGGCCGAGCGTCCGAGACCGCGCACATGCGTCTCGCCGTCCGACAGCGCGCCGATGAGCACCGCGCGGTGCGAGATCGACTTGTCGCCGGGCACGGCGATGTGCCCCACGAGCGACCCGGCAGGCTCTACTCGCCTCATACCCACGTCACACCTCAGGCATGGTGTCTGACACCGAGCCTGAGGATCGCGCCCCGCCCAGGAGCAGGCTCTTTGACAAGGGCGTCACGGTCTCGTCACACCCCAGGCACGGTGTCTGACCCCCGCGGGGGTCATTCGAGGACAGGTGAGATGACGACGTGGTAGCCCTGCGCTTCGAGGATCTTCGCCGCTCGCTCGGCTTCGTCCTCGGCCCCGACCAGGAGAGTGAGCGTCCCGCCTCGCTCGCGCGAGAGATGTTGCAGCTCGAAGTCTTCGATGTTGATCCGCTCCGCACCGAGCGCCTGCGTGATGCCCGCGAGGACGCCGGGACGGTCGGGCACGTGCACGCGGATCCGCTGCAGGGTGCCCGGCTCCTCGTAGGCATCGGCGAGCATGCGGCGCCGGTTGTCCGACGCCTCGCCGATCCAGCGCGCGAGGAAGCCGGCATCGCCCTCGGCAAGCGCACGTTCGACCTGCTCGATCCGGCGGCGATGCTCCGCGAGCGCGGCTGCCAGAGCCTCCGCGTTGTCGAGGAAGATGTCGACCCAGATCCGAGGATTCGCTCCCGCGACGCGAGTCATGTCACGAAGCGAGCCTCCTGCAGCCGCGAGCGGCTCGTGCCCGTCGACCCGCGAAGCGCCCGCCTGGTTCAGGAGAACGTTCGCGAGCGCATGCGGAAGATGGCTGGTGAGCGCGACCAGCCGGTCGTGCGCCTCCGGGTCGACGGCGACGGGCACCGCGCCGAGCGACGCAACAAAACCGTGCAGCATCCGGTAGCGCTCCGGGTCGGTCGTCGTATCCGGCGTCAGGAACCAGGTCGCGCCGCGAAACAGGCCGCCGCTCGCATGCGCAGGGCCGTGCGTTTCCGAGCCGCAGACCGGATGCCCGCCGATGAAACGGGCGTCGCTGACCGCCCGCGTGACCGGTGTCTTCGTCGAGCCCACGTCCGACACGGTCGTCCCGTCGCTCGTCGCGTCGAGCACCGCCGCGACCTGTGATGGCAGCGCCGCCACGGGCGCCGCGACGATTACCAGCTCGGCGCCCGACACGGCAGCACCGAGAGATCCCGCAGCGTCGACTGCTTCGCGCTCGACCGCGACGCCCAAGGCAGCCGGATCCAGATCCCACCCGCGCACGTCCCCCACCCCGGCGGCGCGCGCCGCGAGCCCCACCGAGGCGCCGATGAGCCCGGTGCCGACAATCGCAAGTCGCTCGACCACGGCCATGGAACTCAGGATACTTTTGTCCGTCCAATGCGCATCTTCAGCGGCATCCAGCCCAGCGGCGACCCGCACATCGGAAACTTCAGCGGAGGCTTCCGCCAGTACGCCCAGACGCAGGAGCGCGGCGAGGGCTTCTTCTGCATCGTCGACCTTCACGCGATCACGATCACCCATGATCCTGCCGCGCTGCGGGAAGGGACGCTCGACATCGCGGCGATGCTCTTCGCCACCGGCCTCGACCCAGAGCGCTCGACGGTCTTCGTCCAGAGCCACGTCACCGCCCACACCGAGGGGGCTTGGCTGCTGTCATCGGTGACCGGCTACGGCCAGCTCGGGCGAATGACCCAGTTCAAGGAGAGAGTCGCGGAGGAAGAGTTCGTCTCGGCCGCGCTCTTCACCTACCCAGTACTGATGGCAGGCGACATCCTGCTCTACCGAACCGACATCGTCCCGATTGGCGAAGACCAGCGCCAGCACCTCGAGCTCACGCGCGACATCGCGCAGCGGTTCAACACTCGCTACGGCGAGACCTTCGTGATCCCGGAAGGAGTCTTCCCGGAGACCGGAGGTCGTGTCATGAACCTGCAGGAGCCGACCGTGAAGATGTCCAAGTCACGCGGGTCGGAGAGCGGAACCGTGTTGATGCTCGACTCACCGGACACGATTCGCAAGAAGCTCAAGACCGCGGTCACCGATTCCGGCTCGGACGTGCGCTATGACCCCACCAAGAAGCCGGGCATCTCGAACCTGATCGAGCTCATGACCGTCGTCACGGGGAGTTCGATCCCAGACGTGGAGGCGCAGTATCAAGGTTCCGGCTACGGCCGTTTCAAAGAGGACGTTGCGGAAGCGGTCATCGAGGCCCTGACCCCGATCCAGCCGCGTTACCACGAGCTCCGCGCGGACGTCGGCGAGCTCGACCGGCTTCTCCAGCTCGGCGCAGAAAAGGCGCGCGAGGCGTCGGCGCCAACGCTCGAACTGATCTATGAGCGGCTCGGCTTCGCCAGACCGTAACCGCCTCGCAGACGGACCGGCATCCATTCTCCTCTCGGAGGTTGTAAATTCCTGCGCGTCAATCGAGGGGAGGGCTCCATGAAGGGGAGAGGGCTAAGAGCGCTCGGCTTCTTGCTGATCGCATCTCTCGTCGCAACCGGCTTTGCTGCGGCCAAGGTGCAGTCCAACAGCGCTGCGCCGCGGGCGCTCGCCGCTTCGGGCTGTCAGCTGAAGTCGGCCAAAGGCGACATCCAGCACGTGATCTACATCGTCTTCGACAACGTCCATTTCCTGCGTGACAACCCGAACGTGCCGTCGGATGTCGAGCAGATGCCGCATCTGCTCAACTTCATCCGGAGCAACGGGACGATGATGACGAACAACCACACCGTCCTGATCTCGCATACAGCAAACGGGATCCTCACGTCGCTCACGGGTATGTACCCGGACCGCCACGGGCAATCGGTCACGAACTCGTTTCGCTACTTCCGGGCGGACGGATCGACCGCGTCGTCGTCCTCGTTCAAGTACTGGACGGACTTGACCGACGACACATCGGCCGTTCCGACTGATCCGACGCCGATCATGGTCAACGGCGACAGCGGATCTCCGAAGAACACGCCGGCCCCGTGGGTGCCCTACACCCGCGCCGGCTGTGACTTCGGCGCCACCGCGCTTGCGAACGTCGTCCTCGAGAACACCGGCACCGGGCCGAACGGCGACATGACCAAGGTGTTCGGCAATCCGTCACCCGAGAGGGACGATGCACTCACCTCTGCGGCGGCGCCAGCAGGGAGCGCGTTGCGAAACAAGGCACAGACCGACTACGTCGGCATCGCCGTCCACTGCGCGACCGGGGGCGGCATCTGCGCGGGAAACCCGAAGGCACGGCCTGACCTCCTTCCCGACGAGCCGGGTGGTTACAGCGGGTTCCAGGGACTCTTCGGAGCGAAATACGTCAACCCGGCGATCACCGGTGGAAATGCAGCTGTGAACGATCTGGACGGCCATCCCGTCGCCGACCAGTTCGGCCAGCCTGGGTTCCCGGGCTTCGACGGCCTGTTCGCGAGCACAACGCTCGCCTACGTCGCACAGATGCAGGAGGCCGGAATCCCGGTCACGTTCGGCTACATCTCGGACGCGCACGACGAGCACGGCGTCTCTGGAGAGATCCACATCTCGGACGGACCCGGCCAGGCGCCGTACGTTGCCCAGCTCAGGCGCTACGACGAGGCGTTTGCAAAGTTCTTCGACCGCCTCGCCGCCGACGGCATCACGAAGGACAACACCCTCTTCATGTTCACGAACGAGGAGGGCGACCACTTCGTCGGCTCGCAGCCGACGCCGGCGGGGTGCGACGGCGTCAACGTGCCGTGCTCGTACAGCACGGTCAGCGAGGTCAATGCAAACCTCGCAGGCTTGCTGGCGACACAGCAGGGAATCACGACGCCGTTCACGGTCCACTCGGACATGTCGCCGACGATCTACATCACCGGCAACCCCGCTCGCGACGCAGCCGTCACGCGCAACTTCGGCCGCGCCCTGAGCAAGCTCACCGCGGTGAACCCGATCACCGGCGCGAGCAACGACCTGAACGTCGCCGTTGCCGACCCGGTCGGGATGAAGGCGCTGCACATGATCACGGCCGATCCGCAACGAACACCGACGCTTACGTGGTTCGCTCACCCGGACTACTTCTTCTTCGCTGCGGCGGCGAATTGCAGCTTGCCGTGCGTCTTCATACCGCCGCCGAGCAACTTCACGTTCGCCTGGAACCACGGCAGCATCGATCCCGAGATCGCGACGACCTTCCTCGGGATGGTCGGCCCAGGCGTTCGTAACAACGGCGATGACGCCACGTGGGCAGATCACACGGATGAACGCGCGACGATGCTGAACCTGCTCGGGCTCAGCGACACGTACGCTCACGACGGACGCGTTCTCGTCGACCAGCTCTACGACTGGGCCGTTCCCCAATCGCTGCGAGCCCACCAAGAGACCGTCCGGAGGCTGGGCGAGGTGTACAAGCAGCTGAACGCGCCGTTCGGCACCTTCAGCATGAACATGCTTGCGCTCTCGAATCGGGCGATCTCCAGCGGCAGCACGGCGGGCGACGCCACGTACGCCACCCTGGAGGGCCAGATGCAAACGCTGACGTCGCAGCGTGACGCCCTCGCGTCGCAGATCCGTGCGGGGTTGAACGGCGCGGCGGCAGGCAACGCGTTGAACGAGCAACAGGCGAAGCGCTGGATCGACCAGGCGCAGAGCCTGCTCAATCAGGCGGCTGCAGCAGCCTCCTGAGGCGCTTCACTTCGGAGGGCTCGAGCTCGCGCCACGCGCCGGGCTCGAGCCCTTCGAGCGTCAAGCCCGCGTAACGGCTTCTGTGCAGTCGTAGGACCGGGTGGCCGACGGCCTCGCACATGCGCTTGACCTGGTGCTTGCGCCCC
>Ga0137374_10009660_pt1 | contig 11375 bp, 7 predicted proteins | sample SagtaG_20_FD_104811 | JGI IMG/M metagenome (GOLD analysis project Ga0137374, IMG submission 104811) | Vadose zone soil microbial communities from Sagehorn Ranch, Mendocino, California, USA - Sage1_R_100_16 metaG | ecosystem: Environmental > Terrestrial > Soil > Vadose zone | place: USA...
ACGCAGTTGCCGCAGAACACACAGGAGGTATCCGGCATATCTTCCTGGAAGAAGGTCGCCACGTGGCTGTCGATACCGCGCCCGCCCCATGTCAGCGCGAAAGTGTACTGCACATCCTCGGCGCAGACCTGGATGCAGCGCCAGCACATCACGCACTGGGCGTAATCGCGAATGTAGAACGGATTATCGTCCAGCACCTCGAACTCACGGCGCTTGCCGCCGGCGAAGCGCACTGCATCCGCGCCATACTGCTGGATCTGGCGCTGAATCTCGGGCGCATCATGCAGATCGACCGTCGAGGCCAGCAGCTCCAAGATCACCCGCCGCGTCGTGCCGACCCGCTCGCTGGCGGTGCTAGCGACCATATCCTGCGCGACTGGCGTGACGCAGGCCGGCTGGAGCGTGCGGGCGCCGGCCACCTCGACCGCACACAGCCGGCAGATCGCGTTGGCGGTCAGGTGGGGATGGTAGCAGATCGTCGGGATCTCGACGCCGATGCTTTTCGCCGCATCGAGGATGGTGGTGCCGGCCGGAACCTCAAGCGGCTGGCCGTCGATGGTCAGGGATATGAGTGAAGCAGTGCTCATGTGGTACTCCTATAGCCAGATCTCTTCGGTGCCGTGCTCACTCTAATGCCATTGGGGCTACGCGCCCCCGCGCCCCGCGATGCCATTGCGCATTACGGGCTCATATTATCTGATATAGGCATGACTAGATCACATTCGTTTTGCGACAGCCTCCTTTGCCGGAGGGGTTTTAGGGGAACCGGCGTGGGTTCCCCTAATCGGGGGTGCGGGGGCGACGCGCCCCGGATAAACCTACCGACAAAGCCCTGTAATCGGGGGTGCGGGGGCGACGCGCCCCGGAAAGCCCATCGGCGTAGCCCTGTAATCGGGAGTACGGTGGTGAAGCGCCCCGGCAAACACCTAAGGCTACTCAAACAGCTCCGGCCAGCGCCCGTGCGCGCTGATGATCGCCAGCGCGGCGGCCTGGCCCAGCCCGCAGATACTGGCATCGGCCATGACCCGGCCCAGCTCGATCAGCGTGGCGGCATCGCGCGGGCCGGCCTGGCCGCGCGCGACGCGCCGCAGAATCTCAGCCTGGCGCTGGGTGCCAATCTGGCAGGGGTAGCACTTGCCGCAGCTCTCGTGCGCGAAGAAGTCGCCGATTCGCGCCAGCATCTCGCGCAGGTCGACAGTGTCGTCGAAGACCATGATTGTGCCGGCGCCGATCGTCCCGCCGACCTGCTTGAAGGCCTCGAAGCTCAGCGGCGTGTCCAGGTGCGCGGGCGTGAGAAACGCCCCTGCCGCGCCGCCAGTCAGCACGGCTTGCAGCGCCCGGCCGGCCGGCGGGCCGCCGGCCAGATCGTAGACCAGGTGGCGCAATGGCACGCCGAACGGCACTTCGTACACGCCCGGTCGCGCCACCGTGCCGCTCACGGCGAACAGCTTGGTGCCGGCCGACTCGGGCGTGCCCAAATTGGCGTACCAGTGCCCGCCATACAGCACGATCGGCGGCACTTTTGCCAGCGTCTCGACATTGTTGATCGTGGTCGGGCATCCCCATAATCCAACGGTGGTTGGAAAGGGCGGCTTGAGCCGCGGAAAGCCGCGCTTGCCCTCGATGCTCTCCATCAGCGCTGTCTCTTCGCCACAGACATACGCGCCCGCACCGCGCCGCAGCTCGATCCGGCAGCTGAAGCTGCTGCCAAACACCTGCTCGCCTATGCAGCCGGCTGCCTCAAGCTGCCCAAGCGCATCTACCAGCCGCTCGTAGCCGGCGCGATACTCGCCACGAATATAGAGAAAGCCGCGCTCAGCGCCCACCGCGTAACAGGCGATCAGCAGCCCTTCCAGGATGCGAAACGGATTATGTTCCAGCAGCACGCGATCTTTGAAGGCCCCCGGCTCGCTCTCGTCGGCATTGCAGATCACATAGCGCGGGCCGGGCGGGTTATTTGCGGTCAGCTGCCACTTCAGGCCGGTCGGGAAGGCTGCGCCGCCGCGGCCCACCAGCTTGCTCTCCTTGATCTGCTCGATCACCTGGGCGGGCGTCAGCTGTTCCAACGCCATGCGCAGCGCCACCAGACCGCCCTGCGCGTAGTACGCATCCAGGTCGGCCGGGTCGGCGCCTGTGTCGGATAGCGCAAGCCGGATCATCCCACCGACGGTCTGGCGCGCGGGCGGCGGCCGATCGGACAGCAGCTGCTCGGGCGTGGCCGGGTCGATCGGTGCGTAGCGCTGGAGATTAACCAGCGCAGCCGGCGCGCGGTCGCACAGCCCGAGGCAGCGCACAGTCTCGATGCTATACGCGCCATCGGGCGTGGTCTCGCCGGGCTGGATTCCCAGCCGGCTGCACGCGCCGGCCAGCAGCGCGTCGGCGCCGGCCAGCACACAGGGGCCATCCTGGCAGATCCGAATCAGCTTCTGCCCCACCACGTGGGTGAAGAACATGTCGTAGAATTCGGTCACGCCGTAGACATCGGCCAGCGGCAGGCTCAGCGCGGCGGCCACACGTTCGAGCGCCGGCCGGGGCAGCCAGCCGCCAAAGATCGCCTGCGTCTCGTGCAGCGCCTCGATCAGGCCGGCGCGGCCGTGCGGGCGGTAGCGCGCCAGTATCTGCTCCAGCGCGGCGAACTCCGGCGCAACCCCGCCCAGCTCGGCCCAGCGCGCGTCGGCCCAGCGCTGAACATCAGGCAGATCGCCGGCGAACGCGGGCAGCAGGCTCACGCGATATTTGCGCTGCCAATCCAGGCTACCGAGCGCTTCGCCACTGAACTCGGCGTCATCCTTCATGCGCACAAAGCGGAACAGCCCGGAGCGGACGACCAGATCCTGGCGCGGCGCGAGCGCCGCCGCCGCGAGGCCAGGCAGCTGGCGCGCAGCCTCCAGGCCGGCATCGACCCAGCGATCCGAGCGCAGCTGGCCCTCCGGCGCAGATGCGTCGGCAAACACCTTCAGCCAGAACAGCGCCGCACGATCGATCCGCCCAGAGCGCAGATCTTCGCCCAACTGTTCCAGGCGCGCATGGAGCTCGGCTTGCATAGGCTTGCTCCTTGGAAGGTAGAGAAGGTAGAGATGGAGATCGAAGCATATTATAGCATAGACAAGATTCTTAGACTTTAGAGCAACAACCACCATGACAGCTACTGCCTCGCGCCCACCTCAATCTGCTCCTCCCGCCCCGCCGCCTCAGCGATCTCCTTGGCCAGGCGGCCCAGCGCGTCGCGCAGCTCTTGCGGCCGGCGCACCAGCATGCGGAAGCCCAGGCCGACCAACAAGCGCGCCACCCAATCGAGGTCCTCAACATGGCAGCGCAGCAGAACGCCGCCGGGCGCCGTCTCCAGCGTGGCCATGGCCGCCGGCACCCGCTGCCGCGCCTGGTCGAGCGTGGTCTCGAGCAGTACCTCCACCTCCCAGGCGCCAGGCGCGCTGGCCAGCGAGGCGACCACATACGCCAGGCTATCGAAGTCGTCTGGCCGCTCGAACCGAGCATCGCCGATCTCGGCGCGCAGCACGCGATCGAGCCGGAACATGCGCAATCCAGCGCGCAGGTGGCAGTAGCCAACCGTGAACCAGCGCCCATCGTAGTGAACCACACCGTAGGGATCGAACGCGCGCTCGGTCTCGCGATCGCCCCAGGCGCGATAGCGCATCTGGATGCGCCGATGCTGCTGCGTGGCGACGCTAAAGGTCAGCAGCGTGGCGCTGGCCGGCGTGGCATACGGCGGCGGAACATCGAAGATCAGTGTCTCCTGAACTGCCTCCATGCGCGCGCGCAGTGTGGCCGGCATCACGCGCTCGACCTTGGCCAGCGCGCCCTCGACCGCCGGGGCGGCTGCGGCCAGCCCCATTCGCCGCGCCGCCAGCAGGCCCAGCGTCAGCGCCAGCGCCTCATCCTCGGTGAACATCAGCGGCGGCAGCTTGAAGCCCGGCCGCAGCCGGTAGCCACCTTGCCGGCCGCGTTCGGCCTCGATCGGGATGCCCAGGTCTTGCAGCAGCGTGATATAGTGCCGCACCGTGCGGATGTTGACCTCCAGGCGCGCGGCCAGATTCGGGCCGCTGATCGACTCATGCGCCTGAAGCAGCTCCAGCACCGTCAAGACGCGCGTGGTTGGGTGGTACATAGCATCACTCCCTGAGAGTTGAGAAGCGTGAAACGTAGATCGATCCGCGAATAACGCTAATCTACGCGAAAGAGCGGTCGATGTATTCGCGTTATTCGCGGATTCTTGACCGGCGCTCTAGCCCCCAGTCCCCAATCGCAATTTCGCAAATCCGTGCGAAATCAGGGTCGATTATAGCCGCATTCGGTGATACACTCAAGCCGAGCAAGGAACAACCAATGCAAACCAACGAGCACAAACGAATCCTGCGCGAGCTACGTCAGATCCCCGGCGTCGGGCCATCGATCGCCAACGACTTATGGCAGTTGGGCATTCGCTCGATCGCGGATCTGCGCGGGCGCAGCCCACAGACGCTATATGAGCAGCTGTGCGCGCAAACCGGCACGCAGGTGGATCGATGTATGCTGTATGTGTTTCGCTGCGCGGTTTACTATGCTTCGAACGAGACGCATGAACCGGAGCGACTCAAATGGTGGAATTGGAAAACAATTGAGGAGCAGCAATGAGCAGCGATACCGCTCTGCTGGTGATCGACGTTCAAAATGGCATGTTCGCCGAGGATGACCCGGTCTATCAAGGCGCGGGGCTACTGGCGACGATTGGCGATCTGCTGGCGAAAGCGCGCGCGGCCCAGGCGCCGGTGATCTATATCCAGCACAATGGCAGGCCGGGCGATCCACTCGAGCCCGGCAGCGCCGGCTGGCCGATTCACCCGGCGATCGCGCCGGCCGATGGCGAGCCGGTGGTGGGCAAAGCCACGCCGGACTCATTTCATGAGACCACGCTCCAGGCTGAGCTGGAGGCGCGCGGCATCGTCAAGCTAGTCATCGCCGGCATCCAGACCGAGTGCTGTGTCGACACCACCTGCCGACGAGCGGCGAGCCTGGGCTACCAGACCACGCTGGTGCGCGATGCTCACAGCACCTGGGATTCGCGCACGCTCAGCGCGGCGCAGATCATCGCGCATCACAACGAGGCGCTCGACGGCTGGTTCGTTACGCCCAAGCCAGCCAGCGAGATTGCGTTTTGATTCTAGGAGGACTTACATAGACGTATAAGTTCTTTATGTCTTTGCCACCATGCAGCGATTGCTGGGCGAGCAGGCGCGGGGGCGCTAGGGATGTTGTTATGCGTCATGGAGGAGTCGGGCATGAAACCACGAATAACTGTTATCACGGTTGGCGTCGATGATCTGGAAAGATCACTCAGGTTCTACCGCGACGGTCTTGGGCTAACGACGGAAGGCATCATCGGACAGGAAACAGTGGCTTCCAGCAGAATGAGACAAAACAACTCGCTGCGGCGATTATCCGTTCAATCTATTCCCGAAATCCGCTGACAGCAAGCTTTGACGAAAGCTAGCCCCGGTGCTATACTTCTCGCACACCCGTTCAGTTTTTTCGACGCCGCATAGTAGCGATAACACGCGCTGAAGCGGCGTTTTGTATGCGATAGCAGACCAGGAAGAGCAGCAATGTCGAGAGATAAGATCGTCATCAAAGGCGCTCGCGAGCACAACCTGAAGGATGTGGACATTGAGATCCCGCGCGACAAGCTAGTGGTGTTGACCGGCGTCTCCGGATCTGGCAAGTCGTCGCTGGCGTTCGACACGCTGTATGCCGAAGGCCAGCGACGGTATGTCGAATCGCTTTCGGCCTATGCGCGCCAGTTCCTCGGCCAGATGGAGAAGCCCAAGGTCGATTTTATCGGCGGCCTCTCGCCGGCGATCGCGATCGAGCAGAAGAGCGCATCCAAGAACCCGCGCTCGACGGTTGGCACCGTGACCGAGATCTACGATTACCTGCGGCTTCTGTTCGCCCGCGTCGGAACGCCGCACTGCCACCAGTGCGGCCGCGAGGTCGGCTCGCAATCGGCCGAGCAAATGGTCAACCGCGTGCTGACGCTTCCGGCCGGCACACGCTTCCTGGTGCTGGCGCCGCTGGTAGCCCAGCGCAAAGGCGAGTACAAAGATGTCTTCGCCGAGGCCAAAGCCGAGGGCTTCTCGCGCGCGCGCGTCGATGGCCAGATCTACGATCTTAGCCAGGAGATCAAGCTCAACAAGAAGGTCAAACACACGATCGAAGTGGTGGTCGATCGGCTGGTGATGCCGGAAAAAGACGAAAGACCAAAGACGAAAGACGAAAGTAATGCAGGTGGTAGCAGTCCTTCGTCCTTGGTCATTCGTCCTTCGTCCCCGAAGGGCAAGGCCCAGCAGGGCGAGCAGAGCGAGTGGGACGCCTTCGTGACCCGGCTGACCGATGGCATCGAGCAGGCGCTGCGCGCGGGCGAGGGCATGATTGTGATCAGCATCCAGCCGACCAAAGACGAAGGACGAATGACCAAAGACGAAAGCGGCGGCGATTCGTCCTCAGTCCTCAGTCCTCAGTCCTCGGTGCCCGAGGAGTGGCTGATGAGCGAAGAGAACACCTGCACACACTGCGGCATCTCATTCCCCGAGCTGTCGCCACAGATGTTTTCGTTCAACGCGCCGCAGGGGGCCTGCCCGACATGCAGCGGCCTGGGCACGCGCATGGAGCTCGATCCGCAGCTGCTGGTGCCGAACGCCACGCTGACGCTGCACGAGGGCGCGGTGCCTTACTGGGGCGAGCTGCGCAAGAAAAAGGACTCGTGGGCCTACCGCTGCCTGATCTCGATCGGCAATCAGTACGAGTTCAACCTGGATATGCCCTGGGAGCAGATGCCCGAGCGCGCCCGCCATGTGATCATCTACGGCAGCGGCAAGGAGAAGATCCGCTTTTCGTGGAACGACGCTGGCGGCTCGCGCGGCGAGTTCATGCGCCCCTGGGAGGGCTTGTCGAAGGAGATCGAGCGGCGCTACCATCAGACCGATAGCGAGTGGACGCGTGAGGTCTACGCCTCATTCATGAGCGAGCAGCCCTGCCCGGCCTGCCGGGGCGCGCGCCTGAAGCCCGAGAGCCTGGCCGTAACCGTCGGCGATCTCTCGATCCAGCGTGTCTGCGCACTGAATATCAGCGAGTCGCACGATTGGGCGCTGGCGCTTTCCGGTGGCGACGAAGGACGAAAGACCAAAGACGAAGGTATGCGCAACGGCAAAGAACCTGGTTCGGTAGGTAACAACGGGCACGGAAACGGCCATGCGCTCGATTCGTCCTTCGTCCTTCGTCCTTCGTCCTTTAGCACGCTGACTCCTTACCAATTGGAGATCGCCAGCGAGATTCTGAAGGAGATTCGCGAGCGGCTGGGCTTCCTGCTGAACGTGGGTCTGCACTACCTGACGCTGCATCGCCCCGCGCCGTCGCTCTCGGGCGGCGAGGCCCAGCGCATCCGCCTGGCCTCGCAGATCGGCTCGGGCCTGGTCGGCGTGATGTATATTTTGGATGAGCCAAGCATCGGCCTGCATCAGCGCGACAACCGCAAGCTGCTGAACACACTGCTCAAGCTGCGCGACCTGGGCAACACCGTGATCGTGGTCGAGCACGACCTGGAGACTATGCTGGAGGCCGATTATCTGGTGGACTTTGGGCCGGGCGCGGGCGTGAAGGGCGGCGAGGTGGTGGCCGATGGCCGGCCGGATCAGGTGGCCGCGAATCCTGGCTCGCTGACCGGCAAATATCTCTCCGGCCAGCTCGAGATCGCTATTCCAACCCGGCGGCGCACCGCATCCGGCCCGATCGAGCAGCCCGCGCTGCTGCCACGCAAGCCCAAGAAGGGCGTGCAAGCGGCGGCCAAGCAAGCGCCGGCGCCGATCGAGTGGCTGGAGATCGAAGGCGCGACGATGAACAACCTCACCGACATCAGCGTGCGCTTCCCGCTCGGCACCTTCACCTGCATCACCGGCGTATCCGGCTCGGGCAAATCCTCGCTGATCACCGAGACGCTCTACCCGGCGCTGGCGAACCGGCTGAACAAGGCCCAGCTCAAGCACGGCCCCTACCGCGCGCTCAAGGGTCTGGAGGCGCTCGACAAAGTGATCGATATCGACCAGCAGCCGATCGGCCGCACGCCGCGCTCGAACCCGGCCACCTATGTCAAGCTGTTCGACCTGATCCGCGACATGTTCGCAAAGACGCCCGAGGCCAAGCTGCGCGGCTACGAGCAGGGGCGCTTCTCGTTCAACATCAAGGGTGGGCGCTGCGAGGCATGCGAGGGCAACGGCGAGAAGCGCATCGACATGCAGTTCCTGGCCGATGTCTGGGTGCGCTGCGATGTCTGCAAAGGCAAGCGCTACAACCGCGAGACGCTCCAGGTCAAGTACAAGGGCAAGAGCATCGCCGACGTGCTGGAGATGGATGTGCAGACCGCGCTGGACTTCTTCGACAATGTTCCGCGCATCCGCCGCATTCTCCAGACGCTGCACGATGTCGGGCTGGACTACATCGCGCTGGGCCAGCCGGCCACCACGCTCTCCGGCGGCGAGGCCCAGCGCGTCAAGCTGGCCAAGGAGCTGGCGCGTGTGGCCACTGGCCGCACCGTCTACATTCTCGATGAGCCGACCACCGGACTGCATTTCGCCGATGTGCAGCGGCTGCTCCAGGTGCTGCACCGCCTGGTCGATGCCGGCAACACGGTGATCGTGATCGAGCACAGCCTCGACGTGATCAAGACTGCCGACTGGATTATCGACATGGGCCCCGAGGGCGGCGACGGCGGCGGCGGCGTGGTGGCGACCGGCACACCCGAGGATGTGGCTCTGGTCGAGGCATCGTATACCGGCTGGTTCCTGCGCGAGATCCTGATCGGGGAGGGCCAGGGAGTGGCGGCGTGATGGTATCATTCAACGAGGTTCATCCCGATGCTTTCTTACGGCTGGAGCCGAAATCCGGCGGGCGCTCCCGGATCACCGCCGATGATTATGTCGAAGGCCCGCCGGAGCTGATCGTGGAGATCGCCGCCAGCAGCGCTGCTTACGATCTACTTGTGTAAGTCCTGTCTAGAATAGTTTTTCCAGTGCGTCGACCAATTCCAAGCCGCTCTTTGCCTCAGCTGCCAGAGCTGAGGCATTTTCTTTCTTCAGAGCCTCCTGCTGGGTCATCAAACTGTTTTCAAACTGTGTGGCTGCATCGGAGCCATTGTGGGCCAGGATAACCGGCTTGAGCCGGACCCAAACCGCATTGATTTTAGCCAGGCTATCGGCGGCCGCAGCATCATCACCGGGCGCATCCAGTACCACCTGCCGTTCCAGCACATCGAGCCAGCCTAGATCGGTGGGCAGCGCGGGATGATATACCGTGAACAGATCGACAACAGCCGCACTCAGATCGTTGGCCGCCTGGAGTGTGCCTGGCGCATCCTTAGCTGCCGAGGTCTTCTTCAAACCGGCGAGGGCTGCCATCAACGCATCTTGAAACGGCTGCGGTATACGATCGTTCTTCGCCTGAGTCTGATATGCCTGCCATGCCGTATCGATAGCGGCAACATCAGCGGTTACTTTCGCCCAATCGCCGGCTGGCACCATATCGATGATATCTTCCGCCTGGGCCTCAAGCGTTTGTGGCGGTTCGGGCACAGCTCCCGGTTTCGCATCCGTCCGGATGGACAGGACCAGATTGATTTGTTCGTCGTCGGCGCGCTCCTCGACGATCCCAAAATCGGCGGCATAGACTTTGTGTTCGATACTGTTATCCATCAACGTTTCTTTGACCAGCATCGCCCGGTCGGTTGGCCCGGCCGGCGTGGCCGCCTTTTCAGTCAGGCTCAGAATTTCGTCGGTTTCATACACCACTCCGGGTAGGTTCTCGGGGTTGAACACCTGACCGACTTCGGGATGCGCCGGCATAATCAGTGACGGTGGCGCGCCATCCTTGCCCGCCAGCCACGATCCTTCGTGGTCGGCGATCTTTCCATCCTCATAATTGCTAACATCTTCGCCCATGTAGTAGACGCTGCCATCATCAGCCTGAGCGAAATAGTCGTAAGCAACCTCAACCAGCTTGCCATCGGTATGGGCCACAAACTGCACCACGCGGGATTCTGTCTGCTGCCCACCCCAGGCGATCATTTTAGTATCCGGCAATAGTGTGACTTCGAGGCGCGCAGGTTTCCCTTCTTCCTGCCCAAGCTCGATCGTGTGGCTGATCAGTGAGATCGGATAGAAGGGATTGGTAATCTCAATTGGATGCGTGAAGCTCGGCGCTTCGGCCACTGCCTGGGCCGCGCTGGTCGGGGCGGCTGTCGGCGCGGCCGCGGTTGGGGCGGCCGTTGGCGCCGGGGCGGCAGTGGCAGGCTGAGCCACGAGTGTCGCGCTCGGCGCTTCGGTGGCCTTTGCGGCGGCGCTGGTCGGGGCGTCCGTCGGCGCGGCGGCGGTTGGGGATGCCGGCTGCCCGCTACATGCGGTTGCCACGAAAGCTACCACCAACACAGTTAGCATTGTTGCATAGTATCGTTTGTGCATATTGAAGTCCCTCCTAAGAGCAGGTTGCGCTGGGCAGCGATCTGCTTTGCAGTGTGGGGAGGTTTGGAGGGACACAGTCCCGCCAAGACAATGTCCTTTTGGGCCGCGCTGCGAGCGCTCTGGGCTCGCAGCACGGCCCAAAAAAGTGTTTTTCGAGGGCGGCCGGGTACCCTTTGGGTGCCGTCCCTCGAACCCCGACGGAACTGTAACATTCAGTGGAACCATGCCTTAGAAACTTTCTCCTACTGATCCACCCAATAGCTTACGAGAAAGCCGGCCGCATTATAGAGCGCGCCATCATTCCGTTGGGTGTTATTCCAAACATTAGGATCGCCAATATTTGGAAAACTGCGCGTCTCCCCAGGCGCGATCGTCCCAAAGATCTGGTCGTGGTCACGGTTGGTGCTGAGGCTGCACATATTCCAGTCCTCGACGCTGATCGTTGCACTGCTGACATTCTGAAGCGTCACGCGCTCGGCAATCTTGTCCACGTTGACGATCCGCACGGGGAAGTTCGCCGCGCCGCCTGGGTTCGGATCGCTCTTGCAGCCGTCGTAGATCGCCGGCGGTGGCAGCTGCCCTACGACATTCTTGGCCGCGATCGGTAGGAAGAGGCTCGTGCCCGCTGTCCCTATTGGCGTAGGTGTTGGCGTGGTCGGCGTCGCAGTCGGCGTCGCTGTCGGCGTCGGCGATACCGACGGTGTCGGCGTCGGCGTCGTCACTATGGTCTCGCAAAACCCGGTCTGCTCCATAGAACCATTCCCGGCAGTGGTTCCGGTCTTAGTCTTAGCATAGACGGGCTGTGAGGTATCATGATTGTACGCCTGGTCTTCCAGCGCCAGCGCATTGTTGCGGGCGGCTATACATTCAGCCCGG
>Ga0137374_10009663_pt1 | contig 11374 bp, 8 predicted proteins | sample SagtaG_20_FD_104811 | JGI IMG/M metagenome (GOLD analysis project Ga0137374, IMG submission 104811) | Vadose zone soil microbial communities from Sagehorn Ranch, Mendocino, California, USA - Sage1_R_100_16 metaG | ecosystem: Environmental > Terrestrial > Soil > Vadose zone | place: USA...
CTGACCGAGGCCGGCTACACCGCGCCGTTCGTTCGAGTCCGCAAGCTCATCGGCAAAGGGGGTGACAAGGTTCTGCCGGAAATGACCGGTATCGCCAAAGACTCGGCTCAAGGCAAACGCATTACTGCGCGAAGAACGGAGATATTCAAAGAGAATTACCTGCCCGGACTCCGGCCCTTTCCGGGCGCCCGCCGCCTGCTCGAGCGAATGCACGAAGAGGGTCTTCGGATCGTCGCCGCGACGTCCGCCAACGAGGACGAGATGAAGGCGCTGCTCGAGGTGACCGGTGCGCCGGAGCTCTTTTATCAGGCGACGTCATCGGGTGAAGCGGCACATTCCAAGCCCGATCCCGATATCGTCGAGGCTGCTCTCACCAAAGCCGGCTGCGAAGCGCAACAAGCGTTCTTGCTCGGCGACACCCCCTACGACGTAGAAGCGTCTCTACGGGCGAGCGTGCGCCCTGTTGCATTGCGCTCAGGTGGGTGGTCGGACGACGACCTGCGGGGCGCGATCGTCATTTACGACAGCGCCGAGGACCTGCTGCACCATTACGAGCAGTCACCGCTCGGTCAAGAGAGACGCTAGCCCGTGTGCCCTAAGCCGGAAGGGCCCATGGCGTGGACCGAGGTCGGAGGTGAATGCTTCTGGTCCGCCTGCCGAAGCGCGGAACCGATCTTGCCTGGCTTCGGTGCATGGACAGCAGCGAGTGGACCCGGTCGTTGTGGAAAGAGGACTCGCTGGGGAGCCGGCCCCCGCTGGGAGCGAGCGAAACGTGTGACGTCTGCGTCGTGGGCGGCGGAATCGCCGGCCTGACGACGGCCTATCGACTCGCCAGCGAAGGCAAGCGCGTGATCGTGCTCGATGCGCACGGCTTCGGCGGCGGCGAAACGGGGCAGACGACGGCCCACCTCGCCAGCGCGCTCGACGATCGCTTCACCGAGCTCCAACGCCTGCACGGGGAACGCGGCGCCCGGCTCGCCTACGAGAGTCACGCCCATGCGATCGACGAGATCGAAAGCATCGCGCAGCGCGAGTCGATCGACTGTCACTTCCAGAGACTCACCGGCTACTTGTTTCTCGGACCCGAGCACACGCGAAAGCTGCTCGAGGACGAGCTCGAAGTTGCCAAACGTATCGGCTTCGCCGGCGTCGAACTTCTGGCGCGGGCACCCGCATCGTTCGAGACGGGTCCTTGCCTCGCGTTCCCGCGACAAGGTCGCTTTCATCCTCTCCGTTATCTGCGCGGCCTGGCCGCCGCCATCGAGCAACGTGGGGGCACGCTCCACGGAGAGACGTTGGCGAAAGAAGTGAGCGGCGGAACGACGCCGAAGGTTCGCACATCGGCGGGCTGCGAAGTTCGAGCTGGCGCGGTGGTGATCGCGACCAACGGTCTCTTTCATCCCCGCATCGCCGTTCACTCGAAGCAGGCGCCCTATCGAACCTACGTCGTGGCATTTCGCATCCCCAAGGACAGCCTACCCGACGCGCTCTATTGGGATACGTCGGATCCCTATCACTACATTCGGCTCGAAATCGAAGGCGCTGATTGCCGGCTCATCGTCGGCGGAGAGGACCATCGCTCGGGCAAAGCCAACGACGCGGAGGAGCGGTACGGGCGCCTGGAACGGTGGGCGCGCGTACGCTTCCCCAGGGTCGAAGCGGTGACTCATCGTTGGTCGGGACAAGTGCTCGAACCGTTCGATTATCTCGCCTTCATCGGCAAAGATCCTTCGGGCGAGCGCAATGTGTACATCGCGACGGGTGATTCGGGACATGGGATGACGCACGGTACGATCGCCGGGATATTGCTTGCCGATCTGATGGCCGGGCGTACCAATCCGTGGAGCGAGATTTACGACCCCTCGCGCAAAACGGTGCGGGCCGCGCGCGAGTACGTTCACGACAACGTCGAGGTCGCGGCCGAATATGCAGAATGGCTGAAGCCGGAAACCTTTCGCCCCGAAGCGATCGCGGCCGGCGAAGGGGCGGTGGTTCAGCGCGGTCTCCACAAAGTAGCTCTCTACCGCGACCCCCAAGGGCAGGTCCACGAACGGTCGGCCGTCTGTACCCACCTCGGGTGCATCGTGGCGTGGAACAGCGATGCCAAGAGCTGGGACTGCGCTTGTCACGGCTCGCGCTTTGCCCCGACGGGCGAAGTGCTCAACGGCCCGGCGCAGACGCCTCTGGCGGCGGCACCGCCGCCGAAGACGAAGACACCGCGACGCTGGACGCGCTCGATCGGCGTCGGTGCCGCGGGCGGAGCCGTGGCGACGTTCGCCATGAGCCTGCTGCTGTTCGGGGTGAAAAGGCTCGGGCTCTTGGGCGAGGTTCCGCCCCGGAAAATTGTGCGCGGCCTGCGGCGGCGGGCTGGGATTTTCGCGCTGCCCCGCTCCGCCGACAACGCCGCGGCCCTCGCCGCACACTGGGGCTTCGGGATGGCGACGGGCGCGGTTTACGGCCTATTGCACCGGCGGCGGGCCGGGATTCTTCCCGCATCGCTGACCGGCGCGGGATACGGCGCCGCCGTATGGGCAACCAGTTATTATGGGTGGGTTCCGGCGCTCGGCATCATGCGTGCCCCCCACCGAGATCGGCCGTTCCGGCCGGCATCCATGATGGCCGGTCATTTGCTGTTCGGGAGCGTGCTCGGGACATTCGTCGACCGCTTCGCGCAGCACCGCCCCCCCGCTCTGGATAAATTCGCTCCCTGAGTCCACTTGGCGCGATGCATGGCCAGGCTGTAGGGGGTCATGAGTAGCCTGGCGAGATGTGCCGCGAGCGGGACCGAGGGGTCCACGAGGGGCTCGGCGCGGCCTGGCGGCACCTCAATTGCCGCCCCCTGGCGCGTGCTGTAGCATCCTTTATACGGGATGATAGGCGCCGGACGCGACAACCGCACGTTCTACGGCAAGTACCGCCTTTTGGCCGAATTGGGTCAGGGTGGCACGTCCCACATCTGTCTGGCGGTCGCTCAGGGGCCCAACGGCTTCAACAAGCTGGTCGTGCTCAAGCTCCTGAAGCCCGAGCTCGCGGAGGACGAGGATTGCCGCAACATGTTTCTCAACGAAGCGCGGCTCGCCGCACGTCTGCGCCATCCGAACGTCGTCCAAACGAACGAAATCTTCGAAGAGAACGGACGGCCGGTCATCGTCATGGAGTATCTGGAGGGAGCGCCGCTCTCCAAATTGCTGCTTCGCTCGCGAGAAGCGGAGCGATCGCTCTCCGTGCCGATGCATCTTCGCATCATCTGTGAGGTGCTGAACGGCCTGCACTACTCGCACGAGCTCAAGGACTACGACGGTACGCCACTCGGCGTCGTCCACCGGGACATGACGCCACAGAACATTTTCATTTCTTTCGACGGCAGAGTTACCCTGCTCGATTTCGGGATCGCCAAGCTCACGGTGTCGGTCACCGAGACGCAAGCCGGCGTTTTGAAGGGCAAGATCCGCTACATGGCCCCCGAACAGATCCTCGGCGAGACCGTGGACCGCCGCACCGATATTTTCGCGGCGGGCATCCTGTTCTGGGAAGCGATCGCACAGGAAAAAATGTGGCGCGACCTTCCGGATACGACGGTCATGCACAACATCGTGAACGGCATCATTCCGTCGCCGCGGACGACACGCCCCGACGTTCCCGAGCGACTGGAAGCGATTTGCATGAAGGCGCTCGCGCTCAACCCGAGCGACCGATATGCGACCGCCGCCGAGCTCCAGTCCGATCTCGAAGATTGGTTGAGCGAGCATCCGGTCACGAATCGCACGATCGGGTGCTACGTCGGTTCGCTCTTCTCCGACGTGCGCGTGCGAACCGGCCGCGTCATCGAACAACAGCTGGGCACCACGCCACCAGAAGGCTCGGGATCGAGCCGAACCGAGGAACGGTTTGCGCAGACCGCGGACCTGACGTTTGCCGCATCGGCGGAGAATGCTCCAGGAGCGGACACCATCACGCAGATCGCGAAGACATTGCGGCGGGCGCGGTCACTATGGTTCGTCGCGGCTGGGCTCGCGGTGATCGGAGGGATCTTTCTCGCGCGGCATTTCCGCACGCGCCCCCCTATCGTGATCGCAGAGCCGCTCGCCAGTCCCATGGCTGGCCTGGCTCCCCCGCCCATCGAGCCGGCTCCCCCCGCAGCTCCCCCGCCTCCGGCGGTCGAGACAGCCGAAGTTGCACTCAAGTTGAGCGCGACGCCTTCCACCGCCAAAATTTTCATCGATGGTCGAGCGCTGCCCACGAATCCATACTCGGGCAACGTGACGTGGGACCCGGCATCCCACTCCGTTCGTGCGGAGGCGCCCGGTTATTCGATGGAAGAACGGCACCTGGCCTTCGCCTCGGATACCCAGCTCACGCTGAAACTCAAACCGGCGAGACCTGGCCCTCGTGCGCAAGCAGCTCCTCGCACCCCTACGTCACAACCGACCACGGCTCCTGCCAAGCCGGAGCCGAGCATCAATTGCGACCCGCCGTACGTGATCGATCCCGAGGGCATTCGTCGCCTCCGACCCGAGTGCGTCTCCGCCAAGGGGGGCTGATTCGCGGCTTGGCCTTGGCCGTCCGTCAGCGCGGGACGATGTCGTAGCAGAGACAGCCAGTGCCGGTGCAGGGCACTCCACCCGGCCCGAGGCACGGAATGCCATTGCAGCAGTCGCTGCTCGACTTGCAAGCTTGGCCGAAAAGGGCGCAGATTCCCCCATCTGCCGGCGGCGGGGGCGGCGTCGTGGCGTCGCTCGTTCCGGCGTCGGTCCGCGGCGTCCCAGCGTCGGACGGCGGGGGCGGCGGAATCGCGACGCAGGATCCATTGGTGGAGCCAGGCGCGGTGACGCACATCGATCCGACGCAGCAGTCGCCGTTGATGGTACACGAGCCGCCCGCGGGCATGCAGGTCCCCCCGTCGGGACCTTGTAAGCACCGCAGCACGCCGTTGGGATCCGGCACGCAGGGTACGCGATCGCAACAGTCGGCCGACGACGCGCACGTCTCGGCCACCTTGCGGCAGGTCCCGAGCCCGTGGCATCGAGGCACGCCGAGCGGGTCGAGCTGGCAGGCGCCCGAATTGCCGACCGCTCCGCAGCAGTCATTTCGAGCTGACGAGATGCTGCAGGGATAATCCTTGTAGTGGCAAACGTTACCCTCGGGATTGCAGCTTCGCGGATTGCGACAGATGCCAACGGTCTGGCCGGGCTCGAGGTCACAAACGACATTGCCAGCACCGGGTAGGCCGGTCCCCGGGGCACCGCAGCAGTCGCTCGTCTTGCGGCAAAGATCGCCGTTGACATGGCAGCCATTCGCGCGCTGGCAGACGTGCACGCCGCTAGGCCCATAGGGCACACAGAGGCGGCTGCAGCACTGGTTACAGCCGTCGCAAACCGTACCGTCCACACCACGGCAGTACGTCGGCCCGGCGGGTTGCTCGCCGCAGGTGCCCACCGTCGCACCGGCCGCCTTGTTGCACGTCCCGGTGCAGCAATCTGGCCCCGACGAGCAGACGTCGCCGAGTTGGCTACAGAAGGACGAGACGGCGCAGATGCCGTTCTTGCAGAGCTTCGAGCAGCATTCTGCATTCGCCGTGCAGGTATTGCCGAGTGTTTTGCAGGTGGGATTCAGGGTTTGGCAGGTCCCACCGGCGCATGTCCCGCTGCAGCAGGCGGCGTTGCTGGTGCACGCTCCCTTGTCGCTGACGCACGTCGCGGCGCAGGAGCCCCCGTTGCAGCTGAGCGAGCAGCAATCGGCGCTCGCCCCACAGGTGCCGCCGGCCGCGACGCACGCCCCGCCGCCTCCCGTCCCGCGGCAAGTGTGCGTGGTTGCGTCGCAGGTGCCCGTGCAGCATTCGGCGCCCGTCGAGCACGCCTGACCCGCTGCAGTGCAGGGACCGCCGATCGAAGAGTCCCCGTTTGCGCCGACAGAAGCGTCGCTCCGCCCGTTGCTCGAACCACCCGTACCCGTACCCGTACCCGTATCGGTAGGCAGGTCGCTCGTACCTCCACAACTCGAGACGAGCACCAGAAGTACACACAGGTAACCAACGTATCGGCTCATGGACGACTCTCCACCACCGCTCCCTAGTCGACAAACGAGCGGCGGTCATTCTCCGTACCATTTGGACAGGTTCACCGTCCAGATGGTCACTCGAGTTATCACCCATGCAAGACCGCGCAAGCCACGCCTTATCGACGTAGGCGGTACGAACCGTGGCCACCGGCGTGACCATCGGGTGTCATCGCGATGGAGTCGAGTGTACGAAAAGCGTGTCGATTGCCCACACGCTCGCCACGCGGCCGACCGTCATTGCAAACAACTGGCTAGCGCTACTTGATCACTTCGGTCGCAATCACGAGGATCGTGCCGGCCGCGGTATTGGGCACGTAGAGAAGCTTCGTCGGCTCGTCGAGATAGAAGTCGGCGGTCGTTTGAAAACCGACGCCGCTGATGAGGCGCTTCATGTTTTCGCCGTTCGCGTCCATTCTCCACACCGCCCCGTTTTCGAAGCTCGAGACGAAGATGGTTCCGTCGGAGGCTTGCTCGACGCCGTCGGCTCCGCGAAGGCCGGTCGCAAGGATGGTCTTGGTGTTCTTCTTGGCGTCGACCTCCACGACGTTGCCGTGAAAGAAGTCGAGAACGAGCAACGTCTTGCGCTTCTTCGTCTCGGTAACCCCGTTGATGACGAGCAGCTTGCGCGACGGCTCGAACACGCTGGTGACCTTGCCGTCCATCGTGATTCGATAGACGCGAGCCACTGCGGCGATCGCGTAGGCTGCCTCGCTATCGGGGGGAATGAGATGGCCGGCGACCGGAGATGGGGGCACTTCTCGCATGAGATCGCGACGGCCCATCTCGGTGACGTACACGGCTTTGCCACCGCTCTCGGTCGCTGCATCGTTGAAGAAGTTGGCCGAGAAAGGAAACTTCGTAGCCTCCGCCAGCACGGTCTTGTTGCCGGTCTCGTCGATCTTCCAGATTTTCTGCTGATCGGCTGCCACCAAGAATTGCCCCGTGAAGGCAAGGCCCCGCGGGTTCTCGAGACCGCTCACGAGGGTGGTGACGACGCCGGTACCTAGCTCGACCTGACGGATTTCACCGTCGAACACGCCGAGATTTCCGGACGGGCCCTGGATCGACACGTAGAACTTGCCGCCCCAACCTTTCACGATGCTTTCCGGGCGGGGGCCGACGGAGATCGACGCGAGCTGCGCCTGCGCTGCAGTCGAAAAGAAGGTGATGCCCAGGAAGAGGGCGAGGATCTTCATCATGTTCATTTTTGCCGAAGTCAAGTGGCCGGAGCTTGCGAGATGGGACCGCGATTCAACCAACGAAACAGGAGGACCGAACGGTTGAGGGAGAAAACTATCATGAATGTAAAAGCAGGGGGCACGCTCGACGTGTCGGGCCTCGGGCTCTAGCATCACGCCATGCCGACGGCGCGGGCGCTCGCCCATGCAGGCTTGATCGTCCTTGCGCTCGCCGCTTGCGGCGATGCGAGCAAGGCCGATCGCGTCGAAGCGCCGCTGCTCGGCCTCGACCGAAGGCCAGAGAACCCCACGTGCCTTGCGAGTGCGGGGGCCGAGATGAGGGCACCGAGATCGTGGATGGTTGGATTCGTGGCGTGACGTCGTGCTCATGAACATTTCGCTGCCAAGGAGGTCACACTCATGAAGTTTGCGAATCAGGTCCTGGCTTTCGCGTCGCTCTTTGCGTGGCTCGGAGGATCCAGCTGCGGATCGAGCTCCTCGAGCGCCGTCAATCCGCCGGCCGGCGGCAGCGAGACGACGACTTCCACGGGATCAGCTGGTGCGGGCGGGCAAGGGGGATCGACCGGAGGAGCGGCTGGCGGCAACGAGGACAGCGGAACGCCGGCCGAACAGGTGAAGGAATTCGTGATACCGCAATCGATGGGGTGCAACACCACGACGCCCTACCCACATGACCCCGCCGTCGATGAGCGCAACGGCATCGTCTACTATGTCGACTCGGACAACAGCTGCGTCGGGCGCTACGACCCATCGACCATGCAATGGACGGCGTGGGCGACGCCGACGCCGGGGTCCCGCCCCCATGGCCTGACTGTCGCGCCCGATGGTCAGGTGTTTTATACTGCGCAGAGCGCCAGTCTCATCGGCCGGCTCGATCCCGTTGCCGGAATGATCGTCAAAGAATATCCGGTGATGACCGACCCGCACACGCCGATCTTCCATATGGGAGCGGTTTGGTTCACTTCTCAGCAGGGAAATCGTTACGGGCGGCTGGATCCAGCGAGCGGAGCCGTCAATCTTTACAATGCTCCCACCGAATCCTCGCAGCCATATGGAGTCGACGATGCCCCCAATGGTCATCTCTGGATCGCTCTCTTCGGTACCTACAAGCTCGGCGAGCTCGACCCGACGAACCCGGCGACACTCCAAGAACACCTGCTGCCCGACGTGAGCTCGCGACCGCGCCGGATTGCCGTCGATAAGAACGGCGTGGTCTGGTACGGCGACTACAGTCGCGATCGGCTTGGGATGTACAACCCCGCCACGATGCAACATAAGGACTGGCCCACGCCGAGCCCGATGGGTCTCCCGTACGCCATCGGCATCGGGCCAGACGGGCGGGTTTGGTACAACGACGATGGGGCGTCGCTCATGGCAGCCTTCGATCCGCTGACCGAGATGACGCAAACGGTCGCGATCCCGACCCGCGGCTCCACGGTGCGGAACTTCGCCGTCGATACGCCGAGACGTCGCATTTGGCTCGCCCTCAGCGGCACTGGCCGGCTCGGCATGATCCAGCTCTGAAAGTCTTTCGCGAGAAGGCATGGAAGTGTCGCCCTCCGGACACTAAACTGGGCCGGAACAGGCCGACTGCATGGGTCCGGCTGGACCCTCGAGCCGCCGGCAAAGGTTTTCGTTTGACCACCCGCATAGCTTTCGCCAGCCAGGCCGACGCCTTAGTGGGCGGTCCCTCCGGTTCGTCGCAAGCCGACGCCGCCCAGGCCGCGCCCGCGAGCGCGACCTTCGTCCGCCCCTCGTTCGACCAGGTATATGCCACCACGTTTCCTTTCGTTTGGCGCACCGCCCGCCGTCTCGGCGTGGGGGACAGCTCCCGCGATGACGTGACCCAAGAGGTATTCGTCACCGTCTATCGGCGGCTGGGGCAGTTCGAAGGGCGCTGCTCCATCAAGACTTGGGTGTTCAGCATCATGATGGGAATCGTTCGAAATTATCGACGAACCCGGCGCCGAAAAGGGGCGGGCCACGCGGTTTCGGCTTCGGTCGTCGACCCCGAAGTTCTGGCTGCGTTGACCCCCGATCCGTTGGAGCAGGCGAGCCGGGCGCAAGCGGGCCGCATCGTGCATCAGATTCTCGACGAGCTCAGCGACGAGAAAGCCGTCGTATTCGTCCTCGCCGATCTCGAGGACATGACGGTACCGGAAATTTCCGAGCTCATGAATACGAACGTCAACACGGTCTACTCGCGTTTGCGCGCAGCCCGGAGGGAGTTCAACGAAGCACTGGCGCGGATGAACGAAAGGGGGGGAAATCGCCATGACTGACCTGAGTCCCGAGGCGCGCGCGCTCCTGCGCGCTGCCCGCCGCCTCGACGATCCAACGGAACAGGATTCTCGCCGCGTGCGGTCGTCGGTGCTCGCGAGGGTCGGGACGGCTGCGGGAATCGGTGCGAGCATCGGGGCCACCGTCCACGCGTCGTCGCTGGCGGCCAGCACGGCCGTGCTGCTTGGAAGCACCGCAGGAAAGATCGGGGTGGCCCTCCTTCTCGCGGGTGGGCTTTCCACCGGTGCTTATGTCGCGGTCCGCTCGCGCGCGCCGGCGACGGCGGCGCCCGTGGTCGCGCAGGTGGCGACGGCCCCGCCGGTCATCGCGCCATCGCCGGCACCCCCGACGAGGCGGGAGGAGCCAGTGCCGGAACGTCCGTCGTCCGCAACGACGACAACGACGACAGCGCGCAATCGCGCCCCTGCTCCCGCGACGCGCCGCGCGCGCTCCGATCTCGAGGCGGAGGTGCGCCTCCTGCAAGAGGCTGACGCCGAGCTCCGGCGCCGAGATCCCGAAGCGGCGCTGGCGCGATTGGCCGAGCATGCCTCGAAGTATCCGTCGGGAACGCTGGCCCAGGAGCGCGAGGGCATCCGCGTCATTGCATTGTGCCGGGCGGGTCGGCTGCCGGAAGGCAGAGCGGCGGCCGAGCGCTTCCTCTCGCAGGCTCCGAAATCATCGCTCGCCACCCGCGTGCGGGCGGCGTGCGGAGAACCCTAAAATCGCTTTCACGGATACCAGACGAGCTGCAAGCGCTCGGAAATCCCGAGCTGCGTCGCCGTGTGCACCCGTCCGATGTTTTGGAGGACGAAGCTCGCGCGGCCCGGCGTGTAATTCGCGTCGATGCCGAAGCTGAGCCGCAGCGTGCCGTTGAGCGCGACATCGACGCGTGGCCCGAGCATGAAAGTCACCAGGTTCGCGACGGCCGAGCCCGGAGACGTCACTCCGAAACCCTCGGCGCTCAGTCGATCGAAACTCGCGCCGGCGCAGGCGAACAGATCGATTCCCCCGCGCGCGATGCGCGGACAGAGCCGTAGCCCCGCGCCGACGAGCAGGAATCGACCGCCGGCGGCCGTGTGTTGGACCGTGATGCTCTGAGGCAGGTAGGCGGCTCCGGTGAGTTCGAGCGCACCGGCCGGAATCCGTGCGCCCAGCCCCAGCTCGAAACCGATTCCCGGCTCCTTGAGCAAGCCGAGCTCGGATCGAGGGCCGAGGGCGATGAACCAGGGCGATGGCCCTGGCGGTGGTGGCGGCGGCGTCGCTGGCGGAGCCGGCGCAGGCACCTCGCGCTCGCGCACCGGGGGAGCAGCCGGCATTTCCCGCTTGCCTGCGTTGGAGTCGATGGTCAGCGCGATGACGAGGGCGACGGCCTTGGCCACCGCTCGACAATTGGTCCCCGAGAGCACCCGCTCACCGGATTGGCCGGCGTATTCGCTCCGAACGCGGGCCCGCCACCCTTCGTCGTCGCTACCCGTCACCTCGACCAGCGCACGCAACGTGCCCCGCTCGGCCGCCGGGTTGCCGACCAAGCGCGCGATCTCGCGTTCGATTTCCTGGGCCGCAGGACAGGGCGGAGGCGCTTGCCAGGTCAGATCGAGCCAGCGCGCATCATCGGCATGGCCAGCGCGAGGAAACCATGCCCACACGACCGCGAGGAGCAACAAGCCGAAGCTCCGATTCGGCCGAGACACCATCGGCCCGTTTTTGTCCGATCGCCTGTTCGAAATCCAGCGAAGAGCGCCGGCGTCTCACGGAAAGTGCAAAACACGGACATCTACCGCGAAGCGCTTGGCTTGCGGGCCTAGACTTGCAACCGCCGGAAGGAACGCTTCAACATA
>Ga0137374_10009677_pt1 | contig 11366 bp, 9 predicted proteins | sample SagtaG_20_FD_104811 | JGI IMG/M metagenome (GOLD analysis project Ga0137374, IMG submission 104811) | Vadose zone soil microbial communities from Sagehorn Ranch, Mendocino, California, USA - Sage1_R_100_16 metaG | ecosystem: Environmental > Terrestrial > Soil > Vadose zone | place: USA...
CGACGAGCAGGACAGACCAGCTCGTGGGCGAGGGGGGAGTTGAACCCCCACGTCCTTACGGACACACGGACCTGAACCGTGCGCGTCTGCCATTCCGCCACTCGCCCGAGCAGGGTGGCAGGGTAGCACGTGCAGCCGGCTGACCACCCACTCCAGCGGCGGCACAGATACGATCGGTGCCGACTGTCCGAGGAGGGTCCGTCGTGGGTGTGCTGCAACGCTTCGAGCGCCGGCTCGGGGGACTGGTGGGCAACGCCTTCGCGCGCCTGTTCAAGGGACAGGTGGAGCCGATCGAGCTGGCCAAGGCCCTGCAGCGCGAGGCGGAGGACAAGCGGGCGGTCGTCGGGTCCGGCCGGGTGCTGGTGCCGAACCGGTACGAGGTGGAGCTCGGGGTCACCGACCACGACCGGCTGGCGCCGTGGGAGGCGCAACTGACGCAGACGCTGGCCGAAATGGTCCAGGAGCACGTCGATGAGGAGGGCTGGTCCACGTTCGGCGACATCGAGGTGTCGCTGCACCGGGCGGAGGACCTGGCGACCGGGATGTTCCGGATCAACAGCCGGGTCGATCCCGACGCCGGGCCCCGCCGCCGCCCGGTGTACCAGGGCGGCGAGTCCGCCGACCCGGCCGGCTTCGGCGCACCCGGCGCGGTGCCCGGCCCGAGCAGCGTGCCCAACCCCGGCATGCCGGCCGGCATGCCGGGCGTCGGCGCGATGGCCCCGCCCGGTAGTGCCCCGCCCGGCATGGGCGCACCGGGCATGGCGCCGCCGGTGCCCGGTCCCGGGTTCGGCCCCGGATTCGGCGAGGGGTACGGCGGCGGGTACGCCCCGGACCCGTACGCGCAACCCGGCGCCCCCCAGTACGCGCCGCAGCAGCCGTCCTACGGCCCGCCGTCCGGATCCACCCCGGCGGTGCAGACCCGGCACTGGCTGATCGTGGACGGCTCGGACCGGCGGGTGGCCCTGCAGGCCGGCACCAACGTGGTCGGCCGCGGGCAGGACGCGGACCTGCGGCTGGCCGACACCGGGGTCTCCCGCCGCCACGTCGAGGTGCGATTCGACGGGCAGAACGCCACCCTGCACGACCTCGGCTCTACCAACGGCACGATCGTGAACGGGCACCGGGTGCAGAGCTGGCAGCTCGCCGATGGCGACGTGATCCGGATCGGGCACAGCGTGCTGGTGTACCGGCAGGCGCCCGCATGACCGCAGCACGCGCCGGCTGCCCGCCAGGGGGCGCCGCATGAACACACCCCTCGTGGTGGTGCAGGCCACCCGAATCGGGTTCCTGATCCTGCTGTGGGTCTTCGTGTTCGCGGCGCTCCGGGTGATCCGCGCGGACCTGTTCGGCGGTGGCCAGGCCCGGATGGCGACGGTGCCGGCCCGGCCGGCGCCTCGGCCGGCCAAGCCGAAGCGGCGCGGCAGGTCGCCGCGCCAACTCCTGGTGGTGGACGGCGCGCTGACCGGCACCAAGATCACCCTGTCCGAGGCCCCGATCATGATCGGCCGGGCCAACGACTCGACGCTGGTGCTGACCGACGACTACGCCAGCTCGCGGCACGCCCGGTTGACCCAGCGGGACGGAGACTGGTACCTCGAAGACCTCGGTTCCACGAACGGCACGTACCTTGACCGCACCAAGGTGACCGGTCCGATCCACGTCCCGCCAGGCGTCCCCATCCGGATCGGCAAGACAGTCCTCGAGCTCCGTTCATGAGGCCCGGCACCCGCCGGTCATGAACAACGAAAGGCCCCAGGTGGCACAACCCCCCCGTACCGCGAAGCGAGGCGAGCGATGAGCTTCGCCCTCCGCTACGCCGTTCGCTCCGACCGCGGCCTGATCCGCGGGAACAACCAGGACTCGGTCTACGCCGGCCCGCACCTGCTCGCCATCGCCGACGGCATGGGCGGGTACGCGGGCGGCGAGGTGGCCAGCAAGGTGGTGATCACGGCGCTGGCGCGGGTGGACGAGGACACCCCGGGCCCGGATCTGCTGTCCGCCCTGCGCGCCGCCACCGAGGCGGGCAACCAGCACCTGCGCGACATGGTCGAGGAGGACCCGGCGCTTGACGGCATGGGCACCACGCTGACCGCGCTGCTGTTCGCCGGCACCCGGCTCGGCGTGGTGCACGTCGGCGACTCCCGCTGCTACCTGCTGCGTGACGACGAGCTGTCGCAGATCACCCACGACCACACGTTCGTGCAGGCGCTGGTGGACGAGGGCCGGCTCACCCAGGAGGAGGCCGGAAACCACCCGCAGCGTTCGCTGCTGCTGCGGGCACTGAACGGTGGCGAGGTGGAGCCGGACCTGTCGGTGCGGGAGAGCAGGGTGGGCGACCGGTACCTGCTCTGCTCGGACGGGTTGACCGCGGTGGTGTCCACCGAGACGCTGGCGGACACGCTGCGGATCGAGCGGCCGCAGAACTGCGCGGACCGGCTGGTCGAGCTGGCCCTGCGCAGCGGCGGGCCGGACAACATCACCGTGATCGTGGCGGACGTCATCAACGACCAGTACGGCGACGACGTGCCGGTGGTGGACGGCGCCGCCGGGATCAACAACGGCCGGCGTGAGGTGGCGCCGACCAGTGCGGCGGCTCGGGCCGCCATCGCGGCACCCACCAACGTCAAGCCCGACCCGGAGCCGATGGCCTCCCCGCCGCCCCGGCCGCGGCACCGAATCCGGCGGCTGGCCCTCGGGCTGCTCGCGCTCGTCGTGCTCAGCGGCGGCGCGTACGGGTTGTGGCGGTGGACGCAGACGCAGTTCTTCGTCGGGGTGGCCAGCGACAGGGTCGCCGTGTACCGGGGGATCAACGCCAGCGTCGGCCCGGTGCACCTGTACCGGCTGGCCTCCACCTCGGACCTGGTGGTGGCCGACCTGCAGCAGGTCGCCCAGGACAAGGTCACCGACGGCAGCCTGACCGCGACCAGCCAGGCCGCCGCGGACCAGATCGTGGACCGGCTGCGGCACGACAACCTGCTGCCGGAGTGCCCGAAGCCCGGCGCCACCCCGTCGCCGACGCCGGCCAGGACCACCGCGCACCCGACGAAGGCACCGCCCGGGCCGACCCGGCCGGCCCCGTCGAAGACCACCCCGCCGCCACCCACCAGCACCGCGGCGGCCACCGCCACCGAGACGCTCGAACCGGGCAAGGACTGCAGGGTGGTGGGCTGAGTGAGCTACCAGGCCCTGGGTGACGCGCGGGCGGCGCGCGCCACGGGCGACCCGCCACCGCGCACCGGCCGTGGCGTGGAGCTGGCCATGCTGCTGTTCGCGGTGGTCCTGGTCACCGCCGCGGACGCCGTGGTGGACCTGAACACGAGCAACCACGTGGGCACCGACGTGGTCACCTACGGCACCGGGTTCGCCCTGCTGTGGCTGTCCGCGCACATCGTGGTGCGGATCCTGGCGCCGTACGCCGACCCGCTGCTGCTGCCCTGCGTGGCGTTGCTGAACGGCCTCGGCCTGGTGCTCATCCGCCGCCTGGACATCGCCTCGGCGCAGCGCGCCCTGCAGGGCGGCGACCCGGTGCCGCGCGGCGACGCCAGCGTGCAGATCGTCTGGACCGGGCTCGGCCTGGGGCTGTTCATCGCCACCCTGCTGATCATCCGCAACCACAAGACGCTGGCCCGGTACGCGTACACGCTGGCCTTCGCCGGGCTGGTGTTCCTGGCCCTGCCGGCGCTGCTGCCGAGCCGGTTCTCCGAGGTGAACGGGGCCAAGATCTGGCTCAAGGCGCCGGGGTTCTCCATCCAGCCGGGGGAGTTCGCCAAGCTGGCGCTGCTGGTCTTCTTCGCCGCCTTCCTGGTGGACAAGCGGGACGTGCTCAGCCTGGCCAGCCGCCGGTTCGTGGGGATAGACCTGCCCCGCGGGCGGGATCTCGGTCCGGTCATCGTCGCGTGGGCGGCGAGCGTCCTGGTTCTCGTGGGCGAACGCGACCTCGGCAGCTCGCTGCTGTTCTTCGGCATCTTCGTGGTGATGCTGTACGTGGCCACCGAGCGGACGAGTTGGCTGATCATCGGCGTACTGCTGTTCGTCGCCGGCGCGTTCGTGGCGTACCACATGTTCAGCCACGTGCAGACCCGGGTGGAGTTCTGGCTACACCCGTTCGCGCACAAGGCCAGCGCGACCCAGATCCTGCAGTCGCAGTTCGGGCTGGCCACCGGCGGGCTGTTCGGCACCGGGTTGGGCCACGGGCACCCCGAACTGGTGCCGTTCGCCAAGACGGACTTCATCGTCTCCGCGGTGGGCGAGGAGCTCGGCATGTTCGGGCTGGTCGCCGTCCTGATGGTGTACGCGATCCTGGTCGAGCGCGGGTTCCGCGCCGCGCTGCTGGTCCGCGACTCCTTCGGCAAGCTGCTCGCGGCCGGGCTGGCGTTCTCGCTGGCCTGGCAGGTCTTCGTGGTGGTGGGCGGCGTCACCAAGCTGATCCCGCTGACCGGCCTCACCACGCCGTTCCTGTCCTACGGGGGCTCCTCGCTGGTGGCCAACTTCGCGTTGGTGGGGCTGCTGATGCGGGTCTCCGACGGCGCCCGACGGCCGGCGGCGCCGCCGACCCCGAAGCCGCCCCTGGCCGAGGCCGTTACCGAGGTGGTGAGACCGTGAACGCCCCCGTCCGGCGGGTCGCCGTCGCGGTGATGGTGCTGTTCGCGCTGCTCATCGGCAACGCGAACTATGTGCAGGTGGTGCGCGCCGACCGGCTGCGGAACGACCAGTCGAACCAGCGCACGCTGCTGGATGAGTTCCAGCAGCAGCGGGGCGCGATCGTGGTGGACGGCCGGGCCATCGCCACCTCGAAGGAGACCAACGACCGGCTGCGGTACCTGCGCACGTACCCGTACGGCGCGCTGTACGGGGCGCTGACGGGGTACTACTCGCAGTTCCGCGACGCCGACGGCAACACCGTCAAGACCGGCCTGGAGAAGGCGGAGGACCCGATCCTGTCCGGCAGCGACGTCCGGCTGCTGACCAGGCGGTTCGTGGACCTGATCACCGGACGGGACGCCCGGGGCGGCAGCGTGGTGCTGACCATCAACGGACGCGCCCAGCAGGCGGCGTACAAGGCGATGGCCGGCCGCAAGGGCGCGGTGGTCGCGCTCGACCCCACGACCGGCGCGATCCTGGCCATGGTGAGCACGCCGTCCTACGACCCGAGCGCGCTGGCCAGCCACGACCCGAAGAAGGTGATCGCGGCGGACAACAAGCTCCGCAAGGACCCGGACAACCCGCTGACCAACCGGGCGATCAACGAGCGGTACCCCCCGGGCAGCGTGTTCAAGGTGATCGTGTCCGCGGCCGCGCTGAAGAACGGGTACCAGCCGGACACCCTGATCGAGGCCCCGGACGCGCTGCCGCTGCCCGGCAGCAGCCGCAAGCTGCGCAACTTCGGCGGCGAGAGCTGCAACGGCGGCGGCCCGGACAGCCTGCAGCACTCGCTGACCATCTCCTGCAACACCGCGTTCGCGAAGCTGGCCCTTGACCTGAAGCAGGAGGCGGTACGCCAGCAGGCCGAGGCGTTCGGCATCACCGACCAGGGCTTCGCGATGCCTCTTGCGGTGGCGCCCAGCACCATCGGCCCCATCCCGGACCAGGCGGCCCTGGCGCTGTCCGCGATCGGCCAGAAGGACGTGCAGATCACCCCGCTGCAGGGCGCCATGATCGCCGCCGCGGTGGCCAACCACGGCCGGCTCGAGCAGCCGTTCCTGGTCAGGGAGGAGCGGGCACCCGACCTGTCCACGGTCAAGCGCACCGACCGGGGCAAGGAGTCGGAGGTGATGCCGGTCGACGTCGCGGACAAGCTCGGGTCGATGATGGTGAGTGTGGTCCAGAGCGGCACCGGCACGCTCGCCCAGATCCCCGGGTACGACGTGGGCGGCAAGACCGGCACGGCCGACCACGGGCCGCAGAACCCGGACGGCAGCTTCCAGCAGCCGCCACACGCCTGGTTCGTCGGGTACGCGAGCAAGGACGGCACCGCAAAGGTGGCGGTCGCGGTGATCATCGAGAGCGGCGGCGTCTCCGGCAACGAGACCACCGGCGGCAAGAAGGCCGCGCCGGTCGCGAAGGACGTCATGCAGGCGATCCTCGGCGTCCAGGGAGGCAACTAGGCGATGGCCTCCCTGACCCAGGACACCCAGCTCGGCGGCCGGTACCGGCTGATCAGCCGGATCGCCATCGGCGGCATGGGCGAGGTCTGGCGCGCGGAGGACGAGCTGCTCGGGCGGCACGTCGCGGTGAAGGTGCTGAAGAGCGAGTTCACCTCCGACCCGACCTTCCTGGAGCGGTTCCGCACCGAGGCGCGGATGACGGCCTCGCTGTCGCACCCCGGGATCGCCAGCGTGTACGACTACGGCGAGGTCGGGGTGCCAGGCGCCGCGGGCGCGAGAGACGGCGTAGTCGACAACGACGACACCGACGAGGCCAGGACCGCGTACCTGGTGATGGAGCTGGTCGAGGGCGAGCCGCTGTCCGCCATCCTGGCGCGCGGCGGCCGCATCCCGACCGACCGGACGCTGGACATAGTGGCGCAGGCGGCCGTCGCGCTGGATGCCGCGCACCGGGCCGGCATGGTGCACCGCGACGTCAAGCCGGGGAACCTGCTGGTGGCACCGGACGGGGTCGTGAAGATCACCGACTTCGGCATCGCCCGGGTGGCCGACACGGTGCCGCTGACGCAGAGCGGGATGGTGGTCGGCACCGCGCAGTACTTCAGCCCCGAGCAGGCCGAGGGCCGCATCGTGAACGCGGCGAGCGACGTCTACTCCCTGGGCGTGGTCGCGTATGAGTGCCTGGCCGGACGGCTGCCGTTCGTGGCGGACAACCCGGTGACGGTGGCGATCATGCAGATCCGGGACACCCCGCCGCCGCTGCCGGCCGACATCGCGCCGCCCGTGCACCATCTCGTGGCGCGTGCCATGGCCAAGGACCCCCGGCAGCGGTTCCCCACCGGCGGCCAACTCGCCGCGGCGGTGCGCGCGGTGCGCAGCGGCCACGCGGGCCCGCACACCATGCCGCCGATGGCCGCGCCGATCCACGCCGGCCCGATGCCGCACGCGCCGACCGGTCGGGTGCCCGGCGGAGCCGTCCCCGGCGGGCCACCTGCAGCTGTCCCGGGGGGGCCGGTCCCGGGGAGTCCCGTCCCGAGCCGTCCGGTCCCGGGGGGTCCCGTCCCGAGCCGTCCGGTCCCGAGCGGTCACGTCCCGAGCCGTCCAGTGCCAGGCGGTCCGGTGCCGAGCGGTCCGGTGCCGAGCGGTCCGGTGCCGAGCGGTCCGGTGCCAGGCGGTCCGGTGCCGAGCGGTCCGGTGCCGAGCGGTCCGGTGCCGAGCGGTCCGGCGCCGAGCGGTCCGGCGCCGGGCGGGCCGCGTACCGGTCCGCCACCCGGGCCGATGTCCGCGCCCGGCCGCCGCCTGCCGCCGCGCACGGCGCCGCCGGTGCCGGCCAACCCCGGACGGCCTCGCGGAGGTCTGAACGGCCGTGGCCGGATGCTCGTGGTCGTGCTGCTCTGCGTGCTGGGCATCGCGCTGCTGATCACCGGCACGGTCCTGCTGATCAACAAGAGCAACCGGCCCGGGCCGACCGGCACGCCGGCACCGAGCAGCGGGCCGTCACCGGGCGGCCAGCCCACCAGTCCTGACCCCGGTGCGGAGATTCCCGGTTCGCTGCCGCCGTTGAGCCCGCGCAGCCTCGAGCACCGCGACCACTCCGCGGTGGAGCGGGAGCTGCGCGCTCTGCGGTACACCGTCTCGACCGTGTTCGACCCCGACGCCACCGGCGGACCGGGTCAGGTAGTACAGGTGGTACCCGACGAGAACGGCCACGTGGTGCTCGTCGTCGTACCTGACAATAAGAACGACAACAAACTGAGGACGCAATGACACAGCCACGCCTGCTCGGAGGCCGCTACCAGGTCGGGGACACCCTCGGCTACGGCGGCATGGCGGAGGTGCACCACGGCCGCGACGTGCGCCTGGGCCGCGAGGTCGCCATCAAGGTGCTGCGCGCCGACCTCGCCCGCGACCCGTCGTTCCAGGTGCGGTTCCGCCGCGAGGCGCAAGCTGCCGCCGCGCTGAACCATCCCTCGATCGTTGCTGTGTACGACACCGGCGACGAGACGCCGGGCATCGGCCCGAACGGGCACGCGCCGTACATCGTGATGGAGTACGTCGACGGGCGGACGCTGCGCGACGTGCTGAAGGCGGAGGGCCCGCTGCACCCGCAGCGCGCGATGGAGATCGCCGCGGACATCTGCTCCGCGCTGGACTTCAGCCACCGCACCGGGATCGTGCACCGTGACATCAAGCCCGCCAACGTGATGATCACCAAGACCGGCGCGATCAAGGTGATGGACTTCGGCATCGCCCGCGCGGTGGCCGACAACGCGGCCACCGTCACCTCCACGCAGGCGGTGATCGGCACCGCGCAGTACCTGTCGCCGGAGCAGGCGCGGGGCGAGAAGGTGGACGCCCGCAGCGACGTGTACTCCCTCGGCTGCCTGCTGTACGAACTGCTCACCGGACACCCGCCGTTCACCGGTGACTCGCCGGTCGCGGTGGCGTACCAGCACGTCCGGGAGAACGCCACCCCGCCGTCCCAGGTCAACCGGGACGTGCCGCCAGCGGTGGACGCGATCGTGATGAAGGCGCTGGCGAAGCACCCGATGAACCGGTACCAGACCGCGGGCGAGATGCGCACCGACCTGCTGCGCGCGATGTCCGGCCGCCCGGTGCAGGCCGAGCCGGTGATGAGCGACGAAGAGCGCACGACGGTGCTGGGCGGCCCGCTCACCACCCGCGCCACGAGGCTGCCCGCGACGTACGCCGACACCGGCGACGACGACCGGGGCAACCGCCGGGCGCTGGCATTCGTGCTGCTCGGGCTCGCCGTCGTGGCGGTCTTCGTGGTGGCCGCGCTGATCACCATGAACCTGCTCAAGTCGCCCCCGCCGCCGGCCAAGGTCACCGTGCCGCCGGTGCTCGGACTGACCGAGGACGCCGCCCGGGCGAAGCTGATCGCTCAGGGCTTCAACGTCGGCACCACCGCGGAACAGGTCGTGACCAACCGGGCGCAGGTCGGCAGGGTGCTCAAGCAGGACCCGGTCGCCAACAGCCAGGTCGCCCAGGGCGCCACCGTGACGCTGACCGTCGGCCGCGCGCCGGCCACCCGCGAGATACCGGACGTGACCCAGTTCTCGAACTACGCCGCCGCCGCGCAGGCGTTGACCAGCGCGGGCTTCAAGCCGGTGGAGGCGCCGGTCAACAGCGACAAACCGGCCGGCACCGTGCTGGGCAGCACCCCGAAGGCGGGCACCCAGGCCGCGCCCGGCACCACCGTGCAGGTTCAGACGAGCAACGGCAAGGCTGGGATGCCCGACGTGGTCGGCAAGAAGGCCACCGAGGCCCAGATCCTGCTGGCCCAGCAGGGCTACACGAACGTCAAGCCGGTGGAGGCGGTGCCGACCGACGGCAGTGACTACGCGGCCGGCGTGGTGTGGAAGTCCGACCCGCCGAAGGACACCCCGGTGACGAAGGACCAGCAGATCATCCTCTCCGTCGTCCCGGAGAAGCCGCCGGAGCAGGCGCCGGCCCCCACATTCACCAGCATCAGCCCGAACACCGGCACGCAGAAGGGAGGCGACGAGGTCACCATCGTCGGCACGAACCTCGGCGGCGTGACCAGCGTGACGTTCGGCGACAAGGCCGGGACCAAACTCGTCCACGTGGACCAGAACACCATCCGCGTCACAACTCCGGCACAGCAGGCTCCCGGCGCGGTCACGGTCACGATGGTGGCCGACACCGGCACCGCTTCCAAGCCGAACGCGTTCCTCTACACCGCGGCCTGAGGCATGCTGCGGTCAGCCGGTGAACGCGGCTGACCGCAGCGCGGCGTACGGGGCGTCCAGTGCGGCGGCGTGCTCCCGGGCGGTCGGGTCGCCGCAGCCGGCCAGCCAGTTGGCAAGCAGCAGGTGACCGTGCTCGGTGAGCACCGCCTCGGGGTGGAACTGCACGCCCACGATCGGCAGCGTCCGGTGCCGCAGGGCCATCACCTCGCCGGCCGCGGTGCGCCCGGTTACCTCGATCTCGGGCGGCAGCGTCGGCTCGGCCACCGCCAGCGAGTGGTACCGCGTGGCGGCGAACGGGGAGGGCAGCCCGGCCAGCACGCCGGCTCCCTGGTGGTACACCTGCGAAGTCGAGCCGTGCAGCAGCGCCGGCGCCCGCCGCACCACGCCGCCCCAGACCGCGCCGATCGCCTGGTGCCCGAGGCAGACGCCGAGCAGCGGCAGCCCGCGCCCGGCGCACGCCCGGACCACCGCCATGCTGGCGCCGGCCTGCTGCGGGGTGCCCGGACCGGGGCTGACCAGCACGCCGTCCAGCCCGTCCAATTCGGCCACGCCCGGGGCGTCGTTGCGGCGGACCACGCAGTGCGCACCCAGCTCGGTCAGGTAGTGGAACAGGTTGTAGACGAAACTGTCGTAGTTGTCGACGACCAGGATCCGCGCCACTCGGCGGCTGGCGGCGGTCACTGGTTCACGGTCACGTCGTTGAACGGCAGCCGCGGCTCGACGTACGGGAAGACGACGAAGAACAGCAGCGCGGCCACGACGAGGAACAGGATGGCGCAGCCGGCGATCTTGCCGGGTAGGCCGCCGGGGAGCTTGCGCCAGATCCAGGTGTACACGGTCACCCCTTGAGAACGGGCGGCAGGCCCTTGGACTTCGGCCACGCCGGCCCGCTCAGCACGGCGTGGATGATCAGGCGCTCCCGGGCGGAGAACCGCGGGTGGCAGGTGGTCAGCGTGAGGAACCGCCCGTTCGGTGCCAGCCCGGGGTGACCCGGCACCGGTCTGATCACGTCCGTTTCTGACGGGTCGACGATCTGCTGCCCGGGGATCCCGAACTCGCCCGGCACGGACGGGTCGCCGGTGCGGCGGTCGCCCAGCACGCGGTACACGAAGTACGAGGTCTTGGTCTCGATCACGATCGCGTCGCCGGCCTTGAGCCGGTCCAGGTCGAGGAACGGCGAGCCCTTGCCGACCCGGTGCCCGGCGACGGCGAAGTTGCCGAGCTGCCCGGGCAGCGCGGTGGTCACGTAGTGCCCCGGGCCCTCGGCCAGCGAGGCTTCGCTGGTGCCCTCCACGATCACCCGGACGTAGTCCAGGCCCAGCGCGGGGATGCGGATCAACGCGATGCCCTCGCCGAGCGGGATACTGCGGACCTTGGCTCCCGGCTCGCCGACGGTCGGGGGGGCCAGCGGGTCATCCCCGCGGTCCCAGGTGTCGGACAGTTGGTGCGCGAGCTGACCCTGCTTCTGCTTGTTGAACAGATCGGTGATCCACAGCTCGTACACGACGAACAGCAGGATGATCACGCC
>Ga0137374_10009688_pt1 | contig 11361 bp, 13 predicted proteins | sample SagtaG_20_FD_104811 | JGI IMG/M metagenome (GOLD analysis project Ga0137374, IMG submission 104811) | Vadose zone soil microbial communities from Sagehorn Ranch, Mendocino, California, USA - Sage1_R_100_16 metaG | ecosystem: Environmental > Terrestrial > Soil > Vadose zone | place: USA...
GCCGAGCCGCAAGCGCTCCAGGAGGCCGTTAGCGTATGACGCGACCTGACAGCCGCCGACGCACCTAGGCCTGTTCAAACCGCTGAGAACGCCGTTTTTTCGGCGACCCCGCGGCCGCTCGCGAACGCGTTTCGCGGACTCGACGACGACGCCAAGCGCGCCCGCGGGTCAGTAGACGGCCTGAACATTGCTCTGGGCAATCCAGCGACCGCTTTTCCGCGCAACCGCACTGTCGCTGAACGGCCTGGCCTTAGCGCTTGATGATGTTGTGGATCTCGAGCAGCTCTGGCTCGCCCGGCTCTATCGCGATTTCGGCCAGCAACGGCATGAGGCGCTCAAGCCGCGCCGCGGCCTCGCGCGTGCTCTAACCTCAGTGATTCCGGAAGAGCCGGATCGGGCCGGAAAGGGCGCAGTCGCCAAGGACTGCGGCCACGCGCGGCTCATTTGGACGAGCATCACCCCTCGTTGGGCCACCGGCAGACTGGACACGATAGAGGAGGCGGCTCTTTCGGGCCGTCCTCTCCGTGCTCCCACCGAACCTGTTGCCGCTAAGCCTCTCCGGGGGGATGGCGAGAAGAGACCGGCCCGGCTTTCGCGATGTATCGGCCGCTCGCGCACATTCACACGTCCCCTGTCGGAGCTCCGAGACTCGTGGCGACTCCGTCGCGGCGGCCGGAACGGGGCAGGAAGTGAAGCACAGTGATGGACTCACCAATAGGGGACGAGTGAAGCAGGCTTCTCGTCCTACAACTCGGACGTCCCCTAGTGGCTCCGACGGAGCCGCGCCGTCGCCGATTGGAGAAGAGCCATGACTGCGGAAGAGTTCGAGCAACTGGACGCGTGGCAAGCGGAGCTGTGGATCGCCCGGCGCTTTCATCAACTGACGAGTGGTGGCTACCCACCGTCACAGGCGCTGCTTCTCGCCGTTCGCCCAGAAGTGGACGTGACGATCGCAGTCGCATCAATCCGTGAAGGCGAGCCAGCCGTGCGAGCGTTCTGAGGCCAATGACCAAGAAGCGGCGGGGGAAGAGTTGGCCGCGCGCAGGGAAACGGTCTACGGGGCCAGCGAGTCGTGGTACGACGCGCGCACGCTTCTCGCAATCCAGGCCGACGAGGGCGCTTAAGTGTGACGGCAAGCCCGCCTCTGCGAACATCTGTTCGTGGGCAACGCAGGCTCAGCGGGCGTGCAATCGGCCGCGCCTCGCAAGGGAGCGGAGCATTCGCTCGATCTCCTCGGATCGCCGCCAGTAGTTGCGATTCTTGACCTTCACGCACCGCCCGCTCAGCCGGCTGTGCTGGTGTGACATGCTCGCGAGGCAGGTCGGAACAAACGAGCGAGGGAGTCTTCGATGGATGTGAGGAGGTTGCTTCCACTCAGCGGGCTGGTGTTCGTCGTGCTTGCGCTTCTGTCGGTGGTCGGCTTCGGCGGTGATACGCCCGGTAGCACCGCGCCCGGGTCTGAGGTTTTGTCCTTCTACGACGACGAGACAGTGCGTCAGGCGATAGGGGCCCTCGTGCTCGCGGCCTCGGTCCCGTTTCTGGTGTTTTTTGCCGTGAGCCTCGCAAACGCAATCGCGCCCGCGGATCCGCAGCGACAGCCGCTGTGGGAGCGGGTGCTTGTGACGGGGAGCGGGGTCGCCGCGGCGGTGCTTCTCGTCACTGCCTTCATCCACTTCGCGCTTGCAGACGGTGGAGACAACGGCGTATCGCCGGAGGCAATGCAGGCCGTCAACCTGCTCGACGGCAACACTTGGGTCGCGTTCAACGGCGGGCTTGGCGTGATGATGCTGGGCGCCGCAGGCCTGCTTCTGCCGCGTGCTCGCAACTACCGCTGGCTCGGGTGGGTCGCCCTCGTCTTGGGCGTCGCCTTGTTCATCCCGTACGCGGACTTCATCGCGCTGCTCCTGACCCTCGTCTGGATCGTCGTTACCAGCGTCATGCTCTTTCGAGAGCGCGGCGAAGGTCGCTACGCAAGCGTGGCATGAGAGGCGCGACGATCCTCCTGCGAACATAAGCCTGGCGGGCAACACAGATAGCCCGGGTGGCCGCTTTCGCCATGCGATCACGCGCGGCAACCTGTTAGCCGCTGAGTCAGCAGCGCGCGAGCTCGGCCGGCTTGATGCGGCGCCCATCCTGGCGTAGCTCTTGCTCTTGCCCTAGGAAGGAGGTCCCACGAGTGAGGGGATTGCCACTTTTGGTCGCGGCGGCGGCACTAATGCTCGTCTCGCCAGCGGGCGCCTACGGTCCAAACGGCCGCACGGCGAGTGCAAGCATCCCAGCTCTGTACAAGAACTGCACGGCGTTGAACAAGAAGTATCCGCACGGTCTCGGAAGGGCTAGCGCCAGAGACAAGACGACGGGCACGCCGGTGACAACGTTCAAGCGCAGCGACAAGCTCTACCACCTTGCGATGTCCTACAACAAGCGGCTCGACCGCGATAAGGATGGCATCGCCTGCGAAAGGCTGTGACTCGATGCCCTCCCCTTTCAGAGCCGGGCGCGCCACCATGTTCGCTGCGATCGTCGTCGGCTGCACACTCGTCGCCGTATCCTCCACCGGCGCCGTTCGCCCGAACGCTAACCGAATCGACGACGTCGCCGACGGCGACACCGTCACGCTGCGAAACGCTCAGCGGGTCCGGCTCGTCCAGATCGACACCCCTGAGGTCTACTTCGGAGTCGAATGCCACGGTCGTCAGGCATCGATTGGCGAAACGTGTTCTGACTCTGCCCGGTCTGCTTCCGCTTGCCGCATAACCTGGTCGAACAGGTCTTGGCCGCGCAACTTGCCCATGATCCAGACGATCACGGCCACAATGAGACCGCCGAGGGTCACGGCGATTCCTCCGCCGTCGTCCACATGTTCAGATGATAGGCGGCTTACGCGGCGAGGCGCACGGCGCGCCTTAGGCCCTGGGGAAGCCTGGGCGCGCTCCTATTGAGTCTCGGTGCGTGAGGTGGGAGACTGTGGAGACTCTGGGTTCTGGGCGGGGGCTTCTGCGGCGACCCAGAAAGGGAGGTGCGGCACATGCAGGTGAAGTGGCGGAAGTTCTTCGCCGTTCTGTTTGCGAGCGCGATCGCTGGTGCGTTCGTCGGTCCGTCGGTGGCGGCCCCGTTGCACAAGTGCAACGCGGGCGGCGGCAACGGGTCCGAGACTACCCCGGCTACCGATTGCGATCCGGGGAACTCGGGCGGCAACAACAACGGCGGCGACTAACGAGCCGTCGAAATGGCCGCCCCCGCCCCGCCTGGCTCCTCGCCGAGCTGGGGCGGGGGCGGCCATCAGCGATCGGGAGAGTGAGCGGTTAGGGGGGAAGCGACATTCAATGCTGACGACGGCGAAGAGACGACCGGGGGAGTGCAACGGCAGTGGCGCTCTTCCGATGCGCCAGACGGTGCAACGACAACGGGGCGAGCGGACAGGTGAGTGCCCTGCCTGTCGCGAGCGGCTTCCGCTGGCGCACGGGCTAATGATCCCGAGGCACGAACGGCCAACGCGTTACGCCAACCGAACCGCCAGCCTGCCTTAGGCGCCCGGCTCCTCATCGTCCATCGTCGCAGACGCAAATTCGCCGACGCACGAGCTGTGGACAAGGTTGTGGAAACTGGGACGGCGCGCGCCTCGGTGGCCTCCCGGGGGTCGGACCGCAGCGCGCCGCCCGCAGCCGATTACTGTGCCGCGCCGACTGTTCCTGCACGGAGAAGCACGATGACGCGAGCCCGCCTGCCGAACGCTGAGCCGCGATCGAGGTCCTCTCCCAAAAGCTCGACGGGCTCGACACTCGCAGATGTCCTCAAACGGGGGAAACGGACCGGATCCGAAGCCGTCGATACCTCGTGAGCCGCCTGCTGACTTCCCACCGAAGGCTGAAGAGGCAAGCGGCAGATTTGCGGTCTCCGAGAGGGCGGTTTTTCGGGCCGCCCTCTCGATTCGGCCAGCCTGTCCGGGGAAGAGCGCTCACCGTTTGGGGGTGGCGCGCCGCTCTGTGTCCGCCGAAAGAGTGCGTAGGGGGCCGGCGACTAACGGGCGTTTCGGGGGCCAACCCGTCACGTCCGCCGGCTCCCTATTCCCGCGTGAGGCGCGGCCTCAGATCGGGTCGTACCGATCCCTATCCATCTCGCCGCTCTCGCTCGCCTCGTCGCTCTTCTCGATAAAGCCCGCGCTGGCGTTCGTCCCGGTATGCCTGCTCATCAGGGGGCAGGTGCGGGACGGCGCCAAGGTCCTCGGGCGCCGCCGGTTGATGCTGCCCACGCCAGCGGCCGAGTAGATCGCGCAGCCACTTCATGCGCGCGAGTCTATGTGGCGCGCAACTTGCGTGCCAAACCGACCAGGCCCCCCGCGGTCGCGCATCCGGCGGCAGCCTCACCTAGCTGCCGGCTTGGGTTCGACCCACCTAGCCTACGGAAGCGTCAAGGCGCCGCCCTCGGACTCCCGCTTGACGGACATGGCTCGTCATCGGACGATGTAACGCATGGGCCTTCTGTCGCGTCTGCGGCGAAGACCCGCTTCGCACACCGCGGAAGTAATCGCGCTGCATGCCGGCGACATCGTCGAGGTCGTCGGCGAGAGCTACCGGCAGGACGTGCTGCGACGACTTGCGGCCCGGACGACGAACAGCAGCCCCTACCTCGACGAGCTGAGCGGCTACGCACGGAAACGTGCCGAGAGCGACCACGAACTCCGGTGGTTCCGCGCCGCACTTATACGCGAACCGAATAACCCGAAGGACAAGAACGCGGTTGCAGTGCACGCCGATGGTCTCGGGCTGGTCGGTTATCTGGATCGAGACGCCGCAATCGAGTATCGCCCTGTGTTTCAGGCGCTGGAGGCTCGCGGCTACAAGGTCGCGGGCTGCCCTGCCTTCCTGATCGGCGGGGAGATCGACAAACCCTCGTTCGGGGTCCTGCTTTGCCTCTCGAGCCCGGAACGGATCGTGCGAGATCTCGAAGAGACGATGTCGACGTGATTCAAGCAGTGACGTTGCGGAGGCCCGACTCCGCTAGGCTGCCTCGCCGTGAGTCACGACGCGCCGCCGCCTCATGCGATCTCCGGTGCCGGAGCGATCGACTCGCCAGCTGAGGCCGTTAGCGAGGGCGCGGCCGTCGGACGGGGCGTCCCCGGCGAGTACCTGATCGAGGGCTTCCGCCGGGCTCGACAGAGGTTTTTGGAGGCGTCGAGCCGAGGGCGTCTCGACGGGGTTGAGACGTTCATTCCTCTCTTCGAGGCGCTGAACTGGGCAGCGGCGATAGAGGTGAAGGTCCGCGAGGACGCGGAGGAGCAGGGACGGCAGGCGTACGACGAGGAGTCGGCGGATGGGCGGCTGCTCGCGGCGATCCGTTTCATTCGTGGCCGGATGCACCACCGGTGGGCTTTGGCACATGACCCGCGTGACATTCCCGTAGCTACGGTCCGTGTCGCGCTCGGCAGCGGCGTCGGACGCTCCGGGGTGCTCCCTCCCGCCGTTGTGCTCGAGTGGTACTGGCTGCCGCCCGAACATCTTGCGCGGCCGCACAAGCGACACAAGCACAAGAAGGAGGAAGCGGCCTACCGCGAGCTCCTCGCTGGGCACCCGGTGCGGCTCACGCTCGACGAGGTCGCTCCCGTGCTCGAACGCCTTTGCAAGCCCGACGAGTAGCGCCTCGGGGGACGGCGCAGCTCGTCGGCTGATCATCGACCGCGCCGGCACGCGGAAGCGTACGCCGCCTCACTGCGTGTCTTGCTCCAGCTAGATCGATGCGCTTAGGGTGTGTGCGTGCCAGTGAGATGCGTCGAGTTTCCGTCCAAAGGCCTCCTCGAACTGGTGGGCCGCGTTCAAGGCTGGGAGAGGTCGAGCGATCCGAGCATGTGCTGCGGCGAGCCGCACGTCGTGTTGCCGCGGACGTACGAAGTCATTTGCGAGCTTCGGGAAATCGAGGTGGTCGAGGACGCTCGGCCAGGCGAAATGGGCAACCCGGCCCAGGGGTTCTTCGTCATCGACGTCAATGGCAAGGGCATCGTTGTCCCGGACAGTCTTGGCCAGTTCACGCCCCAACAACCATCCGTCTAACAGCACCCCAAGCCTGCCGGCGGCTGCCGCCCGGTGCCGCGCAAACGCGCATGAGTACGTCAAAAGCGCAACCGCCCCGGCGACCATGCGGCACCGCGTGGAGTCCTTCCGGAAGCCGGATGAGTGCGGAACGCGTGCAGCCGCTATCGTCGCGACCGTGGCACAACCGACGCTTTGGGAGCGAATTGACGAGCCCGTGCTCCGGTGGGTCGCGACGCTCCCGCCGAGCCTCGAGATGAAGCTTTACGAGTTCAAGGTCAGTGAGCCCGAGCCGTTCGCAGCGATCGACGGATTGCAGTCAGACGAGGTCCACATGAGCCTCCACCGCCTCCTCTCACACGGCTTGATCGATGGCGACCCGGCACCGCCGGCAAATCAGGCGATCTGGGGCAAGCTCCGCGTGACGGCGTTCGGATGGATCGTTCTGGGCGAATGGCCGGACCTCGACCGCGTCGCCACCGCAGCATCCGTTACGAGCCTCCTCCGGGCGCTCGGCGACCAAGCTCCCGAGATGGAGCGAGGCGCGTTGCTCCGTGCCGCCGGAGTCATCTCGCGAACCGCCGACGAGGTCGTTCGCGGGACCGCCGTGGACATCGCCAGGACAATCGGTCGCGAGGTTGCCGACGGATGACAGTCTGGGAACGACGCGACCTCCCGGTTCTGCGAGCGCTGGCGACGAGCGACGACGAGAACCTTCGTAACGGCTACCTCCATCTGAGCACGCTAAGTGACAGCGAGCCGCTTGGCCTCGACCTGACGGCGGGCGAATTCCATGATGCGATCCTGACGCTCGGCGATGCAGGCTACGTCGAAGCAAGTCGCGGGTACGAGGGCGGGCCTGGCGTGCTGTTCACGCACCTGCGCGTGACCGGCCGCGGCCAGCAGGCGCTCGGCGAGTGGCCTCTGTTCGACGAGATCGCCTCCCCCGAGACGCTCGCGCTTCTCCTCGAGCGGCTTGCCGAGGAGGCGCCGAGCGACGAGGAGGCGGGCAACCTGCGGCGAGCCGCCAAGTACACACGGAGCGTGGGCACCGCTTCGTTGCGGGCAGTCGTGGTTAGTGCGCTTTCGCAACTCGCGCGCGCAGGCATGGGCCTCGGCTAAAAGGTCAGCCGGCCGACTCCGCAGTCTGCGGTGCTCGCCCCGAAGAGTGCCGCCTCGAGCTTCGCGCTCTCATCCGCGTACGACGCTGCGCGTACCGTGCGCGTACGCGCTTGCCGCGAGAAGCTGCATTTCCCTGCGTCTCGTCGCGTCGGGAAAGTGCCGTTTAGCAGCCGGTTCGCTGCTCGTCGCGGTTCGCTGCGGCTAGTTGTGGCGGACTTTTAATCCCAAGGTCGTGCGTTCGAATCGCACCCGGCCCACAACAGAATCTCCACATCCGGGGACCATGCCGTCGAGTGCGTCAGTCGAGCAGTCCAGTGGGAAGGTCGTGCGCGGCTGGAAAGCTCGTCTGCGTCCCGCGGGCTTGGACGCTGATCGCGGCGATCCGGTTCGCGCGCTCAGCCGCCTCGGGAAGCGACTTCCCCGCCGCCAGGAAGTACGCGAGGCTACCGACGAAGGCGTCGCCCGCGCCGGTCGTGTCCACCGCCTCTACCGGCTCGACCCCGACATGCACTTCGGAGTCGGAGGTGACGACGAGGCAGCCGCGGTCGCCGAGCGTGAGGGCGACTGAACGGGCGCCGCGCGCGAGAAGCTCCGTTGCGGCCTCCGCGCCGGCTGCTCGGCCGGTCAGGAGCTCGGTCTCGGGTTCGTTCGGGCAGAGGACGTCGCTTAGGGCGTAGATCTCCGCCGGCAGCTCGTCGCGCGCCGGGGCTGGATTGAAGATCGTCATCACACGCTCCTCGCGCGCGACCCGAAGCGCCGCCAGCGAGATCTCGAGCGGGATCTCGAGCTGGCAGACGAGCACCGACGCCGCGCGGATTGCCGGCCGGGCCCGCTCGATGTCCTCCTCGGACAGCAGATCGTTGGCCCCGGTGACGATGATGATCGAGTTGTGGCCGTCCGGATCGACGGCGATCGGCGCGACGCCGGAGAAAGCGTCGTCTGTGAAGAGGACATGCTCGGTGTCGACCCCCGACTCGCGAAAGTTCGCGAGCGTGCCCTCGCCGAAGACGTCGCGGCCCAGCTTTGTCACCATGCTGACGCGCGCACCGAGGTTTGCGGCCATCACCGCCTGATTCGCGCCCTTGCCACCGTAGCCGATCTGGAACCGAGTGCCGTGCAGAGTCTCACCCAATCGCGGCAGCCGCGGAACGTAGCTGATCAGGTCGATGTTGGCCGCACCGACGACACAGACGCTCGGTTCCGCCATCGCATGCCTCCTACCTGAGAACGTACTCCTCGGTGTAGATGTGCGTCCTCACCGCGGTGAAGGTGTCGGCGTCGGCAACCGCGGTATCGGCCTCCTGCGACGCGAAGTCCTCCTGCATCTCCTCGAGCGAGTCCCACCAAAGCTCGGCGGTTCCGTCGAACGGCAGCTCACCCTCGAGCTCCTGGTACTCGTCGATCGCGACGTTGATCCGGTACCCCTTCAGGTTCTTGAAACGGAGCGTGAGCGGCGCGTGGCCCTCGACCCAACGGCGGGTGAACTCCTCACGGCTCAGACCCGGTCTGGCCTTGAGGAGCGCGATCAGCTTGACCGGCTTCGACATATCGCTCCTTTCATCCCTTGATCGCTCCGAACGTCAGGCCGCGGACGACGTAGCGCTGGAACACGAGCGCGAGCACGATCACCGGCAGGATCGCGATCGCCGTCAGCGCGCCGATCTGACCCCACAAGATCTCGTGCCCGCCGACGAGGTTGGAGAGCGCGACGGGCAGCGTCCGAACGTTCGAGCGCGTCAGGAAGAGCGCGAGCAGGAACTCGTTCCACGAGAAGACGAACGCGAGCAGGGCGCTCGTCACCACCCCAGGCAGGGCCAGCCGCAGCGCGATCCCGGTGAACGCCTTCCAGCGGCTCGCCCCGTCGACGAGCGCCGCCTCCTCGAGATCGCGCGGCAGGTCATCGAAGAAACCCTTCACGAACCAGACGACGAACGGGATGTTGAACGTCAAGTAGGCGATGATCAGCGCCCAATACGTGTCCAGCAGCTGCCAGTTGCGAAAGAGCAGGAACAGCGGGATCGCGGACGCCACCGGCGGGAACATCCGGATGCTGAGGATCCAGAAGGCAAGGTGCTGACCGCCGACACGGAAGCGGCTGAGGCTGTACGCGGTCGGGACCCCGACGAGCAGCGAAAGGAACGTGTTCGCGGAAGCAACGACCAGGCTGTCCTTCAACGCCTTGCCGCCCGTGCCGCCGAGCGCCGCCGAGTAATGGCGGAAGTCGATTTGCTCCGGCAGGAAGACCGGCGGATAGGAGAAGACCTCGCGCTGCGACTTGAACGACGTCAGCACGATCCAGATCACCGGCAGCAGGAAGAACGCGAGGGCCGCGAGCACGACCAACCACGTCGCCGCTCGCTCGACTATGCGGCGCCGTCTCATCCGAGCCCCTTCCGCATCCGGCGGACGAGGATCGTCGCGATGACGGTGATGATGATCAGCTGGATGTAGCTGATCGCGGCGGCGTAGCCGAAGCTGAAGAAGCGCAGCCCTTGGAGATATGTGTAGAAGCTGGCCGTCTCCGTCGCGGAGCCCGGGCCGCCGCCGGTCATCACGAAGATCGTGTCGAACGTCTTGAAGATGTCCATCGCGCGGATCAGGACGGTGACGATGATCAGCGGCTGGAGCAGCGGCAGTGTCAAGGTCCGGAACGTCCGCCAGCGTCCGGCGCCGTCGACCGCAGCAGCCTCGTAGACCTCCTCCGGAAGCGTCCGGAGGCCGGCCGCCATGATGATCGCCACGAACGGCGTCCACTGCCACACGTCCGCGAGCAGGATCGTGTTGAGCGCGACGGAGCGGTCGCCGAGCCAGACCGGGCCGTCGATCCCGATCTTCGAGAGCAGGTAGTTGAGCGGCCCCCACGAGTTGTTGAAGATCACGACGCCCTCGATCGCGACGGCGACCGGGGCGATCATCACCGGCACGAGCAGCAGCGCTGTCACGAGCGTCCGCGGTCGGCCGAGCCGATTGAGCACGACGGCAAGCCCGAAGCCGAGCGTGAGCTCGATGGCGACTCCGAACGCGACGAGGTACAGGCTGCGGCCCATCGCCGGCCAGAAGCGCGGGTCGTTCGTCAGGGCGTCGACGTAGTTCTTGAAGCCGACCCACTCGGGTGTCGGCGAGAACGTGAGCTCGATCCGATAGAAGCTCTCCCGCAGCGAGTAGACGAGCGGATACACCGTCACCGCCAGCAGAACGGCGACCGCCGGCAGCACCATCAGCCACGCGAACAGCGGCAGCCGGCGGCGATGGCGCGCGCGCGGCACGCGGGCGGCGGCGGCGGCGGCGGCTCCCGCCCCGCCGACCGGTTCTCGCCTGTTCGCTCTCGCCATCGTGGGCGCGTCCCCCGCCGGCCGCGCGGGCCGGCGGGGGAGCCTCGAGTCCCTACTTGACCAGCCCGAGCTCGCGGTACGTCTTCAGCGCGTTCCGCCAGAGCTCCGTCTGGTGCTTGCGGTCGAGCTTTTCAGTGATCGAGTCCCACGCCTTGGCGGCATCCTTGAGTGCGGCCTCCGGCTGCTGCTGCCCGGAGAGAGCCTTGTTCACCGCCAAGTCGAGCGCGTCCTCGTACTGCGCCGCGCCCGGGATGTAGATCTCGGGGAAGCCGACGGTCAGAGCGCCCTCGACTGTCTTCAGGTAGGTCTGGGCGTCGGACTTGCTCTTGAACATCTTGTAGAACGACGGCTTCAGCTGGCTGTACCGGTACGGGTCGAGACCCGTCAGCGGCGTCGAGACGTTGAACTTGCTCGTGTCGTCCGAGATGTACTTGGCGAGCCAGTACGCAGCCTCTGGGTTCTTGCTGTTCTTCGTCACCGCCAGCACTCGACCGACGGGCATCATCGAGCGTGTCACGATCTTGCCGCCCGTCTTCGTTCCCGGCAGCAGCGCGTAGCCGAGCTTCCCGACGACGTCGCTCTGGGTCGGATCGGCGCCCTTCTTCGGAACGTCCGTCCACTGGACGACCATGAACGCCTGGTTCTTCAGCAGCGCGTCGCGCAGCTGGTCGTAGCCGTGGTTCAAGACGTCCTTCGGGGCGCACGTCTTCACCGCGGTGACCATGTTCTGGAGCGCCTTGACGGCTGCCGGCGAGTCGATCTGCGGCTTCATGTTCTCGTCGAAGTAGACGCCGCCGGCGCTGGCCCAGCGGTCGACGAACCACGCCCATGAGAAGCCGCGCTGCCCGTATTCGTCGCAGCCGTAGAAGGGCCGCGTGAGC
>Ga0137374_10009692_pt1 | contig 11359 bp, 11 predicted proteins | sample SagtaG_20_FD_104811 | JGI IMG/M metagenome (GOLD analysis project Ga0137374, IMG submission 104811) | Vadose zone soil microbial communities from Sagehorn Ranch, Mendocino, California, USA - Sage1_R_100_16 metaG | ecosystem: Environmental > Terrestrial > Soil > Vadose zone | place: USA...
ATCGAGATCTGGGGTGGTTAGCTACTGCGCCATAACCAATACTGAACGTCTCTAAAATTAAAGAGGTTGGTGGAATCCCACCAGCCTCTTTTCCATCTAATTAAGAAGAAAGAGACCATTCCATTTTTCGTGAAAGAAGGCATTTTCTTTTAATCGTGTTTGGGTTCATCACTGGTACCTCTAGGGGAACGTATTCAAAATCGAATAACAGATCAACCGATTGGCAGTTAAACAATCTAGAGGAGGCTTGCGCTCCTCTCACTGAGTAGTAGTGGGTTCAAGCATTAAACTAATATCTTAATAGCAATCTATCCGGCAGCCAGAACAACTAGGGATCGATGGCCTCTAATCCGCAGCAAAACTTTATCCTCGAACATTTCGGCTTGTTTGCCAACCTTGTTCATAAAGGAGATTAACCTATGAAATGGAAGAAACGATTTTCTGCTCTAGCAACAATTGGGCTGGCGATCCTTTTCGCTACGGTGTCCATGGCTGCCGTGAGCGCTCGTATGGCGCACATGCAACTAGATCCTGGCAACTTTGTCAGTGTAATTGACAATCCGTACTTCCCACTCACGCCGGGTACAACGCTTATCTATAGGGGAGAGACAGAGGACGTGGCCACCCGTGATAAGGTGATTGTCACCAGCCAGACCAAGACGATCCTCGGCATCACCACCACTGTAGTTCATGACCTCGCTTATGAAGATGGAGTGCTTGTTGAAGATACCTTTGACTGGTATGCACAGGATAAAGCTGGAAATGTCTGGTACTTTGGTGAAGACACGAAGGAGCTTGATGAGAAAGGCAACGTGATCAGTACTGAGGGCTCCTGGGAGGCAGGCGTAGATGGTGCGGAGCCGGGCATCATTATGGAGGCAAATCCACAGATAGGAGATCGCTACTATCAGGAGTTCTACCGTGGTGTAGCGGAGGATCAGGCAAAGGTACTGGAGCTAGATGCTTCTATCTGTGTCCGCTATGGCTGTTTTGATAATGTGTTGGTGACCAAGGAGTGGACGCGGTTGGAGCCTGGCGTAGTTGAGAACAAATACTATGCAAAAGGTGTCGGTCTCATCTTCGAGGTCATAGTCAAAGGCGGTGATGAGCAATCCGAACTCGTCCGAGTTCGTCAATAGTGATTGCTGCAACATTCTGAACTGTCTGAGGCTGCTGTGCACTAGCCTAAACGATTGGTTAGAGAGTCCGCCGCAGGAATTTCCTGCGGCGGATTTTCTTATATAAGATTGATTCTTCATTTTCTTTTTTCTAACATAGCTGAAATATCATACGGCCAATAAATCATGCTAATTCTCAAAGGAGAACTAAAAAATGACATTCTATATCCAACCTTATTCTTTCGCCCGGGATTGGCCTTTCCGCCGCATGGCTCGCCGCTGGGTTGCGTTAAACAATGGTAATTCTAACGCGCACTCTCTCGGCATCAATGTCCGCGAAGAAGACGAAGCTTACATGCTTTCTGCGCTTGTTCCTGGGCTCAAGGCCGAGGATCTGAATATCCAGGTGCTAGATGATGTTGTCCGCATTGAAGGTGAGTACAAAGCAGACGACACAGAGTACATGCTGCGCGAACTGCCATCCGGCTCTTTCACACGGATCTTACGCCTGCCCGCCGCGATTGATGCGGATCACGTTGATGCACAAATCACCGATGGCGTTCTCACCTTGACTCTACCCAAGGCTGAGTCAGCCCGCCCGAAGAAGATCCAAGTTTCTGTAAAGTAAATCTATTGTTCGTCAGTAGTTGTACTGCTGACGTTCATATATGGCGGAGTCGTTTAGGCTCCGCCATTGCATTTAACTGTGCATCGTACTGTAACGAAGCAGTATAATTTCAGTAAATCACGAATTTGCTTCGGAGTGCGGACTTTAGCCCGCTTTGGCTTGGTAAACTCGCAGACTGCACCTGCCCTGGCGGGCGGTGCCAGGGAAGTCTGCATTCCGGATAATCTGTGATTACTGAATTTAGCTATTCTCAAATCCCGGAGTGTTCCTGTGCGATATAAAAATGCGTTGTTGCTGTTATTTTTCATATCTATCCTGAGTGCTTGCGGAAAGTCTGCCGCCACCGATATTCCTACGGTCCTCCCGACCGATACGCCAATGCCTACACCCACATTGACACCCGCGCCCACCACGCCACTGGCGATTCTCGTCATCCCTGCCGATATGGATCAAGCCGCCTCTACTCAGTATCAGCAGACCGTGTATGATCTGGCCCAGCAATCTGGTTTTCGATTTCAGGTCCGCAATGTGTTGATGCCTGAAGATCTGCAAGATCCCATGCTAAAAGTTGTCATTGCTCTGCCACCTGACCCCGGGATTGCTACCCTAGCCTCCAGCGCGCCGCAAGTTCAATTTTTAGCGGTTAACATTCCAGATCTAACGGCCGGTGGAAATATAAGTGTGCTTGCCAACAATGGACAAGTGGATATGCCTGCTTTCCTGGCCGGGTATATAGCCGCATTGATTACAGACGACTATCATATTGGGATGGTCATACCTCAGGGAAACGCGGATGCACAACGCGCCTTTAGTGCTTTTTCAAACGGGATGACCTATCTTTGTGGCTTGTGCCCCACCTTTTATGTCCAGCCATTCACTTATCCTCAATATATTGAAATACCCGCGGACGAAGATCCTGCTCGTTATGGCGGTTATGCTAATGTGCTGATCAATGACCGCAAAGTTTACACGTTGTATATTTATCCCGATTTAGCAAGCGATGATTTCCTCTCTTTTGTGGGAACTACAGGTGCAATGCTCATTGGCACAGAGATGCCGGATCCACGTCCCGGTGGGTGGGTAGCGACCATCCAGCCGGATATTATCAAAGCCATTCAGTCAGCCTGGCCAGATCTAATTGCAGGAAAAGGCGGCACCAATGTTCAATCTCCTCTTGCACTGGCGGATGTGGATCCAACGCTGCTTAGTCCTGGCCGAGAACGCCTAGCGCAGGAAGTACTGGATAAATTGCTGGCCGGGGAGATCGCCACAACTAGCCCATAAAGAAAAAACATAATGTTAGATCTGGTTTGGTTGAATTTGCGTATCCAACCAATCGTGCTTTACGAGCCATGCCATAGACTTGATCAATAAGATCATGGGATTAAGTGGTGTCACAAGATATTCGTCAAGATCCGCCAGATAATACTCACAAATCTCCTGCTCATTGTGCGTGGAGGATAGGATCAAAATGATATGTCGGCCTATTGCGCAGAAAAGGGTTGCCAGTGTTGTGGCTCTTCGGTACTAAAGACTTCTTGCAGAAGAATTTGTAGGGCGGGTTTTCAACCCGCCAAATCATGTGTTTTCAAAGAACTGTCAGGCTAAAAGCCTGACCTACATGCTATACATAACGAAGACCGTTGAAAAATTGAATGCAGTCTTAAATTTTTAGTAGTCAGACAAAAGGACTAAAAATAAGCCTTGACTCTACGTTCTTGCCTGTGATAAACTCTCAGCCACTTGAGAAAGCAAATCTACCGCGGCCCCCATGCAATTTATGTTGAAGCTGCGGCACTTCTTAACGAAAGGAGGCGCGACCCCATGGCATTTACTATGATTTACATCAAGTCTTCGAGCCCTGTTGAGGGTGCTGTACTACCGCGGAGCGCGCCTATTCACCGTTAGATCTGATCTTGTTGTCTTAACGGCCACGGCGCCTCCCTGCCCGTGGCCGTTTTTATTTGCTTTTTCAAGGCGGCCATGGGCTTGAACAAGACCTGTGGCCGCTTTGCTTTAATATTGGAGGAACCATGATTGACATTCAAACCCAGCTCTTTCAAACCCAAGACATTTGCTTTGGTCCGATTGACCATGAAGCACATGCAGAGATCGAATCCAAATGGACACACGATGCTGAATTCATGCGCCTGATGGAACTCAAGCCAGTCCGCCCGCTTTCACCGGCGATGGTCAAGAAACAATATGAGGACCTTGAAAAGCAGATGGAAGAGGACAAAAACCTCTTTTACTTTACCATCCGCGCCTGTCCTGATGACCGTCTGATCGGCAAAGCTGTGATCGAATGGATTGAGTGGACCAACGGCAATGGCTATCTCAGGCTTGGCATTGGCTCAGCCGAAGACCGACGCAAAGGATATGGCACGCAAGCCTTGAAGATGTTATTGCGCTATGCCTTTGGCGAGTTGAACTTGTATCGCGTAACGGCGGTGGTACCTGCCTATAACGAAGGTGCGATCCGCCTCTTTCAGAAGTTCGGTTTCATGGAAGAGATTCGTCGTCGCAAGGCACTTAACCGTGACGGCCAATTCTGGGACATCATCTCTTTCGGCCTGTTGAATTCTGAATGGCGGGAACAGGCCAACGGCCGGGGGTGAAGCGATGAAAGATATCTATCGCGGAGCCCTCGTCCGGCTGACTGTCGAATCGCCGGAAGATATGTCAAAGATGTTTGTCCGCTGGGATCGGGATACCGAGACTCATCGTCTCGCGAATACGAATCCCGCCCAGTTGTGGTCTGAGAAGTTTATAAAAGAATATATTGAGAAAAACCAGATTTACAATTCTCCTCAAGCTTTCCGTTTCTGGATTCGCACGCTAGTAGAAGATAAATTGATTGGTAATGTTTCGCTGTGGGTCAACTCATGGACTCACAGCGAAGCATGGGTTGGCATCACAATCGGCGAGCGCGAGTATTGGAGCAAGGGCTATGGTACTGATGCAATGCGCCTGGCTGTGCGCTATGGATTTGTGGAAATTAATTTACGGCGTATTTCGCTTGGTCTGAATTCCTATAATCAGCGCGCTTTGAAATCATACGAAAAGGCTGGATTCAAAATGGAAGGCACGCTGCGTGGTGAAGGCCTGCGGGATGGCCAACGTTATGATGGCTATTACATGGGCATTCTGCGCGAGGAATGGCTTGCCTTGGTTGGAGGTCTCTTATGAAAGATATCCTCAAAGGTGAATCGGTCAGGCTATCCGCTGTGGATCCCGAGGAACTTGCTAAGGCCTATGCCGTTTGGAACAGTGATTCCGAATTAATGAGATTGCTCGATTCCAGGGCGGCACACATGCACTCTGCAAAAGGTATTAAGGAGTTTCTTGAAAAAGAGATCGAAAAAGAGTCGCCGGCGAATCACTTTTTTACTATTCGTACACTCAATGATAACCGCTTGCTCGGCGACATCAACCTTAATGTCATCAACTGGGGCGCGCGTGATGCCTTCGTTGGCATTGGCATCGGTAACCGCAATGATTGGGGCAAAGGCTACGGCACGGATGCAATGAAAATCATCCTGCGCTTTGCTTTTACAGAAATTAACCTGCGACGAGTTACGCTGACTGTTTTTGAATACAACCCGCGCGCGATCCGTTGCTACGAAAAAGCAGGATTTCAACATGAAGGCTGCCTGCGCGGGGCCTTGCTTCGTGATGGCAAACGTTGGGATATTTTTTATATGGGTATCCTGTGTGATGATTGGATGGAGAAACATTATGAACAAACTGCAGAGGACAGAATCGCTTCTCTCCCCAAGCCTCAACCTGCGCTCAGTTAAATGGGCAGACGCGGAAGCTGTGGCAAAGCTCATTCTGGATGTCTGCACGGCAGACGGTGATCCGATTGCTGCCATGACTTCCGATGAACTCAGACACGAATGGGAAACCGATGGCTTCAACCTTGAAGATGATGCGTTTCTTGTTGAAACCGAGGGTGGGCGTGTTGTGGGTTATGAAGAACTTGCGAGTGGACATGCCTATTCCAGGCTGTATTTCGATGGCTGTGTCCATCCCGAATTCAAAGGGCGCGGGATTGGCACCACGCTGCTGCGGACCATGGAAGCCCGCGCGCACGAAGAGATGGTGAAAGCCGAGCCCGCTGTACGAGTTGTCGTTCGCTGCACGATGGGCAGTGGCGATGTGGATGGACGCGAGTTACATGAAAACGAAGGCTATCATCCGGTACGCTATCAATATCGCATGGAAATAAAACTCGAGGATGTTCCACCTGCTCCCGTATGGCCCAATGATATTGAACTGCGCCCTTTTATCAGGGAACAGCATGAACGCGCCGTGTGGCAGGCCCAGAATGAATCCTTCCATGACAACTGGGAAAGCCAGGATGTTTCCTTTGAGGATTTTGCGCACAACAGGTTTGACGATCCCGAATATGATCCATCTCTATGGGCTATTGCCTGGGATGGGGATGAAGCTGCCGGATTTTCTATCAACCGCTACCGTATGGGCATTGGCTGGATACGGACATTGGGAGTCCGTCGCCCGTGGCGCAAGAAAGGACTGGGTCTGGCCTTGCTCCAATATTCGTTCGGTGAATTCTACAAGCGCGGCATGAAAACGATTGGCCTTGGCGTGGATGCATCCAATCCGACAGGCGCCATACGTTTGTACCAACGTGCAGGGATGTACGTTGCAAGTGAATTCGTTGTCTATGAAAAAGAACTTCGTCCTGGCCGCGAGCCGGAAGAAGAGTCCTGAGAAAGGAATAAACCATGAACGAGTCTTTACAGGAAAAAATCTCGATTCGGTTGCCAGAAGGCTTAACCGTCCGCGGTGCTAAGCTGGAAGATGTGGAACAAGCTTTGGAATTGTGGAATCTTTGGTCACAATCGGTTATCCAGGAAAATGAAGTTACCGATGCCGCGGCCATCCGCAATGAATTGGCATCGCCAGGTTTCGACCCAGCACGCGATATCCGGGTTGTCTTTGCACCTGATGGAACGATGGTTGGTTATATCGAAGTGTGGACTATAGCAAAACCACCTATACATCCGTGGATCTGGGGACGCGTCCATCCAGATTACAGCAATCTAGGCATTGGAACGTATCTACTCCAGTGGGCTGAAGAGCGTGCCTGCAAGACGATGGAAGAAGTTCCTGCTGATGTTCGTTTCGCGCCACGGATTGGAACCTATCGTACGGCTGAGGCATCGAAAAAACTTTTCGACGATATCGGTTATCAGCTAATTCGCAGCTCTTACGAAATGCGGATTGATATGGATGTCCCACCGCCCGCATCCATTTGGCCCAAGGGTATTACATTTCGGACCTATAATCCAGATACAGATGTAGAAGCCGTATATTCTGCACAAGATGAATCCTTCCGTGACCACTTCGGATATGTCGAACAACCATTTGAAGAGGGTTTTGCCCGCTTCAAACACTTCATGACTGGCTATGAGGGCTTTGATCCAACGCTTTGGTTCCTCGCCATGGATGGTAACCAGATCGCAGGAGTCAGCCTGTGCCGCCCCAGTTCGTACAATGACCCGGATCTTGGTTTTGTCAGTACTTTGGCTGTTCGTCGCCCCTGGCGTAAACTTGGCATTGGGCTAGCCTTGCTTCATCACAGTTTTGGCGAGTTTTACCGCCGCGGGAAACGCAAAGCCGGCCTCGGTGTAGATGCCGAAAACTTAACCGGCGCGTTGCACCTTTATGAAAAAGCAGGTATGCATATACACAGAGCTTTCGACATTTACGAAAAGGAGATTCGCCCCGGTAGGGAAATCAGTGTAGAATCACTCTAGGATGAATGGGTTACGCTTCGGTGGTCGAGTAGCCGAAGGGCGCACACTTGCACCGCATTGCGCACCGTGCCACGTCCGCACGGCGTGGTATTCGGTGCAGTGCGGTGTCGAGACCCGTGACTTACGAAGGAGTTGATTATGAACCTGCGTTGTTTTTACTGTCAAACCCCGTTTACCGTTGGCCGTCCTGAAATGCTGGCTGCACTTCAGAGGATGGAAACCGAAAACTTGAACCACTATGATGCTCACTGCCCACGCTGCCGTAGGGCTAATTCCGTTTCGCGCGAACGCATGGAGATGTTCTTCCCGAACTGGCATGAGGTCGCGGAGGAACAGGCTGCTAACCCGCCTGAGCGGATGTCTGCTGCTCCTTCAGCAGAGCCCGCCGATGAGGAACCTGTACCTACGGCTCCAGCGACTTCAATGGAAGAACCCGCTATGGAGCCCGAATCTATGCAATCTTCTGCCAAGAAACATACAAGGAAGAGAGCTGGAGCGAATAAGACAATGCCTGCCGCAGCCAAAAAAATGACGGCAAAAACCGCGAAAAAACCTGCCGGAGCTACCACCAAACCGGCCGCCAAGAAGAAAACCGCCGCTAAGACCAAGAAGAAATAAATCGTGATTCGTGCCATCTTCTTTGATTTCGGTGGTGTGATTCTTCGCACCGAGTATCAGTCGCCGCGCCAGCATCTGGCCGAACGTCTGAACATGGAATACGACGATCTTGTGCGGCTGGTCTTTGATAGCGAGACCAGCCGTAAAGCATGCCTTGGCGCGGCAACCGTAGATGCGCATTGGACGGCAGTCATGAAGAAACTTAACCGCCCCTCTTCTGAATCGCATGCTTTCCGCGATGAATTCTTCGGCGGTGATGTGCTCGACCGCGAGCTTATTCAACTGATGCGTGAATTGCGCAGCAAATACAAGATTGGCCTGATCTCCAATGCATGGAATGATTTACGTGATTACATCACTAGACAAAAGTTCGTGGATGTATTCGATGCAATGACCATTTCCGCAGAAGTAGGCGTGGTCAAGCCTGAGGCCAAGATCTTTCAGATTGCGCTGGACCAGCTCCAGGTCCGGGCCAAGGAAGCGATGCTCGTCGACGATTTCATAGAAAACATCGAGGGCTGTCAAAAGATTGGCATGCAGGGACTCCACTTCAAGGATCCCGAAAAAGCATTTCGAAAACTAAAAGCCTTATTATGATGGCGGCTGTCCTGTGACGGTCGCTCGCAGGACAGAATTATGTTCACCAATCAAAAAACTATTTTGCGTGATCTAGGGAATGGTCTGATTCTGCGCCGTTCGACGCCTGAAGATGCGGATTCGCTTTCTGAATTCAATGCTCACATCCATAGCGACGATGAAGGCGACATGCAATGTATCGCGGCATGGACGCGTGATCTGCTTACACGGCCCCACCCAACCTTTAGCCCAAATGATTTCACTATTGTTGAAGAAGCTGCGACTGGACGGATTGTCTCCACTATGAATTTGATCTCGCAAACTTGGTCTTATGAAGGCATCAAGTTTGGTGTAGGTCGGCCTGAATTAGTTGGCACGTTGCCTGAGTTCCGCAACCGCGGACTTGTTCGTATCCAATTTGAAGAGATTCACAAATGGAGCGCCGAGCGCGGCGAAATGGTACAAGCCATCACAGGGATACCGTTCTACTATCGCCAATTCGGTTATGAGATGGCTTTGGATTTGGACGGTCGTCGTTTCGGTTATGAGATGCAAGTGCCAAAGTTGAATCAAAGTGAGAATGAGTCTTATACTATTCGCGCCGCGCAGGAAAGCGATTTACCTTTCATTGCAAAACTCTATGACCAAACGCGGGAACGATCCATGGTTGCGTGTGAACGCACACCTGAGATCTTTCGTCATGAGTTAATGGGTCGGAGTGAGAACAATAACTGTTGGGTTAGCTGCATCGTTGAAGATAAAACAGTTGAACCAGTGGGTTGTTTCCGACATCCTGGCTATGTGCGCCATAACAGTCTGACCGCTGCGTGGTACGAATTGAGTCCAGGAGTCTCCTGGCTTGAAGTCACACCTAGTGTCGTGCGCTATCTTTGGGTAAAGGGACAGGAATATGCAAAACGCGATGGGAGCGAGTGTAATTCATTTGGCTTTGTGCTTGGCGCCGCACATCCTGCTTATGAGGCGTTGGGAAATCGCCTGCCTAGGATTCGTGATCCGTACGCGTGGTATTTGAGGCTGCCTGATCTCCGCGGCTTCTTGGATCATATCAAGCCTATGTTGGAAAAGCGGCTGGCAGAGTCAATTGCTGGGGGGCATTCCCGCGAGATTCGCATCAGTTTCTACCGCACTGGTCTGCGGATGATGGTCGAACAAGGAAAGATCACAGCCATCGAGTCATGGAAGCCAGGACCAAGAGAAGAAGGAGACGCTGCATTTCCCGGTTTCACCTTTCTGCAATTACTCTTCGGTTACCGCGGTTACGAGGAATTGGAATATGCCTTTGCGGATTGTTGGTGCGATTCGGAAGATGTGCGCGCCCTGCTCAATATCCTTTTTCCGAAAAAACCATCGAATGTTTACCCGATAGCCTGAAAAGGTATATATGTTTTCCAATATAAAGCCAAACGCGCTGCTCGTTTATCTCTTTATTGAATTCAGCGGGTCCATGTTCTTCGGGATGATGTTCGTGACGACATCCTTGTACGAAGCCACCGTGGCGGGACTTACTCCTGTGCAACTCATACTGGTCGGGACGGCGCTTGAGCTCTCGGCTTTCCTCTTCGAAGTACCCACTGGTGTGGTGGCCGACGCATACTCACGCAGGCTTTCGATCATTGTCGGTTACATTCTGATGGGCATGGGCTTTCTCGTCGAAGGGTTCTTCCCTGCGTTCCTGCCTATCCTGCTTGCTCAGGTCATTTGGGGATTGGGTTATACCTTCACTTCAGGTGCAACTCAGGCATGGATAACGGACGAGGTCGGTGAAGAACCGGCCAACAAACTTTTCCTGAGCGGAACACGCTTTGGTTTATTCGCTTCACTGATCGGAATAGGGCTTGCCATGTGGATTGGCGCGAACAATGCTGCTCTGCCCATTCGAGTCGGAGCGTTGGGTGTGCTTTGCATGGGTCTTACACTGATCGTGATTATGCCCGAAACGGGATTCCATCCCACTCCGAAAGAAGATCGCAATACATGGCAGCACATGTGGCATACATTCAACCAAGGCCTGAAGGCAGTTCGCGGGCGCCCTCGCTTAATCACGATTGTAGGCGTTGGCTTGTTCTATGGCCTATACAGCGAAGGTTTTGACCGTTTATGGGTAAAACATCTGTTAGACACATTTGACTTACCTGTGTTCTTTGGCAGCAATCAGGTGGCTTTCTTCGCTATTTTACGTAGTGTTGGTACCATCCTGAGCATCTTTGTCATGCACTTTGTCGAAAAGCGCGTAGATACAAGCCGTTCGCTTGCGATTGGCCAATCCATGTTGATCGTAACCGGTTTGATACCACTTTTGATGATCAGCTTTGCTCTCTCACCGCTTCTTTCCTTGACCCTCAGCTTGTATCTCGCAATTAACGTTTTGCGCAATGTTACGATCCCGTTGAGCACAGCTTGGATCAATCAGAAACTTGACTCAAAAGTACGCGCAACTATACATTCCATGTTTGGCCAAGTGGATGCCATCGGTCAAATAGCAGGTGGGCCTATCGTCGCGGGGATCGCGTCGCTTGGATCTGTTGTTGCATCGATCACGGCTTCAGGACTACTCCTCGTTCCTGCGATACCGTTGATCCTCAGAGCCAACTCACAGTCCGCGGATGAAGCGG
>Ga0137374_10009707_pt1 | contig 11352 bp, 12 predicted proteins | sample SagtaG_20_FD_104811 | JGI IMG/M metagenome (GOLD analysis project Ga0137374, IMG submission 104811) | Vadose zone soil microbial communities from Sagehorn Ranch, Mendocino, California, USA - Sage1_R_100_16 metaG | ecosystem: Environmental > Terrestrial > Soil > Vadose zone | place: USA...
AAGTAATTCAAAGATGCCAAACTGTTTCCTGCGAAAGGGATCGCCTGCAAAAGGGATCGCCATGAAAACAGGACTGAGGGATGCCATCAGTATTAATGCAGATATTATACTATTTCTTGATGCAGACATAACGAATCTCACTCCAGAATGGATAGATAAACTGGTAGATGGCTGTACAAATTGCGACATGGTAAGAGGTTATTATCAAAGGCATACTAGAGACGCAGCGGTAACAAAGCTTATCGCCAGACCGATGCTTCATGTCTTCTTTCCTGAACTTTCTCATTTTGAACAACCTTTAAGTGGTGAAGTATGTGCACGAAAAGACGTGTGGAAAGGCCTGCTGGAAAAGGACCCTCCCGACGGATGGGGGATCGATGTGTGGATTCTCATCGAAACTGCTATGTCCGGCTACCATATTAAGGAAGTATTTCTGGGGCACAAGGAACACACATCTTTTGAAGACTATCGCGAGGATGTTGGAAAATTAGCCAAAATGGCTGAACAGGTGGAATTCACAATAATAAAAGAAGCTTTTAAGCATGGCAGAATTGATTCACATAAAGAGGTAAAAATTTAATGTCTATTGTATTGATCTAGTTGGGTTCCTTTACCATCAATATAGAATATAGAATCGCACCGGTTGAATTGGCCTTAGTATTCTAGTTCTGTAGCTAATGAAAAACCTGGAAGTTACACTTTCTACTCATCAATAAATTCGGAAATTAAGGGATAGCTAGTAGTAAATACGCCAAAATAATAAATAGACTCTACATGTCTAAACAGTAATAGCACATCCATTGTCCGTGACCATTATAGCCATGCAATCTATGGAACAGTCCAATGAAATTGAAGTCGCACTAGAGTATTAATTCAGTTTTACCTTGCTCGAAGTGAATTTAATATTACACAAACATCAAATACTTCTTGGAGTAACGCCCCCAGTGTTGGTGGTATCAACCCAAAACTAGCAATTACCATGCAGATAAAACTGGCGCCCAAACCAACAAAAATGCTCTGCTTTGCGATTTGTACAGTTTTTCTACCTATCTCAATTGCATATCTCACTCTGGTAACATCATCGACTAGCAAGACCATATCCGCTGCTTCGGCGGATATTGCTGAGCCCTGAGCTCCCATGGCAATACCGACATTCGCGGATGCTAATGCGGGTGCATCATTTATGTCATCACCGACCATTATCACATTCTTATATAATTGTCGAATTTTTTTACAGATGTCACTTTTTGCTCCGGATTGAGATTGTACTCAAAGCGAGTAACACCGGCTTGTTGAGCTACATTTTTTGCATTATCAATAGAATCGCCAGTCAAGACAATTGTTTCCTTTATCCCTAATTTGGGAAGACGTTCCATCATTGATTTCACTCCCGGCCTTATTTTGTCACTAAAAATAATTGCGCCAGCAGGTACATTGTTTATTTCTACATAAGCCAACATTTTTTCCTGAGATTTAATTTCCTTTCTAAGGTCTGCAATATTGCACATGCCTTTAAATTCGCTTATTTCAGAAAAACTTTTAGATCCGACAAAAATATGATCCCCATTAATATCACCTTCAACACCAACACCTGGTATTTCATGGAAATTGGAAGGCATAGTTAATTTTATAAAATTCTGTTGAGCCTTCTGAACCAAAGCGGCTGCAACCGGATGTGATGATAGTTGTTCTATGCTTGCTGCCTTGAATAAGAGACCATCAATGCTTGTATGGTCAATTGCTACTATTTTTTCCACGGCAGGAGTACCAATAGTAATAGTGCCTGTTTTATCGAATATCACTGCTTCTGCTTTACCCACTTGTTCTATTGATGCACTGCTCTTAATCACAATACCTCGTTTTGCTGCTTTGTTTATTCCGCTCATAATTGCGACAGGAGTAGCAAAAATAAGTGAACACGGTGTCGCTACAACTAGAACTGCTAAAATTGTTTCGGGATTGCCAGTAATAGACCTTCCAAAAAAGCTTACTACTAAGGTTATAGGAGTAAACCATATAGCGTATCGGTCAGCGAGGCGTTGAATCGGCGCTTTCGCTGCCTGGGCCTTTTTGACGAGTTGAACTATTTTGGCGTACTGGCTTTCTTCACTGATTTTGTCAGCCATCATCTCAAAGGCATCCCCGACGTTGACAGTTCCACTGAAAACGTCGCCACCAGGATTTTTGCTCTTTGGTAATGGTTCACCCGTAAGTGCCGATTCATCTATAACTACATTACCCCATGTCACACGTCCATCAACAGGAACTAAATCTCCTGGACGAACAATGATTAGATCCCCAACTTTTATAGAAGCTACATCGATCTTTTCCATGGTATCCCCTCTTTTCTTATAGGCAATTCTGGGAGATCTCGCAAGCAATGCATCCATAGATGATGAAGCTCGCCTCAATGCAAAATCTTCTAGAGCTTTACCGCCTGACTGCATTATTACGATTACAACGCCAGGTAACGCTTCATTTGCAAGAATAGCTGTAATAATGGCTAACATAGCTACGATGTCAGAAGCGAAGTGGCCTCGGAACATACCTCGTATGGTATCCCAGACAATTGGAGCACCCCACTGCAATCAAAGTGGCTAGCCAGATCCAATTTGCAAGTTCTATGGACCTGAATGTCACAAATGTTACGGTACCGACAAGCAAGCCGGCCATTGCAAAAACGGGAATGGGATATCGTTTAATAAGATAAAGTGATTTAGCTGCCTGTGAGTAAAAAGTATGTACTTCAGATATGTCTGAAACGGGATTTTCACTTTCCTTTAAACTATGCAACTTAATACTCAATAATATCTCGAATCCTTGATAATAAGCTATTTATCTAATAATGAATATTTTTTTGTTATTCAGGACTATTGTGATAATTCATTATATAGGCTATTGATTACTCCATGTCAGAAACATGATAACTGCAGCTAATCCCATAACCCCAAAGGTAGTCCAACCGATAACATTAGAAAATAAACCATTAGTCTTGCCTTCAAGGATCTTTTTATCATTGGCAATCTTCATAATAATGAAGAGCATCGGAACAGCCACCACTCCATTTATGACTGCAGCGTATATCAATGCGTGAATAGGACTAATACCGACAAAATTAATCAAAAGTCCTATTACAGTAGATGTAATTATTACTACGTAGAATTGTTTTGCCTGTTTAAATTTTTTGCCTAAGCCTTCGCTCCATCCAAAAGTGTCGGATATTGCATAAGCTGATGCTCCAGCTAAGACAGGTATGGCTAACAATCCCGTTCCGATAATACCAAGAGCAAAAATAATTTTTGCAATGTATCCTGCATTTGGGAAGGTTTTGACCAGAGGTTCAAGAGCCTCCGCAGCTTGGTCTGCTGTTTCTATATTCGTAATACCATTCAGGTGAAGGCTACCAGCAGATGTAAGTATTATAGACCATGTTATGAATATTGAGAAAAACATACCAACTGCTATATCCTCTTTCATTATCATAATATCTCTAATGCTAATCTTCGGTCTTCCTTTACCTATGTCTTCTATCTTGTTTTTTACAACATCTTCTTCAGCTTCCTCTGAGGCCTGCCAGAAAAATAAATAGGGCGATATGGTTGTTCCGAGTACTGCTACAAACATAGTTGCGAAATCAGTAGTAAATTCAAAGTGTGGAATTATACTTGCAAGGAAGATTTGTTCCCAACTACCTCCCACAATTATTGCAGTTACTACGTAAGCAAATAGTGACAAAGTCAGATATTTCAAAATTTTAATGTAATTTTTGTACGGGATGAATATTTCTGCCACCAGAATCAAAATTATAAAAGAAAAGATAGACACTATCACTGGTAACGCTGGAAATAATAATCTGATTGCTGCCGCTAGGGCGCCTATATCAGCACCGATATTTATTGTGTTTGCAATTATTAGGAGGCTTGCAACCGGATGGGGATTTTTTTTTGAATATTTTGATCTTATGACTCCAGCTAATCCCTTACCAGTTACGAGACCTATTCTTGCACACAACTCTTGAACAACAATCATCATGGGTAATTGAAATAAAGACATCCAAATCATTCCGAGGCCAAACTTAGCTCCGGCCTGCGAGTATGTAGCTATACCTGAAGGATCGTCATCCGATGCACCAGTAACAACCCCAGGTCCAAAAATTTGAAATACTGATCTTAATATAGAATTTGGATTCCTGTCCTTTTTGGTGAAGTGCTTTTTATCATTTAAATTTAAATCATCTGTTTTTTTAAGTGTATCTGATTTGACGTTCTCTTCGGCTAGCGAATCATCGGTGGATTTATCTTCATCATTCGTATTATTATGTTCATCATTTTCACCTTCGGTCACAATATCTCACCAAGCTACGTTCTCTTCCTTTTACTTAAGCTATCTGAGACGGGGTTCAAGAATGGGACCCTAAAATTAAAGTAAAAATCATGATAGATGACACTAATTCGTCATCCAACTACAAATAAGTAAACTTCGAGATGGAACCAAAGGACAATAGAAAAAAGTGAACAAAGATTGGATGACATAAAAATATTCTAACCAAAAATATGTAATTTGGCTTATAATATAGAGCAGAATATTGATACCGCTCAGTTTTATGATTGCAGTATCATGTGTCGTACTCTCCTTTTATAAGTAATCAAACTGACAGTCCATGATTAAGGATACGAGTGCTTTCTATTATGCTATTAATCTGATAACAAGTGAAAGAAACTTAGTTCTCGTTGCTGTATTCGGAATGTTAGCAGCCTTTTGCAATATCTTTTGTTGGAACTGGGGCAGTAAGACATGTTCCAATTTATTGGAAGGAGAAAGTGGAAGCTACAGTAGCTTTCAAAAATATTGATGGTAAATTAAAAGTGATTGGAACAAAAGAAAATGGTCAAGTAAACCCTACACTAATATCGAAAACTGATGCTGCCTATATACTTACTGTAATTAACGATGATGCAAACACACACATGTTTTACATTGACGGAATTAACATCCATACAAAGTTGCTTAGAGCTGGAGAAAATGATATCATAACCATTTATTCAAAGACCCAAGGATCGTATAATTATTACGATAGACTACCATCTGTAGGTTCCCAACAAGAGAATGGTACAAAAGCTGAACCTATAGGACAATTCAAAGTCTTAAAAGTAGCCGGTAATGAATGGTAATAATTCTGTACCTAAAAATATTCATGATGATAGAGACAGGAGACATGAACCATAAAGGGCAGGTAAGCAAGCAAAATTTCATTCAAGTTTCAAAAAGCGACTGAAGTAAGACCTTAAAAAGTTGAACTCGAGTAAAACAAACGTAGAATGCAAGAAACAGTAAAGATCTGATATTAGCAAGATAGTAGTTTCTACTAAGGGTAATGCACTTGGGATAGTTACTGGAAAGGGGTATTGCAAGGCTTTTGTGTAAGCGGCACTAATGGAAATAGCACTTAAGGAGCTATCGAATAAGAAGAAAGTCAGGGTTGACGAAGAAATTAGATACATACACTTTAGAGATATCCGGATTAATCAAATAGGACAATAGCAAAATATTGTATTGTTGAGAATAACTCCAATTTATTCTCAAAGATTCTATAAAAGATATAAGTTAGAGATTGCTCATTCCGAATGAGGTGAATATTGTAAGATTTGACACGCTCGATCAACGGTGACTCGGTACCTCCGTCTCCCAAGAAATCAAGAAGCATAACTTTTAGATTGGATACTACGACAATAGATGAACTACAAAGAGAAGCCGATTTGAAAGAATTTTCCTTGAATGTACTCGTTAATCAAGTTCTCAGAAGATACGTTGAATGGGACAGATATGAAAGTAAGCTCGGTATGATGCCGGTCCCAAAAATTATGTTGGCCACATTGATTGACAAAACAATGCAACTGGCAGTGGATGCTGGAATATCTGGCATAGAATCCTATCGAGACAAGGTTGTAAATAATGCCGCAGAAATCGCATTCAGCTTAATGAAGGATTCCGTATTATTCATGAAGAAAAAATACAGTTTATGGACTGTTCTTGCAGTGCTGCAAGAATATATGAAAATCTCTGGAATAACGTCAGACCACACAATAGAGGCCGGAAGAAAACATGTCTTTATAATACAACATGAGCTCGGGGAAAATTGGTCGATATTTGCGAAAGAGCTTTTGTCCCTCATTTTCACCACGTTAGCAGAAGTGAGGGCTGATATTAGCACGACTCCTAATGTGGTCAAGGCAGAAGTTATCTTGTGATGTAAGAATTATTGCATGACTCTAGTGTGCACTAATGTGGAATACAGTGCATTCCAAGTTGATATATATCACTTTTCCCACCTAATATTGCAAAGAAGGTGAGGGTAAATTGATTGATCATATTCCACAGAAGGTTGAAAAATCAACTTATTCTCTGATATTAAATTACTTCCAGAGAATAAAAGCTGGGGACGTACGTGGTCTTTTGAACCTTTTTACAGATGATTCTGTAGTCTATGAGCCATTTAGTAAATCAAAATGTCTAGTTAGTAAGTTAGAAATTGAATCTTTTCTTAAAACAGTTGTAATGGCTAATGAAGGGATGGAATATAAAATTAGAATTGAAAGTGAAGAACAAAGCGGAAACACAAATAAGGTTGTCACTTTAGTCACATTTCAAAAGGGGGATGCTATCAGAAGCAGGTTCACTTTTGAAATTGAACGCGCCGATGAACTAATCGGATCAAAAATCAAAACCCTTCGTATTGAATTCATAGATATGTAGGACGTACCATTTCAATACTATTTTTGCATAGATTCAATTAATGTATTGGTTACTAATACTCTAACAACTGGATTTCATCTGTTCTAATCTATTATATCCTATTAACTAATGATCACATTAAATAGGTCTTTAGACTATTGGTATTAGAATTGTCCCCAACAGCTAGTAATCTGGACAAGTTTCTTCCATTATTGCCTTATAGCGACTATCAAGTTTATCAGCAAAAACGCGTACTTGTTCCAAACTGTATATATTTTTAGGAAAGTACCACCTTATAGGGATGACATGTCCTCTGCCATTACCATCATAAAACCGTCCTTTGTCCGCCATGACCTTATGAGTATCGTCAATTTCATTTTCAATAACTGGAAGTCCCCTCTTGGTCTTATCTTCCAAGATGAATTTTACAGGGTCATCATAAATAAAATAGAATTGTCCTGTTTTTACCAAATTTTTGTCTTGTGACATGGTTATTGTTGTTGTCCATTAGAAGAAATTTATTCTGAGTTTTGCGTTCCAACATATATTAACATTTGCTCAGATATGCCATTGTAATTTAAAAAACGGCGTTATAATATGTAGTATCAAAAATAAACAGGATAACAATGATCTCATCATAAATTATCTGTCATCACATAGTCCAGTTCTATAGTAGGTCAGGTTTTTATTATTGGCGTAACTTGAACGAGACTGCTTTTCTTATCTAACAAAAAGATAAGTGATAGTAACAGCCTACTTTGAAGTACAAATGGCATATAAAATTATGGTACCACACGATGGTACAGAGATATCAGACAAGGCGCTCGAAAAAGCTATTGATTTTGCGAAAGCCCTTGGAGCGGAAATAATATTAGCCCATGTTATAGAGGACATCTCTGTTCCTCCTAACATTTAGCTAGTGGAGACTTCATAGGTGAAGCCAAAAAAGGTATAATAAAACATTTAGAAAGCTGGTGGGATAAGTTGGCAGAAGTGAAAATACATGAAATGGAAGATAAGAATGTTAATGCCAATTCTAGATGCTTATTCGGTGATGTAGCAGAGCGAATTGTTAGGTTTGCAGAGGAAAACAAAATCGACCTCGTGGTAATGGGAAATCGCAGATTGAAAGGAGCTTCTAAAATAAAGGCTCTTGGGATTGTTGCAAGGAAGGTTTCAGAAACTGCGGAATGTCCTGTATTGATAGTACATTAGCGGATCTATAACATGTAACCAGCAGAAGTTTTTCATTATTGTTGTATAGTCTCTTTGTTACTATTTTACAATTATTACTGTACATTTCGAGTAGTGGGCAAGTTTGTACGAAGTGCTGCCGAGTAGAAAATCTTTCGAAGAACTATAACGGCCTCTACTGCCAACCACTATAGTACCAATATTTTCCTTAGCTGCGAACTTTAAAATTTCTTCAGCTGGAGATCCTCTAGCCTGTATTGTTTTTACAGATCTCAATCCTAAAGACTTGGCTCTAGCTTCGTATTTGTGAAGAATTTCCTTGCCAGTTTTCTCCAATTGCCTGGAAATAGAATATCCTACATTAACATACTCTTCTATTACATTTAGGATATGCAACGGAATTTCATTATTACGGGCAAGCACACAGGCATATTGAAAAGCCTTACGCGAATATTCGGACCCATCAACAGCAACAAGAATATTTGGGGATGTTTTTCCTTTCATTATGAATCACTGATTATCTCATGAAGAACTAAGTAGGTATAATCGTTATGCTTCACTTCTAACGTGAAATTTATCCAACCACCTGCCCACGAAGTTTTTTGTCATCAATGTTAGAGATATAGATTCAATTGTGTCAGGGGTGTAAAGTAAGGTAGTAAAGATCACTTAGTAACGAAAGACTAGAAGTTCTTACAACATGAACAACTTGAACCACGAATTAACTCTTCTATCTAATTAGTATTTTTAGACATCAAATATTAACCTTCAAATCAGAACTCATCTTTTAAAGTTCTAATTATTCTAGCATTCATGTAATCCAAATGTAGCTCATCGTCTAGAGAGTCAATGAAGTTAGTTGCGGTTATTATGCCGACTGGTTTATCACCATCTTTGACTAGAAGATGTCTAACCTTATTCTGTAACATCATGGTTGCCGCAGCTTCTACTGGAGAATTGAGATCGATTGATGACACTGGCGAAGACATGACGTGGTGGATTCGGAAATCTTTGCTATTCCCATCATGAGTACAGACACCTCTTACAATATCGCGTTCAGTGACGATGCCCACTGTCAGATCATCGTGATCAACAGCCAAAAGCGAACCTACATTCTTGTCCATCATTTTCTTTGCCGCGTCTTTAGCGGTTTCAGATACGCCTAAATTAGTAGTCATTATATCCTTTACAGTCTTTGGCACAGACATAGAATTATCCAAGCTCAATATATCTTAATTTGGGGTATGAGGTTCCTGTCGATATACAAACAGATTCTCTTGTTCTGGGCGAATCAGGTAGCTGTGAATACTGTCGGCAGTAGCAACCCTTTTTAATTAAGTTGAATTCTAGGTTTCATGGAGGGGCTAGTTTCATGGGTGGAGAATGGTTCCAGTGGACGGTTCGTATCTTGCTAATGCTTGACTTCTATGACGGAAAATCCTTTTCACTCAGATTCAACCCACCTTGAATAGTAAATAAGAAGGTTACAGCAGCAAGAATACCAAGCGACTTCTTTAGGAGCATTTTATCCTTCACCAGCGTATTCTCTGTAAATTGTTCTAGCACTTTGACATCAAAATTTGTTTTAAATTCCCTTAGAAAGAACAGTCTTAATATAAATGAGTTAAAATCTATGTTTGCACCAGAGCCTATTACAATATTAGGAGGGTCGCCAATTAATGTTGCAGCACCGCCAATATTAGAACACATCGCTTGACCCAGAACGTATGGAAAAGGAGACCTCCTTAAGAATTTGAATATTGTTAGTGTTACTGGAATCATCAGTAGAATAATAGTAACATTATCAATGAATGCTGCCATCGCTGCCGTAAAAATACAAAGAATAACCATCAAGTGCCAAGTATTTCCCTTGCTTAATTCAACAGCTTTGACTGCTACCCAATTGAATACACCGGTATTATTGCTACTATTATCATCATTCCAAGCAACAATCCTATGGTATTGAAATCAATTATCTTTGTAATGAATTCAAGGGCTCTCTTGGGGGGTGATTGTTTGCATTATGACAAGACATGAGAAACAATCGCATCTAATTAATAAGATGATGTCAGGACTTCGATCAGACGAGTTAGTTAAGCTCTTAGTTAATTGTGATTATTGCAAAACTCCTCTCTTTTCTAAAATGTTTATGTTAAAGTTTGCTAATTTTGAACGGTTTTTCTGTTGTAAGGAATGTAAATCAGCTTACAAGAGAAAAAATGCTGGAAGAATGGAAGCTATTGTTAAAAAATATCAGAAATCCAATCGCCGCAATTTTTCTAGATATTGCACTATTGAATCAAATTTTACCCGTAATGAGAAGAGAATTTCTAATTTTGAAACTTTTTAACTATCTTATAAAACACATTAAATGGTAAGCCTTGTCTTGGCAATACGCTATGTCATCAGTATCGATATCATTGTTTTTTATGTTATCTTATAATTTCCTTTCTACCTTTCAAGCAAATTCATGGCATGAACATTTAGGAATTGGAAATGAACAAGTGATAGCCTTATACAAAAAAAATCCAATTGATCCTGCAATTGTCAACTGGGAAAACGCCCTGCAGTCAAAATTAGACATAATTGACGTAGAGTGTTCTGATTTCACACCTGCTTTATACTGCTATGATTTAATTACCGAAGCTCGTAATGATTGTCTCCCTCATCTGTACATACCACTTTGTGAACAATACGTTATAAGTCCCTTAATCCAAAATAAGATAAATCCAGACACTCACTAATCTTTACTAGAACAAAGCAGAATTGAAAACTTATCTTTGAAATAATTAAGGTGGTCTTTCATTTTACCAGATCCTTCCTAATTTGAGTCGCTTTCTTTCGATCACCTAGTACCAATACTGGATAACGCCAAGAAATATATCTTAAAGGTGTTCTCCTACCGGAGTTACTGCTCCAACTATTATAAGGCCTACAAATATCGCAATTAACACAAACATTCCAATTAACATAGCTTTTCTTTTAGCAGGTTCTGTGAACTCCTTTCTGTCTACAAGTGGTATTGCAGCAAGTAGGATTACTATTATGGCACTGACATAAGGTATTACACCTAATCCAAATAGATCTTCTAATGGAAACATCCAAAGCAAGTACCACGGCGGTTTGGTAATCTCTATACCTTCTACACCTCTCATACTTAATGGTGCAGGTAAGATTATAGACAATATTATCACTATTACTGTTACCGCTATGCCATATAGGAACATTCTTTTTACGTGACTAGAAAAAGGAACCTTTTCTTCGGATTCAAACTCGCTATTTGGATTGGCAGTGCCAGTAGAATTGCTACTAGAAGAGTCTATCTGTTGCTGTTGATATTTGAAAAACTTCGGACTAGAGATACAAAGAAGTCGTATTAGTGCTAAATGCAGCGCCAATACTGGAAGAGTTAAAAAGGGTATAACT
>Ga0137374_10009718_pt1 | contig 11346 bp, 8 predicted proteins | sample SagtaG_20_FD_104811 | JGI IMG/M metagenome (GOLD analysis project Ga0137374, IMG submission 104811) | Vadose zone soil microbial communities from Sagehorn Ranch, Mendocino, California, USA - Sage1_R_100_16 metaG | ecosystem: Environmental > Terrestrial > Soil > Vadose zone | place: USA...
GCAAAATACCGCAAAATAATTTGCCACTTTTTTGCGCTTTCACACCAGCTTACATAGCCTGCAACGAGCTTTGCTAATGGGCGTCCCTCGCGTAATTACAACTATTCTCAGCCGTTAAGAATCTTCGTTACATCAAGTGTGCTCGATAGTCATCAGGTGGCACACAAGTTGCCTTACCGATAGCCATCAGGGTAGAGCCGAGGTGCGCTCAGATGTCAAGCCAAATATCGGATGCAGGCTGTGTTCTGTGTTCTGTGGTAGATTGTCAAGCAACGTTTGCCCATGTGAGTGAATGCCGGTCATTGTGCGGTCTCCTTTCAGTTTTGGTCAACCGAAAGCCTAATCGCACGATGGCCTGATTGGCCCTGAACACAATTCAAGATCATTTTTGTCCTGTAGGGAGCTCCGGGACATAAGAGTGATTTTCAAAACCTCGCTTAAAACTACCAGGCTGTAGGTTTCTATTTACTCGTTTTCTTTAAACGCCACAGAAGACGGCGGCAGACAATCGGCGTCGAAATGCAGAGGCAGAGCGCCGTTGCGCCGGTACGGATTGCGCCTCAAACAATATTCCCCCATGTATTTTCGATCCACCATAAGGGCTTCCCGCAGTGCGGGAAAGAACCAGCTTTTACTTTAGTGGTGAATATGGAAGCTTGGTTTTCACAAGCTTACGAAGTTCATCCAAAGGAGAAAACACAATGGCGAATATCTCGAAGATCAATAGAAGACGACTGACGGAAATAGAAAACGCCGCGAAAAACAGGCGAGAGATAATCGCGGCGCAGTTGAGCAGACGGGAGATGATGAAAATGGGGCTGCTGACGAGCGCCGGTTATCTGATTCCCAAGAAAGGATTGAGTTCTCGTCCACTCACAAGCGCGGGCTTTGTGGACAACATCTGCCAGAGCCCGCCGACCACAGCTTTCCTGGAGCCATTTGTCCCGATGCAGGTCAAGCGTCCGGTAACATCGCCGCTCAGCCCGACGCCTACGATAGCTCCAAATAACGCCGCCGGAGAGGGCCGTACGCGGTCTCATCAGGTGGTGACGAGTCCATTTCCACCGACAAAGCAGTACCAGATAGTCCAACAGGCGTCGCAGGTCAGTGTGAGCCAGAACCTCCCACTGCAAACTTTATGGACCTTCGACGGAATCAGTCCAGGCCCACTCTACATCGCCAGATATGGGGAGCCTATTCTCGTCCGCAATGTCAATAACCTGCCGGCCGACAACGGCGGCTTTGGGAAGAATGAGGTGAGCACACACTTGCACAACGGCCACACGCCGTCTGAAAGCGACGGGTTTCCTTGCGACTTCTTCCCAAATCCCCAGTTTCCCAGTTCCTTCTTCTACGACCAGTACTATCCAAACGTGCTGGCGGGGTTCGCTTCGACCCACCAGCCGACTGGCGACATAAACGAATCGATGAGCACGCTGTGGTACCACGATCACCGCGTGGACTTCACGGCGCAGAATGTCTACAAGGGACTGGCCGGGATGTATCTTTTGTATAACAACTTCGACACGGGCAATGAGACGACGGGGTTCCGTCTTCCTGCCGTCCCCAATCCCACGAATGTCGTCCCCGATTTCGACGTCCCGATGTTGTTTGCAGACAAGTGCTTCGATCCGAACACAGGGCTGCTGTTCTTCGACTTGTTCAATTTCGACGGAATACTCGGAGACAAATTCCTTGTGAACGGAAAGATTCAGCCTGTCCTTCACGTTCATCCGCGCAGGTACCGCTTCCGCTGGCTGAACGGCGGGCCGTCGCGCTTCTATCAGTTCTTCATCACCGATCTGACCAATCTGAACGCGCACAACAGGTTTTGGCAGATTTCCAACGACGGAAACCTCTTGCCAAACCCGGTGAATGTGGAAAGTGTGCGGCTGGGCGTAGCTGAGAGAGCTGACGTGATCATTGATTTCGCCCCGCTCGCGGGCAAGACGCTCTACCTTGAGAACCGGTTGGAGCAGACCGACGGGCGCGGGCCAACCGGCAAGGTTCTACCCGCAGGTCAGGGAAACAGAGTCATGCAGATTGTAGTGGATCTTCCGACCGTACCGGACAACAGCGTCAACCCCGCTACGAATCCTTCCTTTTACAGTCTGCCCAGTACCGCCGGGACTCCGAGGGTGACTCGCACATTCAAGTTCGAGAGGGGCAACGGGCAGTGGCAGATCAACGGACAATTCATGGATTGCAACCAGGTCCGCTTCTCAGTTCAGCAGAACACAATCGAGCATTGGATCCTGCAGAACAGCTCGGGCGGTTGGCAGCATCCCATACATATTCACTTCGAAGAGTTCCAGACCTTATCGATCAACGGGTTGCCGCCTTCGAATAGCCCTCTGGTCCAGACAGGTCGAAAGGACGTCATCAGATTGGAGCACAATACCGAGGTCGAACTGTTCTTCCGCTTCCGCGACTTTCTGGGACGGTATCCGCTGCATTGTCACAACACGGTCCATGAAGACCACGCGATGATGCTGAGGTTCGAGATCGCTACTGTGGGAGACACGAAGCAAACCCCATAGTTGCCCCCGCGTCTGCGCCGCTCCCGGAGCGTGCGCAAACCCAGGACGAGACACAAGAAAGGAAATGCCAAACCATGAAGAGCATTAACCGAAGAAGCCTGATTACGATGCCTGGGATAGCCAGCGCGACCGGCGGCTTCCAGTCGCTGGCATCCACTCAAGATTCTAAATGGGATAGAACGTCGCCACGAGAGATAATCCGGGCGCGCTACTTCCCCAACGTCGCGCTGACCACGCACGAAGGCAGTAAGGTCCGGTTCTATGACGACCTGATCAAGGACAAGATCGTGACCATCAATTTTATGTACGCGGACTGTGAAGGGGTTTGCCCTGGCATCACGGCAAACCTCGTGAAAGTTCAGCGGGCGCTTGGAGAACGGGTTGGTCGCGATATCTTTATGTATTCAATCACACTCAAACCGGAGCATGACAGTCCCGAAGTACTCAAGGAATATGTCCAAATGCATCGGGTGCAACCCGGCTGGTTATTTCTGACCGGCGCCCCCCAAGACCTTGAGGCGCTTCGGCGTAAGCTGGGCTTCACCAATCCGGATCCGAAGTTGGATGCGGATTCGTCTCAGCATATTGGGATGCTGCGGTACGGAAACGAACCGCTCCAACAGTGGGCCGCGTGCCCCGGACTGGCAAATCCCGGCTGGATCGTCGAGTCTATCCTCTGGGTGGATTGGCCGAAGGCCAGACAACCCAAAATTGAAGGCGCGCGACGGCCAGTGGATGAGAAAGGAGAACGAAAATGAAAAAAAATGCGCAAGGGCTAAAAGGGTTGTTTATCGTTATGTTTCTGGCGGTTGCGACGCTGGCGCAGACCGATGTGCCGCAGATCGGCGCTATCGTCGTGGGCAAAGGTCCGGAAGGAGTGGCCTTTGATGGGGCCAGCATCTGGGTGACGAACCAATTCAGCAACAGCGTGACGAAGCTGAGGGCGAGCGATGGCGCTCTGATCGGGACCTTTGCGGTCGGCAAGCGCCCAATTGGAGTGGCCTTTGATGGGGACAGCGTCTGGGTAACGAACTTACTCGACGACAGCGTAACGAAGCTTCAGGCGGCCAATGGCGCCGTGATCGGAACCTACGCCGTGGGCGATGGTCCTGGAGGGATCGCTTTTGACGGGACTAACATCTGGATAGCTAACCGATTCAGCGACAACGTGACGAAGCTGCGGGCGAGCGATGGCGCCGTGCTCGGAACCTTTGCCGTGGGCAAGCGCCCAATTGGAGTAGCCTTTGATGGGGCCAGCATCTGGGTGACGAACCAATTCAGCAACAGCGTGACGAAACTGAGGGCGAGTGATGGCGCTCTGATCGGAACCTTTGCCGTGGGAAATGGTCCATTCGGTGTGGCCTTGGCGCCCACTCCCGCCGGGCCTAACGTCTGGGTGGCGAACTTTTTCAGTAAGAACGTGACGAAGCTGCGGGCGAGCGATGGCGCTGTGCTTGGGACTTATACCGTGGGCGATGGGGCGGCAGGTGTGGCCTTTGATGGGACTAACATCTGGGTGGCGAACAATGGCAGCAACAACGTCATGAAGCTGCGGGCAAGCGATGGCGCCGTGCTCAAAACCTTCGCCGTGGGCAGAGGCCCATTTGGCGTGGCCATGGCGCCCACTTCCGCCGGGATCCACGTCTGGGTAGCGAACTTTGGTAGCGATACGGTTTCAAAACTGTAGCTCATATTGTGTTCTTGATCTTGTGTCGCGGCGGGGCTTCGGACGCGCGCACTTCAATCACTTGTCGCCACGCGCCGCCACGATCTCGCGCGCGGCGGCCCACTGCGCGATGTCCTGCCGGTTAATCGCGGCGGCCATCAGTTCCGGGAACAGATCGGGAGTGCAGGCGAAGGAAGGTATGCCGAACCCGGCGAACGCGGCGGCGACGCCGTGATCGTATCCTGGCGCGCCGTCGTCGTTGAGCGCAAGCAGCGCGATGAATTGGACTCCGGCGCTGACCAATGACGCGGCGCGTTTGAGCATCTCCTGCTGATTGCCGCCTTCAAACAGGTCGCTGATCAAGACCAGGATCGTGTCGTGCGGCTGCCGGACCAATCCCTGGCAATAGCCGAGCGCGCGGTGGATGTCTGTGCCGCCGCCCAGTTGCGCGCCGAAGAGCAATTCGACCGGGTCGGAAAGTTCCGCCGTCAAATCCACGACCGCGGTGTCGAAGACGACCATTTGGGTTCTCACCGACGGCAACGAAGCGAGCACGGCGCCGAAGACGCCGGAATAGACCACCGAGGTCGCCATCGAACCGCTCTGGTCGACGCACAGGATAATTTCGCGCAGCGCCGAACGCTTGCGTCCGTAGCCGATGCGCGTTTCGGGAATGATCGTTTTGTAGTCGGGCTGATAATGTTTGAGGTTGGCGCGAATGGTGCGCGGCCAATCGATCTCGTTGTGGCGCGGGCGGCGGTTGCGCGCGGCCCTGTTCAAACTGCCGATCACCGCCTGTCGCAGCGGCTCGGCCAGTCTGCGCTGCAGATCTTCGACGACGCGGCGAACGACCAGCCGCGCAGTCTCTTTGGTCTTCGCCGGCATCACGCCGCCGAGCGCCAGCAAATCGGCGACCAGATGAACGTCAGGCTCGACCGCCGCGAGCATTTCTGGTTCGAGCAGCATCCGGCGCAGGTTCAAACGTTCGAGCGCGTCCTGCTGCATCACACGCACAACGGACGAGGGAAAGTATTCGCGGATGTCGCCTAGCCAGCGCGCGACGTTCGGCGCCGAGCTTCCCAAGCCACCCTTGCGATCGGAGTCGTAGAGCGCGGCGAGCGCCCGATCCATCGCCAGATCGGCGCCGCTCAGGCCACAGCCCGTGCCGTCGTTTTCATCGCCGCCCAGAATCAATCGCCAGCGGCGCAGGCGTTCTTCTTCAATTATCATATTGCTGTCTAAATTATTGAAGACTGTGCAAATAAAAACCGCTTGCAATCAATACATTGACTGGCGTCAACCTGGGTACGCATCGCTTCCAGCGTGCAGTCTCGGTTAGACGGCCATTTGCTACCAGATGCGCCTCCTGCCGAGACTGCACGCTGGAAGCGATGCGTACCCAGAGCTCGCCTTCCGATTTATGCGCAGGGTTCAAATAATTTCGCCAGAATGAACCGGAAGCTACATTATTGCGATTCATTCAGCCCAAGCAACCGCGCAATCAGCGGTAACACGTCTTCGGCGCGCGCATGATCGAAATCTTCGGCGCGGGGTTGGGCGCCGATTGCCGCGCGACTCACGCCCGCCATTCCTCGCCGCGCCCGCTCGCCGATTTGCCTGCGCTCGGGCGAAGTGAACGTCGAAAACGTGCGGCGCAGCAACGGCGCCAGCGCCGTGAATCCATCGCTCGGCAACGCCGTCAACCATTCATCCAGCGTCCGCCACAACGTCTCGTCGTGCAACAGCAACAACCCGCTGCCTTTTAAAAATCCTTCGATCCAGGCCGCCGCCTGCGCCGGCTCGTTCGCGGTCGAAAGCGCGAGGCCCAAACGCCGCGCCGCTTCGTCCGCCGCAAACGCGCCCGCGTCCACGAGCAGCCTGCAACACCTTCCCGCGACCAATCCGTGCAGCCCGCGCTGATCGGCCAATCGCGTCATCGCGCCGCGCCAAGACGTCAGATGTTCTTCGTTCTGCATAAGACCGATCGCGGCGTTGACGCTGACGACGCGGTCGAACATCGCCGCCGCGGCTTCGTCGTTGAGCGAAGCGCACGCGCCAGGCAATCCGATGCAAACGCGCGCGACCAATCCGGCGACCACCTCGCCCACCATCGCCGCGTCGGTCCCGCGCACGTTGCCGTAGCGTTGAACGTTGGCGAGCGGCGGCAGCGCATCCATCAAATGCGCGACGTCGCTGGCCACGGCGGCTTCGGCCTGCAGGCGAGCCGTCACGTGGCTGACCGCGCCGGGCAGGTCGGCGAGCAGCGACTGATCGAGCAGGTTGGTCAACGCCGGCAATTCTCTCGCACGATCCGCCGCGTCGCGCGCGAAGGCGGTCGCGGCCTCGTAGATCGTATTCCCCCAGACGCCCGCCTCGATCAACGCGACGACTAATTCAGGCTGCCAGCGCAATCGCCAGATTTCATGGAACGTGCCTTTGCCGCCGGCCCGCTGCGTCTCGCCCCAACGAACGCTGAGCAGCGACAAACGATGCAGCAACCGGCTGCGATCAAGATCGTTCGGCTTACGCAAATCGAGATCGTACGCGCGCTCCAACGCTTCGGCGGGCAACCGCAGCCGCTTCTGCTCGCGCGCCAAATCCTGCTGCAGCGGCGCGAGCGGCGTCTCTTCGGGCACGGCGCCCAGCGTCTCGCCGACGATCAGTTTCTCGTGAATCAACCGCAGAGGCAGATCATTGCCGAAACAGAAGACCGATTGCGTCGCCTCGTTCAATTCGGACAGCCCGGGCAGCGGGCGGTCGCGCAAAGCCGCCAAGGTCTCGGCCAATCGCACGGCCTCGATCACATGCGCCGAAGAGACGTCCAGGTCTTCCTCGCGCAGTAACCGCGCCACGCGCGTCATCCATCGGATCGGCACGCTGTCGCGCGACGTCCACAAATGGTGATACCAGCCTGGCGATTCGACGCCCGCGCCGTAGCCGCTGCTATAAGACAACCGCCCGTATGTCCACGGCGTCCACGTAGCCTGCGTCTTGACCTTCGGCAAGCCTTTCAACAGCTCCTCGTCATCCTTCGCCGACGGCGTGTTCCCGGCGTCAACTGTGAGCGCGGGCGCGTGCCACGCGCCGCATACAACCGCGATCCGCTTGAAGCCTTCTTGCGCTGCGACCCGGATCGTCTTCCTCATCCAAGCCTCTCGTTGGGCTTCACGTTGGGCTTCTCGTTGAGCTTCTCGCCGAATCTCGGGCGAGGCTCCGCCTTGTTCAACTGGTTGATCGGCGGGCAGAGCCGATTCGCGCAGCGCCGCCATCGCTTCCAGGATCGCGGCGAAAAGATCGGCGCCGTCACGCCTGTGCTCGACCATATGCTCCCACCAGCGCTCGCCGTCGCTGTAACCCGCGGCTGCGGCCAACTGGCCTATCGGGTCGTCGTGGATTCGAGATTCGGGATCTGAAATTTGAGATTCGGGGTGTGAATCTTGAGATTCGGGATCTGAAATTTGAGATTCAGAGTCGCCCTCCACCGCCAATCGATGGAATTGCGGCAAATCCATAAACCGCACGGCGATCTTGCGCGCCAACCCGTAACCGAGCGCCTGCCATTCGGGAGAGAAGACGGCGAAAGGATAAAAGACCGCGCGCTGCGGTTGATCGGGCGGATAGATCAACAGTGCGACCGGCGGCTTCATCTGTCGATGCGCTAGCAGCAACAGCGCGTCAGCCGCATCGGGCGGGCCTTCGACCAGGATGCAATCGGGCCGCAATGCTTCCAACGCCTGGCGCAGGCTGCGCGCTGAACCGGGGCCGTGGTGTCTGATGCCAAAGATGTTTATCCCCATATCTGACGACTACTCGTGGGTCAGCTTTCCCTCTTACGCGATAAGGTAAAGACAACGTTGCTGAGAGATGTTTCTTTGCTCTTCTCCAGGTCTGTTTCGCTCCTTCGTTCAAAGCCATCGAAACTTTTCTTGACGCGAAGCTCATTCTCTATTTGATCAAAAACGGCCGTGTCGGCGCCAATCTTCAAAAACAGGGCTACGCCATCCTGGCGCCACTCCCCATGTGTATTTAGCTCCACAAGTCCTAATTCGCCCGCCTGCCTTTTGATCTTTATTCGAATGGTGAAAATATTGGCCTTTTGAAACCGAAGTCTAATTTCCCTGTGATCATCGCAAGCAATATATTCGCGAACCAAGTTGAAATCGCTTATTTGCCACGATTCGCGAATCATCATGGGAATGCCAAAGAAAATTACGACTGCCGTGCCGTAATCAAGGATCAAAGGCGCCCAGGCGTAATTTCGCAAGCTTGGCGTAAGAAGGAATCCGGCGAATCCAGCCACGCCCCCTACAATCGGGAAAGACGAAATGTAGTTCTCCGATCTCAGATTGCGAATGACGATGAACGCATTCAGCGCCGCTAACACCGCAAACACTCCGATAAGCAAACCGGCTATATACAACTGATATTTTGGGAGTGAGGCAATCATCAATTACGAAACCTCTCGACACGCGCGATACAAATCCTTCCAACCATCACGCTCTTTCACCACAGTCTCCAAATACTCCAGCCACACCACGCGGTCCTGCACCGGGTCTTTAACCACCGCGCCGACCAGGCCCGACGCGACGTCGTTCGAGCGCAACTGCCCGTCGCCGAAATGGGCGGCGAGTGCGAGGCCGCTGTTGACGACCGAGATCGCTTCGGCCGTGCTCAATGCGCCGCTCGGAGATTTAAGTTTGGTCTTGCCGTCCTGCGTCTTGCCGTCGCGCAATTCGCGGAAGATGGTCACGATGCGACGAATCTCGCCGAGCGCGGGCGGCTCGGCGGGCAATTCCAGCGCGCGACCCAGAGACTCGACGCGCCGCCTGACGATCTCGACCTCTTCGTCGGCAGTTTCGGGCACGGGCAGGATCACCGTGTTGAAGCGGCGTTTGAGCGCGGAGGAAAGTTCGTTCACGCCCCGGTCGCGGTTGTTGGCCGTGGCGATCACGTTGAAACCTTTGGCCGCCTGAACTTCTTCGTTGAGTTCGGGGATTGGCAGCGTCTTTTCGGAGAGGATGGTGATCAGAGTGTCCTGGACGTCCGAAGGGATGCGCGTCAGCTCTTCGACGCGGGCGATCTTGCCGTTCTGCATCGCGCGCATCACCGGGCTCGGCGTTATGGCCTCGCGCGAAGGGCCTTTGGCCAGCAGGCTGGCGTAGTTCCAGCCGTAGCGGATGGCCTCTTCGGCTATGCCGGCCGTGCCCTGCACTAACAGCGTCGAATCGCCGGAGACGGCCGCCGCCAGATGCTCGCCCAACCACGTCTTGGCGGTCCCCGGGACGCCTAGCAGCAACAGCGCGCGGTCGGTCGCGAGCGTCGCAATCGCGATCTCGACCAGCCGCCGCTGGCCGATGTATTTCGGAGAGACTTCGAAACCGTTGCCTAGTTTGCCGCCGAGTACGTAGACGGCGACGGCCCACGGCGAGAGACACCAGTTGGGTGGCCGCTGGCGCTCGTCGGCCTTGGCGAGTTCGCTCAGCTCTTCGGCGAACTGCTGTTCGGCGTGTTCGCGCAGCAATGTAGTTTCAGTCTTCTTATCGGACTTTTTCATTGATCGATCTCCTCGAAAAACGTGGGACAGACTTCAGTCTGTCCTGGGTCACGGACAGACTGAAGTCTGTCCCACGTTTTTATTGTTTCAAATTTCCTTGAGCATGTCGTCACGGAATTGCAGTGTGGTCAGAAAATTATCGAGGCTCTTCGGCGATTTGGGGTCCTTATAAACGGCGGTTGAAATTTGAGAGATGGCTTCCGGAATTTGAGCCGGGTCGAGATGAACGGCCACAACGTTGAGCAGTTTCATCAATGGCCACCTGTCGTTGACCCTTCTCTTTTTGACGTCCTGATAAAGCGCGCTCAATACCGCCAGGCTCAGAGTGGCGCCCCATGGGTGAACGCACGAACTCAGCGACGCGTACGCGTCTTCAAGAGAAATTCCCGCGCGCAAGCCTGCGAGCAAATGTTTTTCTTTCAATTCTCCAGGAAGAGAATCGAAGAGCGGCTGCAAATTGACGTCGAACCCCTTCTTGCCTTGTAGATTTAACAGCGCCTCCGCCCAGACGTGATCCTGATGGTGTTTCGCGGCCTGCGCCCAACTATCGATCAACAGCGCGCCCCATTCTTTATTGGCGAGCGCGGCCTGCGCCAATTCGTCAGCGGTCTGGCCGAGCGATTTGTTCCAGATCGATGGCGGCGTCAGGCCGATGATTTGCTTCGACAACCAGGCCTTCGGGCCGATCCCTTGCTGAGCGGGCGGTTTTGGATTGACGCCGTCGCGCGACATCGCATCGTCGCATGCCTTGGGCGGAATGATCTCGAGCGTGGTCTTGCCGCGCGATTTCTTCCCCAGACTGACCATCGGGCGGGCGCGCTCGATCATCCTCTGAAGGAGTCGTGATTGAGGCAGTTGAACGAGCAATTTCACCGCCGTGCGGCCAACGCCTTTGCTTCGATCATCGAGCGCGGATTCGAGCATCGGCTCATCTTCCGGACTCAGCCCGATTTCAAAAACTGAGAGGAATTCTGCGCGGTGATCCGGCTTCTCCTCGTCCCAGGTTGAAACCAGCAATTCACGCGCCCGCGCCGCGTCAGTCGCGCGCAGTTTGCGCAGTAAGGCCAGACGCGCTTCGTGATTCCCAGTCTGCCAGCTTTGCTCGTCGGGAACGCTAACGGCGTAACTCCAATCGGGATTCTGCGCCGCCAGCCAACGCCCGCGCGCGCCCAGCAAGGGGAGAATCGCTTCACGCAACCATACCCGCACCCGTCCCAATTCGAGCAACTCCGGCAATAACTCTTCCGGCGCGCGACGCCCCGCAGCCGCCGCCTTCGCCAACCACTCCGGAAAAAGCTCCCCGTATTCTCCGCGCAGCATCATCGCCAGGTGGACCGCCGCCCCTTCGCCGCAACGCGGCGCGTCCTCTGGCTCGCAGGCTTCCGGCGCCGGCGGCATGTCTTTCAACGGCAAAGTCCCGGCGCGCTCGTAAAGCGACACCAGCGCCGCCGCGCCGAGCAGAGCGCCTTCGCGGTCGTTTTGATCGAGCTGCGCGAGCAGACCGCCGAGCTTGTCCGCCGCCCCGTTGAGAGAAGGCGATTTCCGCTCGCAGCCGATCAACGCGGCGTTGATGATTTCAGTCCACA
>Ga0137374_10009734_pt1 | contig 11334 bp, 16 predicted proteins | sample SagtaG_20_FD_104811 | JGI IMG/M metagenome (GOLD analysis project Ga0137374, IMG submission 104811) | Vadose zone soil microbial communities from Sagehorn Ranch, Mendocino, California, USA - Sage1_R_100_16 metaG | ecosystem: Environmental > Terrestrial > Soil > Vadose zone | place: USA...
AGATGCCCCTATGTTTGTCAAGCCGGTGAAGGCAAGCCGGTGGACGCGGTGATGATCTGGTAGACCTCGCGGGCGACGTAGCGTTTGAGGCAGCGGATGGCCTCGCGCTGGGTCTTGCCTTCGGCGAGGCGTCGTTGGACATAGGCGCGGGTGTCCGCGTCCCAACGCAGCCGGGTCAGGACGATGCGGTAGAGAGCAGCATTCGCCTGACGGTCGCCGCCTCGGTTGAGCCGGCGGCGTTTGGTCTTGCCGGAGGAGGCGTCGACGGGGCTGACGCCGCACAGGGCGGCGAAGGATCCTTCGCTGTTGAGCCGGTCGGGGTTGTCGCCGGCGGCGATGAGCATTGCCGCGGCGCTGTCTTGACCGATGCCGTGGCGTTCGAGCAGTTGAGGGTTGTGGGTGTTGACTGCGGCGGTAATGCGCTTTTCGAGGTCGCGGATCTCCTCGGTCAGGTGCAGGATTCGCTGGGCGAGGCGGCGAAGGGTGTAGACGGCGGCGCTAACAACGTCGTTGGGCGTTGCAGGGTCGAGGTCAGCGCAGCGGCGTACGAGAGTGCAGGGACCCAGCCCGGCCAGGGACTCCCTCAGTGCCGGGTCCGCGCAGACAAGGACCGCCTTCAACTGGTTGATTGCCTGGGTACGGGACTTGAGCGCCGATGCCTTGGCCAGCTTGAACATGCGGATCATCTCCACCGGCCCGTCACTGGCCTTGGCCGTGGCGCTGGCACGGCCGGACAGGACCGCCTGGGCGGCGGCTTCCGCGTCGATGGCGTCGGTCTTGCCGCGCCTGCGGCGCGTGGCCTTGTCCGGGAAGTTAACCTCGATCACCTTGATGCCGGCGCCTCGCAGATGGCGGGTCAGCGCGGCGCCGTAGGAGCCGCTGCCTTCCACACCGGCACGGCGCAGCGGGCCGAGGCTGCGGGCCCACGTCAGCAGCTGGCGGTAGCCAACGGCGGTGGCTGGGAACGCCTCACTTGCCACGAGCACGCCCAACGTGGTGATCACCGCGCCGACGTGGCTGTCCTTGTGCGTATCAACGCCCAGGATCACCTCATCAGCATCGCTGTCGTGGCCTAGTGGGGGGACTTCAGGCATGCTGGACATGGTCGTTCGTCTCCTGACGGCTCGGGAACGAGTGGCCGTCGCCGGGCCGGTCAGGCGGTCAGAACTGTGATGGTGCCTTGTGCGGCAAGGCCCCTATCGGGACACGCCCATCCGGTCCGGCGGCAGCAAGCACCACCCGGGCCATCAGTCGACAGATCTCGACAAAGGCATTCCACCGGTTCGGCTACGGGTCAGGCTGTGCCCCGGGGCGGTGCGACACCATCCTCACAGTTCGGCTACAAGGCCCAGGTCTGCGACAACGACGACGGCGTGATCGTCGACTACACCGTCGAGCAGGGCAACCCGGCCGACGCGCCGCAACTCGCGCCGGCCGTCGCCCGCATCACCCGCCGCGCCGGCCGCCCACCCCAGGTGGTGGCCGCCGACCGCGGCTACGGCGAGGCCCGCGTCGACGCCGAGCTACACGCGCTCGGGGTGCGTACCGTCGCCATTCCCCGCAAGGGACAACCCGGGCAGGCCCGCCGCGCCGTCGAACACCGGCCAGCCTTCCGCCGTCTCGTCAAATGGCGCACCGGCTGCGAAGGCCGCATCGCCCACCTCAAACGCCGCTCCGGCTGGGACCGCACCCTCCTCGACGGGCTCGCCGGCGCCCGCACCTGGTGCGGACACGGCGTCTTCACCCACAACCTCACCAAGATCAGCGGACTGGCCGGATGACGAACGCCCGGCACCACACGACGCACCAACCCACCAACGAACCACCAACATCCGACCCAGAACCCACCTACTTCTTCAGCTCGAAGTAGCTAGCGCCGTCGGAGGAAATGCCGATTCGTAGGGGCATCAACGCCGCGGTGTCCGAGCAACCGAAATCCGGCAGCCCATCGAGCGTTCGTGTCCGAGACTGTTCGGATGAGTGTCACCGAGCCGGGGAGTCCGGCGGCCCATACCGCGCAGGCCGAGCCGGTCCTGCCCGACCCCGGTGGCCCGGTCGACCCGACCGTGGCCGCATACCCGGTCGACGAGGTGGACCGGCCCGCCCGCTTCACCCTGATGGCACCCGGCTGGATGGCACCGGCCGCACTGGTCACCCAGGCACTCGGCTTGTGCTTCACCGCCGACGGCCAGGTGGTCATGGTGACCTGGGACGGCCGGCAATGGACCTTCCCCGGCGGCACGGTCGAAGAACGCGAGACCGTCGAGCAGGCGCTGGTTCGAGAAGTCGCCGAGGAAGCCTGCGCCCGGGTCGTGGCCTGCCGGTACCTGGCCGCCCAGCACGTCGCCGACCCGCTCAACCCCAACGGCGGACCCAGCTACTACCAGACCCGCTGGTGGGCCCGCGTCGAACTGAACCCGTGGCAGCCGCAGCACGAGATGATCGCTCGCCGGCTCGTCACCGTCGACCAGGTCCTGCCAACCTTGTGCTGGTCGCGGAAGGAAGTCGCCGGCCGCCTGCTGGATCTCGCCCTACAGGTCGACCGCCAACACCGAACTCAGTAAGCCTGCACGGCGCCGGCCCCGGCGTGGCGATCAACCTGCTGAGGCCTGCGCGCCGACCGGCAGCCCGGCCTCGGTGAAGATCCGCCGATACATCGGGCCGTATCCGGGCGGGATCCACATGCGGTCGAACGCCTCCGCGGCCGGCACCAGCCGGCGCCCGCGCATCTCGAACCGCGGCTCCCACCGCGCCAACCGGACCTCCGCCCGCCACAGCGCCCGAACCAGCACCAGACCGGCCTGCGCCCCGCGCACGCACGCGCCGCGGCTGAACCCCAACAGCCGAGACCGGGTCACCGTGGCGCACGCCTCCTCAGCGACTTCGCGCACCAGCGTGTCCGCCCAATCCTCGCCCGGCTCCGGCCGCCCACCGGGCAGACCCCAGCGTCGGCCATCGTCGCTGACAAGCACGACCACGTCCCCGACCAGGCACACCGCGGCCGAGCCGTGCCCCATCCCCGCGGGCGCCGTCGGTGGATGCCAAGCCACCCGCCAATCCTGACCAGCGGTGGTGACGACGAAACTCCACCCCATCCTCAGCGACCTGCACGCGCCCAGGCTGCCCGAACAACCCGTCGACGGTCCACAGGCTTTCCACCCAGCCGGCGCGGGTTCTGCCTCGGTGCGGTCAGCCGCTGAGCGCCGGTAGGGATTGGATGGCGAAACCGATACGGGTGAGGCTAGCCACGACCGCGACGGCCATCGGCCACACGAATGTCGGTGCCAGAGCGCCGGCAGCGCCGATCATGGCCGCGTCGAGTACGACCAGGGCAAGCGCACCCAGGCCGCCGATGTGGGTGCGGCGGTGGCTGCACCGGTTGGTCGCCGCGGCGACGAGGGCAGCGACAGTGATAAGCAGAACACCGGTGTAGACCGCGCCCAACGGCGGGCGGGGTCGGCCAGGTCCACATCGTGGAGACCAGTATCGGGCCCGCGAGGGCAGGCCCAAGACCATGCCCAAGCCGGAGTCAAATAGCATCGCCCTGGTGGCATATCATCGCGTTATGGCGATGATGTCTGTGGAGTTGGGTCCGGCGGTGGCGCTGTTTCACTCGCTGGCCGACCGCACCCGCCTGGCGATCGTGCTCCGACTGGCGCGCGGTGAGGCGCGGGTAGTTGACCTGACCGGTGAACTGGGACTGGCGCAATCGACGGTGTCCAAGCACCTGGCGTGCCTTCGGGACTGCGGTCTGGTCGACTTCCGGAGCGAAGGCCGGCAGTCGTTCTACGCCCTGACCCGCCCCGAGCTGATCGATCTGCTCGCGGCGGCCGAGGGCCTGCTGGCTGCTACCGGCGCGGCGGTGGCGCCGTGCCCCACCTACGGCCAACCCGCGGCGCGGGACGCCGCCCGATGAGCACGGCGCTGACCGCGCCGCGGCGGGCGCTGCTCAACCGTCACAGCCTGCAGCTGGCGTAGCCACCGCCGGCTACAACCTTCTGGAGGGTCTTGTCGCCGTCGCGGCCGGAACCGTCGCGGCGTCGAGCGCCCTGGTCGGCTTCGGCCTGGACTCGTTCGTGGAGGTGTCCAGCGCGCTGGTGGTGATCTGGCAGTTCCGCTCCCGGGTTCCCCAAGCTCGGGAACGGTTGGCGCTCAAACTGATCGCGGTGTCGTTCTTCGCGTTGGCCGGCTGGGTCGCCTTCTCCGCGGCGCGGTCGCTGCTCGGGCCCGGTGAGCCGGCACCGTCTCCGGTCGGTATCGGGCTGGCGGCGGTGTCGCTGGTGGTGATGCCGCTGCTGGTGTGGGCCAAACGCCGCACCGGCAAGGAGCTCGGCTCGGCGACCGTGGTGGCCGACTCCACCCAAACGCTGCTGTGTACGTACCTGTCGGCGATCCTGCTGATCGGCTTGGGTGTCAACGCCTGGCTCGGTTGGGCGTGGGCCGACTCGCTCGCCGCGCTGGTCATCGCCGCGGCGGCAGTGAAGGAAGGAATCGGGGCGTGGCGTGGCGAGCACTGCGACGACTGCGCCGTGCCCGCCGCCGACGGCAACAGCTCAGGCTGCGGTTGCGGGCCGGAATGCACCGACGCCCGCCGAGCCAACGAAAGCGATGACCCGCGATGATCACCGTTTCGCCGTTGGCATGGTGGGTGCTCTTGCAGGCGCGGGCGTTCGGGTAGTGCAGTACTCGTTTCGGGTACTTGTCGCGTCGGCTCGTCCTGGCGAAGGTGGTCCGGTCCGAACTGGATCAACCCGTCGACTGTCGGTTGCCGCGCAAATGCTTAACGGAGCCGGCGTTGTGTGCGCCGGGGCTCATCCGTGGTAGCCGTCGGGTAGTGGGGTGGGTTGCATTGCCCGTGCCATGCCGGCGGCGACGAACTCGGACACGGCACGGCGGGCGTGTTGGCGGATCAGCAGCGCGACCTGCGGGTCGGCGGAGGTTTCTGTCACGTCGACGCCGCCGGCTATGTCGGTGACGGTCATGGTGATGGCGGTGTGGTGTTTGAAGATCTCCCGGAACAGCGGGTCCATCTGCCGGATCGGACGGCCGTCGACGATCCGCTGGTGCATGGCCTGGACGTGGGTGCGGATCAGCTGGGCGATGCGCGGGTCGTCGCTGGTGGTCTGCGCCCGGATGCCGGCGTCGACGTCGTCGACCCGCCTTCGGATCTGGTCGTGGGCGACGAGTAGGTCGTGGATGGCCGGCATGTCGGCCATCATGGCCGAGTCCATCATGCCGTCGCCCATCATCCAGTCCGGCATGGCGCTGCTGCCGCCGCCCATGCTGGGCATGCCGCCGCCGTTGCCACAGCCGGCGAGCAGCGCACCGGCCGGGCTGATCGTCAGTCCCAGCGCCGCCAGCCGCGCCAGGACGACGCGGCGTTGCAACCCGTCGTCACCGTGGATGTGATTCATGGTGGGACTCCATCGGTCGAGTGGTGGTCGACGCCTTTCAGCCAACCACCGGTCGGCCTCGCTCGCAGCCGGTAACTCAGTGGTCTGCCGTCATGGTGTCGGCGGCACGGAACCGGAACAGGCGCAGGCTGTTGGAGACGACGAACACGCTGGAGAACGCCATCGCCAGCGCAGCCGGCACGGGCGTGACGAGGGCGAGCGCCGCGAGGGGGATGGCGGCGCTGTTGTAGGCAAACGCCCAGAACAGGTTGCCCTTGATCGTGCGCAGCCTGCGCCGCGACAGGCACGGCCCACTCGTCCGGCTTGCTGCCTGCGAATGCCTGAGCGCTCCACGCATCACCCGAGTCTGGCGCGATCGTCGTTCCGAAGCCTCAAGATCCGCACTTACGCGGTGGATATCGATCCGTGAGCGAGCGGAGTGGGCTGGCTCCGCGTCGCCGTCGCGGCGTTCACGCTGACCGCGCGGTCGGTGAGGATGGAACCACCGGTCTGGTCGAGCAGCTGCTGCGCTCCGCGGTAGTCACGCTAACGATCAAAGATTCTGACCTTGACCGCCAGCCCCTCGACGCTGGCCTCCCGTGCGAGGTCGGCTTCAAGGCCGCGCGGTCCGGCGAGAATGCCGTCGTAGTCGAACACAAGGCAGATCAGGTGCTTCGCGCGCTGCTCCGTCTTGTAGCGGTCACGGTCCACGATGAGTTCGTCTGCCAAACTCTTGGCCGTCATCGTGGATCTCGCCTTCTTCACCTCGATAGCGAGTTCGAAGGCGGGAATCAGGAAATCGATCCTCGATGCGCCCCCAGCGTATGAAGGCGTCCAGGACTCCTCGCGGACGTCTTCGAAGAAGATCGAGAGAACAGCCCTGAGGAGATCCTGCACGTCGTACTCATCGCTGATGGTCAGCGTGGGCCGCTTGTCGTGGCGGCGGCCGAGTTCGCGCTCGACGTAGCGGAGACGGTCGCCTAGCGAGAGCACCGCTTCAACGGCATCGATTCGCTCTCCAGCGAACCTGGTAGCGCCGGCGCTCTGCTCAGTCTTGAGCCTTCCGCTCAGCAGTGCTTGCAGGATGTCGAGGATGGCGCGGGCCTTCGTCGTGGCCGAGCCGGCGATTGCTCCGAAGTCGCCGCTCTTGAATCGGGCGGCCTCTTCCTTTCCCTGTAGGAACGAGAACATTCCGATCTCGTTCAGCATGGCAAGGTTGTAGAGCTTCGGATGGCGTACGTAGGTCTCTCCGTACTCGTCCCCGATGATGTCGTCGAGGTCGTACAGGAGGTGTTCGGACGGCCTCTGGCCAGGGTCCTTGCCGGTGAGATAGCGGTATCGGTTGCGCAGCGCGTCGAATCCGTACAAGGAGCTGTTCATGTTCCAGTGAAGAACAACGGATCGGTCGTGCTCTGTAAGGTGCGCGTAGAACCTCTCCAAGAGCCCGATCTCGCGCTCCTTGACCTCGGTCTCCGACGGCATGTCGGCCAGCGAGAACGCCTGCCGGGTCCCGTTCTTCAGGTTCGCGACGCCAATGCAGGAGACTGCGGGCGGGTGGTCTTTCGCTTCAGCCAGCGACTCGCAGGCGTAGTGCACCGCGATGACCTCCTGCCCGTCCTTGACGGCCCGACGGAGGTCGCGCAGCTTAGCCGACTCGGTCATGTGATTCGGCCTTCCGGCTCGACTTGGACGATGGTTCGCTCGGGGAGGAGGACCGCCGAGAGCGGTGCGTTCGGAAAGGTTCCGCAGCCAGTGTCAATGCAGATGAGAGAGTCCGTGACGTACGGCTGGCCCCCGCGCTGCACATAGTGGCCGCATATCGTCAATTTCTGAAGCCCAGCAGGGGCCCTGAACAGGTCGAAGTGGGCGTCCAGCACCATCGCCTTGAGGTCCCGCGCGGCCGGATACGACGGGTCGCATCCCATGTGGCTGACGAGAACCTCCTCGCTTTCGAGGTAGGTGGCGCTGCTCTTGAGAACGGTCTTGTGTGCCTCGGGAAGATCCTGGCGGAAGGCCGCCAGCACGTTCGTCGGTACTGACGTGTAGTAGCTGGCAACCGTGTGCATCCCGCCGTTTCGCAGGAAGGCAGCGGCCTGCCCGGTATCGAGGAAATCCAGCAGCGCCTGCTCGTGGTTGCCGCGCAGCAGCGTCGCGCCTGACGGCCAGCCGTCGACTAGTTCACAGATCAGGTCCAGCACCTTTGCGGAGTCCGGCCCACGGTCGATGACATCTCCAACCAGGACCACACGACGCCCGCGCAGGTGCCGTGAGTCGAGCATCCGGGCCAGCAGATCGTACCGGCCGTGGACGTCTCCAATGACCGCCAGTTCGCTGCTCATATCGGTGGCGCTCCCAACGCCGTGTACTCGAACCCGTCGGTCCCGCCCGCCAACGTCTGGATCATGAGCGTCGCCGCGTAGGGGGAGTCGTAGAGCAGGCCGGCTGCCAGCGAGTCCAGCGTCGTGCCGGCCGGCGGAACGTCTCCCAAGAGGTCGACGACCGCGGAGTGCAACGTGTGCAGGTCGTCGGCGCGAGGAGGCTCAAGTCGCAGGCGCAGCGCGCGCTGCATCGATGGCACCCCGAGCCGCGCAGCCACGATGTCCGGGTCGAACTCGGGCTCGCCACGGTCGGCGAGCACGGCGTAACAGACGGTCCGCGCGACGTAGATACCGAGCTTGCGCAGACCGTCCCAGTGGTCGGCCGCGTCTTCGACCGTGAGTGCACGGGCAGCGGCGGTCAGCTCCGCGATCGCGTTTGCGAAGTGGCTGGGACGCTCATAGCTGTCCAAGATCTCTGACAGCACTCCTCCGGGATCCTCGACCACGTAGCCGTCCATGCAGAGATGAAGCATGAACAGACTGCCCCGCTGGCACATCTCCCACAGAGTGTCGATGGCGTAGGCGGTCACGTTGACGTTGCCGTCGGAGTATTTGCCGGGCCGCGCATGCACGACCTGCAGGACGTCGATGTCACTGTCAGGTCGTTGGGTGCCACGAGCTTGGCTCCCGTACAGCAAGATGGCGAGGTACGGCCCGCGCACGGCGGCGCGAGCGCGCACGATGACATCCGGATGCGGCACCGGCCGCCGGATGTCGCCCCGGGTCCGCGCCGAGTACATGACCGTCATGACTGTCAGGGTAATAGCGCCCTCCGACAGAATCCGGCCGCGGACGTCGTGTGGGGTGCGCGTCAGATTTGTAGGTTAGCGTCGCGATCTTGGTGGTCGGCGCGGTCAGGCTGCGGGTGTGGCCAGGTGGGGTACGGGCGCCGGCTGGTGGTGGGGCTGGTCTGGTTGTTGAGGTGCGGCCAGATCTGGTCCCAGCGGTTGTTGGCGCGGTGGCAGCGCAGGGTGAGGATGCCGGTGGCGCCGGGGGTGTTCCAGCGCATGCCGGACAGCTTGAGGCATTGGCCGACGATACTCTTGCAGCCGGCTCGACGACGCCGGAGCCGACGAACATGCCCAGATCGCGGAAGACGGCGTAGCGCATGCGCTGGGCGTTCTTGATGAAGTAGTCCAGGGCGGTGGTGGCCTGCTCGCCGTCGGGGCCGTTCAACGGTAGGGCGGTGGTGGCCGTCACGAGGCCCTCGATGTCGCCGTTGTCGAGGTCGGTGAGCCGGTCGGCCAGCCAGGTGGGCTGGGCGTCGCCGAGCACGGGTGTGAGGTGCTTGGCTAGGTCGTGCAGGTGTTCGCGGGCGTGGTAGAGGTCGACAACCTGGGTGGCCTCGGGAGGATCTTGGTGGCCATCTTCCAGATCCACATGGCGCCGTCGCCGAGGATGACGGGTTGGCGATGTGCTCGGCGCCGCGGCGGCGGGCCTCGGCGTGCACGAGCGTGCTGAACTGCTCGACCGGGTCGAGGGTGTGCACGTAGCTGCAGGTGTCCGGGTCGCGCACTGGGCGGCCCTGGTCGTCGGTGGTGGTTTGGGTGAACAGGCAGGCGAGCTTGACCTCGCGGGTGCGGGCCTGCCCGTCGGCGCTCTTGCCGTCCCGGTCCAGCTCGGCGGCGGGCACCACCGGAATCCCGGTGCCGTCGACGGCGATGTAGAGCATGTCCGGCAACGGCGAGGGCGGGAACACGCTCACCTCGCCGTCCAGGATCGCCCGTGACGATCGGGCCAGTGCTGCTGCGGCGGCCTGCCCGTCGGCCTCGGCCGATCGCTCCACGCGCTTGGTGGACAGCCGGATGCCGGCCACGTCGGCCAGCAGGTCGGCCGCGCCGGCGAGAACGGCGCCACGGCGGCGACCCGGGCCACCATCCAGCGCAGCCCGGTCGACAGCGACGCCCCGGCCGCGCCCAGTTCGTCGTCGCGGGGTACCACCCCACGGTGGCAGGCCCGGCAGTGGTAGTAGGCGCGGCGCAGCCGACCCGGCCCAGCACGGTGTCGATGCCCTTGTCCCGGTAGCCGACGAACTCGGCCAGGTGCCCGGACCCGCAGTCTACCCGCTGGCCGCGGTGACCATCCTGTGTGGACAGCAGCGTCTCCAGCAGGGAACGGCCTACCTGCATCATCGCGGCACGCACCGCCAACTCCACCGTCTGTAGCCCGTCGCCCCAGCCAAGGGCGCGAACGGCCAGCGCGGCCAGCCGTGCTACCTCGGCCGCGAGCTCCGCCTGGACCTGGGCGCAGAGCCCCCCTTTTCGCCGTCCGTGTCGGGCGGCGCAGCCGGGATGGCAGCTGCCACCAGCCGAGCCTCGCAGATGGCCTCGTTCACCTCGACGATCTGATCAGTGATCTTCGCGAACTGCTGGTACGGCACCAGCTCCGCCCGGACCTTGTCCACCTCGGCCCGGTCCAACTGCCGGCCCCGGGTCTTGCGGCCCACCGTCGTGCGCGTCCACACATACGCGGACCGTGACCGCGATGACCCGTCGCCGCGCACGCGCAGTTCGCCTTGCCGCAACGCCGATAGTTCTCGCTCACGGTGCCCTGCCGGAAGTCACCCACCCGCGCCAGCCGGCATGCCACCCCAGGCGCTGCGGGGAGTTGCCGGCTTGGACGAGGCGCTGACACTACTTCGACCCCGCTGGGAATCCAGCCTGTACAGGTTCGCTGATCTGATACGCGACAAGCTGCCGAATACCCAGGCATAGAACAACATCCTCGCGCTTCGATCTTTCATTCGTGTCGCGCGCGACGGCCCGGACCCAAATTGCCGTGTGGCACTTGGCTTAGCGCCGTCCCACTTCGCGGGGCGCACGCGGTTCTTGGTGAATCTGTTCTTGGTGGTCGACCTCGACGGTGCGCTTCTGCCGCGACGCGCTCGCTTCGCTCGCGTCTCCTGGTAGGTGCGGTTCTTGATCGGGTCGGGCGTGAGGCCGTGCGGATCTAGCCGCGATGACGAGCGGGGCGGAAGGCTTCGACCGAAACAGCCGCGGACGACCAGCGAGGTTCGCCAACTCGGCCCGGTCGTCTTGACGGTCGACCCACAGTCCAGCCGAAGTTCCCTCGACGCCGCCGGACGGACGGCCTACACCGTCGCGCAACCAATGGACTACGCCAACCCAACTCGACGCCACAACACGGGCGGGCGCTTCGTTGAACGGACTGGAGGCGAGCAGAGGAGAGCCGGCTATGACCACGCTGCCCGAACACCCAAAGATCATCCAGCTATCCGTTCCGGCCCGGCCACCGAGACGCCGCCGAAGCCGTCTCGGCGAACCCACCGTCCGCATCGAACTCGTCGTGATCGACAGCGACAGCCAACTCGGCCAGGAGCTACACCACAGACAAAGCAGCCGTCGTGAAGGAAGCCCTCCAGTGGTTCGCCGATCACTCACCAACCGACGTACCCGACCACCACCACGACCACGGGACCGACGCTACATAGACCCGCCGCGCTACTTCGAGGGCAGCAGGTAGCAGTATTCGATCTCCACTTGAGACCGTTTTCGCAGGTCAGATATTGTCGCGGATGCTTCGCGTTGCCCGCCGGGGGCACT
>Ga0137374_10009745_pt1 | contig 11329 bp, 6 predicted proteins | sample SagtaG_20_FD_104811 | JGI IMG/M metagenome (GOLD analysis project Ga0137374, IMG submission 104811) | Vadose zone soil microbial communities from Sagehorn Ranch, Mendocino, California, USA - Sage1_R_100_16 metaG | ecosystem: Environmental > Terrestrial > Soil > Vadose zone | place: USA...
CGCGTGCCGCACGAAGCCGTCGCCGAGGGGGAGATGCGCGCCTTCACGCCCGAAGCCTGCGCCGCCGGCAAGGCCGCTCTGCTCGCGCTGGCCGGTCCCGGAGAAATTCGCGCCGTTGCGGATCGATTCGCGTGCGACGTGCGGGTCGAAATCCTCAGCGAAAGCCGCCCCTGGCCGCGCAATCCGGAGACCGACCGCCTGGCCGCCCTCTGGCAGCAGGCCGGCGCGGAACTTGGCATCCCCGTGAACGTCGAACAACGTGGCGGCCTGAGCGACGGCAACCAGATCTGGGACGCCGTGCCGACCCTCGACGGCCTCGGTCCTTGGGGTGATAACGATCACTGCTCCGAACGCAGCGCGGACGGCTCGAAAATCCCGGAGTTCGTCGAAATCAGCTCTTTCGTTCCCAAGGCCGCGCTGAACACCGTGGCGATACTCAAGCTGGCGGCTTCCTGAGTTGGAGCGATTCCAGCAATCGCGGTTGGTTAGCTGCCTCCCGGAGGGAGGTTCGAAAATAGCCCACGCTTTCAAGCGTGGGGCTGCGGCAGAAAGATCTCCCGTCCCGAAGGGACGGCTGAATCCTGATACAAGATTGGGAACTGGAGCAGACGCTTGAGATCCGTCAAATTCGGCCGTCCCTTCGGGACTTGAGGGATGGGGCATCTAAACCCGGCAGTGAACTGCCGGGCTATTCTCAAGTCTCCCTCCGGGAGAGAACTCAGGCCCAATACTCCCAAACGCCGGAGTCGAAAGCCCAGCTATCGTCGCTTTGCCCGCGCTGTTCCGCGTCCCACGCTCAGGACCTGGCGCGGATCCACGATGCGGAATCCGCCATCCGGCAACACGACCAGGAAGTCGGGATTATTCGGTATGAAGAACAAATGATCGGCTGTGGCAACTGTCACAGTGCGTCCATCCGCCAGGTGAATTTCGAACGGCTTGAACGGTGCGGCATCGCGCATCTCCCGCAATGTCTTCAGCGTCATGACACCGTTAGATTGTCGTCGCTTGGCTGTGCTGTCAACGTGGCTGAACTGTCCCGGTGCCTCAAGCGCGCCGTGCCGCGCTGTCCGGCTGCCCCGCAATCCGCGTGGGTACCGGCGCGGGCGGCGTGGGCGCCTACGGCCCGCGCGCGGGCAGGGCGGCGGGGTCGAGGAGCGCCACCGCGTTGCTCGCGGCAAAAGCGAGTTCAGGATCGGAATTGGTCATCAGCCGCAGCAACGCCGGGACGGCGGACATGGCGGACTTTCCCTTTCGAGCCAGGGCGTGGGCGGCGTGAGCCTGAACTCGAGGGACAGGATCCGTCAGCGCCGCGGTCAACGCGGGCACGATGGGCGGGGATTGCGACGGAAGTGCGCCAAGGGTCCAGGCCGCGACCCGACGGGTCGCGTCATTGGTATGTTGCAGCAATTGGATGAGACCTGGGATTGCAGTTTCTGCGTCACGAATATGAGTTGCAATGCTGTTGCCCGCGTTCTCCGCGGCAGGGGTGTTCGTGGAGGCAATGGCTTTCAGTAAGTAAGGTATGGCGAGATCCCCGGCCTTCCCCATCGCCATCGCCGCGGTAAACCCCAATCGGCCATCGCCAAGGAATTCGGCCAGCTTTGGCAAAGCCGGCGCGGCGTCCCGGCCCAATATTCCCAAGCCATTGGCGGCCGTCAGGACCCTGCTGTCGAAGTCCGCGAAGCGGAAGGGGATCGTCGGATGCTTCGAGGCCCAGCGATTGAACGAAGTCCGCCACTTGGACTCGGGTCTGACGAATTCGGACACCAGATAGGGAACCGCGTTGGTGCCAATGGCGCGAACGGCTGTTCGCGCGGCTGCGTTTGACTGGAGTGAGTTCGGCTTATTCCAATCCAACACCGGAGGCGCATTTGCCTCGCGGATCCACTGACTGAGCGTCTTGCCCTGGTACACTGGCTCCTTCGGCCCGCGCGGCCAGAGGAGGACGAGTCCCGCCGCCGCCACTGCGGCAAGCGTGAGCACCAGGAGGATTCGTCGGCGCTTCATTCCACCGAGCATGTTGCCTTCTCCTGCACGCCGTGGCGAGGCGGAAGAATGGGTGGCACGTTCGCTCCTGGGAATACGAAACTTGCAGCGACGGTGTCACGTTTAGGATCGAATGTGGAGAGATCGAAGCGACTTCTCCGCGGTTTTCCCCCTCGATGCGAAGCGGCCAACCTCGCGGCTTTGACATTGAGAATCGGTACGTGTCATACTGCGCGCATGAAGAGCAGAGGGCGTAAGGAACTGGGCCAGTTCATCGTGGCCGATCCGAAGATTTGCCGTGGCAAGCCGACGTTCAAAGGCACGCGTGTCACCGTGGCAGACGTTCTGGCTGACGTGGAACGGGGGCTGGCCTGGGATTTCATTTGCTACCGATGGGGCGATGGAAAGCTCACCCGGGACGCCATCGCGGAGGCGGTACAACTGCCCTTACTTCTGGCGGGAGCGCGGGAGCGCCGAGCTCCTGCTCGGCTCGGCCCTGTCTGTGCTTTAGCTTCGCGCCGAGCGGGATCTCGGCGCTCCGGATCAGGCGCTGAGCGCGGCGCGGGTGCGGCGCACGAGATCGTTGTCCTTGTCGCCGGAGCCGCGCAGGTAGAAGGCGCTCGCGGCCAGGTAACGATCGCGCCAGGGCGGCGACATCGCGTGGTAATCCTCAAGCACCGCCGAGCTGTACTTGTAGTCGTGCGCGTTGTTGCCCTTGGTGAAGATGAGCCGGCGGGACGCGTCGGCGAAGGGCCTCGGGTCGGGGTTATCCTTGAGCCAGGCGACGATCTTGCGCGCGGCGGTCAGGCGGCCCTGGTCCTTGCCGCTGATGTCGGCGAAGATTTCCTCGATGGCGCCGGCGCCGTTGGCTTTCGGCGCGAGTGGCTCAAGGGAGTCGATGCGCTCGCCCTTGTCCGGATTGTTGCCGCGGAAGAGCGGGAGGAAGGCGGCGTTTTGCAGAAGCAACAGGCGGCGGGTCTGGTCGTCCCCGCAATGCTGCCATGAATAATGGACCGCGTTGGTGAACGTCGTCGCGTGCAGTGATAGGATGCCTGGCGCGCGCATGAGCAACTCGCCCGCGCCGTCGAAGAAAGCGTCGAACAGGGACTGCGGGGCCGTGCCCGTGCCGCGGTTCAACAGTTCGAGCGCCTTGTCGCTCGCTTCTTTCGGCGAGCCGGCGCGGAGGACGGCCAGCATCTCCGTCGTGGCGTCGGGGTCGGGCTTGCCGCCGAGCCAGTCGGCGCGAATCTTTTTCGCGGTCTCGAGGTTGTGGCGGAAGGGGCGGTCGGCGTCCAGGTCGAGTTTGGCGGGATTGCCCTTGGCGCGATCGCGGTCGCGATCGAGCAGGGCGTACACGAGCGAGCGCAAGACCGGCTCGGCGTGCTGCCAGCCGATGGCTTCGAGGGTGCGAAAGCTGTTGGCGACGTAGATTTCCTTGTGCCCGATCTCGCGGAAATCCCGCGCGCCGTAGCGGCAAAGGATTTCAAAAATCTCGTGCGCCCCGGCGGAACGGGCAAGGCCGACGATGGCCGCATCGCCGGCGGCTTCATCCCAGTCGTCCATCGCGTCGATCAGCGCCTGCCGGGCCTTGTGGGCGGGTGGGACGGCAGACTCGTCGACCGGTCCCATCGTCCAGTCGCCTTCCTTCACGTCGGCGGCCTGGGAACTCTTGAACTGGTCGATGGCCCAGAAAATTGGCAGCCAGCGGTCGGTGTCGGGCGAGGAAAGACTGGCGAGGTGGGCGGAGTTGACCACGAGCACCGCATGGAATTTGAAGCCGACGGGCCGGGGCTGGATGTTCCGCACGCCCGCCAGGAGCAACGCGGCGAGCACTTCGCGGTAAGTCGTGCCGCGCTGGATGCGGGCGGCGACTTCCTCGAGCACGCGCTCGCGCGACGTGTTTTCGAGCAGGCGCACGAGCGGCTCGATTTCGGGGTGCAGGCGCACGGCCTCGGGCTTGAGCTTCGCCTCGGCGGCGGAAACAGGACGGAGTTGCGCCAGGAACCCGAGCTCGCCCAGGCCCGCGAACGCGGCGGCGCCGGCGGCCGTTTTGAGGAAGGATCTTCGTTTCATGCTCACGGTTTTGCTCCCGGCGGCCGGGGAAGTCAATGCGGCTGTTGGGACCATTCTTATTTGACCCGCAACCACGGATGAGCCTTTTCAGCCAAGAATGGACGCAGCGCGGCAAGGTAGCAACCTAAGGAGCGCGGGTCTCCAGACCCGCAGCATGTCCCCAGGACGACGCCTCTCCAATTCCGCCGTCCAACGCCGCCGCACTCGCCGCGAGTCAGGAGACCCGCGCTCCGAAAAATCGACACGGCACACGAGGATTTCGGCAGATTGCAATTCAATGCACGCAAAGAGAGTCAAGGAGGCCCAGGCAACGTCAGGACCGGCCGGGTTTGGCCAGACGGCTGGAGCGCTGCACGAGGCGCGCGGTCAGTGATTCGAGCAGCCGCTTCGATCTCCGGCGCTTCCTCGGGCGCGTCCCACGCCAATCCTGCGCAACCGCGACACACATTGGCATTGTCTGGCGAGCGGGTTTCGGCGGACTTCATCTGGCCGCCGCAGCAGCGGCAAATCGGGGCAGTCACGGCGCGGGAGCGTTGTGGCGGGTCTCAAGGCGCACCGCGGGAGTAATCTCCCGACAGCACCGTTTCCTCCTCGGCGCCAAGAATGAGAGCGGAGTTTGTCAGCGCGTCGAAGATGTTCAACTGCGGCGGCCGGGCCGGCACGCGCGCGATGGTCACGGTGCCGAGCACGTGCCATTGCCAATCGCCGACCGCGCGGATGCTCTGAAACTTGCCCGTGGCGCTGGTCACGGTGATGAGCGCGTCGGGATCGGAATGGAGCGATTGGCCGAAGGCGATTGTAATGGTCGTGTCCGTCACGACGGCGTGCGCCGCGTTCAAGTCGGCGACGAAAGTGCCACGCATTGCGCCCTCGATTTGCCCGGCGACTTCCGCGGGATTGTCGTCCTCGTAGGCGGTGAGGGTGATGGTTCCCTGGAACGGCAAGCGAAGAACCAGGTTTGCGTCAATGGCTGGCGCGCCGCTGGTGCGCGTTTCCTGCCGACCAACGACATTCTCGTTCAAGAGTGGAATGTTGGGCTCAGCGGAGCAGTCATACCAATCCACGGCCGGCAAGCCCCATTGCTGGATCCAGACCGCGCCCGCCGCGCCGAGCTGGAGCGCGGTGGCGGAGCCGGATTCGCAGAAGGATTGGGCCTTGGCCAAGGATTGGCCTGTGGGCAAGAATTGGAACTTGGTCGGAGATTGGACCTTGGCCGGGCCGGCCAAGCCTGACAGGCTGGCGACGAGTGCGAGCGTAGCAGCGCTGGCTGCGCCAAAGGGGCAACGGCGTGTGCGAAGGAGTGGAGTGTTCATTGATGTGTTCATATTGCTGGAGTTGGAGTTGTTCTCACCTGATCGCTTCTCCGCCGACCGGGAGAGCGCGGGCGCCAGCGGAGGCAGCCCTGGGTGGATTGGTGGAGCGAAGCCATCCGGCTCCTGGGGTGGAATGAGTCACAAGCGTAGAGCGCAACGAGGGGGGCAAATCTTTCAAAAAGATTTGCGAAAATTTTTGCAAGACAACAGGAGCAGCTTGCGCTCTAGTGAGTGTGCATTAGTCCCCCGTGAACACGGATTCCACCAATGGCCTCGAGACGGATTCGGGCCTGCTGGCGCGGCTGAAGGACTGGCGCGACGACGCGAGCTGGGAGGACTTCTTCCGGTTGTACCGCAAGGTCATCCACGAGTTTGCGCGGCGCCAGGGCCTGAACGAGCAGGAGGCGCAGGACGTAGTGCAGGATACCCTGCTGTCGGTCGCTCGCTACTTACACGCGTTCAAGCACGATGCCAGCCGGTCCTCCTTGCGTCACTGGCTGTTGAAAATCGTTCGGCACCGCACGGTCGATTTGGTCCGGCGGCGGCCAAATGAACGGCCGTTTCCGCGACGCTGGCCGGGCGCCGATTCGGGCAGCGGCACGGCGCCCATCGACCGCGTGCCGGACCCGCAGAGTCTGAAACCGGACGAGCGTTGGGAGCGGCAGTGGGAAACGGAGGTGTTGGAGGCATCGCTGGAGAAACTCAAGCGGCTGATCAAGCCGCGCCACTATCAGGTGTTTGACCTGGCCGTGCTTCAACACGAGCCAACCAAGCGCGTGGCCCGGACGCTGGGCATCAGCCCCGCGCAGGTCTATCTGGTGAAACACCGGGTGCTGCGCGCCTTCAAGCAAATTCTCCGAAAGTTGCAAGCCGGGTTGAGTTAAGGGCCAGTCATGCCGAGAGCTTCTCCACCAGGCGTGCCCGAGCACGAGTTACTGAAGCGAATTGGCGGCGGCGGCTTCGGCGAAGTGTGGCTGGCGCGCAACCGCGTGACCGAAGCGCGCCGCGCGGTGAAAGTCGTGTACCGCGATGGTTTCGAAGGGGCGCGCCCCTACGAGCGGGAGCTGCGCGGGATCAAGCGGTTCGAGCCGGTGTCGCGAACCCATCCCGGGCTCGTGGATATCCTCCAGGTGGGCGAAGACAAGGAGCAGGGATTCTTTTACTACGTGATGGAGCTGGCGGACGACGCAGCAAGCGGGCTGAGCGAACAGTGCGAGAGTGAGGAAGAGGGCGGAGGAGAAACGGAGAAAAGGGGAAGCGGAGTAGGGGAGCCAGAACTTGGCGGCAGCATAGCCACTTCACCCGTTCTCCCCCTTTCCCCTCTGCCCCTTTTCTCCCCTGCGAGTTATGAGCCGCGCACGCTGGCGGCCGATCTGAAGCAGCGCGGCCGCCTGTCCGCGGCCGAGTGCATCGAAGTGGGCCGGGCGCTGGCGGAGGCGGTGGCGCATTTGCACCGGCAGGGATTGCTTCACCGGGACATCAAGCCGTCCAACGTCGTGTTCCTCGGCGGGCAGCCCAAGTTGGCGGACCTAGGGCTGGTCGCGACGGTGGACGAGGCGTCGTCGTTCATTGGCACGCGAGGTTTCATTCCGCCGGAGGGTCACGTGAGCGCGCGCAGCGATCTCTACAGCCTCGGCAAAGTCCTGTACCAATGCGCCTGGGGCCAGGACCGGCTCGAATTTCCCGCCATCCCGGCGGAAGCGGCCGACTGGGAGGATCATCACGCATTGCTGGAACTCAACGAAGTCATCCTCAAGGCGTGCGACCACGATGCCCAGCAGCGCTATGCCAGCGCCGAGGAATTGCAGGCCGACCTGCTGCTGCTCCGGCAAGGACGCTCGTTGCGCGGCGTCCGCCGATTGGAGCGGCGCTTGCGCCATTGGGCGCGTGTTGGCGTGGCCGTTTCAGTGGTCGCGGTGCTGGCGTTGGGCGGCTGGCTTTATCAGCACCGGCAATCCGGGCGGGTGCGCCAACTGGCTGAGGAGCACCGCCGGTCGCGCGCCCAGTCGGACGTGGCCATCGGCGCGCGTTTGCTTGAGGACGGCAATTATCTGGAATCCCTGCCGTGGCTCGTCGAAGCGCTTCGGCTGGAGCGGGGCGATGCGGCGCGCGAGCAGATTCACCGGTGCCGCGTCGCCGCGGTGCTGCGGCAGTGTCCGAAGCTGGTGGCGATGGGCGTCCATGCCCGTCGAATTCTCTACGCTGAATTCAGCCGCGATGGCCGGCGCCTCGTCACGGCCAGCGCCGATGGCACGGCGCGGGTGTGGGACGTCGCCACGAGCCAGCCGGTGACGCCGCCGCTGCGACACCCGGGCCCCGTGGGCATGACGGTGTTCAGCCCGGACGGCACGAAAGTGGCCACGTGCAGCGACGACGGCACGGCGCGAGTGTGGGACGCGGCGACGGGAAACCCCGTGACGGAGCCGCTCCGCCACCAGGCGAAGGTGACGCACATCGCGTTCAGCGAGGACAACCAGCGGATCCTCACCGGGAGCAGGGACAAGACGGGCCGGTTGTGGGACGCTCTCAGCGGCAAGCCCATCGGAAATGCGCTCGTTCATCAAGAGAGGGTTTACATGGTCGGCTTCAGTCCGGATGGCAAAAGCATGGCGACGGCCAGCTACGACAACACGGCGCGAGTGTGGAACGGGACCAACGCCGAACCGGTTTCACCGCCGCTCGTTCATCCCTACCGGGTAGCGCACACCGCGTTCAGCCCGGACGGACGCTGGCTGGCGACCGCGTGCCACGACCGGATGGTCCGTTTGTGGGACACGCGGACGTGGCAGCCGGTGACTCTGCCGGCCAAACACAGTGGCGGGGCGCGATACGTGGCGTTCAGTCCCGATGGAAGGTTCCTCGCTTCGACCGGCGGCGAAACCGTACCCAAACTCGGCGTGCAAATCAGCGGCGAAGTGATGCTGTGGCGTGTCGCGACCGCGGAATTGCTGCTGCCACCCATGCGCCACGCTGAAACCGCTTACGAGGTCATGTTCACACCAGACAGCCGCTGGCTCGTCAGTGCCAGCAGCGATGCCACGGTGCGCTTGTGGGACACGGAAACGGGGGCATCCGTCGGGACCCTCATTCGCCAGGGGGACTCCGTGCGAAACGCCGCGCTCTCACCGGACGGGCGGCTGGTGCTCACTTCCGGGCTGGATGGCGTGTGGCGCGTGTGGGAGTTGGCAGGACCCCTGGCTTTGTCTCGTCAGGTCATTTACTTGAACGGCACGGACATATACGCGCAGTTCAGTCCGGACGGAAACCGGGTGTTGACGCGCAGTGCCGGAGACGGCACGACCGTTTGGTCGGTGTCCAGCAGGTCGCCGCCCAAAGCGCTCTTTCAATCCGCGCTCTCGATTGGGCCGAGCTGCTTCAGCCTCGACGGACGCTGGATCGCCGTCACCGCCACCAACGACGTCGTTCGTGTGCTCGATACTTGGACGGGTGAGCCCGTGTCACCACCGATGCCGCATAACGAGCGGGTGGCGCGCCTGACCTCGAGCCGCGACGGGCGGTGGCTCGCAGTGCTCGGCGGCCAACGAACGGCGCGTGTATGGGAAGCACGCACTGGCCGTGCGCTCACGCCAGTTCTGGAACATCGTTATCCACCTCAGGATGACGCATTCAGCCCCGACGGGCGCTATTTTGCGGTCGGCTGTGGCGACCCGGACGGAGTTGGAAGGGGTGAGGTGTGCGTTTGGTCCGTGGCCACAGGCCAGCCGGCCATTCCGCCATTCGCGGTCGAGGGCGCCTCCGAACAAGTAGCCTTCAGTCCGGACAGCCGCCAGTTGGTGTCGGCTTGTTCGGGCAATACGACCGATGCTCGTCCGGTTGCGATTGTGGACCTGACCTCGGGAGGACGGACCGTGCGTGCCCTGCCGCACCCGAATGGCGTATTGGCGGTTGCTTACAGTCCGGACGGTCGGAGGATTGCGACCGGTTGCAACGATGGGCGCGCCCGCGTGTGGGAGGCCGCCTCCGGCCGGATGCTCGCGCAAACGGCGCCTCACCTGCAAGGCGCTGGCATCGTCACCTTCAATTTCGACGCCTCGCTCCTGGCCACGGCCAGTCTCGACGGCAGGGCGAGAGTGTGGGACGCAGCGACCGGCGCGCCAGCCGGCCCGTGGCTCAGGCACGAAGGTCATGTGCGGCACGTTGAATTCAGCGCTGACGGGAACCGGCTGCTGACCGCCAGTGGGTCGCCATCGAGTTTAGGCCGGGCGCAACTTTGGGAGTTGACAGGCGTAAGCAGACCCGTGGAGGCATTGGAGCGGCTGGCCATGGTTGTCTCCGGCGAACGGCTCGAGGGTTCTCTGAACCTGATGCCATTGGATGCCGCGACTTTGGAGGCCCTCTGGCGGCAGTTAAGATCCGATTGGCCCGAGTGGGTCTCGACCTCCTCCGAATCTGCCATTGCCTGGCACGACGCGCGCGCCGCCGACGCGGAACATCGCCAGCAATGGGCCGCCGCGCGATTCCATCTCGCGCGGCTGGCGGGACTCCAGCCTGCAAACACGACCTTGGCCAAGCGACTGCGTCGTGCTACAAATAGTGGGTCGAGCCTCGCGCCCGACCACTAGACATCTCTACCAGGAATGCGAGTCCGTCCAGGCCCGCGAACGCGGCAGCGCCAGCGGCGGTTTTGAGGAAGGATCTTCGTTTCATGCTCACGGTTTTGCTCCCGCCGGCCGGGGAAGTCAACCCGGCTGTTGTCTATCGAAAAGGCGAATGGAGCGGCTGCTGGTGCAGCGTTACGCCGGTTGCTGTTCTCGCAAATATTTTCCTAACAGCGGTCGCAGCGAGTGTAACTCGAAGGAGCGCCAGCCAACAGCAAAAGCAAGCCCAACTGCTCCGCCTAAAGCCACTGCGAGGGGCCATGTTAAATCCAAGCGCTTTAAAGCCAGTCCAGCCACAGCTATGAATCCGATCGGGAAATAACGAAAGATGCGGTGCAATGGATGTCGCGGAGCGATCTGCTCGCAGAATGACTCCCAAATCCGATGCCGCTCCTGTTTTGGCAAGAGCGCCAACTCCGGCAGGTCATGGTATGTCCAGTAAATCTGCACAGTTTCTGATTGCCACTTAAGTTGATTCTTCAAGCTTCAGGCGTCAAGCCCATCACCACGTCGAAGCGCGCGGCAAGTTCGCCAATGCGCGAACCCTTGAGCGGAGTGAAAGAGATTGTGACGGAGTCGCGCTCCTTCGGGTCCTTGATGTTCTTCCAGACGCCGTCCTTTTCGTTGCCGGGATGGCCCTTGATGTAGCACTGCGTGATGAGTTCCTTTTTGCCCTTCATCTTGATCGCGAAATGAATGTGCGGCGTGCGCCCGGGGTAAGGCACCGGTTTGATGGTGCGGAAGAGATATTCGCCGGTCGAGCCGGTCAGGAAACGGCCGAAGCCCTGGAAGTTGGCGTCGCGCTTCTCGCGATTGCCGGTGCCCGAGTGCAGGTAGGCGCCGTGGGCGTCGCACTGCCAGATTTCGACCAGGGCGTTGCGGATGGGCTGGCCGCGCGCATCGAGGATGCGCCCGCTGAGCCAGGTGACTTCGCCGATGCCCGGGGTGAGGCCATCGTTGACGATCAGCAGGTCATTGTCGGTGTCGAGCGGGAGCTTGTCCGGGTAGAACGGCCCTTCGGTCTGGCGCGGCGTGCGGACCAGTTCCGCGGCGAACGCGCCAGGAACGGCGAACAGCGCGGCGCCCAAACCCATCGCGCGCAGAAAGCGGCGGCGGTCGTGGGGAGCAAGAATCGGGAGAGTGGCAAGGTTCGATTTCATTGGATGAAGTGACAATTGCGAGGTCGTCTGGTTACAAGCTGCGCCGGTATTCAAGGCACGAGGCTGGCATTTGTTCAAGTCGGGAAGTGGGAGCCGGAGCGCGGCGATCTCGCACGGGGCGGCCCCGTCGTGGTATCCCGCTGCGCCGGAGCTCGTCGCTCCGTGCTGGAGCAAG
>Ga0137374_10009756_pt1 | contig 11319 bp, 6 predicted proteins | sample SagtaG_20_FD_104811 | JGI IMG/M metagenome (GOLD analysis project Ga0137374, IMG submission 104811) | Vadose zone soil microbial communities from Sagehorn Ranch, Mendocino, California, USA - Sage1_R_100_16 metaG | ecosystem: Environmental > Terrestrial > Soil > Vadose zone | place: USA...
CGCACGTACGCGGTCATCCCTTCGGTGGCGTACCCCTGGGCCAGATCGAACATGGAGGCATTGATGGCGTGGAACCCCGCGAGGGTGACGAACTGGAACCGATAGCCCATCGCCCCGAGCTCCTTCTGGAACCGCGCGATGGTGTCGTCGTCGAGGTGTTGTTTCCAATTGAACGAGGGCGAGCAGTTGTAGGCCATCAACTTGCCGGGGAACTGCTTGTGGATCGCTTCGGCGAATGCCCGGGCCTCGTCGAGATCGGGGGTGGAGGTCTCGAACCATAGGAGATCGGCGAACGGCGCAAACGCCAGCCCCCGCTTGATGACGGGGTCCATCCCCGAGCGCACCCTGAAGTAGCCCTCGGCCGTCCGCTCGCCGGTCAGGAACTCACGATCCGCGGGGTCGGCGTCGTTCGTGACGAGGGTCGCCGAGAGGGAGTCCGTCCGGGCGATGAGGATCGTGGGAACGCCGCTCACGTCCGCCGCCAACCTGGCGGCCACCAACGTGCGGACGAACTGGTTCGTCGGGATCAGGACCTTGCCGCCCAGATGACCGCATTTCTTTTCCGATGAGAGCTGATCCTCGAAGTGCACCCCGGCCGCCCCGGCCTCGATCATCGCCTTCATCAACTCGAAAGCGTTGAGGGGCCCGCCGAACCCAGCTTCGGCGTCGGCCACGATCGGGGCCAGCCAGTAGCGTTCGCCGTCCCCTTCGGCCCAGTGGATCTGGTCGGCTCGAAGCAGGGCGTTGTTCAGACGCCTGATGACCGCCGGAACGCTGTTGGCCGGGTAGAGGCTCTGGTCGGGGTAGGTCTCCGAGGCCAGGTTCGCGTCGGCTGCCACCTGCCACCCGGAGAGGTACACCGCCTTCAGGCCGGCCTTGACCATCTGGACGGCCTGCCCCCCTGTCAGCGCCCCCAGGGCGGCGACGTAGTCCTCTTCGTTCAATAGCCGCCACAAGCGCTCCGCGCCAAGCCGGGCCACAGTGTGCTGAGGGGCGATGGAGCCCCGAAGGCGAACTACCGTCTCCGGCGGGTATGGGCGCACCACGCCGGTCCATCGGGGGTCCTCCGCCCACTCCCGCTTCAGACCCTTGGCTTCTTCGGTGATGCGTTGCCGAACGCTTACCTGGCCGTTGGTCTGGCTCATCGGGTCCCTCCAACGCTTCTGGCTAAACCATAACCTACCGAGAGGTAGGTGGTCGAGTCCGACAGCTCTGCAAACCAAGTGAAACTCGAGGTCCGCCCAATGTGATCCCCCTGGGCCCCCTGGACATCCGTCTTACGTAGGACTACGTACCGGAATTCCCGGAAAGTGGGCTTTTCGCTGTCAATCGGGGGATCGTAGATTCGCACATCTTCCCCATGCTCGCTCGCCGATCCCCGTCAAGGATGTATATGCCGCTCTCGCGGAGTCGGCGATCGTTCGTCATTGCGGTCATCTGTCTTTCTCTTATTGCATTGCTCGACCCACTCATCACGAGCCGGCCCGCCCGCGCCGACATGCAACGACAGGTCAGGACGGACCTTCACCGTGTGCACCGGTGGTCCAAGCAGCTCATCAGGATTCGCAAAGTAGCCAAGGGCCTCAGGGCCGAGGAACGAGCGCTCAGCGCGGCGATCGATTGGAGCCAGCAGTCCGTTCGAGGAGTCGAAAGTGACTCAATGATCCGCCTGTGGATGAGCATGGCCAGCCTACGTTATCGCATGTGGGAGGTGAGACGAGAGGCGGCTCGGCTCCGAAAGCTTCGCCAGGAACTCGAGGATCGGATCCGCTCTCTACAGACGGCCCTGACGCATCTGTTCCGCGTCTGCCCGGTCGATGAGCCGCGTTCATACGTGGACGACTTCGGGGTGCTCATGAAGCGAGACGCGAACGGCGTGCCCACCAAGGACAAGAAGAAGTGGCACCATCATCAAGGCGTGGACATCTTCAGCGTCAAGGGAACTCCGGTGCGAGCGCCGTTCCCTGGTTGGGCGCGGGTGGCCACCAACCCTGTGGGTGGGCTCGCAGTCAAGGTTTTCGGTGGGCGGGGATTCGTCTACAACGCGCACCTCTTGGCATTTGGGCACCTCGGCTACGTCGAGGAGGGCGCCATCATCGGCTACGTGGGAAACACGGGTGATGCCCGGGGCACCATGGCGCACGATCATTTCGAATGGCACCCTGGCAACGGGCCCGCCATCGATCCCTACGGCTATCTGAACCAAGCCTGCCGATAGGAGCACCAGCCTTCGCCCTGCTTGACCAAAAGGCCTACTCGACGCGACCCCATAGCGCGCCAGCGCTCAGCGATACACGCCGTTGTGGCCCACGCTGAACCGACCGGGCTGAGGGAAGTACGTCAGTCCGTGCGGCTCCCGGCCAACGACGATGGAGTGGACCACCCGGCCGGCGCTAGTGGAGATGACCGAGACGGTGTCGCCGAACCTGTTCGACGCCCACAGGGCCTTCCCATTCGGCGAGACCTGCAGCATGTCTGGACTGCCTCCCACATTCCACGTGGCCACGACGCTACGCTCCTTGAAACTGATCACCGCGATGGTCCCGGCGATCCTGTCGGAGCAGTAGAGATAGCGAGCGTTCCTGCTCACGGCGAACCCGTGGGCGCCTGCGCCCGTTGGCAGAAACGCGATCTGCTTCATTCGGACAGGGTCGACGATGGAGACTCCGCCCCGCCCCTGATTCGCCACGTAGAAGAGCTTTCCATTCGGCGAGATCTTCACGTCGATCGGTCGGCCGCCCAGGTTCACGTGGCCGGTGACCTTCATCTTCGTCGTGCTGACCTTGGTCAGGTCTCCCGTGTACTCCGAGGTCACCAACAGGAACGAGCCGTCGGCCGAGAAGTCCATGTGGTCCACCCCGCGGCCCGGGATTGCTACCGCCTTGAGAAGGCCCCACGTGTGCGGGTTCCGGAACTCGATCTTCCTGTCGTACTCAGCCACGTCGATGGCCTTCTTCCCGTCCGGCGTGAAGTAGAGGTTGTAGGGAGTGGGCACGCGGATCATCCTCCCGAGCCTGGCCGTCTTCGGGTCGATCGTCTCGAGCAGCCCGTTCCCCGGGTTGTCCACGTACAGCTCTCGGAGATCCCACGACGGGGTGACGTGATGAGGCACCCCTCCAACCACGAGCGTACGGATGACCTTGTAGGTCCTGGGGTCGATGACACTCACCGTTCCGCTCTTCGTGTTGGGGACATAGACGCGCTCGCGGATACCGGCAACCGTGGGACTGAAGATGCCGGAGGCGGGGCCGGCGTAGACGTTCATGAGGTTGTTTGGCGAAAGAGCGGGACTGGGCGAGATGGGCGAACCGGGTTCGGGCGCTGAGGCAGCTCCCGGACCAGTTGTGGCGGAGAGGGGCGACGGTCGCCTTCGTGCCGACCTCACAGAGGGCTCCCGCCCTCGCTGCGATGAGGTCCGATGCCCCGAGATGGCGGACGGACCGAGTACCGACCTCACCGCGACAACTCCGGCCGCTCCCAAGATCACCACGCTCAGCACGGCGAGTGAGCCCAGTCCACGGGATGGAGTCCTGCGTTGCAACGGGGACTTCCCTCTGGTCACCGCACGCATGCTATCCAATCGGGCGGATAAGGAAGCCAGCCCGATCGAACCGGGGCCGCTGGACCGAGCAGGCGACCTACCGCTTCCGGAACAAACTGCGCCGAGGGCGCCCCGCGGCAAACTCCAGGTCCGGGAGTTCGGCGACGTGGGGGTACAGTCGCCCGATTCGCTCGGCCAGGGCGCCGATACTCTTGGAGACGCTCGATTTCGGTGCGTCGAGATAGACGGGCCGGCCCTTGTTTAGGGAGAGCGGGACCAGCCGGCTGGACGGGATCAGCGCGTCCGCCCGGAAACGGAGCACGCGCTCGACGTCGGAGGCAGAGAGCTTCACCTTGCTGTCCGCCCGGTTCAGCACCACGAGGAATCGTGCTGGAGCGATGCCCAGCGACATCAAGGTATTGAAGGCCGAGGACAGATGACGGACGGACACCACATCGAGGGCGTTGACGAGGCAGATCACGTCTGCGAGGTCGAGCGCCGCCAGGGACTGCTCGTTGTAGGCGGGCGCCGTGTCCACCACGATGTAACCGAAGGTGCGCTGGAGGGCCCTCAGGACCTTGGCCACGGCTTCGCCGGGTAGGCCGTTCGAGGAAACAGAATCGGGCTTGGCTGCGTACGCCCAGAGATGGTCTCCAACTTGGAGGCCTGCTCGCCGCATGGGTACTCGGTCACTTCGCTCGGCTAGCCTCGCGAAGCCCTCGGCGTCGAGTGGGGCCTCGGCTCCGAAGTAGGAGACGGCGTCCCCCATCGTGAGGTCCAGGTCGAGGACGGCGGTGTCGACACGTGACTGCGCTGCCAGGGCCGCCGCCAGGTTGGCGGCGATGAACGTCTTGCCGATGCCTCCCTTGGAGGAGAACAGGGAGATGATCGAGCCACCTCCCTGGGCCGGTTCCAGCAGCCCTGTCCCCCGGGTAGATCGGATCCTCGCCGAGCCGTCGATGACTCGTTCCAGGGCCTGGCGCAGCTCTGAGACAGGGGCGGTCGGCTCCACAACCTCCCGGATCCCCGCTCGCATAGCGGCCAGCAACAACCCCTCGTCCGAGCGATCTCCCAGAAGGACCATCCCCGTCGCAGGATCGAGGCGTCCCACGTATTCGGCCATCCCGAACGCGTCCCCCCGCTTGACCCTCGGCGTCAGCAGAAGGACGAATGTCGAGCCCCGGCCATCAGAGAGGAACGCTTCCGCGGCAGTCGCGCTCGGGAGCCATCGAACGCGCCCCGGTTCCACCCCGAGGGCCTCCGCTGCTCGGTCTCGATATGAGGTTGGCATTCCGACAACCAGGAGCCCAACCCCCGCCCGTTCGAAGAAGTCGGACTCCTCATCTATGAGAGGAACAAGGGGTTGCGGCTCGGGTGCGGGCTCGGGCTCGGGTTCCTGGGACGCCGGCCCGGGTTCCTTCAGGGCCGGCTCGCTTTCCGGTTGCTCCAGGACCGGCTCGGGCTTCCTTTCGACCTCGGGCACGGCAGGTTCGGCTGGGGGGCGCCTCTTGGCCCGGTCCCGCCGGGCGAATCCAATCCTCCGCTTGGGCCTTGGTGGCTCTTGCAGCTCCGGTTCTGCCGGGGGCTCCTGGCCAGGCGCCTCCGGAACCGGCTCTGGCTCTGCCTCGAGGACGGACTCTGGCTCCGGCACAGCCTGGATCTCTTGAACGATCGACTCCGCAGCCGGTTCAGCCTCGGGTTCGTGATCGACTCGATCCGCCTTGGCGGATCGCCGTCGCCGCTCTGCCCCCGCTCGCCGGCCGAATTTGGCACGCGGCGTCGTGGACGAAGACTTCTCAGGCTCGGGTTCCGGCTCGGGTGAGGGTTGCTCGCTGTCGACCTCGGGCGCAAGCGCTGCCTCGAGAAGGGGCGCTGCCTCCGGCGCCTGTTCCGATCGCATCGTCGGCCTAACCCAAGGCAGAGTCGCGCGCGATTGCAACGGGACCTCTTCGACACGCGCCTCGGAGGCTGGCGCAGCATCGATCTGCCGCCTGGGCTGCGCGTGCTCTTCTGGCTCGGCCTGAGGGACTGGTTCGGCCCGAGCGGCGCCGGGTCGCGCCTGGAGCTCTTCGGCTGGTGAGCGTTGCCGGCCTTTCTCCGCTCGGTGCCGTCCCCTTCGCCCCGGGCGAAAGAGCAGCTGGCGGTCCGGCTCGGGGAACTCCCATTGGAAGGCCTGCTCGGACCGCCGTGCGCGCTCGGGCTCCGGTGCGACCGTTTGCCGCTCAGGCTCCGAGTCCGTCTGGAGGACCGGCTCGGTTTCGGATCCGGACTCCTGCTCAGGTGGGCCGGCAGCTGGGGGGGTCGGCTTCTCCCTCTTCGCCTTGTCTCCCCGGCGCCACCGGTCGAAGGGAGCGCCTCGCATGGCGCGCGCAGGACTCGGCAGCAGAACCGCTCCATCGGCTGGATCGACGAACTCGAGGGACCTTTCTCGTTCCGCCTCGTCGAGCCGCCTGCGGTCTTCAAGAGGTCTCGCCGGTGCTTCGGCATGGGAGCTCGGCTCCGCACGGTTGAAGGAATGAGGAGGTTGAGAGGCCACCTGGGGGGCCTTTGGAAGTCCCGTCAGCAGAACGGCCCCGTCGGCGGGTTCCACGAGTTCCGCGTGTTCACGTTCCCGCTCGGCACTTCGCTTCGCAGCAGCAGCCGGGGACTGAGGCCTGAAGGTCCACGGTTGGCCGGGAGGACGAAGCGGCCCCGGGGGTGGGGTCGGCTCGAAGGGCCTGAGCGGCTCCGGAAGGGGGACCGGCTCGGGGGGAGGCTCGGGCGGTCGGACCGGCTCGGGCGGTCGGACCGGCTCGGGGACCAGTGCTGGCTCCTCTGGAAGATCCGGGAGCAAGGGCGGTTCCGGCTTAAGGAGCATTTCGGCCTCGGCAAGAGCTGGCTCCCCGAGCGGACTCTCCACCAGAACGATGTCGCGGCTGTCCTGACGCACCGCCTCCGCCAACCGTGTCGGATCGGCCGTCGTGTCGAGGTATCCGTCGGCTCCCGCGAAGAAGACGTTCTCGATCATGACCTGGCCAACGGTGGTCCCGTAGGCGAGGATCCTGAAGGTCGGGAAGTACTGGCGGATGGTGCGGATCAGCCACAGAGCATCCTCGTCGCCCGAGATCTCAAGCGAGATCAGCGCGGTGAGGCCGATGTGTGTGGGGAGCTCCCGCAGTGCCCGCGGCACGTCACGGGCCGAGGGCACGCGCGCCAAGACGTTGAGGTCCGGATGGGCAGCCAGAAGGTCGTCAAGCGGACCCGGACCTTCACGCGCTGGCTCGACCAAGACGAAGTTCAAGAATCCCGTCCTCGAGGTGCGCTTTCGCGTTGATTATGGGAGGTTTCCCACATAACTCCCTCAAGAGCCTAGGGTGTCACCTTTGAGATGACCACGTAGGGAGACTGGTAGCGGGGGGAAAGGGATTCGAACCCTTGAGGGACTTGCGCCCCTAGCGGTTTTCAAGACCGCCGCCTTCGTCCGCTCGGCCATCCCCCCGCAAACGAGTCTAGCCGGAGACCGGTACCCTCCCGGACCATCGTGGATGCCAAACAGCGCATCAGAGAGCGCGTATGGGACGTGCTGGAGGGCGAAAAGGTGGCTCGCTTCCCCGGTGCCCGCGGGCGCATCCCGAACTTCGTGGGCGCGGCAGACGCAGCCAGGCGGCTCGCGACCGCGGCAGAGTGGGCGGACGCCCGCGTGCTGAAGGCAAACCCGGACTCGCCTCAGCTCCCCGTTCGAGCGCAGGCTCTGGCTGAGCGCAAGCTCCTGTACATGGCCGTCCCCAGGCTTCGGGACCTCAAGCCATTCATCCTGGTGGATCCGGCGAAGGCGGGGCCGAGCCCACGTAAGGCCGCCTCCATCGGTGGCGTCACCCGAGTGGGCCGACCGGTGGCGACCTCAGGCATGCGCCGCATCGACCTGGTGGTGTGCGGAAGCGTTGCCGTGAACCGGAACGGGGCCCGCATCGGAAAGGGCGGCGGTTTCTCCGATCTCGAGTTCGCCCTGCTCACCGAAGAAGGGCTCGTGGACGAGGCGACCACGATCGCCACGACCGTTCATCCCCTCCAGGTCATGGACGAGGAGCTTCCCGAGACCCAGCACGACTTTCGCGTCGACCTCATCGTGATGCCGGATGAGGTCATCCGGCCGGGCCGAAGGAGCAGGCGCCGACCTCGGGGGATCATCTGGTCCGATCTGGACGACGACAAGATCGCCCAGGTACCCTTGCTCGCGGCCCGCCGTCCCGGTTGAGCAACGCTGCCCTCACAACTGGCTGACGGTTGTGCGCAAACCATGCAGGGGCTCCTCGGTGATTCGCCTTCGGTGAGCGAACCGCTCTGCCTCTTCGATGGCCTGGTTGACTAACTCGAGGAGTTCTCCTTCAGGGTTCTCCGAGGATTGTCGAGGGCAAGGCAGCTTGGACGAGCAAGTGGCGGGTGGCTCTTGAGTAGCGCCCCGTACCGACTCCTTCGAAGTCGACCCCAAGTACCTCTCCAGGACTCGATAAACGACGTTCACGCACAACGGTGAGTCGACCCCATCGCGTAGATCCCTCACGCGATTGCCCAGGCGCGTGACCGCATCCTTCCAAGCAATGGCCTCCGCCCTGGTCCCCCCATCACGGCACCCAAGCCGGGGCCCGGAAGCGCCCGCGGGTTAATCCCTTCGTGAACGGATTCCTTTCACGGAATTACCCGATCCAGGGGATGAGCAATGGGGCCCGTCCTTTCTAGATTGCGCAGGTCTGGTCTGGCTCAGTCGCGACCACATGCCCGCCGCGGGACCGGACTCCAAGAACCGGCGAGGGAAGGGGTTCGGGATGGCCACGGCACGCGGCACGGTCGACCTCAGCGGTATCCCAGCGGAGGATTGGAACGAAGATCTCGAGATCCGGGTAGCTGCATCTCACGGAAACGAGATCCTGGGTTCGACATTGGCCAAGGTCGACCGGCAGAAACGGGCCGCATCCTTCCGGCTGGACTTCGATCCCATCATCGACCAGATCTCTCGCATCCCCTGCGGGATCAGGTTCTTGGTCGGGCCGAACGTGAGCGACCGGGACCTGATGGGCCTGGACGTTGCGGTCAAGAGCTTCACGTTCGATTCCACGGTGGAACAGCTGGCCAAGGCTCCCGGCAAGCGCCAGCGGCGATCCGGCAACCCCTCGGAGGCGAGCGACGACGAAGAAGCGGCGCGGTCCGAGGCCGCGGAGCTGCGTCGGCAGGAGGTCCAGTTCGACATCGATGTCGGAGCCATCGAGGTGCCTCCGCACATCTACCGTTGCTGGCTGTTCTGCTGCCGCACCTATCGGATCCGTGGCCGCGTGGTTTGCCGCAATTGGTCATGGGACTCTGATGCCCGGCGCTGGGTCTGGTGCGATGACCCGGTTCCCGGCGCCGAAGTCGACATCTACGACGTCGACCGCTTCCTGTGGTGGTACTCCGAAGACCTGATCACCACCGTCACGACCCAATTCGATGGAACGTTCGAGGCGACGTTCAGATGGTGCTGCGCCCGGTGTTTCCCCTGGTGCTGGCCCTACTGGCGGATCGACGACGACATCCTCCGGCGGATCCGCGAGCTGCTCGCCGAGCGCAACGTGATCCTGCCGCCGATCCCCCCAGATCCCGATCCGACGGTGATCCAGTCCCTGGTGGCGAGCCTCACAGCGGAGGAGCAGGCATCGCTGGCGGCCATCGCCCAGCGCAGCCCCTCGCTGGTCCAGACCACGGCCGCTCTGTCGACGTCCGCCGAGACCCTGCGCGCAGTGCTCCCCCAGTCGGACGAGCTCGCCTCATTGCATGTCTGGCCCTGGTTCGACTGGAACGACTGCGCGCCCGACGTGATCTTCCGTGTCCGTCAGAACTGCGACGGCAAGGAGGTCGTGGTCCACGACGAGTCGCCTTCGCAGGCTCGGTGGGACATTCCCACCACGCTCAACGTGACGCTGCTGGCCAACGACAAGGCTTGCTGCGTCCGCTGGTGCCGCGATCCCGAGTGCCCGGACTGCATGAAGCTCACCTACGTGGGTTGCAGCATTCCGATCGATCAGATCGGCGACGCCAGCATGGCGGGCCCGCCCGACCTGCGCGGGTACTGGCTCGGGACGAGCGGCGACCTCGACCGGCCACTGTGGGACTCGCTCCTCCTCCGGGCCCGAATCGGCCCCGACATCGACTACGTCCGGCCGCAGTACTCGAAGAACGGGGGACCATGGACGGATCTGGTGACTCCCCAATTCGCCGGATATTCCCGCCGGTACTGGGGCCCTGGTTGGTCACCGTACATCCCGTTCTCGCCGGAGACGAAGAACCTGGGGATGAGCACGGTGACGGCGATCAAGACTCGCCACCACTACGAAGAGCTGAACCCTGGCCTGCCCACGTTCTTCGGACAGGTCCTGTGGGACGACGACGACAGCCTGCTCGTGTTCGACTCAACGACGACCCCGTCATTGGGCGACGGGCTGTATCACCTGCGGTTCCTCGGGTACGCGGCCGATAACAACGACGATTTGATTCCCGCCAGCGAGCGCGTCATCCGCACGTGCGGGCTGTTCACTCCGGAGACCGTGTACCTGCGGATCGACAACCAGGCCAGCTCGCACCCTGCGGTGGACCACGCATGTGGGATCCCCACAACGCACCTCTGCTTCGACGAGCCCGAGGCTTACATCAGGAGCCTGATCAAGAACGAGGGCATGGTTTCACAGGAGCCCGTAGACGTGTGCGACATCGTCTCGCTGGAGGAGACCGACACGCTGACGATCCATTTCACCGTTAACGTGCCCCCGAACGCCCTTGACGGCCACCTCGGTGGATACGAGATGAGCGCGATCTATGGGGCGTCCCTGACATTCCCGGTCGGAACGGTCGCGCCCGGCGCTCCCTGCCCGTCGAATCCGGCCTCTCCCCGTGGGACGTTCGAGGCGGATCCGGTCATGGCCGGCGTGCAGGTCGGTCCGAGCTACGCGCAGGCCCTGACCCAAGGGGCGACGCGTCCTTACTGGTACGGCGGAAACTACAAGGTGACCCTGCGCGGCTGCGACTTCCCGGAATGCTGCGCCTACGAGATCTACCTGCACGCTTGGAAGCGCACCAGCAACGGCTGCCAGGTCCCCGAGTGGACCCACTGGAACCGGTACGACAACACGTTCACGGTGCTCAGGCGCAACCTCTGCCCGGACGTGTGCAAGGACAACGACCACGGGCACCACGAGGGGCATCAGTAGGAGGGGGTCTCGCGCCTGGCGGTGGCTTGGGAGCGGACCGAACCGGCTCGCTACAGTCCCAGGGCCCTCTTGGCGAGCTGGGTCCCTTCCACCATGTTCTGCAGCTTGCGGTACGCCACGTCCCACGACCGCGTCCTCAACCCGCAGTCGGGCGTGACATGGATGCGGTTAGCGTCGCCGAACACCTCGACGGCATACAGGATCCGGTCCCGGACCAGCGCCGGCGGTTCGATGAAGTCCGTGTGGATGTCCAGGACACCGAGGCCCAACGCGGGCTTGTACGGGAGGTCCCGGAACTTCTTGATCACCAGGTATCCGGGACGGGCCTCGTCGGTGACCCCGAGCTCCCGGCTGTCGTAGTTGGCGAAGCCGACGGCGAACTGCTTGCAGGCCGTCATCGCTTCGATCCCCGGGAAGAACAGCCCGTAATCCGAGAAGCACAGGTGTGTGGAGAACACCGCGTCCAGTCCCTGCACGCTTTCGTTGAACGCTTCGGTGAAGAGATCCAGCTCGTCCGGTTCCGTTGACCCCCCGGGCTCATCGAGTTGGATCCACTTGGCCCCC
>Ga0137374_10009764_pt1 | contig 11314 bp, 8 predicted proteins | sample SagtaG_20_FD_104811 | JGI IMG/M metagenome (GOLD analysis project Ga0137374, IMG submission 104811) | Vadose zone soil microbial communities from Sagehorn Ranch, Mendocino, California, USA - Sage1_R_100_16 metaG | ecosystem: Environmental > Terrestrial > Soil > Vadose zone | place: USA...
AACCTTTATGCCAATGACCTAATGCGCTCGTTTTCCTGCTCTTCGATCTCTTCACAGGCCCCTTGATCGCATGGCCATTTTCCCTTTTGGCCTTGCGGCCTGGTAGACATGGACTCCTCATATTTGCCCTACTCTCGCGCTGCGCCTTCATTCTTTCAGGGCGCCGCGACCGGCATGCAGACTTCTCGGAAAATGGCTATGTAGTAACGACTTTAGTCGTGATGTGTTGTCACGACTAAAGTCGTTACTACGTGGCGCGCCTTCATTCTTTCAGGGCGTCAGCGGCGCATACCCGGGGTGATTTTCATTCTTTCAGGGGGTGCGCACGGCGGCAGGGCAATACTGTCCTCATACCTGCCGCACCGCCCGCCTGTCGGGCTCACGCATAAGCTAATGCGGCGCTGTGGCGTATTACCACATGACACGTGTCAATACGCTGCACAAGACGCGGCGTGCTACCACAATAACATCAGGAATTCCCCAAAAAATGAGCTGTAAATTCAACCCATAAACGGAAAATCACTTGCATGTAGGCGAATGTTTCACTACAGTTCAGCGAAAGCTATGTGTGCGCATTGAAGGCAAACACCACGCTTTCGTTCAGAACACTTTCCGGCTGTATATTTCGATCGGCTCCTCATGCTGCGCGAGAAGTCGCTCGACGAGGCGCGATTGGAACGTTGCTGCGACATCGTCGAACGCAACGCCAGGACGCAACTGCAACTGATCGAAGACCTGCTCGACACCGCGCGCATCGCCAACGGCAAGCTGCGGCTGGACCTGCGCCGGCTGGACATCAACCCCGTGATCGCACCCGCGATCGACATAGTGCGCCCGGCGGCGGAGGCCAAAGGCGTCAAATTGCGGATTGCGGATTGCGGATTGCGGATCGCGGGCTCGCAGTTGTCAAACGGCCGGATGAAAATGACGACGCCCGGCGGAGAGCAATCAGCAATTCGCAATCCGCAATCCGCAATCAAGGAATCCGCAGTCGTAATGGGCGACGCGGCCCGGTTGCAGCAGATCGTCTGGAACCTGCTCTCGAACGCGATCAAGTTCACTCCCACCGGCGGGAGCGTCGAACTGCGGGCCGAACGCGCCGGCGAACACATCCGGATCGTCGTCAGCGACACGGGCATCGGCAAGCTCTTGAACTATTTCCACCATTTTCGTGGGCGTCAATTTTTTTCCGGACCGGCGCTTTCGCGGCTCTGTCTGTCCGCTGGCCAGGACTTTGACGCTCGATCCGCCTATGTCGACGGTTAAGACTTGGGCAAAGGATTTTGTCGGGGAAGGTCGCTTATCCTCGATCGGAGACGTGGCAATGGTAGAAGATGACGCCATAGTTGATTCATTCGCTAAGGTGACTGCGCGCCTCTTCAATGAATACCTTGTCATTACCCAAATCTTTTGCGTTCCAAGGGAGGCGCCTCTTCGTCGCGGAGCGACGGTTTGAACTTAGGCCGGCGTTTCAACGCCGGTTGAGGGGGCGAATGATTCTCCAGTCGCGGAGCGACGGTTGAAATTGTTGTGAGTTCGTCTTCGCCTCCTTCAACCGTCGCTCCGCGACTCGCGGATTTCTCACACACGCGACACCGGCTTTGAAAAGCCGGCCTAAGTTCAAACCGTCGCTCCGCGACGAAGAATAGGTTCGCACAACGCGCAAAGATTTGGGTAATGACAAGCAATGAATACGGACGGCCACTGCCGACCGTAATCGCCTCGCGCCCCCGGCGCTGAGGAAGGCCATCTACAGTCGGCGCGGCCAGCTTCGACAACCGCTCCTTCGGGCTGAACGACGAATACAACGTCTGCGTCTACGACCGCGATTTCGCCGCGCAATGGGAGAAAATTTTTGCGGACGATCTGGCGGCCTGCGGCCGCATCACTCTCGATGAGTGGCGCGGCCGCGGAATGACGACAAAGCTGCGCGAGATGATCGCGTCTCTGCTGCGCTATCAAGTGTGAGGTTTGAGCACGACCTTGACGCAGTTGTTCTGTTTGTTCAGAAACATGTCATACCCTTTGGGCGCCTCACCGAGCCGCAGGCGGTGCGTGACGACGAAGCTGGGATCGATCTCCCCGTTCTGAATCCTTTCGAGCAGCGGGCGGAAGTAGCGTTGTACATGCGTCTGCCCGGTCTTGATCGTGAGCGCCTTGTTCATGATCGCGCCGACGGGAATCTTGTCGTCGAACCCGCCGTAGACGCCGGGGATCGAGACCACGCCGCCGTTGCGGCAGGCAAGGATCGCCTCGCGCAAGACCAGTGGCCGGTCCGACTCCAACATCACCGCCTGCTTCGCGCGGTCGTAAAGGTACGTGAGTCCGGGCTTGTGCGCCTCCAGGCCGACGGCGTCTATGCAAGAGTCCGGCCCACGGCCGCCTGTCATCTCCGTCAGCGCGTCGTAAACGTCGACCTCTTCGTAATTGATCGTCTCGGCGCCGCCCGCCTCCGCCATGCGCAACCGCTCGGGGAAGCGGTCGATGGCGATGACGCGCTCGGCCCCGAGCAGAAAGGCGCTGCGGATGGCGAATTGGCCCACGGGGCCGCAACCCCACACGGCCACGGTGTCGCCCTGCTTGATGTCGCAATTCTCCGCCGCCATATACCCTGTCGGAAAGATGTCGGAAAGGAACAGGACCTGTTCGTCCGTCAGCCCGTTCTCGATCTTGAACGCGCCAACGTCGGCGAACGGCACGCGCGCGTATTCGGCCTGACCGCCGGCGAAGCCGCCGGTCAGATGTGAGTAGCCGTAAATGCCTGCCGGCGAGTGGCCGAACAGCTTCTCGGCAATCCAGGCGTTCGGGTTCGAGTTCTCGCAGAGCGAATACATCTCTCTCTCGCAGAAGAAGCAGGCGCCGCATGAAATCGGAAATGCGACCACTACGCGGTCACCGACCTTCAACTTCTTGACCTCAGGCCCGACCTCGACGACCTCCCCCATGAACTCGTGCCCGAGGATGTCGCCCTTCTCCATAGTCGGGATGAAGCCGTTGTAGAGGTGCAGGTCGGATCCGCAGATCGCCGTCGAAGTGATCTTCACAATCGCGTCGCGCTTGTTGATGATCTTCGGGTCTGGCACATCCACTACCCGCACGTCTTGTTTGCCGTACCAACAATTCGCTTTCATTGCATTCCTATTGCTCAAAAAATAGTCACGTAGTAACGAAATTATTCGTTACGTTACGTAACGAATAAATCGTTACTACATGGCGCGTTTTCATTGTTTCAGGGCGTCAAAAGGCGACCTGAAGGATGTTCGGGGCTTCGGATTGCGGCGGCTTTGACGCCGCTTTCCCCGTTATTGAATGAGCTGTCGACAAATCGGGGATTTGGAAAGCGGCGTCAAAGCCGCCGCACTCCAAAGGCTGCCGCCGATTTTGATGTCTAAACTTACCAACATTAGCCTTCAGGCCGCTGAACTTCAGCAGCCTGAAGGCTGAACTCCATGTGTCGGGCCACTCAACTTCACGCGGCTCGGTCGTACCGCCACGACGTGCTGTTGGCGCGCCCGGCGGGCTGCCCTTCGGTCGTGAGGATTTCGCCGGCTTCCATAATCTGTTTGAATCGGCGCAAGTCGTCCTTGATCTGCCATTCAGGGCCTTCGCCGAGAAGCTTGGCCACAGTGGCGCCGACCCTGCCGGCCGGCGGGCTGTACCGCATTTCCACCCTGACTATTGTGCCGCGCCCGCCCGGCGCGCGTTCGAGCCGCACGGTCCCGACGCTGTCCACGTCCGAGCCTTCGAGCGAGCGCCATGCGATCAATTCATTCGGGCGGTCATCGGTAATCTCGGCGTCCCATTCAACCGTCCTCCCGGCGGGCGCTTTCGCCGCCCAATGCGAACTCCTGTCTCCTGTCGCCCGAACCGATTCAAGATGTTTCATAAAACGCGGCAGATTCTGGAAGTCTCGCCAGAACCGGTAGAGTTCTTCTGGCGAACGGTTGATCGTCACGGACTGCGCGACGTGAATGACACCGTTGCCCCTCGCGCCGTTGCGCCGGCTTAGCCGCTGAGAGCAGATCGCGTCCAGAGCCGTCACTCCGGCCACCGCGGCGGTCGCCATCGCTAGTTTGTTCCGGTTCGACCTCTTCAGTCTGAAGGCCGCGCCCAGCAGCGCCAGGTCAATCGCATCGCCGCCGACTCGCGACCACACCCAATTCGCGTTGGGTCGCCGCCCGGCGAGGATGCCAATGCCGCTTGTGATCTTGCGCGCTCCCAGCATCCTAAGTAAGCCGCTGAAATCGCCGCGAACGCCGATCAGTTTCGCCAAACTTCTCGGCGCCGCGATCTCCGCCAGCCCGAGGCCGATGCTGAACCATCCCAGGCCCCGCGCGATTTTCTCTTCGTTCAGCCTCTTCATTCCGTTCCGCCGCCCGTCTCCGGCCCAATCTAATTCGGACAGCTCGTCTCGCGTTATTTGTCTCTTCGCCATTTTTTCCCCTCTTAAAAATTTATTCCGTGGGCTTTGGATCATTGTTTCGGCCATCAGCGAAAGACTTTAGATCTGATCCATCCATATTTTTCTGTCCTAAATCTTTCTGTTGGCAAACCCGAAACAGAAAGATGTAGGACAGAAAAATATGGGCCGCTGATTTCTCAACTACTTCGCCATGGCCGAAACGATGATCAAGGCCCAAACATCATTTTGATTGCTCAACGGCGCGCCGCGCGCCGCGGCTCGGAGACTGCGCAAATCACGTCGGCTATGGCGCGGCGTTCGCCTCGCCCCGGATAGTTTCCCGCGTGCCGCGCCAGGTCGCCCTGACTGACGATGCCTACCACGTGTCCCCAGTCGTTGATAATGGGCAGCCGCCGAATTCGATGGCGCGACATCTGGCGCATGCATTCCCTGACGGAATCCTCGGCGTGGCATGCGAAAGCCCCGTCGGTCATACAGTCGGCCACAACGGTGTTATGGGTGTCCGCTTCATTGGCCACGAGGCGCATCGAGATGTCACGGTCCGTTATCACTCCTATGAGGCGACCTTCCTGGTCGACTACCGGAAGCGCGCCGCAGTCATAATCGCGCATCAGCCGCGCCGCGTATCCGACCCGGTCTTCGGGATAAACCGTGATCACATCGCGCGACATCAGGTCACCCGCGCGTGTGTCGTCGATTGTGTATCCGGGACGCCCATAATCTCCCCGCCGCCCGCGCCGCTCGTATTCATACTCACCTCTGCCGCGCCGCCGCTCGGCCTCCTCGTCGCCGAACCACGAACGCACTTCATCTCCCGCGCGCCGGAAGAATCCCCGCGCCCCCTCGTATCGACCCCTTCGGAAGCCGGGTTCGTAATCCACATCATAGTAACGCGCCATTTCAATCCTCCTTCTCTGGTTGTTTCTATTCTTCCGTCATTTCTATTCTTGACGCCTGACGCCGTCACAGACCTCATCCTATCCTCCCTTTTTATGGAAAGTCGGTACGCACACGAACGCAAGCCGGCTGACGGCGCCGCGCGCATGAGACGATCGCGCCGATAGCCGCGCTTACATGTGGAAACATTCCCGACAAAGAAATTCCCCGCAGAGTGTCGATTTAAGCTGTCGCAGTTCGATATGTTGCAGGAATTTCGCGCGAAACTCGCAATGGAAGGCAAGGATCCGGAGGCCATCGCGCGTGAAGTGGCTATGGCGTGGGCGCTTGGCGAACTGCCGAAGATGGAGGGGGTGGGCTTTGGACACATGTGGTCGGCCGGACAACACCCTGGCGCGAACGTAGGCGCAGGGGGGGCCACACATGATGGTCTACGCTCCCGACTACAAGAACTCGATGCTTGGCGCCAATGAGTTAATCAGGCGCTTATTCGCACCGTAAGGCCACCAGAGGATCCACCTTTGTCGCGCGTCGCGCCGGAATGTAGCAGGCAAGTAAGGCGACAAACGTCAGCAGTGAGGCGATCACGATGAAGGTCAGCGGGTCGGTCGGGCTCACACCGAACAGCAGATTCTTCATCAATCGGGTCAGCGCCCATGCCCCGACAAATCCAATCAGGAGCCCGGCCAGGGCAAGCTTGATCCCCTCTCCAATGATCAACCGCAACACGTCGCGAATCTGGGTGCCCAGCGCCATGCGGATTCCAATTTCGTGTGTTCTTTGAACCACCATATAGCGCATCACGCCGTAGACGCCCAAGCTTGCAAGAGCCAGAGCAATAATTGAGAACAGAGTCAGGAGCGTGGTCTGGAATCGTCGCGGCGCCATTTGTTCACTTAGTTGTTCTTCCACAGTCGTGACTTTGGACAGAATGGCTGTTTGATCTATAGAACGAACCGCGCTGCGCAACGTCATCGCAAACTTTGTCGTGGCGCCCGTAGTTCGTACCACAAGATCTGAAGGAATATCCCCAGATTGCTTGTGCCACACAAATACATGCGGAGTAGGTTGTCTCTCAAGTCCGTGGCTACGCATATCTCCTACAACGCCGACGACGGTGAGCCAATCATCGTTGCGACCTCGCGGGTCTTGTCCCTTGAACCGCTTGCCAATTGGGTCTTCATCGGGCCAGTAACGGCGAACCATACTTTCGTTGATGAGCGCCACCAGAGGCGAGTTAGGGCCATCCTCATCAGAGAAGAACCGCCCTCGCAATAGCGGCGTTCCCATGGCCTGCAGATACTCCCCGCTGATGGTCTTCCAGGTGAGGGCAGTCCATTTTTCACGTGGTTCAACCGTACGCCCTTCGACACTGCGGAGGCCTAAGCTGTTGACCTGGCCCAACTGAAACAAGCCGTCGACAGCGCCAACTGCGCCGACTCCGGGAATCGCTCGCACACGCTCCAGCGCTGAATCCAGGAAAGCTGATCTCCTTGTAGCCGTCGTGCCCGAGGGAAGCGCGACACGCATCGTGAACGCATGTTCAGGCTCGAACCCCGGGCCAACAGCCTGAATGGCAAGAAAACTGCGAATCAAAAGGCCCGCGCCCGTCAACAAGATGACCGATAGGGCAAACTCAGTAATTACCAGCAGGCCGCGCACATGGCCAAACGCAATGGTTCCGGATGAGCCGCGGCCTCCTGACTTCAGGGATTTGCCGGGATCGCTTTTAGAAATCTTCCAGGCAGGACCGAGGCCGCAGATGATCGCCGCCAGCAGTGAAATTCCGAGAGTAAACGCAAGGACCATGGAGTCTAAACCGGATTCTTCCAATCGGGGGATGTCCGGTGGCGCGAGGGCGATAAGCGCAGGAACGCCTACAGCCGCCAAATACAAACCGAGGAGCCCTGACAGCATGGCCAGCATCACGCTTTCAGTGAAGAGTTGTCTGATCAGGCGGACTCTTCCGGCGCCTAAAGCTGTTCTGATAGCCATTTCGAGCTCGCGAGAGGTTCCGCGCGCTAGAATCAGGTTCGCCACATTCCCGCAGGCAATTAGCAGAACGAACGATACCGCGGCAAGCAGCATTAAGAGAGCGAGACGTGTATTGCCGTCGAGTTCCACGCGCAATGGGAGCGCGTTTACGCCCTTCCCTTTGTTGAGATCGGGATTGATCTCCTCCAAACGCTTCGCCAAGATATTCATTTCGGCTTGCGCTTGTTGAAGGGGAACATCCGGTTTCAGCCGGGCCACGACATTCCACCTCGCGTAGAAGGCACGGACGTGAATCTTATCCAGAGCAGGCCGGTCAAGCCAGTGACGGTTAGTGGTGATCGGCGCCCAGAATTGGGTTTCGCGGGCCGGAAACTGAAAGGTCGCCGGCATAACGCCGATAACTTGAAAATCTACGCCGTCAATCTGCAGCATCCGGCCTACAACATCAGGCGCGCCCCCGAACCTGCGGTTCCATAGGCCCTGACTCAAGATCACCACACGATTTCGCTGTGTTTCTTCTTCTATGGTAAAGAGCCGGCCTATTTGGGGCCCCATTCCCATCAGAGGAAAGAAATCCGCCGAGACAAATCCGCCCTGAGCTACTTCGGGTTCAGCCGCGCCGGTTAAATTCACACTAGAGATACCGGTGTTCTTGTAAAAGATCGACATCGCTTCAAAGCTCTGGCTCTGTGATTTCAAGATCGCGAAGTCGTCGAGCAAGATAGGCTCTTTTGGGTCTTCACGACCTTTATTGAAGATGAGGACCAGATGGTTAGGATCGCGATAGGGTAAAGGTCGGAGCAAAACCGCGTATAGGACGCTAAAGATAGCGGTATTGGCGCCTATGCCCAGAGCCAAAGATAAGGTCGCTACAGCGGTGAAGCCCGGGCTACGGCGCAGCATTCGCGCGCCGTAGCCCAGGTCCTGCCAGACCTCTTCCAAGAGGCGGAGGCCACGTTCATCCCGGCTTTCTTCCTTGACCCGCTCAACGCCGCCAAAGCTGCGGAGCGCCGCGTAACGCGCCTCTTCCGGGCTCATCCCGCGAGCGATGTTCTCCTCAATCTCTCTCTCCAGATGGAAACGCCCTTCCTCATTCAGTTCCTCTTCCATTTTAGACTTGAAGAAGAGCGCCCTTAATCGCAGTCTCAGCTTGTTAAACATGGCCACATCCTTTTGAGCGCCAGCAGGTCAAGTGCGCCCTGTAACAAATCGGTCTGTGTCTTTTTCATATGCCCCATCGACGATCGACAAAGCGGAGAATATTTGACGCTTTGTCGATAGTCAACAGGAAAAGAGGGATTCATGGCCGAAGCCAACCATCACTTATTACCGCATGCGGCGATCTCTGGCCATTGGGCTGAGATTGCGGGCGCTTGATTTATGCGCCTCATCTGACGCCAATTTCCCCGCATTCGCCCCGTAGTTCTTTACCTGGGGCCTGTCTGGATAGATACTTGCGGCCATCAGGAACTATCATAATGAGCATTCAGCATTAATCGCGCGTCTGAATCGAGCCACGCAAGATCGGTACAGTACCGCGCGCGAGCGGCTGCGCGGCGGGCTCATCGGTCGGCCGCTTGCTTACGCGCGCGGTAGCGGTACCGGTGTCCCAATGTTGCTTGGCCTGATTTAGATCAACCGGGCGAGAGTCGCTCCTGGGCGGCATATTGAATGGAGGCCACTTTTATGGAGAAGTTGCAAAGAGACGTACGGCTGCTGAAGGCTTATGCCTTCGGCGCCACTCTGCTTCTGGTAGTACTTATGTTCGCAGGGCTCGGTCAGACCAACCAGAAGACCAAATTCACCGAGATAGACGTCGAGCGCATCAACATCGTCGAAAAGGACGGCAAGTTAAAGATGGTCATTTCCAACGGCGAACGACAGCACCCCGGCGTCGTTGACGGGAAGACTCTCTCGAGGACGAGGTCGCCGGGAATCCTTTTCTTCAATGAAAAGGGCGATGAGTGCGGCGGCTTGAGTTTCAGCGGTGATCAAAAAGACGGCGCCGCTAGCGCGAGCGCGCTGCTGGCTTTCGACAGGTTCCGGCAGGATCAAACGGTCGGCATCCAATATGGAGAAAGCAACGGCCAGTATTACGCCGGTCTGCGAGTGTGGGACAGACCCGACGCGCCGCTCGGAGAGTTGATAGACCAACTTCAAGTCATTCAGAAAATGCCCGACGGGCCGGAGAAGACGCAGGCCATGCAGAAACTCCGTAACTCGCCGGCCGCGAGCGGCCCGCTGCGCGTGTTTGTGGGCAAGACCAGAGAGAAGGCCGCGGCGCTGACGCTCTCCGATCCGCAGGGGCGGCCGCGTCTGCAATTGATGGTGGACGCTCAAGGCGCGGCCAAGCTCGAATTCCTGGACGAGAAGGGCAATGTCGTACAACGGCTGCCGGCGGTAGAGGCCGCGAAGTAGAAATGAATGCGGACCTGCGGAATCAATTTTTGTAGCGCGCGGATGGGCTATGATTGATTTCGGGTGTGTGAGGATCGGCGGTCAGGGTTATGCTGATGCATGCGCTCAGGCCTGTCTGACGGGCCGAAGAGTGGCGCTCTCCTCACTCTTCACCGCTATTCCGATATAGCCGGTTAGAGTATTACGGCCAAATTGAAAGGTGAAATCGTCCGCCACCACTCCGGTCATCAACAGGCGCCAAAAAGACCGGTTGAATCGCGGTACAAAGCCACGCAATTCAATAACTCGCAATCCGCTCTCTTCACACATCGCGCGCAGTTCAGTCGGTTTGATGAAGTGGCTCAGTTCATGGAGGCGTGGCGGCGTATTCTTGACGAACCATTCCACGCCCTTGATCCCGAACAACCAGCTAATGAAATTGCGGTTGAAGGTGGCGAAGAAGAATAATCCACCCGGTTGTAAGACACGCGCCGCTTCGGCCAGCACACGCCCGGGCTCGTCAACGTGTTCGAGAAAATCCATGGCGCAGGCGGCCTGAAATGCGCCGCCCGCATAAGGCAGGCGGTAAGCGTCACCCAAGTGGTAACACGCGCGGCCCGTCGCATCATGTCGTCGCGCTATCATCAGGCTTTCGGCCGCGGCGTCCAGCCCAATCACAGTGAACCCTGCTTCGACCAGGTAATTTGACAGAAACCCGCCGCCGCAACCTATATCCAACACCTTGACCTCGTCGGATGGGAACGCCTGGCGAATGGCGCCGGCAATCCAGGGATTACGCGCGCGCGCTTCGGCGCGTAATAAAGCAATCGGATCATCCCGCGCCGTATACCAGCGTTCGCCTAAATGATCATAGATGTCGTTGTTCACCCGGCCTGTTTTTGTGATGTCGCCGGCTGCCATATGAAGTTCCAATAGACCAGTTGATAAAGCCCGAAAGCCAGGGTCAACAGCGTATTCCCCAGCAGGAACTTGCGCTCGAAGCCGGTGTAGCGGATGAACGAAAGCGTCTGCCGGCGCCATGCGGGCCAGAACAAACCAGCGCTAAGCAAAACCAATGGGTGCAGGCTGAAGAGCAGCGCGTGCAGCCATTGCTCGTTGGGGCTGCAATGTTTACTGTGCACCGGCTCGTCCTTCGTCACAAATAGACATGAAAAGACGCTCAAGCATACGTAAACACTCAGCGATAAGGCGCTCGGCGCGGCCGACAGCAACCACACAAAACACGCCAGCGCTGTCAGCGTGTCGAGCGGATGCCCCAGCCGCTCCCAACGCGGCAGCCCGCGCCGCCGATGAAAGTAAAACTCATCTACCGCCATACAAAACGTCTGCAAGGTGAAAGGGATGAACAGAAAAAGTGAATTTAGCATTAGCTACCTCTGGGGAGACGAACAAACTGAACAAGGACTCATAACTACCGGGGCTTCTCGTCCGCCGACTTCTAACCCGAACATGTTTCGACGAGTAAAGCGTCAACTCACTAAAACGAAATGCTATAACTACCCATTGGACGCGAGAGACTCCCTGAGTTTCGCCGTGAGCGCAGGCTCGATCTGCATCAACCGCTCGTAGAGGCTCATCTGC
>Ga0137374_10009770_pt1 | contig 11310 bp, 8 predicted proteins | sample SagtaG_20_FD_104811 | JGI IMG/M metagenome (GOLD analysis project Ga0137374, IMG submission 104811) | Vadose zone soil microbial communities from Sagehorn Ranch, Mendocino, California, USA - Sage1_R_100_16 metaG | ecosystem: Environmental > Terrestrial > Soil > Vadose zone | place: USA...
ACGCGTCCGGGCTGAACGCCGCCGGAATCGATGCAGCTTGCTACGAGGAGTTCGTCCGTCGCAATCCGTTCCGCGACTACACCGTTCCACGCGTCGCGATCTCGCGGGGACGGAAGGCCGAGGCCGCGCTCGAGCGCTACTTCGGCGACGTTCAGTTCGAGGAGCTGCCGCGACAACTCGCGCTCGTAAGCACTGATCTGCTCAAGAACACAACGGTGGTCCATCGCCGAGGGCTCGTCAGGCACGCCGTGCGTGCATCGCTTTCCCTGCCGGGCCTCTTCCCGCCGACGCGACTCACCGAGTCCCTCCATGTCGACGGCGGCGTGCTCGACAACCTGCCGGTGCGGTCGCTCGACGACGACGAGGGTCCGATCCTTGCGGTCAACATCGCTTCCGCCGGTGGCCTTTCGAATCGTGCCGGGCCGCCCCGCATGCCGAGCCTCCCCGAGACGATGCTGCGCTCGATCCTGATGGGCAGCGCAGCCGAGCTCGCGGCCGCACGACAGCAGGCCGCCATCGTGGTGACGCCGGACACGCGCGGGATCGGGCTCTTCGAGTTCCACCAGATCGATCGCGCCGTCGAAGCGGGCCGCGCGGCAGGCCGCGCTGCGATCGACGCTCTGGCGGACCTGCAGCGCTGAAGCGCACATCGCTTTTACCCTAGGTAAATGACATTACGCATGCCTACAGCGATTCGATTACGAACCGAAAAACCTGTCAGCCCAATTTGCGGCCAAGATCGTTTGTGGGACAGCGATTGACTGCTTTCTGGACGGGCTTGACTCTCTAGGTCCGAGCGTTCTATTGTCGCTGCGACTGGGGGGAGGGGGCCGGTGGGGGCCAAGTTCGCGAAGCAACACTCAGAGGGCTTCAGAGACTTTCACTCCGTTTGGCCGACCTTCCCTCGTAATGGACCTGGTTAGTCGGTAACGGGCCTTTGCCTCGTGGCGGGGGTGGCGCTGCCGACAGAGGGGGGTACCACATGGGTACAGCAATACGCAGCAGAGCGCTGCGCGCAGTTCTTACAGCCGGTCTCGCCGTTCTGACGCTGGCGTTTCTGCCAGGGTCGGCTTCGGCCGCCACGCAGACCGTCAACCCGACGTTCACGGGCAGCGGGAGCCCTACCGACATCGTCTCGCTCATCGCGGTCTGTGACGAGTGTGCGCCTGACGCGTTCTTCTCAGGCCCGTTCGCTACCTGGGGTCTGGGTCTCCAGGCGACGCTCCAGGCTCAGGCCTCGTGGAACAACCCAAGCGCTGTCGACATGTCGTACACGGCGGGCAAGCTCCGTCACGGTCAGACACTCGACCTGGCCGACACGCTGACGACGGGGGCAGGCAGCGTCACCGTCAACTACAGCGCAAGCGGGCTCCTCGGTCTCTACGGAACGCAGCAGACCGGGAACCTGAGCTGCGCGGACGCGCAAGTAAGCGGTGCCCAGTGCAACGGCTGGGAACCGACCAACAAGACGCTCTCGATCGGGCCGATTACAGGCTCGGACACCATCCCGTGCACGATGCCGTTGCCGGGCGAATCGCCACGCAACTGCACGAAGACGAAGACGATCCTGTTGTATGACCTGGACCTCTTCGACTTCGTCGACGTGAAGGTGAACCTGATCCTCGAGGAAACCGTCACCGTGACCGGATCGGGCGTGCAGTCGCTGCGGATCGCGGTCATCAGCGGCGGTCCCGCGATTCCGAACCACGCGCTCACGTTCGCGGGCAGCTCTCCGTCGACGGTGTCGGATCCGATCGCGATCAGCTGCTCGCAACCGGTCGGCAACGACCTCATGTACTCGCTCACGAACAACAGCTATACGGCGGAGCCGGCCACGTACACCGGCGACGTGAAGATCGGGCTGGAGGCGTCGGTTATCGGCTTCCCGGTCGGTAGCTATACGACGCCCGCGCTGTTCGGCACCACCGGCGCCGATCTCGGTCCGATCAACATGAGCGCTCCGGACCAGCAGGTCGATCTCGGCCCTGTGTTGGCGAACAACATTCCACCGGGGGCGAACGCCGGTGGTCCATACAGCGGCGTCGAGGGAACACCGATCACGTTCAACGGAACGGGGAGCACCAGTGTCTGTGGGTTCAGCAACCTGACGCTGGTCTGGAACTTCTCCGACGGCGGAGTGGCTTACGGTGCCACGCCGCAGCACACCTTCCTGTCACCCGGCACCTTCAGCGGCTTGCTGACCGTGACGGACATCGACGGAAACACGGCCTCGCAGGCCTTCAGCGTGACCGTCGGCAACCTGGCGCCGGTGACCCACGCCGGACCCGACATGTCGACCGAGTGGGGCGTTCCCATCACGTTGCACGGGAGCGCAGTCGATCCAGGCACGGACACACAGCCGTTCCTGACGTACAGCTGGGACTTCGGTGACGGAACGCCCAGCGCTTCGGGTGGTCCGAGCGTGAACCACGTGTACGCCCTGCCCGGGACGTACGCGGCGGCGTTCACAGCGTGTGACCCGCTGAACCTCTGCAGTACCGACACCACGCAGGTGGTGGTGAGCAAGAGGGCCACGACCACGACCTACACCGGCCCCAACAAGTCGACCCCGTCCAAGAACGTGACGCTGTCGGCAACGGTCGTCGACGACCTCGGCCAGGCGGTTGCCGGGCGAACGGTCGTGTTCACGCTCGGCACCCAGAGCATCAGCGCGAACACGAACTCGTCCGGTGTGGCGAGCGCCACGCTGAAGCTCAGCCAGAAGCCCGCGATCTACACGGTGACGGCGACATTCGCACCGCTTGCCTCCGACAAGTACACGGGCAGCTCGGATAGCCAGTCCTTCAAGATCGGAAATTAGGAAAGGCGACTGACCAACGTGAAGGGCAGCCCGGACCGGCTGCCCTTCACGTTCTCTCTGCAGTGAAGTTCGGAATCAGGAGGGTCGTAGCGTATGAGCTTGCGCAGCAAGAGTGAACATCCCGTGCACCGGCATCCACGGCGCGCGTCGATCGTCGTGGCGATTGCGGTCGCCTGCTCCGCGATCGCAGTCTCGGATCCGGCAACGGCTTCTCGGGCGGCCGGGCCGCCGAGCGCGCTGTTCAAGAAGGGCTACAACCTGTGCCGGGCGGCGTCGCTGACCGCGATCAGAAAAGCCGGCGGGCAGCACTACCAGGCGGGCGTCTTCACCGGCGGGGTGTGCAACTGGGAGCGGAGCGACCTCGAGGCCGGCATCACGCTCTCGACCCATCCCTCCCGCGTCGGCGCGACCCTGATGCGCAACTTCCTTGCCCAAAATGGCAAGAGTGGTTGGAAGGCAAAGCGCATTGCGATTCGCGGAGCTTCGAAAGCCGTGCTCGTCACGCGTCCCCGCTCCAGCTCCCAGGGAATCTCGAAGTATCTGTTCGCCGCGTACGCGCCCGGTGTGATCCAGATAAACATGACAGCACCTCGGCTGCTGCCGGACACGCGCCTTGTCGCCGTCATGAAGCTCGTCTCTCGGACGTAGACCGCACCCGCGGCCAAGTGTCGAACGTCACTCGGGTTTTTAAAGCTTGTTAAAGGCGCTTGCAAATCTACCGCGATTTCACTAAGGATTGAGGAGCCGCTCGGGTAGGCCAAGCTGCGGCCAAGCAAGTCAGGGGAGTAGGGGGCAATCGTGATGGAGGAACGTTGAGGTCAGCGGTCTCCGGCGAGGCGCACGCGGCGCCTTCGGGCGTCGACGTCGTCCAGGGCCTCGCTCTGGTCCGCGCCCCGGCGCGAGTGGGCGTGCACGGCAAGTTCCTCAGCCTCGACGGGCGGCGGTTCCACGTGCGCGGCGCCACATACGGCAGCTTCGCGCCGCGCTCCGACGGGGAGCTCGTTCCCGAGCCGGCCCGCGTCCGCGGTGATTTCGCGGCGATGAGGGCTGCAGGGCTCAACACCGTCCGCACGTACACATTGCCGCCGGAGGACGTCCTCGACGCGGCTGCCGAGGCAGGTCTGCAGCTGATCGTCGGTCTGCACTACGACGACTGGCGCGCCGAGTCCTCGCCCGGACGACGCGCGCGCCGCCGAATCCGCGACGCGGGGCTCGGCGCCGTCGACGCCGCGCTCGCGCGCTGTGCGGACCGAGAGAACGTGCTCGCACTCGCGGTCGGCAACGAGGTGCCCGGCGACCTCGTCCGCCTGCACGGCGCTCGCTCCGTCGAGCGTGTCCTGGCCGAGCTGTGCCGGGAAGTGCGCGCCGGCGGCCTGCTCGCGACGTACGTGAACTACCCGACGACCGAGTACCTCCACGTCGACGACCAAGACGTGGCGTGTTTCAACGTCTTCCTCGAGCACCCCGAAGCGCTCGAGCGCTACCTCCGCCACCTGCAGATCGTCGCCGGTCCGCTACCGCTGCTCGTCACCGAGCTCGGGCTCGCGGCCGGCGTGCACGGCGAAGCGGAGCAGGCGGACTCGCTCGCGTGGCAGCTGCGCACGGTCGAGGACGCCGGCTGCGCGGGGGCGACCGTCTTCTCCTGGACGGACGAGTGGGCGGTCGCCGGCAAGCCCGTGGACGGATGGGGCTTCGGGCTGACCGACGCGGAGCGGCGGCCGAAGCCCGCGCTCGACGTCGTCCGCGGGTGGACGCGTTCCGGCGTGCGCGATCTGCGCCGGGACTGGCCGGCGATCTCCGTCGTCGTGTGCGCCCGCAACGAGGAGGCGCTGATCGGTCGTTGCCTCGCCTCGCTCGAGCGGTGCGACTACCCCGACCTCGAGGTGATCGTGTGCGATGACGGGTCCGCCGACCGCACGCTCGAGCTCGCGCGCTCGTCGCCGTTCCGCGTGCTCGCGCTCGAGCACGGCGGCCTGAGCGCCGCGCGCAACGCCGGCCTCGCCGCGGCGACCGGGGAGATCGTCGCCTACCTCGACGCGGACGCTGAAGCGCATCCCGAATGGCCGTACCGCCTCGCGCTCGCCTTCGACGCCGACAATGTCGCCGCGGCGGGCGGCACGAACCTCACGCCGCTCGATGCGCCGTTCGTCGAGCGCGCCATCGCCGAGGCACCCGGCGCGCCGATCCACGTGCTCGCGACCGACGACCGCGCCGAGCACGTGCCCGGCTGCAACATGGCCTTCCGGCGGGCGGCGCTAGAGGAGATCGGCGGCTTCGACCCGATCCACAGAGCGGCCGGCGACGACGTCGACGTCTGCTGGAAGCTGCTCGACCGCGGGTACGAGATCGCCTTTTCGGCCGCCGCCCAGGTCGACCATGACCGCCCGGAGTCCGTGCGGTCGTACCTGCGGCAGCAGCGCTCGTACGGTCGCTCGGAGCGCGTCTTGCGGAGCCGCCACCGCCACCGCTTCAACGGCTTCGGTCAGGCGCGCTGGTCGGGCTCGATCTACGGCGGCCCACGCCTGCTTCCCTCCCTGTTGCGGCCGATCGTCTACCACGGCCCGATGGGGCTCGCGCCGTTCCAGAAGGTGCACCGGCGGCGCGGCGAGCACGTGCTCACCTACGCGTCCGCGTCGCTACCGCTCGTCCCGCCGCTCGCCGCGCTCGGTCTCCTCGCCCCGCTCTCGGCCTGGTTTCTGGTCGCACCCGCGGTCGCAGTCGCCTGGGTCGTCGCGTACGCCGCGGCGATCGCGGCCGCGGTGCGGCCCGGCCGCACGGAACCGCAGCCGCTCCGCTTCCGTCTGCTCGTCGCAGCGCTGCACGTCGCCCAGCCCATCGTCCGCACGTGGGGCCGGCTGCGCGCCGAGCCGGCCGAGCCGGTGCCCGCGAACGACTCTTGGCACGGCGAGCGCGCGCACTGGCTCGACGAGCTCCGAGCGAGTCTCGCGCGCGAAGGGCGCGCCGTCGTGCCGGGTGGGCCGCACGACGACTGGGATCTCTCCGTCTCGGCCGGCCCCTTCCTGCGCTGCAGGCTGACGACGGCGGTCGTCTGGAACTGGACGCCTCTGCAGCGGACGACGTGGCGAGTACGCCCCGCGCTCGTCGCAGCGGTCGCGGCAGCGGTTGCGCTCACACTCCTTCTGCCGCTGGAGGGCGCGCTTGTCGCCGGAGCGGTCGCGCTGATCGCAGTCCGGGAAGCGGTCGTCGTCCAGCGGGCGATCGGCCGCACGTTGCAGGCGACGACCGAGCGCGCGACGGTCTCCGCAGGAGAATGACCGAGTCCGTGCTGCGGCGTCTCGTGCGAAGCGCGTCCGTTCTGGTGGCGCATCGCAGGCGTCCTGCTGATCTCGCTCCTCGCGACGCCGCTCGTGCTGCTGCTCCCGATCCCGCTGAAGGTCGCGGTCGACAGCGTCCTCGGCTCGCGCCCGCTGCCCGGTTATCTCGCCTGGCTGGTTCCCGACTTCCTGCGTGGGTCCGACCTTCGGCTGCTGCTCGTGATCGCCGCGTTGCAGGTGCTGATCGTGCTGCTCGTGCAGCTCCAGACGCTCGCGCAGTACGTCGCCGGCACGCAGGCGTCCGAGCGGATGACGCTGGCGTTCCGCTCGCGCATGTTCAGGCACGCGCAGCGGCTCTCGCTCGCCTTCCACGACTCTCGCGGCACGATGGACTCCGTCTTCCGAATCCAGTGGGACGCGCCGGCTCTGAAGTACGTGCTGATCGACGGCCTCGTTCCGTTCGTCTCCGCTGTCGTCCTCTTCGGGGCGATGCTCACGGCGATCGCACGGATCGACTGGCAGCTCTGCGTCGTCGCGCTCGCGATCTCACCGTTCTTCTACCTCTATGCGCGCGCCTACAACCGGCGCATGCGCGACCGATACGTCCGTGCCGCAGGTCTCGAGAGCGGCGCGCTCGGCGTCGTGCAGGAGGTGCTGTCGGCGTTCCGCGTCGTGAAGGCGTTCGGGCGGGAGGACATGGAGGAGGAGCGGTTCCTGCGCCACGCCGGCGAGGGGGTGCGCGCGCGGATCCGGCTCGCGTTCGCGGAGAGCGCGTTCGGCCTGCTCGTCAACGGGACGACCGCGCTCGGGACCGGCTTCGTGCTCGTGCTCGGCTTTCAGCACGTGCAGTCGGGGCGCATCACGCTCGGCCAGCTGCTGATCGTTCTCGCCTACCTCGCGCAGCTGTACCACCCGCTCGAGACGATCAGCCGCCAGGCGGCGAGCCTCCAGTCGTCGCTGGCGAGCGCGCAGCGTGCGTTCGAGCTCCTCGACGCGGTCCCGGACGTCGTCGAGCATCCGCACGCGCGACCGCTCGTGCGCGCGCGGGGGCGTATCGAGCTCGACCACGCGAGCTTTGCGTACGACGGCGCCCGCTCCGTCATCCACGACGTGTCGCTGCTCATTGAGCCGGGCACGCGCATCGGCATCGCCGGGCCCACCGGGGCCGGAAAGACGACGCTGCTCAGCCTGCTGATGCGTTTCTACGAGCCGACGTCCGGTCGCATCCTGCTCGACGACGTCGACCTGCGTGAGTACCGTCTCCGCGACCTGCGCGATCAGTTCGCGCTCGTGCTGCAGGAGCCGGTGCTCTTCTCGACGAGCATCGCCGAGAACATCGCGTACGCCCGCGACGGAGCGACTCGCGACGAGATCGTCGACGCCGCACGCGCCGCCGCCGCGCACGAGTTCATCGCGGCACTACCCGCCGGCTACGAGACCGTCGTCGGCGAGCGCGGGATGACGCTGTCGGGAGGCGAGCGTCAGCGCATCGCTCTCGCGCGGGCGTTCCTCAAGGATGCGCCGATCCTCCTGCTGGACGAGCCGACGAGCTCGGTCGACGTCGCCACCGAAGCGGCTATCGTCGACGCGATGGTGCGGCTGATGGCGGGCCGGACGACGCTGATGATCGCGCACCGGCTGAGCACGCTCGACGTGTGCGCCGTGCGGGTCGAGCTTGCGCACGGCCGCCTCGTGGACACGGATCTCGCCGGAGAGCTCGCGTCGTGAGCCGCGGCCTCTGCGTGCTCGCGGGCGTGGTCGGCCGCTATCCCGTCGGCGGCGTGACCTGGTGCGCGCTCCACTACGTCGCCGGGCTGCAGCGCCTCGGCTGGGACGTCTTCTACCTCGAGGACACCGGCGAGTGCGGCTACGACCCGGTGACGAACGGGCTGTCGACCGACCCGTCCTACGCCGTGCGCTACCTGCGGCGCGAGCTCGCGCGCGTCGGGCTCGAGGACTCGTTCAGCTACGTCGACTACCGCGGCCGCTACTACGGCGCGTCGCGGGAGCGGGTGAGCGACGTCTGCCGCTCGGCGGACCTGATGCTCAATCTCTCCGGCGGCTGCTGGACCGAGCGGCCCGAGTACGACGCCGTCCGGAAGGTCTTCGTCGACACCGATCCCGGGTTCACGCAGCAGGCGATCGCCGATGCGGGGCCGGGCTGGTACCGCGACTTCTTCACCGCGCACGACGCGCTCTTCACGTTCGCGACGAACGTCGACGGGGCCGACTGCCGGCTGCCCGAGACGCCGTTCGCGTGGCAGCCGACCGTGCAGCCGCTCGCGCTCGAGTTCTGGCCGGTCGTTCCGGTCGCGCCCGACGCGCCGTACACCACCGTGATGAGCTGGCGGATCGACAGCTTCCCCGGCATGGGCAAGGGCAAGGCCGGCGACCTGCTGCGGCTGCTCGACCTTCCCGCGCGCAGCGGACGGCCGCTGCGGCTCGCGGTGTCCGGTCGCGCGCCGACGGAGCTGCTCGAGCGGAATGGCTGGGAGGTCCGTGACGCGGTGACCGAGACGATCGATCCCGACGCGTACCGCTCCTTCATCCAGGCGTCGAAGGGCGAGCTCGGCTTCGCAAAGGCGATGTACGTCGAGACGCGGAGCGGTTGGTTCAGCGACCGGACGCAGTGCTACCTGGCGAGCGGCCGGCCTGCGCTCGTGCGCGACACGGGCCTGTCGTCGGCAATCCCCGTCGGCGAGGGTCTGCTGACGTTCGCCGACGAGGCCGGAGTGCTCGCGAGCCTCGAGGAGATCGAGAGCAACTACAACCGACACGCGCGCGCGGCGCGCGAGCTCGCGGCGGAGCGACTCGATGCCGCCGTCGTCGTCGGCGATCTGCTCCAGCGCGTGGGTGGGGGAGTCGCCGCGTGAGAATCGGACTGGTCTCGACGATGCGGACGGCGGTGCCGCCGCCGCGCACCGGCTCCGTCGAGCTCGTGGTGGGCCTGCTCGCCGAGGAGCTGACGCGTCGCGGGCACGACGTGACCGTCTTCGCGCCCGGCGACTCGGAAGTCGCAGGCCGCCTCGTCTCGGTGCTCGAGAGGGGCTATCACCACGACTCGACGATCTGGGACTGGCAGCTCACCGAGTTCATGCAGCTCGGCCGGGCCTACGAACATGCCGCCGAGCTGGACGTGATCTCGAGCCACGTGTACTGCTACGCGCTTCCGTTCTCGAGGCTCGTCCGCACGCCGACGGTGCACACATTCCATATCTGCCCGACGCCGGACTTCGTTCGCTTCTGCCGGCTGTATCCCGAGGGCTCGTACGTGCTCATCTCCGAGTTCAAGCGCGGGTTCTTCGCGGGCGTGCCGATCGCGGGCGTGGTGCCGAACGGCATCGAGACGAGCGCGTTCCCGTTCCGCGAGCATCCGGGCGACTACCTCGCGTACATCGGCGATTTTCGCGCCGACAAGGGGCCGCTCGAGGCGATCCGCGCGGCGCGCGAGGCCGGCGTTCCGATCCGGCTCGCGGGCCCCGATTCGGACTATTTCCGCCAGGTGATCGAGCCCGAGCTCGACGGCTCCGCGGTCGAGTACGTCGGCGAGGTCGATCACGACGGCAAGGTGGAGCTACTGGTCAACGCGCTCGCGATGGTCTTCCCGCTGAAGGGGCTCGAGGCGTGCCCGCTCGTTCTGCTGGAGTCGATGGCTTGCGGTACGCCCGTCCTCGCAACGGTCAACGGCCCGGTCCCCGAGATCGTCGACCCTCCGGTCGGAGGACTGTGCGTCGACGACGCCGAGCTCGTGCCCGCGCTCGAGCGGATCGCCGGTCTCGACCGGCGCGCCGTGCGCGCGCTCGCCGTCGAGCGCTTCGACGTCTCGCGCATGGTCGACGGTTACCTGCGCGTCTTCGAGGCCGCGACCTAGTGGGGATCGCCGAGCAGCGCGCGTACTACGACCGACGCTGGTCGGCGGCGCCCGAGGAGCTCGACGAGCATCAGCTCGCACGGCTGGCGGCGATCCGGCCTGCGCTCACGCGCGCCGAGCGCAGGCGCGCGCGGCCGTGGCAGATCCTGGAGGTCGGTTGCGGCACCGGCTGGCTCGCGGCCGAGCTCGCGGCTTACGGCCGGGTGACTGGTCTGGATCTCTCCGACGCAGCGATCGCGGTCGCGCGCGAGCGGTATCCCGAGGTCGAGTTCCGTGCGTTCGACGCGTCCGCTGCCCCGTTACCCGGCGGCAACGACCTGGTCGTCGCTTCCGAGGTGCTCGAGCACGTCGAGCAGCAGGCGGCCTTCGTCGAGCGGTTGGTCGATGCCGTCGCGCCGGGCGGGTTCGTCTTGCTCACGACGCCGAACGGCCTCGTCGAGAGCCGCTGGCGGCGGCACCCGGGTTGCGACCCGCAGCCGGTCGAGCGCTGGATCTCGCCGCGGGAGCTCGGGCGGTTGCTCGAGCGCCGCTGTCGCGTCGAGCGCTTGACGACGTTCTTCCTCGACTTCGACCGCGCGGGCGTCTACGGTCTCGTCCACGACCCGCGCTTGCGCTGGGCCGCCGGAAGGCTCGGGCTTCTGCCGCGGACCGAGCACCTCCTCGGACGTCTCGGGCTCGGGCTGTACATGCTCGCGCTCGCGCGCCGAACGCGCTAGTCGCGGCGGTCGTGCTCGTGCACACCGAAGTTCAGCCGTCGGACGAGGGCGGCGGTCTCGGCAGTCACCTCGTCAAGAGTGCGCTCGACGACATACGGACGCGCGGACTCCAGCTCGTGCCGCTCTGTCCGTTCGTGGCTGCGTACATTCGACACCATCCGGAATACGAGGACCTCGTCGTTCGCGACCCGGCGGTACCGGATTGAGCGGCGTCGCGCCCGAAGCGGAGCTCATGGCCGACTACTGCACCTCCCCCGACAGACCGAACCACGGGAAGAGCGACGGATCGACGAAGCCGGTGATCTCGGCGATCGCGTCGCCGTCGAGCGACAGGACCATCAAGCCGTACGCCCGGTGGATACCGGCTTCCCGGTCGAGCACGAACGCGGCAAGCGCCGGCTGTCGATTCGCGCGCGTGGGGAGGAGGCGAATCTCGTCGAGCGCGCCCTCGGCGGGCACGGTGGCGAAGAAGTGGCCGATCGCCTGCCGGCCGCGGAACAGGAACGGCTCCGGCGGCATCGTCATCACCGCGTCCTCCCGGAGCAGCGCGACGAGCCCGTCGATGTCGACGGACTGCCACGCTTCGATGTAGCGGCGTACGAGCGAGAGCTCGACGTCGTCGGGTGG
>Ga0137374_10009772_pt1 | contig 11309 bp, 8 predicted proteins | sample SagtaG_20_FD_104811 | JGI IMG/M metagenome (GOLD analysis project Ga0137374, IMG submission 104811) | Vadose zone soil microbial communities from Sagehorn Ranch, Mendocino, California, USA - Sage1_R_100_16 metaG | ecosystem: Environmental > Terrestrial > Soil > Vadose zone | place: USA...
ACCATAGAGGAGGGGGCGACCATGGAACGAATCAGCCACTTCATCGGAGGCAAGGTCGTGCCGGGGGAGTCCGGCCGCTCGGGGCCGGTGTACAACCCGGCCACCGGGGAGCAGACCCACCAGGTCGACTTCGCCGGCGTGGCGGAGGTGGACCGGGCCGTGGAGGCGGCGAAGGAGGCCTTCCCGGCGTGGCGGGCCACGTCGCTGTCCAAGCGCTCCGACATCCTGTTCCGGGTCCGCGAGCTGCTCGACGAGCGCCGCAGGGACGTGGCCGCCGCGATCACCCAGCAGCACGGCAAGGTGCTGTCGGACGCGATGGGCGAGGTGGCCCGGGGGCTCGAGAACGTCGAGTTCGCGTGCGGCGTCCCGCACCTGCTGAAGGGGGGCTTCACGGAGCAGGCCTCGACCGGCGTCGACGTGTACTCCATCCGGCAGCCGCTGGGGGTGGTTGCCGGGATCACCCCCTTCAACTTCCCGGCGATGGTGCCCATGTGGATGTTCGCGAACGCGATCGCGTGCGGGAACACGTTCGTGCTGAAGCCGTCGGAGAAGGACCCGGGCGCGTCGCTCGTGATCGCCGAGGTGCTGAAGGACGCGGGGGTGCCCGACGGCGTGTTCAACGTGGTCCAGGGCGACAAGGTCGTGGTGGACCGGCTGCTCGAGCACCCCGACGTGGAGGCCATCTCGTTCGTGGGGTCGACGCCGGTGGCCCGGTACATCTACGAGACCGGCACGGCCCACGGCAAGCGCGTCCAGGCGCTGGGCGGGGCCAAGAACCACATGGTCGTGCTGCCCGACGCCGACGTCGACATGGCCGCCGACGCCGCGGTGAGCGCCGCCTACGGCTCGGCCGGCGAGCGCTGCATGGCGATCAGCGTGGTCGTGCCCGTGGGCGACGTGGCCGAGCCCCTGGTGCAGGCCATCCTGGACCGGCTGCCGAACGTGCGGATCGGCGACGGCATGGACCCCGACTCCGAGATGGGCCCGCTGGTCACGCGGGAGCATCGGGACAAGGTCGCCGGTTACCTGGAGTCGGCGCGCGAGCAGGGCGCGACGGTCCCGGCGGACGGCCGCGAGCACCAGCTGTACGGCACGTCCGAGGGGTTCTTCCTGGGGGTGTCTCTCATCGACAACGTCACGCCCGAGATGGACTGCTACCGCGACGAGATCTTCGGGCCCGTGCTGTCGGTGGTGCGGGCGGCCGACTACGACGACGCACTGGGCCTGGTGAACGGGAACCCCTACGGGAACGGCGTCGCCATCTTCACGCGCGACGGCGGCGCGGCCCGGCAGTTCCAGTTCGACGTGAACTCGGGGATGGTGGGCGTCAACGTCCCGATCCCCGTGCCGGTGGGGTACTACTCCTTCGGCGGGTGGAAGCGGTCGCTGTTCGGGGACACGCACATGTACGGGCCCGACGGGATCCACTTCTACACCAGGGGCAAGGTGGTCACCGCGCGGTGGCCGGACCCCTCGACCAGCAGCGTGGACCTGGGGTTCCCGCGGACGAGGTGACCCCGGGCGTCAGGACGGCACGCCGTGGGGGGGATTCCGGCAGCCACCGGGTACGTTGTGTGCGTGTCCAGCCCGGAGACCGGCCACCCGTCCGCCACCCGTCTCGCGGCGATGCTGCGGCAACGGTGTCCCCGCTGCTTCACGGGAAAGGTCTTCCGGGGGATCGTCGACATGAACGAGCGCTGCGCCGTGTGCGGCCTCCGGTTCGAGCGGGAGCAGGGCTACTTCACCGGGGCCATGTACGTGAGCTACCTGATCTCGCTGGTCCTGCTGTTCGCGATCTTCGGGGTCCTGTGGCTCGTGCTGGCCCACGACAGCCTGCTCGACATCGGTGTCCTGTGCCTGGTGTCTGGGCTCGTGTACCTGCCGCTCGTCCCGATCGTGTTCCGGTACTCCAGGATCCTGTGGATGCACCTCGACCGGAAGCTCGACCCGGACGTCGACGACACCGCGCTGTGACGCCCCCGGGGGGCCGGACGGACGGGCAGAATGTCGCCGAACGGCCTCCGACCGATCGGCGACGAGCGTGACCGGCGACCTCCTGCGCGTGCCCCCGGACCTGCCGGTTCCCCAGGACGACGGCGCCGCGGACCATTTGGCCGGGCTGTCCGTCTCGGACGTCGCCTTGCCGGCGACCGACGGGCGATCGGTCCGGCTCACCGAGCAAGCCGCGGAACGCAGCGTCGTCTACGCGTACCCCCGAACGGGACGGCCCGGCATCGCCCCGCTCACCCCGGACTGGGACCTCATCCCCGGGGCGCGGGGCTGCACTCCGGAGTCGTGCTCCTTCCGGGACCATCACGGCGAGCTGGCGTCCCTGGGGGCGGCGGTGTTCGGGCTCTCCACGCAGGACACCGCCTACCAGCGTGAGGCCGTGGAACGGCTCGGCCTCCCGTTCCCGCTGCTGTCGGATGAGGGCCTCGTGCTGGCCTCGGCCCTGCGGCTGCCCACGTTCGAGGTCGCCGGGCAGACGCTGCTGAAGCGCTTGACCTTCGTCGTCCGGGACGGACGGATCGAGCACGTGTGGTACCCGGTGTTCCCTCCCGACGCGCACGCCGAGGAGGTCGTGTCCTGGCTTCGGGCCCGGATCGCGTAGCGGTGTTGTCGGCCCGGCCGGGCTCGATGTAAGAAGTTCCCACCGGAAGGGGGAACCGACATGGACGTCACCGCGCCGCCCGGCATCTCGCTCGAGGAGCTCCAGCTGGCCGCCAGGAACCACGGGATGCCGCTCGAGGCCCTCCGCCACGACATCACGCCGATCGGGCTGCACTACCTGCTCATCCACTACGACATCCCGCACGTCGAGGCGGCCGCATGGCGCCTGGGTATCGACGGCCGGGTCCGCCGGCCCCTCGACCTCAGCCTGGAGGACGTTCGGGCCCGGGAGCGGATCACCGTGCCCGTGACGTTCGAGTGCGCCGGCAACGGCCGGGCCCGGCTCGACCCGCGTCCCGTGAGCCAGCCCTGGCTGTCCGAGGCCGTGGGCACGGCGGAGTGGACGGGGACGCCGCTCCGGCCGCTCCTCGAGGAGGCCGGGCTGGAGGACGACGCGGCGGAGATCGTCTTCACCGGCCTCGACCACGGCGTCGAAGGGGAGGTGGAGCAGGACTACGCGCGGAGCCTGTCGGTGCAGGACGCCCTGGGCGAGGGCCTGCTGCTCGCGTACGAGATCAACGGCCTGCCCCTGCCGCCGCAGCACGGGTTCCCGTTGCGGCTCGTCGTGCCGGGGTGGTACGGGATGACGAACGTCAAGTGGCTCCAGCGGATCACCGTGTCGGCGGAGCCGTTCCCCGGCTTCTACATGGTGCGCAGCTACCGTCTCCGGCAGACGGACGACGAACCCGGGGAGGCCCTGACCAGGATGGCGCCGCGGTCGCTGATCCTGCCGCCGGGGTTCCCGGAGTTCCTCTCCCGCGAGCGGATCGTGTCGCTCGGCCCCTCCCGCCTGGAAGGGCGGGCGTGGTCGGGATGGGGGCCGATCACCGCCGTCGAGGTCAGCGTGGACGGCGGTGCGACCTGGGCCTCCGCCCAGCTCGATGAGGCAGTCGGCACCCACGCGTGGCATCGCTGGTCCTTCGACTGGGACCCGGCCGTGCCGGGGGCGTACGTCGTGTGCTCACGGGCTACGGACTCCACCGGCCGGACGCAGCCGATCGAGCCGCCCTGGAACGTGAGCGGCTACGCGAACAACGCCGTGCACCGGGTGGTCGTGCACGTGGAGTGAGCGCACCCCGGGCGCCCGGAATGCGGTGTCAGTCTGATGCAGGTGTTGACAGACCGACCGGTCGGTCGGTATTATCCTCCGTCGTCATGGCACGAACTGCGATCGAGACGGAGCATCGGGCCGCGTCCGGCACCGACCGGGGCGAGGCCACCCGGCACCACATCCTCGAGGCCGCCGCGGAGGCGTTCTCGGAGCACGGGTTCGCCGGCACCTCGCTGAACGACCTCATCAGGTCGGCGGGCGTGACGAAGGGCGGCTTCTATCACCACTTCCCGTCGAAGGAGGCGCTGGCCCTGGAGGTCGTCCGCTACAAGCAGGAGCAGTGGGCGGGCAAGGTCCTCGCCGCGTCCATGCGCCACCCGCGGGCCATGGACCAGCTCATGGCCATGACCGACGCCCTCTGTGACCTGCACGAACAGGACAAGGCCGCGGACAGCCTGAGCAAGCTGTGCGCCGAGCTGTCCGAGGACCCCGAACTGGCACCGCGCCTCTCCACGCAGTACCTGACGTGGGTGGACATCACCTCGTCGCTCGTCGCGCGGGCTCAGGCGGAGGGCGACGTGCGACCGGACGTCGACCCCGTCGCGGCCGGTGAGCTCGCCGTGTCGCTGTTCATGGGGATCGACCAGCTCTCCTCGATGGTGACGGGCTCCGCCGACCTCAGGGCCCGTGTGACTCGCTGCTACGACTTGCTGCGCGTCCTGCTGGCGCCGGCCTGGCAAGATCAAGCGGCCCCGAGATGATCACCTCACGCAACGATTCCATGACCGAAACGTACCGACTGGTCGGTGCGCTCGACGTTCGAGCGACCGGCCGCGATCGACCGGCCCGGAGCGGCCGAGGGGGGAACGCACGATGAAGAACGCATCGCAGGGTCTGGCCCGGATGAGCGCCCGCCATCCCTGGCGGGTGATCGGCGTGTGGATCGCGCTGTTCGTGGTGGCGGGGTTCCTGACGTCGAAGTTCCTGTCCGGCGCGCTCACCACGCAGGCCGACTTCACCAACAACCCGGAGGCGAAGCAGGCGCAGACGCTGCTCGAGGACCGGCTCACCGGGCCGCGGCACTCGCAGGAGATCGTGATCGTCCGGTCCGACTCCGCCACGGTCGACGACCCGGCGTTCCGCGCCTACGTGGAAGGGCTGCGGGGCGACATCGTGGCCCTGGGCCCGCGCATCGTCCAGCAGGCGACGGACTTCTACCAGACGCAGTCGCCGCTGCTGGTGTCGAAGGACCGGCACGAGACGCTGGTCCCCGTGGCCATGGCGGGCACGCTCGACGACGCGTCCGACAACATCGGCCGCCTCCTTGCCGTGACGCTCCACGCGGACCATCCGGCGGGGTTCCACGTCCTGGTGGCCGGGGAGTCCACCAGCGGCGAGGACTCGAAGAGCATCTCCGAGGGTGACCTGAAGCGCGGCGAGAGCATCGGGATCGTGTTCGCCCTCCTGATCCTGCTGCTGGTGTTCGGGACGGTGGCGGCGGCGATCATCCCGATCATGCTCGCGGTGATGTCCATCGTGGTCGCGCTGGGGCTCGTGGCCCTGGTGGGACTGCAATTCCACTTCTCGTTCTTCGTCACCAACATGATCTCGATGATGGGCCTGGCGGTGGGCATCGACTACTCGCTGTTCGTCGTGTCCCGGTACCGGGAGGAGCGGGCCCACGGCCGGGAGAAGATCGACGCGATCGCGGTGGCCGGAGGGACGGCCAGCCGGGCGGTGTTCTTCTCCGGCATGACGGTGGTGCTGGCCCTGTGCGGGATGCTCCTCATCCCCACCACGATCTTCCGCAGCCTGGCGGCCGGCGCCATCGCCGTCGTGCTGGTGGCCGTGGTCGCGTCGCTGACCCTCCTGCCGGCGATCCTCGGCCTCATGGGCGACCGGGTGAACTCGCTGCGGGTGCCCTTCCTGTACCGGCGGCGGACGCTCGACGCCGAGCACGAGCGGGGCTTCTGGGGATGGGCGGCCCGCACCGTCATGGCCCGCCCCGTCATCAGCCTGGTGGCCGCGGCCGGCGTCCTGGTCCTGGCGGCCCTCCCCGTGTTCGGCATCAAGACCGGGTTCTCCGGCATCAGCACCTATCCGAACGACGTGCAGTCGAAGCGGGCCTTCACCGTGCTGGCGCGGGACTTCTCGGGAGGCCTGACGCAGCCCACCCAGATCGTCATCGACGGGCAGGTGGGCTCGCCGGCGGTCCAGCGGGGCATGGAGCGCCTCCAGGCGGAGCTGGCGAACGACCCGATCTTCGGGCCGAGCCAGGTGCAGGCGAACCAGGCGGGCGACCTGGCCATGATCTCGGTGCCGGTCAACGCCGACCCGGCCAGCGAGCCGGCCTACGACGCCATCCGCCACCTCCGGGCCGACCTCATCCCGCAGGCGCTCTCCGGGACGCCGGCGAGGGTGCTCGTCGGCGGGCAGACCGCCTTCGCGGTGGACTTCTTCGACCTGACCGCGCGGTACACGCCGATCGTGCTGGGGTTCGTGCTCGGGCTGTCGTTCCTGCTGCTGATGGTGGTGTTCCGGTCGGTGGTGGTGCCGCTGCTCGGCGTGCTGCTGAACCTGCTGTCCGCGGGCGCCGCGTACGGCCTGCTGGTGTTCGTGAACCAGAACGGGCACGGGGCCGGCCTGTTCGGATTCCAGCGGGTGGAGACCATCGAGGCGTGGCTGCCGTTGTTCCTGTTCTCGGTGCTGTTCGGGCTGTCCATGGACTACCAGGTGTTCCTGCTCAGCCGCATCAGGGAGCGGTACGACCTGACGGGCGACAACCGGGCAGCGGTGTCGTTCGGCCTGCGCTCCACCGGCGGGATCATCACCGGCGCCGCCCTGATCATGGTCGCGGTGTTCGGCGGCTTCGCCCTCGGCAAGCTCGTGTTCCTCCAGGAGATGGGCTTCGGGCTCGCGATCGCGGTGCTGATCGACGCCACCATCGTCCGTTCGGTCCTGGTGCCGGCGGCGATGAAGCTGCTCGGAAACCGGAACTGGTACCTGCCCCGGTGGCTGGAGTGGCTGCCGAAGGTCCGGGTGGACGCTCCTCACGGGGACGACGTCGTCCCGGTCCGTCCGCTGGAGCCCGTCGGGTAGGGAACGAGAACCCGCCCAGCGGCATCAGAAGCGATTCGAGCGGCGCCCCGCTTCCCCGGGGGCGCCGCTCGCGCGTTGAGGTTCGCGAGGCTCAGGCGCTGCTGCGCGCCAGCGCGGCGAGGTCGGTGTCGTCGCTCCGGAGCGCCTCGGGATCCACCACCGTGCGAGACTCGATGAGGGCGTTGGCCCGGCCCAGGTCGTCGTCCCGGCCCACCGTGGCCACCGCCTGCACCCGGCCCTCGCTGAGGTAGAACGCGGCGAAGCTGCGCTGCTCCAGGCTTCCCCGGATCACCAGGTCGTCCCACGCGGTGGGGAAGCCGGAATACTGGAGGCTCACGTCGTATTGGTCCGACCAGAACCAGTGGATGTCGCGGTAGGGCTGGCCCTTCCCCAACATGCTGAGCGCGGCCGCCTCGCCGTGACGGATGGCGTGCTGCCAGTGCTCGACGCGCACTCGACGCTCGCACACCGGGTGGTAGTGATTGGCCACGTCGCCGGCGGCGAAGATCCCCTCGACGTTCGTGCGGCACAGTTCGTCGACCAGCACGCCGTTGTCGACCTGCACGCCCGAGCCCCGCAGCAGGTCGGTGACCGGCTCCACGCCGAGCCCCACCACGACGAAGTCGCAGGGAATGGTGACGCCCTTCCCGGTGACGACGCGCTCCACGCGGTGCGAGCCCTCGAACGCGGCCGCGGAGTCGCCGAACACGAGCCGCACGCCGTGGTCCCGATGGGCGTCGGCCAGGACGCCGCCGACCTCCGCCCCCAGGACGTGCTCGAGGGGAACGGTATCGGGGTTGACCACCGTGACGTCCAGGCCGAGGGTGCGAAGCGACGCGGCCACCTCGGACCCGATGAAGCCCATCCCCACCACCACGACGGAGCGCCCCGGCTCGGCCTCCAGCTTGATCTTCGCGGCGTCCTCGACGGTTCGGAGGTCGTAGATGCCCTCCAGGTCCAGGCCCGGGATGGGGAAGCGGCGGTTGCGCGAGCCGGTGGTGACCAGCAGCCGGTCGTAGGAGACTCGCTCCCCGCCCTCCAGGGTCAGGGTGCGCTCGTTGGCGTCCACCCCGGTGACCACGGTCCCCAGGCGGGTCTCGATCTGGTTGTCCTTGTAGTAGGACTCCGGCTGGACGAGCGCCTCGTCGAAGGACGTCTCCCCCCGGAGGAACGACTTCGACAGCGGCGGCCGCTCGTAGGGCAGGTAGTCCTCCGCGCCGATCAGGACGACGTGGCCGTCGAACCCGTTCTCGCGGAGCGTCCCGGCCGCGACGCCGCCGGCCAGGGCCGCCCCCACGATGACGTAGCGCTCGACGCCTCGGGCCGCGACGGCGGCGGGCTGTCCCGCGGCCGCGGGCCCGGCCAGCGCGCCGATCTCCTCGCGTACCAGGGGGCGGGCCGCCGGTCCTCGGACGACGCGCCCGTCGACGTCGAACCGGGAACCGTGGCACGGGCAGTCCCACGTCCGGTCGGCGTCGTTCCAGTCCACGGTGCATCCCATGTGCGTGCACCGCGTCGAGACGGCGTGGACCACACCCTTCTCGTCCCGGAACACCCCGACCTTGCGCCCGTCCACCTCGACGACCGCGCCGTGGCCCGTGGCCACGTCGAAGAGCTGGCGGTCGACCGTCTTCGCGATGAGGACGTCCGTCGGTCCGTAGTGGGCCACCTTGTTCGGCACCGATCCCAGCAGGTACCGCCTGGCCCCCGACATGCCCTTGTTCCCCACCACGACCAGGTCGACGCCCTCGCGCTCGGCGATCTCGCACAGCTGCTCGGCCGGATCGCCCTCCGCCGTGATCGGCCGAACCGCGACGCCCTCCGGCGCCGAACGGCCGGTCTGCTCCAGCGCGATGGCCCCCAGGACGGGATCCCCCACGAATGCCAGCAGGACCTCGCGCGACTCCAGCAGCAGGGCCAGCTCGAAGGCCTTCCGCGCGGCCTCGGTGGCCGTCCCGGAGCCGTCGGTGCCGGCCAGCAGGCGCTCGTACCCCCGGCCCCGGCGGTGCCCCAGCCCGGCCTCGTCCTTCGTGTCCACGATGAGGACGTCGCACGGGGAGTAGTGCGCGACGCGGTCGGGCACGCTCCCCAGCCGGAACCGGCTGGGGTGGCCCATCCCCTTGTTCCCCACCACCATCAGGTCTGCCTTGTGGCGCTGCGCGGCCTCCAGGAGCGCCTCGGCCGGCTCCGCCGAGGCCAGCTCGGCCACGGCCTGGACGCCGCGCTGCCTGGCCGCCTCCACCGCGTGGTCGAGCACGCTGCGGGCCATGGGCAAGGTCATGGCCCCGCCCAGGTACGAGAGGACGATCACGAGCTCGGCCCGCGTCCGCTCGGCCAGCCGGATGGCCTCGTCTCGGGCCACGGTGGCCGTGACCGACCCGTCGGTCCCGACCACGATCTTGCGGTATCCCATTCGGTTCTCTCCCTTGCCTCCGCCGGCGTTACCCGGCCGTGAGTGTGCCGTTCATCTGCGGATGGATGTCGCAGCGGAAGTAGTACGTCCCCGGGGGAAGCGGGGGCACGTGGTACGTCCGTGTCGCCGGCCCGGTGAACAGGTCCCCCACGAACAGCGCCTGCGTCAGGGAGGAGTCGGTGTAGATCGCCACGTTGTGCTGGAGCCCGGGGTCCTGGTTGTCGAACACGATCTGGAACGGCTTCGACGCGGGGGCCTCCAGCTTCGTGACCGTGAACGCGGTGTTCGCCGCGGTGACCTGGAGGGCGTTCGAGCCGGAGGGGACCACCACCGGCGCAGCGGACGCCGACACGCCGAACGACGGCTTGAACATCATGAGGTACAGGATGGCGGCCAGGCCGGCGAAGCCGATCCCGGCGATCGACAGGGGCCGCCGCGACCGCAGGATGGACACGAGCTGGTCCTCGGAGACCGCGTGCGAGCCCCCCGCGACGGCCCTGGCCACCACGCCGACGCGCCGGTAGAACGGCCGGGCCATGCCGTACATGGCGAGCGACGTCAGCACCAGCAGCGCGATGGCCACCCAGATCCACGCCTTGCCCCACCAGTGGCCCTCGAAGCCGGCCACGACGCCGCCCACCAGCAGCACGCCGAGCGACCAGTAGAAGGCCCGGATCGAGGAGCCGGACAGCTGGAGCAGGTCGTTCACCTTGGCCGGGTCGCGCTCCCGGCGGAGCCGGAACGTGACCATCACCGACACCCCGTGGGCCACCAGGAACCCGAACACCCCGGCCACGTGCACGAACACCCACCACCGGTACAGTTGAGGACCTCCCCTGTGTCTCGGAGACGGCATTGTAGTGGGCGCCGGGTGGCTACCATCCGGGGGGGGGCCGGGAGACCCTCGAGACCGATGGATGACGATCGAACGCTGACGGACGACGAGCTGGCGGGGCGGTCCGGCACCTCGCCCGAGCTGGTCCGGGCCCTCGCCGGCGCGGGCGTGCTCCGGCGGGAGGAGGGGTCCTTCCGTCCCGGCGACGTGAACCGGGTCCGGCTCATCGAGGCGCTCCTCCGGGAGGGTGTGTCGGTCGAGGAGCTGGCGGTCGCGACGGCGGCGGGCGACATCTCCTTCGACTATGTCGACGAGCTGTTCCCCGCCCCGATGGCCCTGCGGGACCAGACGGCTGACGAGCTGGCCGAGGAGCTGGGACTGACGTTCGAGGGCCTTCGGGCCCTGTACGCGGTGTGGGGGCTCCCCGCGCCCGTCCCGGGCCAGCGGGTCCGGGACGACGACGCCAGGACCCTCGCGGCCCAGCGCGCATTTCCCGACCAGGGGCTGGACGCCGATCTCCTCATCCAGGCCACGCGGTTCTTCGGCGAGAACCTCCGGCGGGTGGCGGAGTCGCAGGTCGGGTTCTTCGTCTCCGTGCTCATCGAGCCGATGCTCGCGTCGGGGCTGTCCCCGCAGAAGGTCCTGGAGGCGGTGGCCCCGGTGTCCGGCGCCCTCCAGCCGGCCGGGCGGGAGCTGGTCCGGTGGCTTCACCAGCGGCACTTCGAGACGCTCGTCATGCAGCAGGTGGTGCTCATGCTCGAGGACGCCCTGGAGCACGCGGGCCACGTCCGGTCCCGGCCCACGACCCTCCCCGCCATCGCGTTCATGGATCTCTCGGGATTCACCCGCCTGACGGAGGAGGCCGGCGACGAGGCGGCTGCGCAGCTCGCCTCCACCCTCCGGGACCTGGTGAGCGAGACGTCGCAGATGTACGGGGGGCGGGTGGTGAAGCTCCTGGGCGACGGCGTGATGTTCCACTTCCCCGGGCCCAGCTTCGCCGTGGCCTGCTCCGTCGACCTGGTGGAGCGGGCGGCGGAGCTGGGGCTTCCGCCCGCGAGGGTCGGGGTCCACGCCGGACCGGTCGTGTTCCGTGACGGGGACTACTTCGGGCGCACGGTCAACGTCGCGTCCCGGATCGTCAACTACGCCCGGCCCCGCGAGGTCCTGGTGGGCGAGGAGGTCGCCGCGCAGCCGGCCCCGCCCGGCGTGGCCTATCGGGAGGTCGGGCCCACCATGCTGAA
>Ga0137374_10009785_pt1 | contig 11304 bp, 10 predicted proteins | sample SagtaG_20_FD_104811 | JGI IMG/M metagenome (GOLD analysis project Ga0137374, IMG submission 104811) | Vadose zone soil microbial communities from Sagehorn Ranch, Mendocino, California, USA - Sage1_R_100_16 metaG | ecosystem: Environmental > Terrestrial > Soil > Vadose zone | place: USA...
ATAGAGGTCGAAGCCACCACTCTCCCAGTCCGAGCACCCCGAGTAATAGGCTCCCGAGTCCTTACCGATTCCGAGATACTGGAAGGCGTTCACGGTGCATTCGTCGTCCCTGGTATCCAGGTAATAGATGCCGAAGTTCAGTCGGTCTCCATAGGCTCTATGTGGGAAGTGCCCCAGGTTCACCTCGCGCCCCGTCCCCGTGGGCGTGGGGGAGGAGGCCGTTCCCGTACCCATAGGTGTGGGTGGTATGGCCTCGGCCTGAGGCTTCGACCGTCCGCCCCCGCCCAGGCTGATAGCCACCGCCACCGCCGCGGTCAGAACGAGGATGCCCACGGACACGACAGCGGGCCAGCGCCAGGACCGGCGGTCGGCCAGGGAGCGGCCACACCGCTCACAGAACCGGGCGCCCTCCGGGTTTTCCGATTGGCAGCTTGGGCACACCGGCATTCGAGGCGCGCTCCCTTACTGGGCCAAGCACTCGGTGGTGGTGCGGTCCCACTCCTCCGAGACGTTGAGAAGATTGCGGTAGCTGCGGGAGGCGTCCACAGGGCCGAACGACGCCGCGAGGTCGATCCACTCGTTGTAGGCGTCACGGCTCACTCGGGCGGCCTTCTGGCATAGGTCGACCTTCCCTTCGAGGTCGTCGTTCTTCTCCCTGTACCCCTCGATGTACGTCTGGCGGGCCCGGAGAAGCTGTTGCTGATCGTCAACCCTGTCGCGAAGCTGGACGGCCTCGCTGGACAGGTCCGCCCGAGAGAGCAGGAGGAAGGCCGCCGCCCCGATGGCAACCACAGCCACGGCCCAACCCCCGAGCAAGAGCGCCATCCCTCTTCGGCTCTTGGTCGGGGCCCGGCGAGACGGAGCCTCCGCCTCGGGCCGCGGAGCTGCACTGTCGCGGGACGACACGGGCGACGGAGGCGCGGGTGGCGGCGGCACGGGCGCCGACAGTTCCGTCAGATTGGTCGTCTCGCCAGTCCCCTGCGCTTCCTGTGGTACGGGAGCAGCTTCCGAGGTAGCACTTGGGTTCTCGGCCAAACGGTCGCCGCAGTTAGTGCAGAAGGTCGCCTCATCGCGATTCTCGGCGCCACACCGAGGACAGTTCATCCTCTTCCCCCCGTCTGTGTAACAGATATTCTTTCCCGGAGCAACGCCCTCAGTTCTGGTCGTCGCTTGGCCGGGCCTTCGGCCGAGCCGAACTGATGCGGCACGCGATCCGGCGAGCGCTGGAGGCGGCTCCGAATGAGGAGGAGGCTCGGCCGCGAGCGGCCGAGCCTCCTCGACGGGATCCTGCCTCAGTCCTTGACGATGCGCACCGTTGTGGCTACCCCGGCGTGGTCTGACGGCCACCAACCCGTGCTGGTTTGGTCGTCGACCTCCTCGCCGATGATCTCGCCCTCGCCGTCGACGCCATCGATGGTACCCACGGCCGAACGCAGGACGTAGTCGACCGTGTGGTCGAGCTCCGTGGGCGGTCCGACCAGGTCATCGCCGAAGCTCGCCGTGTAGTCGGGCACACCTGGCATGGTCTCGGTCCAGACGTCGGTATAGCCGGCGGCGGTCAGGATCTGGTACGAGTCGCCGGTGAAGTCACGTTCGGAGTTGATGTCGCCGGCCAGGACGACGTCGTACGGCGATGTTGCCAGTGTTTCGACCAGCTCGTGCGCCTGGAGCTTGCGGATGTCGACGCTGTACGCCTCGGGCTGCGTGGTCGCGAACCGGATCCACTTACCCCGGAACTGCACGTCGACCGTCGCGTAACCGCGCGTGACGCTGAAGGGCTGGCCGAGGATGGTCAGGTCGATGTCTGCATCGAAGACCGCCGACACCGGATTCGTGACGAACAACGTCTCATCCTCGAGGTCGGCACGCTTGATTATCGCGTTCCGATCTGTGAACCTCACCCAGGTGTCCGGCGTTGCATCTGTCGACATCGGAAGCATACCCGTCAAGAATGGGTTCACGGCGGTGGCTTCGTACGGCGCCCCCCGCTCGGCCAACTCGTCCAGCAGGATCTGAAGGAAGTCGTAACGCGTGGTGAGCGTCCCCGGGGATGGTCCCGTCTGCCAGAGCGCGACCTCCTGGAGTCCAACGAGGTAGGGGTGCTCCTCCACGATCAGGTCTGCGATGGCCTCGGCCCGGATCCGGAAGTCCGTGGCCTGGACGTGTTCCCAGATGTCCCCTGCCATCTCGGGGATAGCTTCCGGCGGCGCCATCAAGAGCGGCGCCAGATTCGCCCCGATATACAGGTTGTACGTGGCGACCCGCAGCCGGCGCTGCGCCTGAGCGGGTGGGGTGTCGGCCATGGCCGGGGCGGCCAGGACGACCGCAAGTGCTGCCGTCGCGAGGACCGCGATGGCCCGGAGCCCCATGTACTTTTGACGTGTTCGAAGCATCTTCCGAACCTCCCTCCTGCTGTCTTGTCCAATGGCCGCATTCTTGCCACCGTCCCGCGCGCTGCCAAGACGGCATCGCACCTATCTCGACTGCCGCCCGGCCCCACTTCCACCTAGGCACTTCCGGAAAGGCTTGGCCGCTCTTGATATGGAGGGTATTGCCGGGCGGCCACTCGGCGGGAAGGACCGCCGGAACTCGCGGGCTTGGTGGGCTGTCCTTTGGGTGTGCGGAGATCACGGGCGACCACTCAGGCATCTCCCCGCGGGGTGGATGAGGAGCACGGCGCCCAGTCATATCCGGAGCCGACCCGAACCCACCGACTGGTCGTCGCGACGTTCGCCCTGATGCTGGCCACTGCTGGAATCGCGTTTGCCGTCGGCACCTTTCGTCCCGACACCACCCCCGTGGCCGACGAGACGCCCTCGCCCTCCGGGCAACCGAGCCCGATCCCTTCGCTGACGGGAGAGCCTCGGATCACGGCCAACATCCCGTTCGCCGACCCCGAAGTGGACGATCCCATCGGCGGCGTCGCCGTGGGGGCTGGTTCCGCATGGGTCGGGCTCAGTCGAAGAGGAACGTCCGGGGCGGTCGCCCGGATCGACCTCGAGACGAACCAGGTCCTCACCGAGGTCCCGGTGCGGGAGACGCCGTATCGCAAAGGGATCTCCGCGACCGACCATGCGGTGTGGGTCGCCTCGACCGGCGTGCTCGAGCGGATCGATCCAGCGACGAACGCGGTCGTCGCCAGCGTGGATCTGCAGGGCCGATCGGTCTCCGCCATCGCAGCAGACGCCACCGCGGTCTGGGCGGTGGCGGTCACCGAGCCCACCGACCAAGGAGGGCAGTGGACGGGGAGCCTCGTACGTGTCGATCCAGCGAGGAACGCGGTGGTGGCCGAGATCCCGCTCGGCCTCCAAGTGTCCGGCTACGAGGACGAGGTCGTGCTGGGAGCGGGCGCGGTGTGGGTGCTGGGCGTTCGATGGTTCGAGCAGGAAGACGCGGAGTACGGGAGCGACCTGATCCGGATCGATCCAACGACGAACCGGGTGGCGGCCCGGGTACCCGTGGGCGGCTTCCACATGGTGATGGGCAGCGGTGAGGTTTGGGTCCGCTTCCCGGCCGATGGGGTGTTCGATCAGTCAGGTGAGCGGTGGCTGTGGACCCGGGTGAACGTCGGGACGAACGAGGCGTCCGAGCCGTTCGAGTTCGATGACCAAGGGCTGCGGCTGGTAACCCCGGACGCCCTGTGGTCGGTCGGCTACGACGAGCGGGAGAACGTCCGAGTAACGCGGTTCGACCCCGAAACCCTTGGAGTGGAGGCGCGCTCGGAGCCGATCCGCTCCTATTTCCACGATGCCGTGCTCGATCCGGCGTCCGGGACGGTCTGGATCTCCGCGGTCTGGAGCCTCGTGCGGGTGGACATCGCGGAAAGAGCCCCTACCGATCCATCACCTGGCCCGCCCGCCCTCACGCAGGGAGCCGCTCAAAACGGCCCGGAAGGGGGCGTGTTCATCCTCACACCACCCGATTGGTCCTTCTTGGCGGACCCGTCGGGGCCCTCCGAGCCCAAGACGCTCTTCACCATCGCGAGCTACCCCATCGACAGAGGCGGTGAGTGCGCTCCGATACGGGCGCTCGAGGCCCTGCCCCCGGATGGAGCCCTGGCGTGGGTGCTCGAGTACCAGCCCCCGCGGGGCGATGACTTCCCACGTCGGCCTGATCGCTTCTCCCTGGACCCGTCGACGCTCGCGAACTACGAGTGCTCCGGGACCCACCCGACCTACCTGTTCCGGTTCCATGACGAGGGCCGGAACCTCCAGGTCCAGGTTGCCTTCGGCGAATCCGCAGGAGACGAGGTTCGGAACCTGATGCTCGCTTCCCTTTCCAGCTTGGTCGTCGATCGCTGTCCGCCCGCGGAGTCTCCCGTTCTGGTCTCCGAGTTCGGAACCCTGGTTCCTGACCAGGGGGCGCCGGGCGAGGAGATCACGCTGTCCGGGCCGACGGGCCGCGACGAGAACTGGTTCTGGTCGCCCCTCGAGAGGATCGATGTCTGGTGGAACGTCGGTTCCTTCGGCGTGCCCGAAGACACGGCGGACGAGCACCTCCTCGCGAGCATCGATCCGGCTGAGCAGTGCAGCTTCGATGTGACCTTCCAGGTTCCGAGAGTACCCGCAGGGCGCTACGTCATCACGGTCCTTGGCCACCACCCAGACGGGTACGGCCTGATGGGAGAGCGGACGTTCACCGTCAACGAGGAGATCGGGTGATCCCTCGGGCGGCCGGACCTGCTGCGTCTGGTATTGGAGCTGGCGTCCTCACTGGTGACTTCGCATCGCCCGAAGAGCCTGCATGACGTGATCACCCACGCCACACATGAGCTGGAGCTCGCGCCGCTCGATCAATTCCCGCAGGTGCAGGCGCCGCAGCCGCAGCCGCCGCTCGATGCCGTGTGAGCGGACTCGGTGGTCGCGCCCGGCGCCGCTGCGAACGAGAACCGCCGGCGCACCCGCTCGCTCTCGCAGTTCGGGCACGCGAGCTTGGCCTTGACCGGTGAGCCCATCGGTCGGCGCTCCTCGAACGAGCGCTCGCAGCTCAGGCAGATGTACTCGTAGGTCGCCATCGACTACAAGGATAGCTCGTGCCGGCGACGCGGCAAACGGCCACCACCGAGGTCCCGGGCATTCCTTCCGGGAGGACCCTCTGAAGGCGGAGCCAGAATGATCCCGCTCGCTTTAGTCAACGGCCAGTGATGCGATGTAGAACTTCACAAGGGCCCATGCTCGCGGGGTACTCGAACCCTCAGGGGGTGAAAGGGTAACAATGCCTAGCACGCTGCCTTCAAGGGTGGTTCACAACAGGCGGGGTCTCGGACGGTGACGGTGATGCGCTTCGGACTCACCCTTGTCGCCCAGTCGAACGCGGACTGGTACGAGAAGGCACAACGCGCCGAGCAGTGCGGCTTTGACGTGCTCTGGACCCCCGATCACCTCTTCCACTTCCAACGCCCCGACGAGCCGGTGCTCGATGGGTGGGTAACCGTGGCGGCGTGGGCCGCGATCACGACGCGCATTCGAATCGGGACGCTGATCACCAACCTCTCGTGGCGCTCACCGGTGCTGGTTGCTCGCTCCGCGGCGGCCATCGACCAGGTTTCGGGCGGACGGTTCGAACTGGGTCTCGGCGCAGGTGCTTTCGAGGATCAGGCGATGGCAGGAGTGCTCGAGATGTCACCGGGCGAACGGGTCGCGCGGCTTGCTGAGGGCACGGCGGTGATTGACCGCCTTCTCCGCGGTAACGTCACCCCGTTCGCTGGGCGTTTCACGCGGTACGAGGCGGCGTCGATGGCGCCCGGGTGCGTGCAGGCGCCTCGGCCGCCAATCACGATCGCGGCCAACGGTGACGGCGCGCTGAGGGTTGCCGCACGGCACGCCGACGTATGGAACACATGGGGAGGTCTTGAGCTGCCCGTCGAGGAGTTCTTCGCAGAGACGGTGAACAGATCACGCCGGCTCGAGCAGTACTGCACCGACATCGGCCGCGACCCCTCGACGGTGCGACGCTCGCTGCTTGTGTACCCGCGCTTCGTCGATGCGTGGGCCGATGAGTTTGCGGCTGAGGCACTCGTCGAACGGTTCCACGAAGTGGGCTTCACGGAATTCGTTTTCGGCTGGCCGTCCGAGCATCAGATGCCGGTGTTCGAGTACTTCGTGGAAGAGGTTTTGCCGAGGCTGCGGGACTTGCCCGCCCCGCCGCCCGCCGTTGAGACATGATCCACGTCGTTCCTGAATGGTGCATTGATTGAGATCCCCCCGCCGACCGGGCTCTTTCGAGGAGGGGGCAACTGCTGAGTGGGAGTCCGGTAGGGTGCAGAGATTCTGATCATGCGTCTGAGCCGAGGATTGCGATGTCTGGGGTCAGTGGCGCGTACCTGGTATTGGGCCCGACCCGTCCTATCGACGATTTGCTTCGGTCATGTTCCCCTGTCGAGGTCTGAGCCCCTCAGGAGGTGACGACGATGTCTGACGCGCCGCGTGACAAGTGATGGGTGTTCATGATCGGAGGTAGCTCGGCCGCTGCGGGGGCGATCCTCGGGTTGGTTGGCAATCTGTTCCATCCTGCAACGTCCGGGCCCGGCCATCCTGCAGAGACGGCGCGTCGTCGCCGAGAGCGACATCTGGATCCCCCTGCACATCACCCTTCTCGTGTCATTCATCCTTATGCTCGGAGGTCTCGTTGCGATCCACGACTCCATCACCGGTGGTTGCCGGGCGCGTTAGCAAGGTTTGGGTTGAGTGCAGCAGTCGTCGGGACTGCCGGTGGAGTGGTTCTCCTGTCGCTCGATGGTTTCGCCGCCAAACACCTCGCCGAGTCGTGGCTGTCCGTGCCCCCAGAGCTTCGACCGACTGCCCTGGCCTCGTTCCGAGCCGAGGACTCCATCAACTTCGCCCTGCTGAGCCCATTGAACCTGGTCTTTGCCGGCTTCACCTTCGTTCTGTACGGGCTTGCCGCTGCCTTCAGCCACGTCTACCCGCGCTGGCTTGGGTGGGCCGCCGTGGTCGGAGGTGTCGGCGGCGCGCTGTCGGGAGTCGTCCAAGCGTACATCGGGGAGCCTTCCTCGATCACCACCGTCCTGGGGATCGCCGCGCCCACCATCATCACCCTATGGTTACTGATGATGGGGATCCTGCTGGTGCGAAAGGCCGGGACATACCGATCCACTGAAGCTCGGGTGAAGGAGGCGAGCAACTGATCGGGCCGGCCATTCCGAGCGCGGAAGGAGGCTGAAGTGAACACGTACCAGTGGATCAAGCTCGTGCATGTGCTCGCGGCGATCACGGCCGTGGGAACCAACCTCACGTACTTCGTCTGGTTGATCGGGGTGCGTCGGTCGAACGAGCACTCTGCGTATGTCCTGAACGGGATCCGCAGGCTCGATGCTCGAGTGGCCAACCCTGCGTACGTCGTGCTTCCTGTCACGGGGATCTTGATGGTGCTCGACGCAGACCTGGGCTTCACGACGTTCTGGATCGCCGCCGGGATCGTTCTGTACGTGACGATGGCTGCGTTCGCCGGGATCTTCTTCTCCCCGGCGCTCAGGCGGCAGGTCGCCCTCGCCGAAGCGGGTCCGGTCGACGAGGCCGCATACGAACAGGCGGCGCAGCGCACGACTGTGACCGGCATCATCACGATGGTGATCATCGCAGTGATCGTCTACATGATGGTGATGAAGCCGACCGCGTGACGACGCGGCGCCGGTGGCAGTGCGACCCGGGCCACGCCGCGCGCTGGATGCGACGGAAGGCGAACCGCCACGACCGACCGGGACCCACCAAGCTACGCTGGTCTGATGGAACCGGACACCCGGTACGCGTCAGTTGATCGTGCACGCGTCGCGTACCAGGTGCTCGGTGAGGGACCGCTTGACCTCGTCGTCACCGCCGGCACGTTCGGCAGCGTGGACCTCGGATGGGAAGACCCGATGGTCGCCGCATGGAACCGGCGCCTCGCATCGTTCTCGCGCCTCATCCTTTTCGACCGGCGAGGCTCCGGCGCGTCCGATCCCCTCCCGATCGACGACCTCCCCTCGTGGGAGTTGTACATGGACGACCTGACGGCCGTGATGGACGCGGCCGGTTCGGACAGAGCCGCCATCATGGGTATATTCGACGCGGGGCCGACGGCCATGCTCTTCGCAGCCTCGCGGCCCGAGCGCACGGTGGCTCTCGTGCTTGCCAACACCTCCGCGCGGATACTCCGGTCCGACGATTATCCCGTGGGCGCGCGGCCACAAAGGATCGAGGAGGTTGGCAGCCGCATCGAGCGGACGTGGGGAACCGAGGAACAGGCGGAGATGCAGGTGCCGAGCCGAGCCTCGGATCCCCAGTTCCGCCGCTGGTTCGCCAGGTACACCCGAAGCATCGCCGGCCCGACCGCGGTGAGCGCCTACGTGCGGGCCATGATTCATACGGACGCTCGATCGGTCCTGCCATCGATCCGGGTGCCGACGTTGATCCTGCACCGGGTCGATTACCCGTGGTTCAGGATCGAGCACGGCAGATACCTGGCCGAACACATCGAGGCGGCGAGGCTCGTGGAGCTGCCCGGAGCGGACGGGCCCCTGCCGTGGGAACACGCCGGCCTCGCGCTCGACGCGATCGAAGAGTTCCTGACGGGTACGCTCCGCGGGCCGGATACGACCAGAGCGGTGACGACCCTGCTGTTCACGGACGTCGTGCGGTCGACCGAGCGAGCCGCTCAGTTGGGCGACGAGCTGTGGCGGGAGGTGCTTCGCCTCCACGACGACGCGGCGCACCGCGTGACCTCAACGTTTGGGGGTCGGATCGTCAAGACGATGGGCGACGGCGTCCTCGCGACGTTCGATGGTCCTCGGCGCGCGATCCGCGCGTCCGCAGCCCTTCGCCGCGAACTCCGGCGGATCGGTCTCGACGTGCGGAGCGGGATCCACACTGGAGAGGTGGAGAAGAGAGGTGTCGATGTGAGCGGCATCGCCGTCCACATCGCGGCCCGGGTCATGGCCGCGGCGGGGGAAGGCGAGATCCTGGTATCGCGAACGGTGCGCGATCTCATCGCGGGGTCTGAGATCGAGTTGGAGGAGCGGGGGGCGCACCAGCTGAAGGGCGTCGCGGGCGACTGGGTTCTCTACGCGCTCGTAGACGAGCATAACTGTGGTCTCGATGTCGTTCAGCAGCGACCCACCCGGCACCGTCTGTGCTCAGCCTCCCCGTTTCGAGGAGTGGCCAGCAACCGGGGCCTTGTCCTCTTTTGTTCCGTCAGAGCCGTGCTTACGGCTCGGAGTCGCTTGCCGTCTCCAGCGGAAACGGGTGAAGATGCGCCCGTGGAGGTGCTGGAGACCCGGACGCGAAGACGGCGGAAGGCATCCCGCCACCGGCCGGCACCCGAGGTGATCACCGCGGTGCTCGTCGAGTTCCCCCGCTCGTGACCGAGGAAACCACGGCCTCGTCTCGGTCACGACCCGGGATTGGCTGGATCGACAACGGTGCGGGACTGCTCGCCCGGATAGGCGTGGGTCCCGAGGACGACCAGGAGCTGCGCGAGAAGAAGACGCTGCTCGTGCTGCTCGCGGTCCTGATCCTGCCCGTTTCCGCCGTGTGGGGCAGCGTTTACCTGGCCTTCGGCTCGCCGGTAGGCATCGTGCCGTTCGTCTACTTCGCCGTCTCGGTCGGCTCCTTGGTGGTCTTCGCGCGAAACCGAAGCTTCCGGCTGCTCCTCCTCATACAGCTTCTCGACATCCTCCTCACGACGACGGTCGGGCAGATGTTGGTCGGCGGGTTCCTTCCGTCCGGAGCGGTCGGGCTCTGGGGCATCCTGGCTCCGCTCGGCGCGCTCGTCTTCCTCGAGGTGCGCCAGGCCATCCGATGGTTCGGTGCCTTCGCCTTGGTCTTCCTCCTTACGGGCATCGCGGGCGAGGTCCTGTTCCGCGACGCGGACCTCCCGATCTGGTTCACCAGCACGATGCTGGCGTTGAACGTCATCGGTACCGGCGCCGTCGCCTTCACGCTCCTCGCCTCGTTCGCCAACCAGCGCAATGCAGCGTTCGCGGCACTCCGGGTCGAGCAGCAGAAGTCCGAGGCGCTGCTCATCAACATCCTGCCGAGCTCGATCGCCGAGCGACTGAAGGCCGCCACCCAAACGATCGCGGACGACGTCGCGTCGGCCTCGATCCTCTTCGCCGACGTCGTCGACTTCACCCCGCTCGCCCAGCGGCTCCCGGCGGCCGAGGTCGTCGGCATCCTCGATCACCTCTTCTCCCGCTTCGACGCGCTCGTCGAGCGGCACGGGCTCGAGAAGATCAAGACGATCGGCGATTGCTACATGGCCGCCGCGGGCGTGCCGAATCCGAGCGCCGATCACGCACACAGGGCCGCATCCCTGGCGCTCGACATGCGAGATGCGGTCGAGGCCTCGGCTGTCGGCGACCAGTCGGGGCTCGAGCTGAGGATCGGGATCAACTCGGGACCGGTCGTGGCCGGGGTGATCGGCTCGAAACGGTTCCTCTACGATCTCTGGGGCGACGCCGTCAACACGGCCAGTCGGATGGAGTCACAGAGCACGCCAGGCGAGATCCAGATCACGCCCGCGACGTACGAGCTGCTGAAGGATGAGTTCGTTTGCAGGCGACGCGGAACGATCGTGGTGAAGGGCAAAGGCGAGATGGAGACGTGGTACCTCGTGGGGCCGCGGTCGGACGATCGCCGAATGGGCCAAGGGGTCAACTCGGAGGCGCGGGAACAGTCGATCGGCGGTCACTATTCGGATGGAGAACGGCCTACCAGGCAGTAGGTTCCGGCGACCGGCCGCGGCCCATGAGATCGAGCAGGTTGCGGCATCATGAGCTCTCCAGCCGCTCGGCAAAGTACCTGCGTGTCGTGCCGGACCAACGTGCTGAAGATCGTGCGCAGCTCAGGCCTCTTGCTCGGCTACCAGCATGGGTACCTGGTGAGGCGCTGAGGTCCGGCTGGCGACGAGATGGAGCGCTTCCAGGGAGTCTCGTCTCACGGCCATTCGTGCTGCTTGCTTCTCGCGTCGCTGAGGGGAGGCCGGGGGGCCTCGAGCTTGCCGAACGACATCATTCGAATCCACCATCGCCGCCATCGATAGCTCAACTGAGCGGCCTGCTCGGGCCTCAGACCCGCGTAGAGCCCTGTACCGATCATCCCGACGCCGACCAATCCGCGGCTCGAGAAGGCGCCATTGCCGCCAGCTGTTCTCAGCGCGGCTCGCGAGTCAACTCCTCGAGGCGGCGGGACATCAACCGCTCCAGCTCGGCAGGAAACACACAGCCGTTGGCCTCCGCAACCCTAGGAGCGTGCTCGCGGAAGAAGCGGACGACTTGGAGGGCGGCTCGGAGCATTGCGTCGTGCTCCATCG
>Ga0137374_10009786_pt1 | contig 11303 bp, 10 predicted proteins | sample SagtaG_20_FD_104811 | JGI IMG/M metagenome (GOLD analysis project Ga0137374, IMG submission 104811) | Vadose zone soil microbial communities from Sagehorn Ranch, Mendocino, California, USA - Sage1_R_100_16 metaG | ecosystem: Environmental > Terrestrial > Soil > Vadose zone | place: USA...
CACGAGCTGTTCGGCGGCGCGCGCGCTCGGGTCGTGACCCGTGACGGCCGAGAGGAACGCGGCCTTGTCGAGCGCGTCGAGCCGGACGGCGGTTCGCGCGGTCACGGTCGCCGTGCGCGGCACGTCGCGAAGGAGCGCGATCTCGCCGAAGCAGTCGCCGCGCGCCAGGTCCGAGACGCGCTCGCCCCCGACGGATACCTCGAGCTCGCCCTCGACGACGAGGTAGAACCGGTCGCCCGCCTCCCCCTCGCGCACGGCCGCCGCACCGGCCGCTACCTCGACCGGCTCGAGCGACCGGGCGAGCCCTTCGAGCGCGGGGGCGCCGAGCGGCGCGAAGATCGGCAGCGCCCGCAGGCGGGCCATCTCGACGACGGGCAGGACCGCGGAATCGGCGGCGAGGACGCTCCGGAGGACGAGCAGGGCGGCGACCGGCAGCACGACGGCGAGGCACACGAGCGCGCCGCGGTTCCCGGCGAGACCGACGAAGGCGGACGCTGCGATCGAGCCGGCTGCGAGCCCGGCCATCGAGATGCCCTCGAGCAGCCCGAAGACCCGGGCAAGGGCGTCGGGCCGCGCGATGCGCTGCAGCAACGTGCGTCCCGCGACGTCGACCGTCGTGCGTCCCACGCCCGCCGCGCCGAGCAGCAGGATCGCAGCGACGAGCGACGGCGCGAGCGCGAGGACCGCCAGCGCGGCGGCCCACAACGCGAGCCCGGCAAGGAGCGCCGGCGCCAGACGTCGCCGGCCGACGAGCGCGACCGTCGCCGCGACACCGGCGACGCCGCCGGCGCCGAAGGCCGCATTCAGATAGCCGGCAGTCGACCCGCCGTGGTGCAGTACGCCCACCGCGAGCACGACGTAGAGGACGTCGAGGGCGCCGATTGCGAGCGATTCGACGCCGAGCAGCCAGACGAGCGCCCGAGGGCCCGGCTCGTCGACAACCACGCGGATCCCGCCGAGCGCGTCGGCAAGCCCCGGTGCACTGCCGGCCGAGCCCGGGCCACGCACGGGCCGGACGAGCACCGCCGCCGAGAGCGCAACCGCGGCCATGACGGCGAAGACGGTCCCTGCGCCGCCGACGCCGAGCAGTACGCCCGCGAGCGCGGGCGCTGCGAGCACGCTCACGCTCTCGATCCACCCGGAAGCGACGTTCGCCGCCGTCAGCTCATCCGGCGTCCGAGCGAGCGCAGGCATCAGCACCGCCTGTGCCGGCCGTGTGATCGTGACCGCGGTTGCGGCGACGGCGGCGAGCGCATACGCGGCCGGCGGTGGACCGCCGCCGAGCAGCACCGCGGCTGTCGCACCCATCGCGGCAGCCTGCACCGCGTAGCCGACGGCGAGAACCTGTGTCGGCCGGTAGCGGTCGCCGAGCGACGCCGCGATCGGCGCGAAGAGCGACGCAGGGACGAGCTGCACGAGCGCGACGAGCCCAGCGGTCGTCGCGCCCCCGCGCTCGTATGCGTACACGAGCATCGCGATCCACACACCCCACTCGGCGGCGTTGAAGGCGACGAACGCGAGCTCGACGCGACGGAGATCGGGGTTGCGCATGACGCCGCCGAGCACGCGCGGTATCTGCGCGGCGTAGCTCATCGGGCGCGTCGCAGCCGCTCGTGGGCGGTGTGCCGAAGCTCCGCCTCGAGCCGGGGGAACTCCTCGAGCAGCCCCGCGAGCGACTGCGGCTCGAGAACACGCAGGCGCACGTCGTCGCGGGCGACGACGGTCGCCGCACGTGAACGCGCGAACCCCGCGCCCCATTCGAGGGCGGCGATCTCGCCGAAGTAGTCGCCCGCGCGGAGCGTGGTGACGGTCTCGCCGTCGACGATGACGTCGATCAGGCCTTCCCGGACGACGAAGAAGTCACGGGTCGTGTCCCAGCGCTCGACGATCGTCTCGCCGGGTGCGGCCCGCCGCTCGGTGGATCTGAGAGCGACGGCGAGGGACTCGGCGGGCTCCAGCCGCGCGAAGAGCGGCACCGCGCTCGGTACGGATTCGTGCCGGTCGTACGTCGGCGCCGCGGCGATCGGCTCCGCCGTCTCGAGGAACTCGAGCACCTGCTCGACGTCCTCCGCCCGCGTCGTGTGGTTGAGGATGCAGAGGCGCAGGACGGAGCGCCCGTGCACGCGCGTCGAAGAGACGAGGCCGAGCCCGCTCTGCTCGAGCGCGGCGACGAGCCCGTCGACCTCGTCACTGTCGGAGCGGCGGAAGCAGACGATCCCGAGTGCCGGCGGCGCCGCGAGCTCGAGCACGTCGCTCGCCTCGATCCGCTCACGTGCGAGCTGGGCGAGGTCGAGCGTGCGGTCTATAGCGGCGCGGAAGGCGTCGACGCCGAACGTCCGCAGCGAGAGCCAGAGCTTGAAGGCGCGCGACGTTCGCGTGAGCTGGAGCCCGTAGTCGGAGAAGTTCACGACTCCGCCGCCGGCCTCGGCGTCGCGCAGGTAGTCGGACTGTGTCTCGAACGCATGTCGCAACGCGCGTCCGTTCCGCACGAGCAGGCAGCCGCACTCGTACGGCTGGTAGAGCCATTTGTGAGGATCGAGCTGATCGAGTCCGCGGCGTCGAGTCCGTCGAGTGCCGCCCGGCCGCGAGCCGTAAGCACGCTAAAGCCGCCGTAGGCGGCGTCGACGTGCAGCCAGATGTTCCGCTCCCGGCAGAGCTCCGCGAGGCTCCGGATCGGATCGACCGCACCGGTGCTCGTGGCGCCTCCATTCGCGACCACGAGGAACGGCAGCCGCCCGGCCGCGTCGTCTGCGGCCATCGCGGCAGCGAGCGTCGCCGGCTCGAGCCTCAGGTCGTCGGCGACAGGCAGCACGCGGACCTGATCGGGCCGGAAGCCGAGGATGCGCGCCGAGCGCGCGATCGACGAGTGCGCCTGGTCCGACGCGTAGATCACGAGGTCGTCGCGCATCGATCCGACCAGTGCCTCGCGCGCGCAGGCGAGCGCCGTGAGGTTCGCCGCCGAACCGCCGCTGACGAGCGACCCTGCGGCCGCAGCGGGGTAGCCGACCCACCCCTTGAACCAGCCGAGGATCTCGAGCTCGAGCTGCGTCGGCCCTGCGGCCTCCTGCCACGAGCCGGCATACACGTTGCAGGCACTCGCGACGAAGTCGCCGAGCGCGCCGGGCCAGGTGCCGGCGAACGGGACGTACGCGAAGAATCGGGGGTGTGACGAGCGGCTCGTGAACGGCAGGACGTCGTCGAAGAGCACGGCCAGCGCCTCGTCGAACGGAGCACCCGCCGTAGGCACAGCAACGCCCAGCCGCTCGGCCATCTCCGCCGGCGTCGCACGGCGGAGCGGCGGACGCGAGTCGTCGCTCAGCCAGTCGACGAGCGCATCGACCGTGCGGTAGCCGAGCGCGCGCATCTGCTCGCGGTCGAGCGCAAGCGGATCCCGAGGGTCCTCGATGGCGCGTAATCTGGCACAGCGAGGGCCGCCGAGGCGAGCCGCGAGTGGTTTAGGCGAGCTTCTCGCGGACGATCTGGCTGACGACCGAGCCGTCGGCGCGGCCCGCGATCTGCGGCATCACGTCGGCCATCACACGACCGAGGTCGGCCATGCTCGTCGCGCCCACTTCGGCGATCGCGTCGTCGACGATCTCCTCGATCTCGTCCTCGCTGAGCGGCTCCGGCATGAACTCCTCGAGGACCGCAAGCTCGCGCTCCTCGGCCTCGGCCTGCTCCTCGCGTCCGCCCGAGCGGAACGCCTCCGCGGCCTCGACGCGCTTCTTCCGCTCCCGCTGCAGCACCTGGAGCTCCTCGTCGTCGGAGAGCGGACGCTGCAGCTCCTTCTCCGAGTTCTTCAGCGCGTTCACGATCAGACGCAGCGCATCTCGGCGCTCCGCGTCGCGCGAGCGCATCGCCTCCTTGATCTCGTCCTCGATCGTGTCGATTCGACTCACGCCATTCTCCCGATTCGGTCTCCGCCGAGGATGTGCCAGTGCAGGTGGAAGACCGTCTGTCCCGCTCCCGGTCCCACGTTCACGACGACACGGTAGTCGGTCAGGCCGTTTTGCGCAGCGACATCGGCGATGAAGTCGAGCATGCGCTTGGCCTCGTCGGCCGGAAACTGGCCGATCTCGCGGAAGCTCGCGACGTGCCGTTCGGGTATGACGAGCAGATGCGTCTCGGCCTGTGGGTTGATGTCGCGGATCGCGACGAAGCCCTCCGCCTTCGCGACGTGGTCAGCCTCCCGGTAAAGGGTGCAGAAGAGGCAGTCGGGATCACTAAGCAGCAAGGATCCCCTCCTCAGAGACCGCCGCGCCGCGGACGGGGACGAGTCTCCCCACCGCCACGCTCCGGTCGACGAGCCACGGCGAGTAGTCGTCGCCGTAGCCGCGCCCCGGCCGGTCGACGAGCACGACATCGGCGCGGCCGATCTTCGTGTTCCAGCGCGCGAGACAGGCCTGGTGCGAAGCGGCGCGGAGCCTTGCGCTGCGCTCCTTCTTCTCCTGCGGCGGGACCGGGTCGTCGTGCGCGGTGACGGTTCCGGGGCGCGGCGAGTACGGGAAGACGTGGATCTTCGTCAGCCCTGCACGCTGTGCGGTGCGCAGTGTGTTCGCGAACGCGCGCTCGTCCTCCGTCGGGAAGCCGACGATCACGTCGCTCGTCAGGTTGAACTCGTCCTGCAGCGGTGCGAGCCTGCGGAGGTACGTCGCGGTCGTGTAACGCCTGCCCATCGCGCGGAGAACGTCGTCGTCGCCCGACTGGAGCGGCACGTGAAGATGGCGGCTGACGGTCGGCGTCTCGCGCAGTGCCGCGACGAGCCCGTCGTTCACGTGGTTGACCTCGATCGACGAGAGGCGAAGCCGGTCCAGGCCTGCTGTCGCGCCGGCTTCACGAACGAGGCGCGGGAGGTCGTAGCCGGCCACACGGTCGCGGTAGCAACCGAGGTTGATCCCCGTCAGGACGACCTCCCGGTGACCCTGCGTGACGCGACGCCGGATCTCACGGAGCACGGCGTCGGCGCTCCGGCTGCGCGAGGAGCCGCGTACGAGCGGGATGACGCAGAAGCTGCAGGAGAAGGAGCAGCCGTCCTGCACCTTCACGAAGGCGCGCACCCGGTCGAGCCGCGCGTCCGCCTGGACGCAGGCAATCGCGCCCACGTCGCCCGCGACGAAGGCGGGCGTATCCTCGCTCCGCTTCGCCACGACGATGACGTTCTCAGCCAGTCCTGCGAACGCGTCGGCCGCGAGGTTTGCGGCGCAGCCGGTGACGTAGACGCGACGATGGGTGCGGGCGGCGCGCGCCGCCTCCTTGCGGGACTTCGAGACAGCTTCGCGCGTGACGCAGCACGTGTTAACGACAGCGACGTCCGCCGGCGATTCGCGTTCGACGTGGCCGTCGGCGAGCAGCCGCTCGCGTACCTCATGCGCGTCGGCGTGCGAGACCTTGCAGCCCAGGAACTGGATGGAGAAGGAGGCCATACCGCGGAATGCTAAGCGCGTTCGAACAGGTCCGCAGCCCAACCGTCGAGCTCGCGGCGATCGCGCGGCCACCAACGTTCGGCGGCTGGCTGCTCCACGTCGAGATAGCCGGACGTGACGGCCCACTGAGTGTCGAGACGCGGCAACAACAGCTCGACGAGGTCGAGCGCGACGTTCGCGACGACGGCATCCACCGGCGGCAGCTGGTCGGTGAGCGCATTCGCTGTGCGCGCCGCAATCTCGACGCCGTTCAGCCTCGCGTTCTCGAGGGTGACCGCGACGGCGATCTCATCGACGTCCATCGCGACGACAGGCGCGAAACCCAGCTTCGCGGCGGCGATCGAAAGGACGCCCGAGCCGCAGCCCACGTCGAGAAGGCTGCCCGCCTCGAGCTCCTGCAGCAGCTCGAGGGTGAGACGCGTCGTCGGATGCGCGCCGGTGCCGAACGCCCGACCCGGGTCGATCACGATCGCCTCGAGCCCGGCCGGCGGGTCCTCCCACGGCGGTCCGACCCAGAAGCGGCCGACCGTGACACCGTGATGGAAGTCGCGCCAGGCGTCCTCCCACCCCTCGGCAACCAGGGCGGAGGTGACGTCGAAGCGGTTGCGCAGCGCACGTTCACCGTCGTCGTCCGTGTAGACGGCGAAGCCGCCGTCGATCTCCTCGACGCCCTGAGGGAAGATGTCGAGCAGCTGCACGAGCTCGGGCTCGCCGCCGGCGACGACGACGCGTCTCAGCGGAACGCGCTCTTGAGCTTCTCGAAGAAGCCCTCGTCGGGCTTGTACGTCCGGTCGTCGGCATGTGCGTCGAAGTCCTCGAGGAGCCGCCGCTGCTCCTCGCTCAGATGGCGAGGGACGACGACGTTCACGAGCACCCGCTGGTCGCCGCGACCGAAGCCCTGAAGCACCGGCATGCCGCGCCCGCGCAGGACGCGGATCTCGCCCGGCTGCGTGCCGGCTTCGAACTCGAGCTCGGCAGTGCCGTCGAGCGTCGGGATCGAAACGGTCGTGCCGAGGGCCGCCTGCGTCATCGTCAGGTCGACCGTCGAGTAGATGTCGTTCCCCTCGCGCACGAAGCGAGGATCGCGCCGCACGTGTACCTGCACATAGACGTCGCCGGCGCGCCCGCCGCCGTCGCCCGCATGCCCGGCTCCGCTGAGGCGGATCCGCTGCCCGTCGTGGATGCCGGCCGGGATGTCCACCTCGAGGCGCCGCTCCTCGAGGACGCGCCCCGCCCCGTGGCACTCGGTGCACGGCGTCTCGATCCGGCGTCCGGACCCGCCGCAGTCGGGGCAGGTCTGCGTGCGCACGAACTCGCCGAAGACGCTCCTGGAGACCTGCTGGAGCCGTCCTGCGCCGCCGCAGGTCGGACACGTCGTCACCTCGCTTCCCGGCTCGGCGCCGCCGCCGCCGCAGCGTGTGCACGTCACGGCGACGTCGAACGGAACCTCGCGCGCGGTTCCCGTGGCCGCCTCGACGAGCTCGATCTCGACGGTCGCGGCGAGATCGGCGCCGCGCGGACGGCCGACGCGCCCCCCGAGCAGGTCGTCGCCGAAGAAGGCCGAGAAGATGTCCGACAGGCTGCCGAAGTCGAAGTGGCCGGGCTGGAAGCCGCCGCTCCGCAGGCCCGCGTGGCCGTAGCGGTCGTACAGCTCTCGCGTCTCGGACTTCGAGAGCACTTCGTAGGCCTCGACGATCTCCCGGAACCGCTCCTCGGCGTCAGGCGCCTCGGAGACGTCTGGGTGCAGCTCGCGCGCGAGCCGCCGAAACGCCTTCTTGATGTCCGACTCGCTCGCGTCGCGCGCGACGCCGAGGAGCTCGTAGTAGTCGCGCTCGGCGGTTGCCATGTGTCTCGACGTTAGCGGTGGTCGGCTACCGGTGGTCGCCGTAGACGGATTCGGCGAACCGCGAGAGCTCCGACGCGGCCGACCGGACGGCGCCGAGCGCCTTCTCGTAGTCCATACGCACCGGCCCGATGAGGCTGACCGCTCCAAGGGCCCGGTGGACGAGCCCGTAGCACGCCCCGACGAGCGCGATCTCGCGCAGCGCCGGATGCTCGAGGTCGTGGCCCACCCGCACGAACGGCTGCCGCGGCTCGAGCGTCGAGTCTCCGATCACCTCGAGCAGCGCGGCGCGCTTCTCGACGAGCTCGAACAGGCTGCGGTACGCCTCGAGCTCCTCGGCCTTCACCTCGCCGAGGAGGTCGGCGGCTCCGCCGACATAGAGCCGCTGCTCGGCCGAGACCAGCTCGATGAAGGTCGGCCGAAGGGCGGCGAGAAATCCGCGCTCGCGGGGCGAGAGGCTCGCGTCCTCGAAGCGGCGCCGTAGGAGCGCCGTCCCGAGCTGAAGGCCCGCGACCGTCTCGTTCAGGTAGTCGCCGGCCCACTGCGCGAGGCCGGGATCGACGGGCTGCTCGAAGTGGAAGTTCCGCTTCGTGACGCCTCCCGCAGAAGTGATGACGACGACCATCACGAGCTCGGGCTCCAGCAGGAGCACTTCGACGTGGACGACGGTCGTCGCCTCGAGCGGCGGGGCCGACACGAGCGCGAGCAGCCGCGTCACCTGCGACAGCATCTCGGTCGTCGCCTGGAGCGCCGACTCGACCTCCGTGCGGCGCGTGTGCAGGTCGAGTGGGAACTCCGCCGGATGCGGGTCGAGGCGGCCGAGGAGCTCGTCGGCGTAGTAGCGGTAGCCGCTCTCGGTCGGCACACGGCCGGCGGAGGTGTGCGGGTGCGTGAGCAGACCGAGCGACTCCAGCTCGGCAAGCACGGCGCGAACGGTCGACGGCGCGGCGGTCAGGCCGCTCCGCTCCACGAGCGTCTTCGACCCCACCGGCTGGCCCGTGGCGACGTATTCCTCGACGACGCGACGCAGAATCTCCCGCTGTCGCTGCGTCAGTTGCAGCTTCACGCCCATTTGCAGGAATTTTACGCCAGGAGCTCGGCCGTCACACCGCCGCCGAGAAAACGGCCCCGAGTGGTGAGCGCAAGCGTGTCCTCCGTCCGCTCGGCGAGGCCCAGCTGCTCGACCCGCGCGAGCCCTGTCGGGTCGAGTGCGGGCCGGAGTCCGGCGAGCGGGAGCGGCTCGTCGAGGCGGAGCCCGAGCATCACCCGCTCGCGTGCGCGGACGTCGCCGTCCAGCTCCTCGTACTCCCGCTCCGGCACGGAGCCCGCCGCCAGGCTCTGGAGATACAGCCCGAGCCTCGGCGTGTTCCGCCAGCGCCTGTTCTCGATTGTGGAGACCGCGCCGATCCCGATGCCGAGGTAGTCCCGGCCGAGCCAGTACGCGAGGTTGTGCCGCGAACGAAGGTCCCGCCCAACGTCGCCGCGGCAGAAGTTCGCCGTCTCGTACCAGCGGAGGCCGGCGCTCGTCAGCGTGGCGACGACGCGCTCGAAGTAGTCCTCCATCGCGTCGGCCTGGCGTTCGAGCTCCGTTCCCCAGGCGTGGGTGAAGCGCGTCCCCGGCTTCGCCTCGAGCTCGTAGCAGGAGAGGTGTTCCGGCTCCAGCGCGAGGGCGTCGCCGAGATCGGCCTCGAGATCGGAGGTGGTCTGGCCCGGGATCCCATAGATGAGATCGAGGGAGATGTTGTCAAATCGGGCATCACGAAGATGATGCACGGCGCGTCGGACGTCGTCAGGGCCGGCAACGCGCTCGAGGACGCGCAGCAGCTCCGGCCGGAAGGTCTGTGCTCCGAGCGAGACACGCGTGACGCCGGCCGAGCGCAGTGCGCGGGCGAGCTCCGGTGTGACGGTCTCGGGGTTCGCCTCGACGGTCACCTCGCCCGCACCCGGCAGCGCCTCCAGGAGCCGCACGAGCTCGGGCAGCGCGGTGAACGTTGGCGTGCCGCCGCCGAGGAAGATCGTCTCGAGGTCGTCGTGCAGCAACCCGCGCTCCAGCTCGAGCTCGCGGAGAAGGGCGTCGACGTAGGCGCGGTGCTGCCCGCCCCGCCCGACGACGGTCACGAAGTCGCAGTAGCCGCAACGGTGCGCGCAGAAGGGAAGGTGGACGTAGAGGTGCCGGGCGCCGCTCATGCTGCGACCCGCTTCGGGCGCGGCACGAGCTCCCCGCCGCAGTTCGGGCAAACGCTCTCCATGGCCTCCGAGCACTCCGCACAGAACGTGCACTCGAACGAGCAGATCCGCGCCTCGCCGTCGGGCGTGAGCGCCGTGCCGCAGCGCTCGCACACGGCGCGCATCTCGAGGCTCATGCGCCCTTCCCTCCCTGCCCGATGTTGAGCACGGCGAGGAACGCCTCCTGCGGCACCTCAACGGCGCCGACCTGCTTCATCCGCTTCTTGCCCTTCTTCTGGTTCTCGAGGAGCTTCCGCTTACGCGAGATGTCGCCGCCGTAGCACTTCGCGAGCACGTCCTTGCGGCGCGCTTTGACCGTCTCGCGCGCGATGACCCGTGCGCCGATCGCGGCCTGGATCGGGACGTCGAACATCTGCCGTGGGATCTCCTCGCGCAGCTTCTCGACAAGGAGCCGGCCGCGATCGTAGGCGAAGTCGCGGTGGATGATCAACGACAGCGCGTCGACCGTCTCGCCGGCGACGAGCACGTCGACGCGAACGAGGTTTCCCGGCTTGAAGCCGGCAAGGTCGTAGTCGAACGAGGCGTACCCCCGCGTGCGCGACTTCAGCTGGTCGTAGTAGTCGAGCACGATCTCGCCGAGAGGCAGCTCGTACGTGAGGTGCACCCGCTCCGGCGAGAGGTACTCCATGTGGTCGAACGTGCCGCGGCGCTCGTTACACAGCTCCATCACCGCGCCGACGTATTCCTTGGGGACGATGATCGACGCCTTCACGAACGGCTCCTCGACCTCCTCGACCTCGCGCGGAAACTCCGCCGGGTTGTGCACCTCGAGCCACTCCCCGTCGCGTTCCTTGACGCGGTACGCGACGGTCGGCGCGGTGACGATCAGGTCGAGGTCGAACTCGCGCTCGAGGCGCTCGCGCACGATCTCCATGTGCAGCAGCCCGAGGAAGCCGCAGCGGAAGCCGAAGCCGAGAGCGGTCGACGTCTCCGGCTCGTAGAACAGCGCGCCGTCGTTGAGCTTCAGCCGCTCGAGTGCATCGCGCAGCTCCGGATATTCGTCCGAGTCGGTCGGGAAGAGCCCGGCGAACACCATCGGCTTCACTTCCTTGTAGCCCGGCAGCGGCTCGACGGCCGGACGCGCGACCGACGTCAGCGTGTCGCCGACGCTGAGCGTCGAGACGTCCTTCAGGCCGGTGACGACGTAGCCGACCTCGCCGGCCGTGAGGCTCTCCACCGGCGTCATCGTCGGCGAGAAGAAGCCGAGCTCCTCGGCGTCGAAGCGCGTCCCCGTCGCCATCATCTTGAGCGCCTCGCGACGCTTGAACGCGCCGTCGACGACGCGAACGAACGCGAGCACTCCGCGGTACTGGTCGTAGGCGGAGTCGAAGACGAGCGCGCGAGGCGGCGCCTCGGGATCGCCGCCCGGCGGCGGCATCCGCTCGATGATCGCGTCGAGCACCTGATCCACGCCCTGCCCGGTCTTCGCCGAGATCCGGACGACTCTCGCCGGATCGTCGCCGAGCAGGTCCGCGACCTCGACGGCCGCGCCGTCCGGATCGGCCTGCGGCAAGTCGATCTTGTTGACGACGGGGACGATCTCGAGGCCGTTCTCGATCGCGAGATAGGCGTTGGCGAGTGTCTGCGCCTCGATCCCCTGCGCGGCGTCGACGACGAGCACCGCGCCCTCGCATGCCTGCAGCGACCGTGAGACCTCGTAGGTGAAGTCCACGTGTCCCGGCGTGTCGATCAGGTTCAGGCGGTACGTCTCCCCGTCGGCGGCGGTGTAGTCCATCGCGATCGCGTGCGCCTTGATGGTGATCCCCCGCTCCCGCTCGAGCGGCATGTCG
>Ga0137374_10009787_pt1 | contig 11303 bp, 8 predicted proteins | sample SagtaG_20_FD_104811 | JGI IMG/M metagenome (GOLD analysis project Ga0137374, IMG submission 104811) | Vadose zone soil microbial communities from Sagehorn Ranch, Mendocino, California, USA - Sage1_R_100_16 metaG | ecosystem: Environmental > Terrestrial > Soil > Vadose zone | place: USA...
GATCGCGCAGGCGTTCCTCGACGCCATGCCCTGAGAGGAGGAATCGCAATGAAGAAGACGATCGCCGGAATCGCGCTCTTCGTCCTACTGCTCGCGGCCGCGGGCGCAGGCGTCCAGTCGGCGAGCGCCGACCCCGCCTTGCAATCGGCCAGCGGCTTTGGCCAGATCCATCTCGGCCTGCCGTTCCGCAATTTCGCCTTCTCGGCGACGGAGGCGGAAGACGGCAGCGCGAGTGGGGAAGCCCAAATCGAAAATCGCTCTTCCGGCTTCCGCGGCCACGTCCAGATCGACTGTCTGAACGTACTGGACAACATCGCCGTGATGAGCGGCGTCTGGACCTCGTCGAACTTGCCGAGCATCCCGGTTGGCAGCGACGCGTTCTTCGCGGTACAGGACAACGGCGAGGGACCGAGCGCCCCGCCCGACGAGATCACGTTGGGCTTCTCCGGCCTGGGGATCCCGTGCACGTTCGTCACCGATCCGGCGCCGTTGGCGCCATTCTTCGTCCCGATCGAGAGTGGGCAGATCCAGGTTCGCTCATAGCCGCTCGCCGGACCGGGGGGAGGCGGCGCGTCTGCCGCTTCCCCCTCGGTAGGCGCCCTCGGCGCGCTCAAAGTAAGCACGCGCCTCGATCGATGCGTTGGCGTTGCTGACAACAGCAACATCCGCTGCGCGTCGGCCGCACATCAGGGTGCATCACGGGCACAGCATTCTGCGCTGTTGGAGGAATCGCCGGCGCTCCGAATCAGAGGCCCGTTTCGCGGCCAGCGGTTTCCTGGAGCCAAGCGGGGTTCGGCTTTTTCGTAGCGATCCGGCCGTGGCGCGACGACCACGAGCGGCGGACCTCGATGGGCCTTACCGGCGAGAGTCGGGGTCGGATCAGAGCCGTGCACGTCAGCTCGAGGATGCGCTCGGTGGTGGCGGTTGTGAAAGGGTCGCCGCGACGAGCAGTCCGCCGCTGACGAGTGCGGCGACGCCTGCCACGAGCGCGAGCGCGACGGCGGCGCGGGCGCCCGTCGCGGGCAGAGCCGACGACACCGAGTGAAAGCGCAGCGACGAGCTCCGCCAGGCGAACGCGTGGGCGATCAACGTCGCCGGCCACGAACCAGAGGCTATCCCGCTCGGAGACAGATACCTGGGAGTGGAAGCGCGGGGACCGTCCCCGCGCTTCCACCCATGACCGGTCAAGGCAGCGTGATCGTCCCGGAGGTCTTACCGAGCGCAATGCCGCCCGCGAGCTTGACCGTGCCCGTCCCGCTTCCGGTGGCGCCTGCGAGTCGCCCGGTTCCGCCGACGATCGTCTCGACGATGTCGAGGAATTGCGGGTTCCCGGAAAGAGGGAGGCCGATGTAGCCGTGGCTGCCCGAGTTTCCGGGTGATGTGAAGGCGAACGGACCCGGCTGGTCAACCACGTGGATGACGAGGGTGCTGCCGTCGTCGAAGGTGACGGTCCGGACGTGGCAGCCCAGCCCGCAGGCGTTGAAGTTGACGACCTGGGTGTCAGCGTGTCCGATGCCGCTGATGCTCGCGCTGCCGCACGAAGTTCCCGGCGCGCAGCTGAACGGCGACTGCATCGGCCCGCCGACGGGCTCGACGAACGTCGCCTCGTAGGTCGTCGTCGTCGCCGCGGTCGCCGGTGCGACAACTGCGAGCGCCGCCGCGAGTGCAGCGAGCGCCATGAGGATCTTGGTCATGACTAGTCCTCCTCCGAGATTGCCGTTGAGATGCGCTCGAATGACAAGCCGGCGCGCGCGTACGCCTCCCGTACGACGTCCTCCGAGGCGGCTTCGAAGACGCACAGGAACGACTCGTCGGCCGGCACGATCGTCGAGCGCACGTAGCGAACCGGCTTGCCTTCGCGCTCCAGCTCGACCACGGTGTCGCGGACGCGCGAGACCGAACGCTTCAGATCCTCGACGTTCAGGCCGGGCCGGTAGTGCTCGACGAGGTACGAGTGTTGTGCCTCGACTTTCGGCCGACGTTCCATGGCTCGACGCTACGCCTGCGTCGGCCTCGGCACATCGGGGGTTTCCCTATGTTCTTGTCTCGGCGCTTCCGGGTTGGTCGGCCATGCGCGCGCCGGTAGAGGCGACCTTTCAGGAGCCACGCCGAGGCCAGCTCGAACGGGAGCAGCGACGCTGCCTCGACATCGAGCTCGTCGAGCGCCGCGAGCGCACCCGGCACATCGCCTTCCGCTGCGGTCACGAGCGCCCGCGCCCGCGGCAGCGTCACGTCGATCCACAGACGGGGGATCGTGCGGCCTCGCGTCTCCAAGCGCGCGAGAACCTCCCGAGCGCGTTCGAGCTCGCCCAGCGTGACGAGTGACTCCACGTGGAAGGGCTGGGTGCGTTCGAGCAGCGCATCCTCGATGCCGAGCGTGTTCAACAGCCGGCGCATCCGCGTTACTGCGCTGTCTGCGGCTTCGTGGTCGCCGGCTGCGAATTCGACGAAGCCGAGCACGCTGAGCAAGATCGCCCCCCGCCACGCCTTCTCCGTTCGCGCGGCCTCGTCGACCAACGGCCGAAGCGTCGTGCGAGCGCGCTCGAACCTGCCTCGGTAGGCGTCGACCAGCGACCGCCAGGCGAAGACGAACGCGAACCTGCCGCTCACGTCGAGCTGTTCGAGCGTGTCGCAGCTCCATTCGGCGTGCCGCTCTGCGAGCTCCCACCGGCCGCCCTGTAGCTCGACCAGCAAGAGATCCCCGATTCGCGATGCCCGCATCCGTTCGTCGCCGTGGTCGTGGGCCCACCCGTCCTCTCGAGCGTGGCGTTCTCTCGTGGCCTCGACGTCGTCCACGCATTGGAACCAGATGATCGGAACGGGGTGTGGGCACGCGGCGGGCCCGGCACGGGCCTCCAGTTCCAGGCCACGCCGCAGGAGCTCGGGTTGCGCACCCCGGCCGAGGAACACGCCGGCCAGGAATCGGTCGATGAGGATCGACGCGAGCAGCTCCGGCTCACGTTCTTCGCTCAGCAGCCGCATGGCCGTCTCGGCGTGCTCCAGTGCCCGTGCCGGACCGGCCGGCACGCCCATCAGGACGAGCCGCGCCAAGATCCGCGCGCTGCGGTCTCCGTCGTCGGCTGCCGCGAGCAACGCTCGCTCCAGGTGCTCGGTCGCGAGCTTCGTCGCGCCGTCATCCCATTCGACCTCGGCCAGCAGCTCGAATCTCTCCGCCTGCAGCTCCGCCGGCAACGCGTCGATGACGACGCCCTCTACGAGCAGGCGCGCGTTGGCGACGTCGCCCGTTTTCAGTACGGCCGACGCTTGACCCAGCGTTCGCTGCACGAGCTTTTCCCGTTGGTCGGCGGGCGTGAGCCGACACGAGGCCTCGAACAGCTCGGCCGCGGCGTCGTAGGCACCGCGCAGCATCGCCTGTCGCGCGGCTTGCTCGATCTCGACTGCAGTCTCCTCTTCCGGTTCGGTGACGCTTTGCGCGAGGTGGCGCGCACGCTGCTCGGGATCGGTCACGACCCCGGCTAGTCGCCCGTGGAGCTGCATGCGTCGCGCGTCGGAGGCGGATCCATACACGGCGGAGGCAAGGAGAGGATGTGTGAATCGGACGCGGCCGCGCTCGGTGATCAAGACGCCCGCATTCTCGGCCTCGACCACTGCCGACATGGGTCGGACTCGGCCGGGAGCGCGTCGGCGATCGTCCGGAGGGTCGGCCGGGAGAGCGTTGCGGCTACGAGAACAGCGTCCCGTGCGCCGGACGAGAGAGCCCTGACGCGCTCGACCGCGAGCTCCTGCACGTCACGCGGCACCGGAAGCGGGCGGTCGGCCGGGTGCTCGTTCGCGTCGCTCGCCAGGGCGCGCGCGATCTCGAGCGCGAAGAACGGGTTGCCGCCCGACGCCTCTGCGATTCGAGCGAGTGTAGGGCGGGCGAATGAGGTGCCGAGACGGCCGCCGATCATGTGATGCAGCGCCGCACGGAGGCAGCCGTCGCGCGGCGAACTCGAGTGCCCGCTCGGAAGCGGGGTCCAACAACTGCACATAGTCGACCGCTACGAGCACGGGTCGTTCCCGGGCGAGGCCGGTCAGCACGCCCAGGAATGCCGTCGCCGTCGTCCGCGGCTTCGCCCTCGAGCAAGAGCGCCCGGGGACCGCGTGTGATCGACTCGACGAAGGCGGTCACTGCGTCCAGCTCCCGCTCGCGGCCGATCACGTTGACTCTATGAGTCTCTGTCACCGCACGACCTTCGTGACAGAGGCTACGACCGGTGAAGTGCCTCGTCTACCTCGGCCGGGAAGCGGTCAGGGCGAGCTTTACAGCGTCGTCGAACCCCATCCCGCGCCCTTCGGACCAAGCTGCATCGGCGTCTGCGCCGAGTTGCGCGCGGGCGCGGCCGATGAAGCGCTCGAGCAGTTCGTCCCAGAAGGCGACGGAAATCGACGTGCCGAGCGACTCCCAGAGCGCCTCGACGGAGCCGGCCAGAAGCAAGGCTCGCCGCGGATCGGCGTTGCCGGCGGCCGCCATCGCCACACCCTGAACCTCGAGGCTCGTCTCGATGACGTCCCCGAGCAGAAGCGCCGCCTGCAGGCTTTCGCGGTAGCGCTCCTCGGCCTCTTCGGTATCACCCCGGATCAGCGCGCAGTCGGCGAGGAAGTGGAAGGCGAAGTGCTTCGTGCGCAGATCGGCTCCCGCCCTCTCAAGCAAGTCCCGCGAGAGCGACTCGGCCCGCTCGACGTCCCCGAGCGCGACGAGCACCTGGCACACGCCGACAAGCGCGCGGGTCTCGCCGGATTGGTCGTCGAGCTCGCGACGGAGCTCGATGCTCTGCTCGAATGCGTCGAGGGAGCCGGCGTTGTCGCCGGCGTCGTAGACGAGGAGCCAGCCGAGCACGTCGAACGCCGAGGCGAGCTCGTTCCGATCAGCGAGGTCGCGCCAGAGTCGGATCGCTTCGTCGAGCTGCTTTCGTCCCTCGTCGACGTCGCCGTGCCGGGCAGCGAGCGACCCCGACGCTGTGAGTGCGCGCGCGCGAGCTCGACCCGTCGCCGCTGACCCGCCGAGCATGGCGGCCAATCGCCCGCGCCCCTCGGCGAGAAGCCCGTGCGACAGCCAGAACCAGCCGAGAGCACCCGCGAGGTCGAGCCCGCGATCCGGGTCGTTCACGACGAGCCAGTCGAGGGCGGCGCGAAGGTCGTCGTGGTTGACCCTGAGCTGCGCAGACCAATCCGCCTCACCGTCGAAGCGGCGCTCGTACGCCTGCTCGGCGAGTGTGGAGAAGAAGCGTGCGTGCCGTTGCCGGAGCTCCCCGCCCGCCGCGGCGCCTGCGAGCTTCTCGAGCCCGTACTCGCGGATCGTCTCCAGCATCAGAAAGCGGTCGTCGCCGATCGGCTTCAGGAGGCTCGAGTCGACCAGGGCCGCGAGGCCGTCGAGGTCGGCGTCGCAGACGTCTTCGGCGGCGGCAAGCGAGAAGCTGCCGGCGAAGACCGAGACTCGTGCGAAGAGCTCCTTGCCGGCGGCGTCGAGGAGGTCGTAGCTCCACTCGATCGTGGCGCGCAACGTGCGCTGGCGTTCCGGGGCGTCGCGTGCGCCGCCGGTCAAGAGCGGGAGCGCCGAGTCGAGGCGCTCGAGGAGCCGCTCGGGCGCGAGGAGCTTCGTCCGCGCCGCGGCGAGCTCGACCGCGAGCGGAAGACCGTCAAGGCGCCGGCAGATCGCCCCGACGGTTGCGTCGGGCACGAGCTCTCGCCCGATTGCACGCGCGCGCTCGACGAAGAGAGCCGCCGCGTCGTTCATCCGGAGCGGTTCGAGCCGGTACTCACGCTCGGCCGACACGCGAAGGGGAGTTCGACTGGTGACGAGCACGCGCAGACCCTTCGACGCGGCGAGGACGGCGCTCACGGCAGGAGCTGCGTCGAGGAGACGCTCGAAGTTGTCGAGCAGGATCAGGAGCTCCTTCCCGCGGAGGAATCCGGCGAGGTCGTCGAGCGCTCCGATCGCCTGCGCCACCTCCGACGGCAGGAGCTCGGCGTCGGAGAGACCGGCGAGCGGCACCCAGAAGACACCGTCGGACAGCGTGCCGACGAGCTCAGCCGCGACCTGGAGCGCGAGGCGAGTCTTGCCCGTCCCCCCGGGGCCGGTGATGGTGAGGAGCCGTGTTCCGTCGGAGAGCAGAGCGACGAGCTCACCGAGCTCGAGCTCTCGCCCGACGAGCGGGCTCGCGGCGACTGGGAGATTGGTCGCGTCGAGCGTCCGGAGCGGCGGGAAGTCGCCGTCGCCGAGCTGATAGAGGCGCTCGACTCCGGTGAGGTCCTTCAGCCGGTGCTCGCCGAGATCGCGGATGGGGGCATCGCTGTCCAGGAGCCGTCGTGTCGTGTCGGAGAGGACGATCTGTCCTCCGTGCGCAGCGGCGGCGATCCGCGCGGCCCGGTGAACGTCGATGCCGACATAGCCTTCGCCGGTCACGATCGGCTCGCCGGTGTGGATTCCCATCCGCACCCGGATGGGGCCGGTCTCCAGCTCGTGCCGCGCGTCGGCGGCCGCGGCGACGGCGTCGGCGGCCCTCGGAAACGCGACGAAGAATGCATCGCCTTGCGTGTCCACCTCGACTCCGGCATGTCTGGTGAACGCGTCCCGCAGGGCCCGGCGATGGTCGGCGAGCAGACCGGCATATCCCGGTCCGTGCTCCTGGAGGAGTCGCGTCGAGCCCTCGATGTCCGTAAAGAGAAAGGTGACGGTTCCAGTCGGAAGCTCGCGCGCGGCCACCGGCCGATCATGTCACCGAGGCTGAGCGAGTCAGAAGGGCGCGCCTCGCGCGCGTAGCTTCTGCGCGGCATCCGGGAAGAACGGCTCCAGCGCCGCGAGCAGATCACGCGGGACTGTGGTGCGGTACGCGTTGCGCACGACGAACCGCCGCAACGCGCAGTCGACCTTCGCGGCGTCGCCGAGAGCGGCGAGCGCCTGGACAGTTTGGACATACACGCCGAGCCGGATCGTCTCGAAGTCCAGTGACTGCCAGAAGCTCATCGGCTCGCCGATTCGGTTTCGGACTCCTGCGGGGATCGGTGTCGCGACCATCTGTGAGAGCGAGTTCTCGGGACCGGTCTGAGCCCACGTCGCGAGGCCTTCGCTTAGCCATGGATCGCGCGACTGGTCGTTGCCGACAAGCGAGTAGAACCACTGGTGTGCCGTCTCGTGCGGAACGAGAACGAGGCTGCCGTCTCCGAGGAAGCCGAGCGTCGGGTACGCAGTCCCGTTCAAGCCGTTGAAGTCCTTCATCACCGCCACCGAGTAGGTCGACCACGGGTAGTCGCCGAAGCGCCTCGCATAGAAACGGAGAGAGCGCATGGCCGAGGCGAGGAAATCCCGAGCCGAGTAGATGGATCCGCGCTCGAGTCCAACGGTGACGCGGACGTGTCGCGGTGCATTCACGATCGCGCTCGTGACCTGAAACGAGCCGACCGCAAGCGCGAAGTCCCGGACGGACCGCGCGCGCCAGTGGCCTGCGCTGACCTCCTCGCCCGACGCGAGCACGCGAAGCCCCGCCGGGACGGTGACGTGGACGTCGAAATCGGCGGTCGGCGATGTCGACCAGAAGGAGTCGGTCCGCACCGGAGGTTCGGTCGCCCAGCCCGTTCCGCTCCACGCCAGCAGCGGGAAGAACGAGAGCAGTCGGGCCGAATGACCGCCGTGGAGCTGCAGGCCGGGCGGGCGCGGTAGATGAAGCGCCCAGTTCATCGACACGCACCTGAAGGTCATAGTGCGGCCTGTTTCGCGGCGGCGGCGGCAGCGACGTCCCGAGCGCACAGCCCGCCGGCGCGGCAACGGATGCAGGAGCGGCCGAAGCGCCCGCGGCGATCACGGCGAACGCGAACCCCAGACCCAGGCTGACGCGGGGCACTCAGGCGACGCTACGCCGACCCGGCCCGGCCATCAAGACGCGCGATTCAGGGAATCTCGACGTCCCGGACCTCGATCGGAACCGTCCTGCGGGCGACGTAGCGCGGCAGGAGCGCGAGCGCGGCAGCGCGGTCATCGGCCTGAACGCGCCACCAGATCGCGTGTCCGCCGCTCAGGCAGGTCGATGCGGCCTGGGCGTGGCGCAGCGGGCTGTCGAAACCGGACCAGGCCGCGAAGGCGGCCGCACACTCGGCCGGCTCGTGGCGATGGTGGAGGAGGAAGAACGGCATGTGTTCAGCCTGCTCGAGCGGCGGTCGCGAAACATCGGGGGCGGCCCCTGAACCGGCACCCTGAAGCGGGGTAGGCTGGGACGGCAGTGAACATCGATTCCAGCGCCCGGCCGACGGTCGGGCGCGAGGCAGAGCTCGCGCAGCTCGAGGCGGCGCTCGACGCGCTGGCTTCGGGACGATCGTCGTGCGTGGCCGTGGAGGGCGAGCCCGGCATCGGCAAGACGCGCTTGCTCGCCGAGCTGCGGCGTGGCGCGGAGGACCGCGGTTGCGTCGTCCTCTCTGGTTCGGCGACGGAGTTCGAGCGCGACGTGCCGTTCAGCGTATGGGCCGATGCGCTCGACGCGTACGTCGCCTCGCAGGAGCTCAGCCTGCACGAGGCCTGGGACGCCGAGGCGGTCGGCGAGCTGGCCGAGGTCATCCCGTCGCTCCGCGGTACCGCCGGCGGTGTCGCCGGTGCGGTCGCCGACGAGCGCTACCGCGCCCACCGTGCAGTTCGCAGACTGCTGGAGCTTCTCGCAGCCGACAGGCCGCTCGTGGTGGTGCTCGACGACCTGCACTGGAGCGACGGCGCCTCGATCGAGCTGCTCGGCGCGCTGCTGCGCCGCGGCGCGGATGCGCAGCTCCTGCTCGCGCTCGCGTTCCGGCCGGGCCAGGCACCTGCACGACTGGCAGCCGCGCTCCTTGCGCCCTCGGTGCACCGGATCACCCTCGGCCAGCTGAGTGAAGCGCAGGCGACACAGCTCCTGGGCGAGCTCGATCCGCGATCGGCGGCGGCGATCTACCGTCACGGCGGCGGCAACCCCTTCTACCTCGAGCAGCTCGCGCGCGCGGCCGAACACGAGCGATTGCCTGCGACCCTCGGCAGCAACGGCGCGGGCGTCGATGCGGCAGGCGTTCCGGCGGGCGTCGCGGCGTCGCTGGCCGAGGAGCTCGCATCCCTTTCGCCGGTCGAGCGCGCGCTGCTCGAGGCCGCGGCGGTGGCCGGCGAGCCGTTCGAGCCCGATCTCGCGGGGGCGATCGCCGAGCTGTCCGCTGCGGAGGCGCTCGGCGCCCTCGACTCCCTCCTCGAGCTCGACCTCCTGCGACCGACGGCGGTGCCCCGGCGGTTCGTCTTCCGCCACCCGCTCGTGCGTCGGGCGGTGTACGAGTCTTCGCGGGGCGGCTGGAGGCTTGCAGCCCATGCGCGGGCGGCGGCCGAGCTGGCCGCGCGCGGCGCCGCCGCGGCGGAGCGCGCGCATCATGTTGAGCAGTCCGCCGGGCAGGGCGACGAGGACGCGATCGTGCTCCTGCTCGAGGCGGGCGCCGCCGCGGCGCCGCGCGCGCCTGCTGCGGCGGTCCGCTGGTTCGAGGCGACCCTGCGCCTGCTGAGAGCATCCGACGACGAGCGCCAGGTGGACGTCCGCGTGGCGCTCGCTTCGGCGCTCCGTGCTGTCGGTGAGCTCGAGCGTTGCCGCGCGACACTGCTCGATGCGATCGAGCTGCTCCCAGCGGACGCGAGCGAGCGGCGCGTCGAGCTGACGGGGCTGTGCGCGGCGGTCGAGCACTGGCTCGGACGCCACGAGGACGCACACCACCGGCTCGCCCGGGCGTGGGAGGACCTGCCCGATCGCTCCACCGCGGCCGCGGCGGCATTGCAGATCGAGTTGGCAGTCGACGGGCTCTACGAGCTGGACTTCGAACAGACCGCGGAGATGGGTCGCGGGGCGCTCGCGACCGCGCGGGCGCTCGGCGACCGTGCACTCGTCGCCGCGGCCGTGTCGGCGTTGTGTTTCAGCGAGACGGCCGCCGGCCGGATCGACAGCGCGCGCGAATACCGCGAGGAGGCTCGGGCGGAGATCGACCGGCTGTCGGACGTGGAGCTCGCACCGCGCCTGGAGGCGCTGTACTACCTCGGCTGGGCCGAGACGTACCTGGAGCACTACGACGACGCCGTCGCCCGCTTCGAGCGCGGCATCGGGATCGCGCGGGCAACCGGCGACGGACGGCTGCTCGTGCCGATGATGCTCGGCAAGAACTTTCCCTTCGAGATGCAGGGCCGCCTGGCCGAGGCGAGCGAGTGCTGCGAGGCGGTGCTCGAGGTTGCGCGGCTGTCGACCAGCCCGCATCAGCTCTATCGAGCGCTCTTCGAGCTGGGCTGGACGCTGTACTACGCGGGAGATCTGGACGGCGCCATCGCGGCCTGCGAGGAGAGCTCGCGAATCGATCCCCGGTTGGCCGGAGGCACGATTCCGAACGGGGGCGGCGGCCCCGGCTGGGCGCTCGGCGTCGCCTGGTTCGAAGTCGGCGAGGTCGAGCGCGGGCGGAACATCCTGCTCGAGCTCGGAGGGGAGGACGTCGCCCGCACGATGCCGGTCGAGCGCTGCTTCGACTGGGAGAGCCTCGCGCTCGTGGAGCTCGCAGTCGGGAACATCGAAGCGGCCGACGGCTACGCTCGCCGCGCCGAGGAGGATGCGGCGCGGCTCGGGCTGCAGCTTCCGGCTGCGCTGGCCGGCCGTGCTCGCGCAGCGGTGCAGCTCGCCGCCGGCGTGGCGCTCGAGGCGGCGGGGACGGCCGCCCTGTCCGCCGACGCGGCTGCCGCGATCGGCGCGCGGCTCCAGGCGGCGTTCTCGCGGAGCCTCGAGGGTCGTGCGCTTGCGGCGGCCGGTGAGCGGGCCAACGCGGTCGCGGTGCTGGGCGAGGCCGAGCGCGAGCTTGACGCGTGCGGCTCGGTCCGCGTGCGCGACGAGATGCGCCGCGAGTTGCGCAAGCTGGGGGCGCGCGTCGAGCCACGCGGGCCGGCGACCTCGGGCGACAGCGGCATCGCGTCGTTGACGAAACGCGAGCTCGAGATCGCGACCATGGCGACCGACCGCAAGACGAACCGCGAGATCGCCGCGGCGCTCTTCCTCAGCGCCAAGACCGTCGAGTCGCACATGCGTCACGTCTTCTTCAAGCTCGGCGTTTCCTCCCGCGTCGAGGTGGCGCGGGTCGTGGAGCGCGATCGGCGCGAGCGCGAAGCCGCGACGCAGACGTGACTGCGCTCGCGCCGCCGCTCGATCCGGATGCGGCGCGCCTCGAGGAGCTGGGCTACCGGCAAGAGCTTGCACGCGGGCTGCGCTTCTTCGACAACGCGGCAATGGGGTTCGCGGCGATCTCGCCGGTCGTCGGGCTCTACGCCGTCGTGTTCGTAGGCA
>Ga0137374_10009803_pt1 | contig 11295 bp, 10 predicted proteins | sample SagtaG_20_FD_104811 | JGI IMG/M metagenome (GOLD analysis project Ga0137374, IMG submission 104811) | Vadose zone soil microbial communities from Sagehorn Ranch, Mendocino, California, USA - Sage1_R_100_16 metaG | ecosystem: Environmental > Terrestrial > Soil > Vadose zone | place: USA...
CCCGCAGACCACGACGTTGCGCTCCTTGGCCGCTTGCAGATCGAACGACGCGTTGCGTGCACCGGTGGTGATGAGCAGCCGCAATTTGGGGAGGGCCTCGATCACGGCACGCGGGAAGGGCGTCCGTTCGCGCATGCCGCAAACGATTTCAAAATCGGCCAGCGCCCGGATGACCTTGTCCTGGCCGCCGAGCGGCGCATTGAACACCTTGATATCGAGATCCTTTGCCACCGGCGACAAATCGGCCACCTGCAAAGCGACATTCTGATAGTCGTCGAGAATCGCGCAACGATACGGCATCCGTTCATGTGCCCTTAAGCGGGCCCCCTATTTTACCGCCGGACGCGGCCCGAGTTTGTTGACCGGCCAAGCCCTCTCACCATAGCCTACCTGAAAGGATGCGTCCTTAAACGTCGGATGCATGTCCCGGGCGGCGGGGTCGGGACACCAGAGGGAGGATATCCTGAACGAGAGCGTGCGCGCTGTCGCGCCGGCCGCGCGACGTCATCGCGGTCAGGATGCCCGCCTCGGGCGGCGAGGCCCTATTGAACGACGTGCCCGACCTATGTCGATTTCCTGCTCAAGAACGGCGTGCTCAAGGAGAAAATAGCGGGCTTGGATCTCATCACCAACGACCTGATCGACGACGTCAACAAGTTCGATCCCAACGAGATCGCCACATTGGCGAAGAATTACAAGTGAGGTTGTAGAGTGGGCAAAGGCGCGGGCCACCGCGTCTCGGTCGCACGATGCATGTCGCGCCGTTGTCCACCGTGGCTTCACAACATCCTGGATGCAGCCGGTGGGCAACGGCGCGCGAGGTCGTGCGTATCTGCCCGTCGGAAATTCGCGCCGTTGCCCACCCTACAAGCCGCCGGCTTTGCGGATGCGGAAGACGAACAATGCGTCCTTCTGCGCGCCTTGCTTCGCGCTCTGTTCCAGCACGTCGCCGGTCTCGCGCACCAGGTTCGGGATGTCGATCATCGTCAAGGGGTCGGTGCATTCGAGCACGAGCTGATCGCCGGCGGTGAGCTTCGCCAGCGCCTTGCGCGCCTTCAAGGCGGGCAACGGGCATTTGAGCCCACGCAGATTGAGGACGGTCTCGGCCATATCGGAAACGTTTGCCGCGCGCAGGACCTTGCTCGGCCTCATCCTGAGGAGCACGCGCAGCGTGCGTCTCGAAGGATGAAGGCCGCCCCATCCTTCGAGACGGCGGCTTCGCCGCCTCCTCAGGATGAGGCGGAATGACCTCATACGGACGGCGATGTCATGAGGCAACCGCGCCCTTGCGCCGGCACACCCGCTTCGGCAGAGATGACGGCATGCGTTCGCCGCCCCAGACCATCCAGCGACCGGCGCGTCTTGCCCCGCTCCAGGAGGTCTACGCGCGCATCGACGCGCTCGCCATGCCGGTCGCGCCGCGCGAGGTCGATCTGGCCCATGCACTCGGGCGCGTGCTCGCGGCCGATGCCGCGGCGCCGACGCCGGTTCCGGTCACCGCCGTCGCCTTGCACGACGGCTGGGCGATCCGGGCGGACTTGGTGAGCGACGCCGGCCCCTATGCGCCGATTCCGCTGTCGCCGACCTGGGTCGATACTGGCGAGCCGTTGCCGCATGAAGCCGACGCCGTGCTCCTGCCCGATGCCGTGGTGGCGAGGGGCGCTACAGCGGAAGCCTTGGCGCCGGCGGTTGCGGGCGAAGGCACGCTTGCCGCCGGAGCGGATGCAGACCCGGCACGGCCGCTGCGGCGAGCCGGCGAGCGGATACGGCCGATCGACGTTGCTGCCTTGCGTGCAGCGGGGGTTCCGCGCCTGCGCGTGCGGGAACCCCGCGTGGCCGTGTTTTGCGCCAATGTGCTGGTCGATGCCGTCGACGACACCGTCGCGCCGCTGGTCGCGCGCGCGATCGAAGCAAACGGAGGCCTCGCGGCGATCGAACGGGCGACGCTCGACGGCGGACCGTCGCTGGAGAATGCCTTGCGCGATGACACGGTCGATGCCGTGGTGGTGGTCGGCGGCACCGGTGCCGGGCGGCATGATGCCAGCGTTCGCACCCTCGCCGGCATCGGCCGTGTCCACATCCACGGCATGGGCATTCGGCCGGGCGAGAGCGCGGCCCTGGGAGCGGTCGGCACCCGGCCGGTGCTGATGCTGCCGGGGCGCCTCGATGCCGCGCTGGCCATATGGCTGGTCGTGGGGGAGCGCTTGCTCGATCGGCTGACCGGACTTGGCGCGCGGGCTGATGCAACGCCGGTGAGGCTTGCCCGCAAGGTCGTCTCCACGGTCGGGCTCGCCGAAATTGTGCCGGTCGGCCATTGCGAAGGCGGCGTCGAACCGCTGGCGTCGGCGTATTTTCCCCTCCAGTCGCTGGCGCGTGCGGCGGGGTGGATCCTCGTTCCCCCCGAAAGCGAAGGCTTCCCCGCCGGAGCGACCGTCGCGCTGCGGCTGTTCCCATGAATGACGATCGCAAATATCTGCGCGTTGCCCGCGCCTCGGACTTGCTCGACGCGGTGCGGAGGGCGGCACGGCAGGAGCAGTTCCTCGAGGTCGTTTCGGCGGAGGAAGCGCGGGCGCGCTTCGCGCGGCATCTCGACCTGACGCCGCTGCCGGGAGAAAGCGTGCCGCTCGCGGCCGCGCTCGGCCGCGTGCTCGCCGGCGACGTGCTCGCGCCCACCGACGTGCCGCCGTTCGACCGTGCCGGGGTGGACGGATTTGCCGTGCGGGCGAGCGATAGCGTCGGTGCCACCGATGCCGCGCCGCGGCGGCTCGCCCTCAACGCCGAGGTCCTGGTGTGCGGCCGCGCGCCGACGCTCGCCGTCGATCGGGGCATGGCGACCGCGATCGCGACCGGTGGGGTCGTGCCGCGCGGCGCCGACGCCGTGGTGATGATCGAGCACACCGAGCTGATCGAAACGGCGCAAGGTCCGGCCATCGACGTGCGCCGCGCCGTGGCGCCGGGCCAATTCGTGTCGCATGCGGGCTCGGACATCGCGCGCGGCGAGACGTTGCTCCGGCGCGGCACAACGATCGGCTCGCGCGAGATCGGCATGTTGGCGGCTTGCGGACTTGCCGCGGTCGACGTAGTGCGGCGGCCGAAGGTCGCCGTCCTCTCCACCGGCGACGAGCTCCTTCAGCCGGGCGAGGACCTGCGGCCGGGTTCCGTCTACGACAGCAACGGCGCGATCCTCGCTGCGGCCATCGCCGAAGCCGGCGGCGAGCCGGTTCCGTTCGGTGCCTTTCCGGACGATGACGCCGCGCTCGAGGCTGCGCTCCGGCGCGCGCTCGCGGCTTCCGACATGGTCGTACTCAGCGGGGGGACGTCCAAGGGCGCCGGCGACATCTCGCATCGCATCGTGTCGCGGCTCGGCGCTCCCGGCGTGATCGTCCATGGCGTGGCGCTCAAGCCCGGCAAGCCGCTCTGCCTCGCGGTGGTGAAAGAGAAGCCCATTGCGGTGCTGCCCGGATTCCCCACCTCGGCCATCTTCACCTTTCATGCCTTCGTGGCGCCGGTGATCCGCGCGCGCGCGGGTCTCAAATCGGAGGCGGTGCCAACGGTCGAAGCGACGGTGCCGGTACGCGTGGCGTCCGAGCTCGGGCGCAAGGAATTCGTCCTCGTGGCGCTGGTTGCGGGCGAGGGCGGCCTCGTGGCCTTTCCCTCCCCCAAGGGCTCGGGGGCGGTGACGAGCTTCGCCCAGTCCGACGGCTTCATCGAGGTCGACGCGCTCACCACCGTGGTCGATGCAGGAACGCCGGCCACGGTGACCCTGATCGGACAGGCGGGAAGCGTTCCCGACCTCGTCGTGACGGGCAGCCATGACGTCGCGCTCGATGCCGTGCTCGGCCATCTTGCCGGACGCGGGTTCTCGGCGCGAACGATCGCTATCGGCAGCCTCGGCGGCGTCGCCGCCGCGCGCCGCGGCGAATGCGATATCGCGCCGGTGCATCTCGTCGATCCCGACGGCGATACCTACAACATGCATCTCGTCACGCCCGGCCTGACCCTCGTGCGCGGCTGGCAGCGCATGCAGGGATTCGTGTACCGGTCGGGTGATCGCCGCTTCGAGGGACGCACGGCGCAGGCGGCGATTGCGGCAGCCGCCGCCGATCCGGCCTGCATCATGGTGAACCGCAACAGCGGCGCCGGGACCCGCATCCTCATCGACAAGCTGCTCGACGGCGCGCGTCCCGCCGGGTACGGCAACCAGCCGCGCTCGCACAATGCGGTCGCCGCCGCCATCGCCCAGGGCCGCGCCGACTGGGGCGTGGCGATCGAGCCGGTCGCACGGCTCTATGGGCTCGGCTTCCTGCCGCTTTCGCCGGAGTCCTATGATTTCCTCCTCGTGGAAAGCCGCCGTGCGCGCGCCGCCGTGCAGGCCTTTCTCGCCGCGCTCAAGGATCCCGCCGTGCGCGAAAGCATCCGCGGGCTCGGCATGCAGCCGCACGAAACCTGAAATGGCGGAGGATGGAACCGGAGCGAGCAATTTCGGTTGGGTACCGAATGGAGACGAGTGAATGAGATATGGCGGCGCCGTGCTTGCCGTCGCGGCTCTCGCGACGATTCTTGCGGGCGGGTCGGCGGATGGCCAGTTGCGTGGTCACGGCGGACCGGTGCGCGCCATTGCGGTTGCGCCCGACGGCAAGACCGCAGTCTCGGGAAGTTTCGACAGTTCGGCGATCCGCTGGTCGCTCGAGCGCAACGCGGCGGTTGAGGTGCTGCGCTTCCATGACGGCGCCGTCAATGCGGTGGCGATGCTGCCGGATGGGCGCTTGGCCACGGCGGGCGAAGATGGCCGCATCGCGCTGTGGAGCGCGGGAGCCGACCGGCCAGCCAAGGTGCTCGAAGGACACGAGGCGCCGGTGGTCGCGCTCAGCGTCTCGCCGGACGGCAAGCTGCTCGCCTCCGCCTCGTGGGATCATACCGTCCGGGTCTGGCCGCTTGCGGGCGGCGCGCCGCGCGTGCTCCGGGGCCACAGCCAAAACGTCAACGGCGTGGCATTCACGCCAAGTGCGGACGAGTTGGTCAGCGCCGGATACGACGCGACGCTGCGGATCTGGCCGCTGGTGGACGGCGCCGCGCCGGCGATTGCGACGTTGCCGACGCCCCTCAACACGGTCGCCGTGGCGCGCGACGGGGAGATCGTCGCCGCCGGCGCGGACGGCAAGGTCTATTTCCTGTCGTCGGCCGGCGCGACCCGCGGCGCGATCGAGGCGCAGCCGACCCCGATCATCGCGGTGGCGGTGTCGGGCGACGGCGCGCTCGTCGCCGCCGCCGGCATCCGCGGCTCGGTCGCCGTGATCGAGCGCGGCAGCCGGACGCTCGCGCGCACGCTGGTCGGTCCGGGCCTGCCGGTGTGGTCGCTTGCATTTCTTCCCGACAGTCGCACCGTGCTCACCGGCGGCACCGACCGCATGGTGCGGCGGTGGGATGCAACGACCGGCGAGCACATCGGCGCGGTCGCGCTGGGTCCCGAGGACCCGCTCGCGGCCTATGCCGGCGATCACGGCGCCGAGGTCTTTCGCGCGTGCGTCGCCTGCCACACGCTCGGCCCCGACGAGGGCAACCGCGCGGGCCCGACCCTCGCCGGCATTTTCGGCCGCCGCATCGCGACCTTGCCGGGCTACCGGTTCTCGGAGGCGCTCAAGAAGCTCGACATCGTCTGGACGCCGGAGACAGTGGCAAAGCTATTCGAGGTCGGCCCTGCCACCTACACGCCCGGCACCAAGATGCCGGAGCAGACCATCGGCTCGCCCGAGGATCGCGCGGCGCTGGTGCGGTTCTTGGAGCGGGCGACGAAACCGAATTGAGCGGATTGACATCAAGACATCAGGTAATTTATGCATTGATGCATGAGAACCACGCTTTCTCTCGATGACGACATCGTCGCGATACTCGAACGCCTCCGCAAGAGCCGGGACTCGAGTTTCAAGGAACTCGTCAATGAGGCCATGCGGCTGGGCCTCAAGCAAATGACCGCACGCAGCAAGCGTCGCGAGCCCGTTCGCACCGAGGCTGTCGATTTGGGAGAAGTGCTGATCGGCAGCATTGACAACATCAGCGAAGTGCTCGCGATCGCAGAGGGCGAGGCGTTCAAGTGATCCTGGTTGACGCGAACATTCTGATCTACGCCCACGTTGCGTCGTTCGCTCAGCACCAAATCGCGAAAGATTGGCTCGACGATCAACTCAATGGCGCAGGGCCAGTCGGCTTGCCGTGGCCGAGTGTGTTGGCATTTGTCCGGGTCGTGACAAATCCCCGCGTCTTCCGTCGACCCGAGACGATGGCTGCCGCTTGGCGTCAGGCGCTTATATGGCTCAATTGCGAGTCGATCTGGATTCCGCAGCCGACCGAACGTCACAGTGAGTTGCTCGGTGCACTTCTTGCACTTCCAGGGGTACACGCCAATCTCGTACCCGACGCCCATCTTGCCGCGTTGGCGATGGAGCACGGCCTGACGCTGTGTTCGACCGATGGCGATTTCGCTCGCTTTCAAGGCTTGCGCTGGCAAAACCCACTCGCCGCCTGATCTGGCAAAGAGATCGTAGGTGGGCAAAGGCGCGATGGTTGGCCTATCCGCGGTGGGCAAAATCGCATGCGCGCCGTCCCTCGCCGCTGTAGCGGCTCGCCCACCATCGACCCACGGGTAAGCGATTTTGCCCACCCTAGACGAGACCCAACATCGCAAAACAGGACCATGTTGGGTCTCGCGAGGGCTCCAACCCAACGTACGTAGGCGCTACGTCTCCCCCTTCGCCTCCCGCTCGCGCAGGTAATCCTCGGTCGTGCGCGGGGCGGGACGGGCGGGCGCGCCGTAGGGATCGAAGTCTTCCTCGGTGACGGCGGCCACCCGGCAGTCCTCGCACATCTTGATGACGTCGAGGCGCTTGGCTGACCCCTTGAACATCCAGTGCCTGCCTTCGAGCTTGGCGGCGACGCGCTCGATCGTGCTTTTGACGCCGAACGGCTTGCCGCAGCGGATGCAGGCAAACGGCTCCTCCTGCTTGAGCACGCGCGCGGTCGCGGTCGCGGCGCGGAAGTCGAGCCGGGGGGTAAGGCTGATCACCTTCTCCGGACACGTCGCCTTGCACAGGCCGCACTGCACGCAGGCGTCCTCGACGAAGCGCAGCATCGGGCGCTCGGGGTCGTCGAGCAGCGCGCCGGTCGGGCAGGCCGACACGCAGGCAAGACACAACGTGCAACCCTCGACGTTGAGCTCGATCGCGCCGAACGGCGCACCCTCGGGCAGCGGCACGACGTCGACCGGCGCGGGCGCGGCATGATGGAGCTCGCGCAAGGCAAGGCGCAGCACGTCGCGCTTTGCCCCCACGGGCTGGAACGCGGCCGGACGCGGCACCGCTTCGGCAGGCTCGATGCTCTTGAGCGCGTCCCCAAGCGCGAACGGATCGTCGGTCTCGATGGTCGCAATGCATCCCGCAGTAAACCCGAGCCCCGACAGGATCGGCTCCGCCAGCGCGAGAGTCCTCGCGAGCCCCGTCATGTCGTGGCGCGGCCGGGCGCGCAGGAGAAAGCGCATCGCGCTCGCCCCATAGGCGAACGCCGCGGCGATCGCCTCGAGCCCGACTTGCGTGATCTCGTTGACGGCGAGCGGCAGCACGTCGGCAGGCAACCCGTCGCCGTGCCGGGCAAGCGCGTCGATCACGTCGGCGCCGTGCTCGTCGTGGAGAAGCACGATCGGCCGCACGCCGCCCGCGTCGCGGTAGACCGTGAGCAGCGTGCGCAGCTTGCGCATGAGCGCATCGGCCGGCGGCAGCGCGTAGGACGCCGCGCCGGTCGGGCAGACGGCGGCGCACTGGCCGCAGCCGGCGCAAATCTGCGCATCGATCGCCACGTGGTTTCCGGCGGGCGAGATCGCGCCGGTCGGACACAGGTCGAGGCAGCGGCGGCAGCCGACGATGCGCGAGCGCGAATGCGCGCACAGATGCTCGGCGAACGTGACGTAACGCGGTTTGTCGAAGGTGCCGACGAGATTGCCGGCTTTCAGCACCGCGCGCAGCACGGAAGTCGGATCGCCCGGATCGGCGCGCACATAGCCGTCGCGCAGGTCGGGGGCCGGGAACAGCGGCGCGCCGCCCCCGAGGTCGAGAATGATGTCGCAACGCGACGTCGCACCGTCGCGCGCCGCGCCGAATGCGAGCTTGTCGCGCGAGGACGGCGCCGGCTGCGCATAGTCGTCGACGACGAGCTCGAAGGCGCCGAGGTGGCCCTTGGCTGAACGGATCGTACCCTGGACCACGGGAAAGTTGGTGACGCGCGGCGGGGCGACATCGCCGGGACGGGTGAGAAGAACGGTCACGTCGAGGCGGTCTTCCAGCAGCCGGCCGGCCTCGATCGCCTGTTCGTCACGTCCATAGACGAGAACCACACCCTCGCTGGTGAGCGATACGAGCGCAGTGGCGGGCGTCGGTTCGGCTGCGGCCGCAAGCAGCGCCGCCATCTTGGGCCCGGCCGTGTGGCCTTCCTTCGACCAGCCGGCGGTCTCGCGGATATTGGCGAAGGCGAGGTCTGCGTGTTCGGCGGCAATTTCCGAGAACAGCGGCGCTTCCTGGGTACACGCAACCGTGACCGGTGTTCCTTCGGCAAGAAGTGCCCGGGCGCGCTCGATCTCGGCGCGGCAGAGCTGGTGCCCGCTCTCGACCGACGCGCCGCGGCAGCCGCGGCGCACGGCGTCGAGGTCGAGCGGCATGGTGTCCTCGCACGAGCACACCAGGATGGTCCGCGATTGCTCCGCCACTGTCTCTCCGATGAGCCGCGGCGGCCCCATGCCATCCGCAGGGCTGGCCACGCAGCACCCGACCCTATAATTGTAACCGGCAAAAAGCGAAAGCCCGCAGGGTGAAATGTCGCTTACGACGCGAAGCCGGATACGCACGCCGTACGCAGCGGCGCTCGATCTGCCGCCGCCGTTCCGCCTGATCACGCTGCGCGAGGCGGGCGATGCCTTTGCGCACGCGACCGTGATCGCCGCGGAAGCCGGCGCCGGAACGCTGGTGTGGGTCGGCCGCTTCGATCTGGTCGAATTCGCTCTGGTGGTGGAGCCGGAGGAGCCGCTGACGACCGCCCGGCGCACGGTTTACGCCGGCATGGCGGCGCTCGCCGACGCGCTCGTGGTCCATGCGCCGCCGGAAAAGCTGATCGCCTTCGACTGGCCCGACGCGATCTTCGTGGACGGCGGGCTGATCGGCGGCGCCCGCCTCGCCTGGCCGGCCGATGCCGCGGAGGACGCGCCGCCCGACTGGCTGGTGTTCGGCGCCATGATCCGCACCGTCACGACCGCACGGGGCGAGCCGGGCTTGCGTCCGTTTGCCGCGGCGCTGGAGGAGGAGGGTTTCGACGACCTCGGCTCGGGGCGGCTGGTCGCAGGTTTTGCCCGGCATTTCATGGTCGTCGTAGATGCCTGGAAGGAAAGCGGGTTTGCCGCGGTGGCGAAAAGCTATCTCCAATGGCTGCCGACCGAGGCGGGAGTGCGCCGCGACATCGACGCGAACGGCGATCTCATGGTGCGGCGCATGGGCGGTGTGGAGCGGCGCCCGTTGCTGCCGAGGCTTGCGGAGGCCGCCTGGCTCGACCCGCAAACGCGCGGGCCGCGGCTGTGAAGCTGCTGCGAACCATCCGCCTCGACCCCTCCGACACGTTCGTGTTCGAGCGCGCGGCCGAACCGGGCGAATGGGCGGTATCGGGCGGCTTCGTGTTTGTCGATGCCGATCCCGGGCAGCTCACGGGCAAGGCGCGCGCGGCGTTTCGCGGCGGGTTTCTCGGCGTCGACTCGCTCGGCTGGTCGACCCTGGTGCAGATCGTCGAGGCGAGCGAAGAAGACCGCGCGGCGCTCGTCGATGCGCTTGCGCAGCGCCTGGTCGAACGGTTCGGGGCGCCCGATCTTGCCGTTGCGCGTCCCGCGGCGGAAGAGGAGGTCGCGTTCGCGGCCTCGCTCACCGACCACCCGCCCGACACGCTGATCGCCGTGCATCGCACGCGCGAGGACGGCGCGATCCGCGAGACGTTCCGCACCTTGCGTCCGCGCCAGGGCGAAAAGCCGCTGCGCGCCTTCGCCTTCATGGAGGTGGACGGCGAGGAAGAACCGGGCGAGACGGTCGACCTCGTCGGTCTCGCGCACGGAGCTCGCAAATGAGGGATTTCTGGCTCTCGTGCGGCCATCATCTCAGCGACCGCGACGCGGGCGGCGGGCTCGTCGTCACCGACGAGTTTCTCAAGGTCTATTTTGCCCGGCCCGAGCTCGCCCCTCCGCCCGAGGCCTGCGTGGTCGAGCGCACGCTGCATTCACGCCTGCTCGCCGATCCGCGCCAGCCGGTCGCGCCGGAGGACATCGCGGCCATCGCCGACGCCGACGCGCGCGAGAACTGGCAGCTGATGATCGCGTTTCGCGACCATGTTCTGCGCCACAAGACGCTGGAGGGCGCCTACCTCGCGCTGGTGCGCGAGGATATGAGCAAGACGCCGCCGATCTTCGTCAACCAGCTGGTTCACGTGATCCTGCGCAACGTCCTCGACGGATGCGAAGATCCGTTCGTGTTGCGCGCGGCCGAGCTGTTCTTCCGGCCCCAGACGATGACCTTGCACGAAGGCGCATTGCTGGCGGCCGACGAGGAGACGATTTCGGGGACCGGTGCGACGGCTGTCTCTCCACTCGTCTCGATGCTGGGCCTGCCGGCCGCAAGCGAGATCGACGTGCTTGGGGAGGAGAACGCGGCGAGCTACTTCGAGCGCAGCGATCAGTTCGACATGGCGCTCGATCTCACCGCCGGACGCAAGGGTCTTAAGGCGCTCGGCGAGGCGATCGCGCGGTGGGTGGACCATATTCTGGCGGTCGAGGTTGCGGTCGAGCCGCTGGTCGAAGTGCGCGAGGCGCAGTTCACCTGGTATGTCGGGCTCGACGCCGAAGGCACGAAAATCGGCGACCGCTTGTGGCACGGCGAGGAACTCGACGAGGCGGTGCAGGGCCGCATTATCGGGCTCTTCCGTCTGACGTTCTGCGATCCCGGGGTCGCCGCCGCATCGGTCGGGGACGAGCCGGTCTATCTGATCCTGGCCATGACCGCCGATCGTGTCTTGCGGATGAAGCCGCAAAACCTGATCGCGGGCCTGCCGATCCGACATTTGGAGATGGTCAGTTGAGCCAGGCAACGCCGCTCATGCGGATACCGGTCGGCGTCGTCGTCGAACGCTGCAAGGCGAGCAGTCCGTGGATCGAGCACGTGTGGCGCGCCGTCGCGGTGCTGGCGGGTCGGCCCGAGGCAGCGCCCTGGACGCCGCTCGCCGTCG